>Ga0187219_1000179_pt1 | contig 28710 bp, 37 predicted proteins | sample 13SPOviralmetaG_FD_130162 | JGI IMG/M metagenome (GOLD analysis project Ga0187219, IMG submission 130162) | Marine viral communities from the oligotrophic San Pedro Time Series (SPOT) site, San Pedro Channel, CA, USA - 13 SPOT_SRF_2010-07-21... | ecosystem: Environmental > Aquatic > Marine >... | reverse complement strand
TGTAATTCTACGAGTATAGTCAATAAGAAAAGTAGAGCCCGCAAGATTTGAAGAGGCTGGCCCAGCTAATGCTGCAAATCTAGAATCATTTGCTATAAACTTACCATTACCAGTAGTTCCAGTATCAGTTCCCCAAGCATCGGTTTCCGATAGTCGTCCTAACTCACATAGTAAGTGAGTACCGTGTCTAGCCATTCTAGTTCTTTCAGCTCCTTCAACATGAACGTTTCCTACTTCGTATGCTAAATTCCTACATCTGTAGTCTCCTAAATTAGTAGTAGGAGTATTAGAATACGTTTTTGGAGCCATTATTTTCATAGATGAAATTTTCTCATAATTGAATTCACTTAAATGAATATCATCATGAGTTGACTCGTGTAAAGTAAGACAGTTTAATCTAGAAGTTTGTCTTGCTTTAGTTATCATTTGTCTGTAACTATCTTCTGTAGCATCATATCCAGGATAGTTTGCACGGGCTGCCGAGTTATTCCCAGTTTCTCCTAATCTAGGTCTAAAGTATCTTCTATTATCCAAACCAAACTCATCTGTTCCGTTTTCTATAGTACCAAAATCTGAATCATCATCATTAGAATAAAACGTGTGGCCCCACTGGGTATAAGGCTTTACAAGTATAGAAGGAAAGTTGAACCTATTACTTCCTTCTGCTGTTCCCCAAGGAACATGTGTAATACTTGTATTATACTTTGAAGTATATGTAAGAAATCCTACTGTTTTTAAAAAATCAATGCCGTCTCTAAACTGAGGTACAAAATGATTGTAAGTCATTTCAGGACAAAAGAATGATACTATATTAGTAGCAGAAGCAGCAGATTGATATGTTACAGAGGTCTCCACTAGATTTCTTCTAGAACCGGAGTATCCAATACCAGATTTATTATCTGAGTTAAGATCAGGATCTAAAGTGAAATCAAACCCTAGGGCAGCATTTGGAGATAAAATTTCGTCTGATCCGTCTATACCTCCAACATTAGGATTCTGTTCTGAATTATATTCAAAAGAATCAGCTCTTTCCCCAAACTTTGGGCTAATACCATCTCCTGATTCATCATCATCATGAATTGTATATCTATTTAGGTGTCCAGGAATATCTTGTAACTCAGCTATAGGATAAAATAGTTTTGGATCATCTTGAATATCAGTAGAGATTTCAGCCCCTTCACCAAAGCCGTCTTGTCCAAATGAAGGCACATACCATTTACTAATAACTCCTTGAGCTAGTCTAGTCTTATCAGTTTCTTTACGCTTACATCTTACGATTTGGTAATGAGATATTTCATTATCAAGAATAAATTCATCAGGCAGTGTTAGATTAAACTCAAGCCCAAGAGAAAATAAGTCACTGTATTGCATAGTACCGCTATCAGCATATCCTCTAGACAATGATACTGGAAAGTGATTTAAAGGAGTTCCATTCCGTGTCTCTCCTACTACTGATGCACATGTATCTGATATTTCTGGAAATTTAATATCTCCAATATACTGAGCAGTAGATGCTGCTCCTGCTTTATTAATAAATACAATAGCGAATCTGTAAGTTTCTCCTCTTTTATATCCTCTAAGAAATCTTTTATAAGGGCTAGCTAAGTTTCTAAAAGATCTATTTACATAAGAAACTTCGTCATCAATATCTATAGTTTCAAAAGGTTGATTCGCATTAAAGACATTAAAAAAACTAGAGCCGTTGTTGGTAGAGTCATCTCCCGCCATTCGTTCTAGGCTAAACTTGTAGCTTATGTACTGACCTGATCCTCCTAGAATCTCACTGTTTTGTTGGTACTTAAACTGGTATTCATTTTTCCAGGTATTGTACTCAGCGTCTTCCATACCGAATTTAGAACCAGACTCATCATTGAATGGGTTATTATATATATCAGGAAGTCCGTCTGCATCTGTATGCGTAATATCACTGCTTTGCTTATACCTATATGCTTTTAATCCTTCTTTAATATCTGTAGGAACCTGAACATCGTATCCTTTTATGTTAGCGCAGAATAGCACATTATCTTTAATACCAAATGTCTTATTTGTTTTAAAAGGTACGTTCTCTGTAACAAACTCTTCAAATACAACAATCTCAGCTCCAGTTTCGAGACCTGAGTGAGTCATAAATATCTCAGTTAAATTTCCTCCAATAGCAGCTTCGCCTACCTTAGTAACTATAGGAAGTTCTCCAAAGTCGTTAACTTGAAAAGCTACTAGACTTACAGTTTCATAAGTACCTGCAGGTAGGTTATTAAGAGGAATTCTAACAGACACCTGCTTAGTTGTGACAAAATCATCGTCTGTTATTTCTGGGATACCTTTATAAGTATTTGTAGTAGCCTCTTGATTATCGTCGTCTGTTATAATATGAATCTGCTGAGACATAGAAGAGAGCACTGTAGTGTTTCCTCCTCCTGATGTAAAGAAGTAAGCGTAAGAGTAGACACCTGGAGTTAGCGACCCTCCTATACTTATATTATCTACAACAGGTCTATCGATACCTGGATTAGGAAAGAAGCTTAAAGCAGATGGATCATATGTATTAACTTGAGCATCTCTAATATTAATAGATCTAGTCGGGTTCTGGTAGTCTGTAAAATATATTCTCTCAAAGTTGGGATTCTCAAACATACCAATAGCTTCTATTGGAAATAGTTTTGATAGTCTTAAATCCTCATCGTCATATATAAGGGTTGCAGAAGTCTGAGACTCGCTAGTAGTTTGAAAGTTAAAGTCAACTTCTACAATATAACCATGGCCTCCTTCTTGATCAGAGCTCTCTGTTAAGAATACTACAATAGAATCTCTTAACTGACATATACCTATGATTCCTGCTTCATCTGGTACCTCTGGTATAATACTTGAAATGTTTGCTATCAGTTTATTACCTGAAACATTTTGTATAGCCCCAAGGCTTGATCCATCTCCATCTGTAAATATGCGGACATTTTGAGCATCCTCATAAGCGGAACTAGGAAAAGACTCCGCATTGAAGTCTTTATTTAGTCCGTCCTTATAATCATTTATATGTGGCTTCTGATTTGTCATGAGTTATTGAGATACTGTCCTCTAAAATATCTATGTTCGGGTAATTGATAGTTACGGAAAAAATCATTATGATAATTTACATCAGTAACTGATCGTAGTCTATGGTTCTTAATTCCTTCTCTTTGATCTATAGATGGCATTCTAGAATAAGTAACAGCTTGAGAGAAATACCAATCTCTATCCTGTTCTAGTTTTTGAAACTTATCTGTAGATATCTTATTTGAATACCATAGTTTTCTTGCAGACTTCCATGCAATATCATGTATAGCAGCTTGTACCCATTGTTCATCTGCAGGAACCATAGGAAACCCTTCATCGTCTGTAGGCAACGCTTTGTAAGCTATAGCTAAAATGCCATCATTAAAATTAGGAAAAATATAGTTATCATTAACTGTATATGTGTATGGAGAGTTTACTTGAAAATCTTTTTCACTATCATGGTACCTCCTATGGAACTTGTCTGTAGTCCATCTCATTGGACTAAGAGTAGCACAAGGCCCATCTGCAAGTGTCTCTGCATTTGTTTTTGCTACCTGCATAATTAAATGTAAGTCACAAGGTAATGGAGCCTTACCGTCACATAGCTCAAGAAAAGCTGTTTGGTCTGACAACATTATCGGAGCATTAGTAAGCCCCATAAATGCTCCTAGCCATTCTATAACTTCTTCATCGCTAATTGTTTCAGTAACAAATGGAAAGTCTCTTTGAAGGCTAGATGCTATAGTTCTGTATGATACAAGTCTTCCGTTTCTCATAAAGTTATAGATTGAAATGAAACCTCAGTGTCGCTTTTTATAACTCTACTAAGCTTTCTGTTATATTGAGTAGCAGACTTAAATGAATAAACCTGTTTTCCACGAATAGCTAAAGTACTATGATCCCAGTAGAACATGTACTTTAAACCTTTTGAATGTCTATTTTCATATCGAAGAACTGGTTTATTATCTAAATCAACAATTTCTTCGTCTGTCTTACCAGGGTATATCTCTCGCCAGTATTTCCAAGTTCTACCAAAGTCTATACTAGGTTTAATAAAGTTACCATCTTTATCAAACATTTTTGGCTTATAAGATTTAATAGAAAAGGTACCTAAGCTAGGAATAATAGCATCATCTCCTTCTAGCATAACTTCCATAATCCCTGCCATTAAATCTTTATACAAATTTTTTACTTTACTATAAGGTATCGGCTTACGCTGATTGTCATAATAAAATCTGTAAAAGTCTTGAGACGTTACATTTGCATTATTTTTTCCTTGTGCTCCTTTCTTCCTGTTCATTTGCTTTTAACTTGTTGTTGAGGAGCTCTTGCTGCTGAAGACAATCTAGGCGAAGGCTTTGTAATTGTATCATCATTAGCATTATTATCTTTATCTAGTATGGACTGAGTCTTTAACGCCATTTGCTGTAAGACATGAGGTTTGATAGCTGCTTCAAACATCCAGGTTGCTACAGGGTAATTACTTTTTTGTGTAAAGCAAGAGTCTCCACAGCTATTTACAAAGTTACCTACCTCTGTAGGATCTTCAAAAATTCCTCTAATATGTATTTGTTCTATTAATGCATAATGCTCTTGTCCAGGAGAATATAAATACATATAGTCGTCTAGCAAGAAGGCGTAAATAACATTTTTAGTAAACCTAGAATAGTGTATATGAGGGATTCTCTTATAGTCTACATAGCTAAAAGGAGCTTGGATAATCTGAACTGGACGTACAGATAAGATCCCATCATTGTGGCTGAGCTCGATAGTATCTGGAATTTTTTCTTTAGATCTTAATAACTGACAGTTTCCTGGAATATCTAAACAACCACAAAGAGCTGCAGTTGTAGGCTCCATTTCTACACAAGGTAGTTCCTGTATAATTGTAGGGTCAGCAGTTCTATTTTTATTTAAATCTTGGCGAATAAAAACAGCTCTTGCTTGATTGATTAAATCTATAAGTAAACGATCACTAAATACTGTATCATCAGAGTTTACATTAATAGCTTCTTCAAGCTGCCCTATCATCTTTTCTAATGCTAACATTGTAATAGTTTTTCAATACGTTTAACAACTTTAATAATTTGAGCATCTGTTAAGCCTGAGCTTATAATTTCTACTCCTGCTTCTGCAGTAATAGCATCATTTAAATCTTCTTGATTACCTGTTGCTAATACTTCTAAAACTATATATCCTTCAAGCATTCCTTCTGTACCAAATTGAATTATAGGATCTCCTTGATCAAGTTGATATACTAATAGATCAAGAGGTAGAAGTCCTTCTCCTAAATAAAAACCTTCAGTTACTTTTAATACATAATACTGACTAGTAAAAGGGCTTGTAAGAAAGAAGTAATCTCCTGTACTTACAGGCGAAGGAAAAGATAATTGAACTCCTCCAAAGTTATCATTTAAGTTTGTACCGTTAAAGGTTAAATAGTCTTGATATGCTTCTGGTAATTCAGAAGTAGACCCTGCTTCTATTCCAACAGTTTCTATACCATAACATATAAGAATTCTTAATAGAGCTTTTATTTCAATAATAGTCTCGCTGTCTTCTGGGCAGAAAATCCCATATCTCCACTTATTAGTAATTTTATAAACTAAGTCTTTATACTGACACTGTAGATGATATGCTTTCTGATTAAATTCAGATAAAGTAATGTCACCATCTACAACATTGTTGTAAACGAGAGGTATATTAATCTTTGATATAGAACCTGTTGTTGCCTGCATAAAATTAATTTAATAAATTAATCAGCAAGTCTTCGTACTCCTATTGTAATAAATAGTTTTCCCGTACCCTGTGATCCATCTGGGGTAAATGTTAAAACTGCTCTTTTAGCTATAGTAGTATTAGAGAGACTTACTAAAGTTTCTGACCCTTCTGCTGCTGATGCTGCTGCAAGTGTACCTGCTGAAAGTAAAGTAGTTCCAGCAGTAGCGTTAGTAATAGTCATTGTAGCCGCATGAGTAGCCCCAATTGCTGTCCCAGAAATAGTAGCTATAAGAGTAATAATTTCACATTTAGTAGGCATTGCAAAATAAAATGTATCCTTACTAGCATAATCAAAATGAACAGGTATAAATATTGAGGACTCTAAAGCTTCGTTTTCCAACTTCTCTACAGTAACACTTCCATCTACAATTTTAGCAGTAGTTACAGAATTTGTAGCTAGCTTAGCTGCTGTAACATTGACATCTGTTATCTTATCAGTAGTTACAGAGGTTGAAGCAAGCTCAGCAGAAGTAATAGCTCCTGATGCAATTTCTGCCGCTGTAATAGAGTCAGCAACAATGTTAGTATTACTAATAGTTTCTTGATTATCTTCTACACTACTTAATAGGTTAACAACTGTATTAGTACCGTCAAACAATACTACAATAGTCATAGGCTTGTTTGCCTGTCTAGCTGGAATACTTTTTCCAGCAATAGTAAGAGTCTGACTATTTAAAGTAACATTAGCATGGTATTCCAATATAAGCCTAGTACCCTCAGATGCTGTTCTAGTATCAAATGAAATAGTAAGACTACTTGTAAGAGTTGCAGTACCTTTAATAAGAAAGTAGTCAACGGCTTTAGAAGAACCTAATGAAAGACTAGTACCTCTAGAGTCAGAATTTAACTCTATATCAGCTGATTTTAATGTAATTATGGCTGGTCTTTGTATCATTAGATTTTTGGTATTTTAGTAACTGTCATGTAAATAGGAGAAAGTTGAATAGCTACTTCGTCCCCAAATCCACCTGATGTTCCTATTAATTGTATATAATTTTCTACTCCCCTATTAAAAAGTGTTAGAGTGTAAATTCCTACTGTAGCTACTTCCTGTGTAGGAGCATCATAATCTGTTAGTAGATGACTGGCACGGGTACTTACCCCTTTGTCATAGACAGTCATTGTTCCTTTTACCATCAGTTCATCTCTAGTAGTACTGTTTGTTTTAGACATTTCTACATTAACATGAACGCTTAAGCTAGACAAACTGTTATTTATATTAATACTTTTGACAGGACTTATAGTAATGTTAGAAGGATTTCCAGATAGGTTACTGATTTTATCATCTTCATTGTCATTGTTTCCTACACATAAATATAGAAGTTTAAAAACATCATGGACTTGACTAAGATTATTTGCAGTTATATTAAATACAGCATCCCAGTGCATTGTATCTCCTGCATTTACAATTGTATTACCGGGAATAACTCCTCTAATAGCGGAGAACATACCAGTTATGTCATTAAGAACTAGTGTGCTAAATTCATTAAGAACTTCAGGAGAGTTACTACCGTTACTAAGATGTTGCACAATATAAGCACCTGAAGCTGTAGGTACGTTAAACGTTAGGGTAATATTTTCTCCATCATTAAGAGTTACAATCAATGTAACTTCAGTACCATCTTGTTCTGCAGTAATATCGCTAATACCGTTTCCATCAGTTCCTGAACCCCCAGTGCCTCCTGGGGCACCATCTGATCCGTCCTCGCCATGAGGAATACTAAATTGTTGTATAGCCCCACTACAGAATGTAATAGTTATAATTGTTTCTGTTCCTACTTCATTAGTATCTATAGATAGAATAGAGTCACATCCTGGAGGAAGTTGACTAGTCATTGAAACAGTTCCTTTTTTAGTACATCCGCAAGCTCCCATTAGCATTTACATTTTGTAGATTTACACAAATTACACGAGCTAGATCCTATTGTAAGAATCTTATCTAGTGCTTCTTTTATTTTACCAGCGCTAAATTCATCAGCACAAGCTCCAGCTGCCTCTACAGCAAAGAGTAAAGCTTCTGCTTCTAGAGCTTCATCTCTGTTAGAAGAGCAGCAATTATTTAAATATTTTAACCAAAGATCTTTAACCGTATTTGCAGCATTACAAGATATTAGTTTATTAAACTTTTGTTCAACAACATTACCTGCAAGAGCTAACTGATTAGCGCCGTCTCCTATTAATCCAGGAGAGTCTTGATAAGTAAACTGATACGTAAAAGAGTAAAGACCATCATCTTGTCCCCAAACTGCTGTAGATAATGGCATGTTATCATTAAAGTCAGCAACACTTGGAAAAAAATTAATGGCTGGCGAGTTATAAACTATAAGATTTAAAATTTCATTTCCAGAACTGTCCTGAGCTATGACTCTAATTTCTTTAAACGCAGTTAAGATTCTAGGTCTAGGAACTTCTGAAAGATCTGTAGTCCACCCATACGGGTTGGCTATACTAGACAATAATGTAACATCCGAGAAAGTAATAGTATTACAATCCTGGGAAACACATACATCTAGTTTAGGGCTTATTGCCCCATTAAATCCTACTGGTACAATTGCCATAGTTTTTATCCGTTATGAAACAGTTGGTACTCTACAGTAGTTGAAGCCTGATCTGCTGTTAGTTTAATATCTAAAGCTGATGGGTCAATTGCCATAAACACTGAGTCTCCTCCTTGTAGTACCGCTGTTTTTTGAGATCCTAATGTAAGAGTTACTTGATTACCCTTAGTAGTATCCGTGTTATTTATAAAAAGATAAGCTTCATCAGCACTATAGTCTGCAGCAGCAAAAATAGTAGTGAGTGAGTTAAGACCGTTTAATCTATTAAGACCAGAAGTTTGATTAATACCTGCTCCTGCAGTACTTGTTAGATTAAAAGTTTTTGTAAGGCTCAATATGTCTGAAGTTAAGTCAGAGCTTGAGAGTGTAATTTTAGCTGTAATAGTTGCCATTTTTTAAGTATTATGCTTCGTAAAAGAGTGCGTATTCAATAAGAGTGTCAGCAGAAGCAGCTTTTACCATAACATCTCCATCAATACCTCCATCAGCATCAATACTTGTTGAGTTAACAAGAGGTAAGACTGCAAACTGTCCTCCATAAATTCTAAGAACTTCTGCGTGTTGATCTGCTGTTGGAGCAGTACCTATTTTAAGATCTACATAGTCTGTAAAAGTGCCATCACAATTCTTAATATAAAGAACTGCTTTTTTTGCAATAAGTGTTACGGGTTCTGCAGAGATATCAATAAGCATTGTATCTGATGCTCCTATAATCTTTCTTGCTATACCCGATGTCTCTGTAACACCAGATGTACCGTCTGTTGTCACAGTCATAGATGTAGAAATATCTAAGGGATTAGAAGAAATATCGCTAGTAATTCCTAAACTTAATGTTGTTGTTGCCATTATCTGTAATTTTATATTACAAAGTTACATAATTAATCCCAATATATAAAGATGTGTGTAACTTCGTTTTCCTTTTCTTCTGTTTGATTACTGTTTTTGTTAGATTTTTTAAATTCTGTAACGTTAAGCATAGTTTATGTAGTTAATAGTCACTTTATTCAATTTAACTGCTTCTGCAATACGTGGGTATATATCTAGATAAGCCTGGGTAGATCTACCTATAAAATTATCTTGTTGAGTTTGTCCTACAAGTAGACATCCTGCAGTATCTTGGTCAGTGTTCCCACAGTGGATAAGTATCCATTTAAAGTTTGGGACATCTTGTAACCATAGCATTCCTTTATGAATATCTCTAAACCTTCTAGAATACTTACTATGGAACCCTCCAACAGTTCTGAGTTTAATTTCATACTCTCCAGCTGGGATTCGAGTTTCCGATCTAACTTTCTCTTCTCTATGTTCGTCTTCTAAAGTGTAGCACATAAATTCTCTGCTACCGTCTTCTTTAACTTCAAATAATGCACCAAGGGTATGATTGTCGTCAGACTTATATCTTAATACTTCTAGTTTCATATTTATGTACTATTAATAACTGTTACTTCTTGAATATTCTCTACAGGAAAGTTTTTTCTTACATTATCAAAATGTATAATAACTGCGTTAGATGCTGAAAGAAATTTTTGTAGAGCTACTAATGTTTTATACTCAAACCCTGGTCTAATTTTAAGACTAACTTTTGGTTTTTCGGTAGAAACTTTTGAGATTGTAGTTACTAATGTTTGAGTGTCATTAAAAACAAGGTCTATGTTATTTAAACTTACAGAATAACTTTCTAAAGCATCAAAGTCAAAAGCACCTATATGCATTTTACCGCCGGTACTTCTTGCGCCTGTTGAAGAGTCAACCTCCTGTATTCTAAATAATAATAATGTTTTCATAGATTAACATTTCCAACGTCTTCTAGCTTGACGTAATCTTGAGTTAGGGTCTTTTGCTGCTTTAGGAAACTTCTTCATCTGTCCTGCTGATCTAGCACAATATGATTTTCTTCTTTTAGCAGATTTAGATCCTTTTTTTACTTTTCCTGTAACAGCAGTTTTAAGCTTAGATCCAGGGTTAGCTCTTCTATAAGCTTTAACTCCTGCTTTAGTCATACCTGCTCCAGACTTTGTAGACCTAAAGTTCTTTTTATTTCTTGCAGGCATCGTTTTCCGTGCTCTCTTTTTTTCTGCCATTATTTTTTCTTATGTACTTTTTGAATAGGAAAATTAAAAGATTGACTAGCACCTGTATGTGCTTTATATCCTCCTGGAGGATTTTTCATAAGCTTTGGAACATTTTTCCCAGACTTCATCCAGTGGTATCCTTTTGGTGCTTTTATTTTCATCTTTTACTTTTTTTCTTTACCTTTTGCTGCATCAATAGCTTCTGAAATCTCTTCAGCTACTGCGTCAATTCTTTTTGAAATCTCTTTAGCAGCTTCTTCTATTCCATCAGGTATTAAGTCTTTATCTCTATCTTTAATCTTTTCTAGATGAAGGAATAAAAAATATCCGACGAGTACTAATAGTACGATTATTAATGTTATTATCCAAATCATTGGTCTATTTGTTTTCTAGCTAATAAAAGTTTAATTTCTTGTATATCTTCAGATAGCTTTTGAAGCATCTCTGTGACACTGTTTTTGCTTTGTTCGAGGACATGGACTCTGCTTTTTAACTTACCCATCTCAGTCTGTAATTTTACATAGACTCCAATAATACCTGCTAATAGTATTATCCCCTCATATATGCTTATCATATCCATTATGTTAATTTTTATTTAAGTTAGGATTCTCTATAAGCAATGATAGTCCCTGAATCTAACTCAATAGATGTAAAGTTACCAAAAATTGTCCCTCCCTTTGGGATAGTAATAGTAGCTGGCTGATCTTCGAGGGCTCCTAAATCACATTCTGAAGTATCAATGACAGCATCTTCTGTGCCGATAACAGTAATAGCTATAAAAGGACCTGTGTGTTCTACAGTATCATCAATGATAATAGACCCACATTGTCCTAAAGATTCATCGTGAGACTTAGCAATCTCTCCTAGAAAAAAATCTCTAATTTTTGACATTATATATTAGTTTTAAAAAAATAAAAAAGGGGGAGAGGAGTAACCCCTCCCCCAGTAAACAAAAGAGCTAGAGCTTAAGGTATTTCTACCTCAAGACTTTAGTTTACATTATTAGCTTCGGTCAATGTTACCTGGAGTTGCTGCAACAATTTGTGTTACAAGAACATCTTGTACACTGTTTCCTGTAGCTTCAGTAGTACCATCAGCTTCAAGTTGAACCCAAATGTTACACTGTTTTCTACCAGTAAATCCACTAACTAATCCTCTATTCACAGTTGTGACTTCAGAAAGACGAATACAACCATAGTTTGCATCTACAACAGCATTACCTGGTCTAACTTGTCCTGGAATATCAGATACCCAACGAAGACCTAATTGACCCATTGAGTGATACTCTTCAGAAGCAACTTGTTCGTAAGATCCAAGTCCTTCATCAGCAGCTGTTGTTCTAGTAATAGTAGCTCCTACATTTTCGCCGTCTTTTGCAAAACGAACATTAAATCTAGATTCAGAGTGGATACGATCTTTAGATACACTGAATGAGTGCTGAGCTTGTCCTTCTAACTGAACTCCAATTGCAGTTGCAGCATTAACTTGAGCAGCAGTACTAAAACCTACTTGAGCTGCACTTGTACCAGAGACAATAACTTCAGATGGTCCTCTATAAGCATCTTCTAAAGTCATTGTTGTACCTGTTGCAGGATCAGCTGTAATCTTGTAAAGATCTCCAGCTACATTTAAGTAGTCTCCTACTACAATACCTGCTATAAAAGCTCCTGCAGCTGTTACAGTTTTAGAACCATGTGTAAGAGTAATATTGTCAGAAGTACAACAGTCAGCTTGAGTTGCAACATTAGCTACAACTTTAGCACGTAAATACTTAGGACCTGCTACTGATGGTCTATCAACTTCAAGGGCATCGTTCTTAGCAATAGCTTCACGAAGTTGAGCAGCTAAATTTAATTGAAGCTCTTCAGCTGTTGTAAAAGTAAAAGTACCTGATCCACTAGTAGATTTCATTTTTACTTGAGCAGTAATAGCTGGAGCATAACCTGAACGATTAGCTTCATCATTATCTTGCTTTTCAATAAGAGCGTAAAAACTATTTCCTACTTGAGCAGCTGCTGCAGTATCGTCAGAAGCTACGTCTGGGAGAAGATATCCTCCAGTTCCAGCAGTAGTTCCACCAATATTAGTTACTTGTTGAGCTGCAGCTGTACTCTTTCCATAAGTAACAGTAGTGTTAGTCATGTTAAAAAGAGGGCTGTAGTAAAGTCTAGCAACACCTGACTCATCGTTAAGTCTAGTAGCTACTTTAAAATCCTCACCTCCAGTCAATCTATTAGAGTCTGCAAGAACTTCATTTTCCGAATTTACCAGTACAACGTCGCCAGCAGCAATGTCTCCTACTTCTAAAGTAGTACCTGCCAAGGCGCTTATGTTTGTGGTATTAACCCCACATACAAATGCGAAGTTATTGTTGTTGTTGTTTGTATACATCATGATGTACTTATTTATTTATTTATGATTAAAAAATTATTCAAAAGTTTCTATGTCGATTTCGTTATCTAGTTTCTGTTCTTTAACAGTTTCTAGCATTAAATCCCTCGCCAAGTCAACAATGACTTCATGGGTAAACTCATCTAACTCACAACTTACCTGATCATCAGGAGTTGCTCTGTCGACTGTAATGTCTACCGTATTTTTGAGATATCTCATTCTATACGAGGTTACTGAAAACGTACCGTCTGTTAGGACTTCATGTCGTTTAGCAGCTTGAGTTGCATTAAAGTACATTCTAAATACTGAAGCACCTAGATTATCTGCAACGGGTCTTTTATAAGGATTGCCTTTTAACTTGCCGTACTCATCATGGGATACTACTCGTACATCTGCTTCTGTATCTTTAGTACAGTCCGGTCTATCTATGTTAGCTAACTCATATATAGTAAACATAAAATCTTCAGGCAAATCAAAGAATGTTCCATTTGGTAGTACTCCTTCCTGATCAGCAGAGATAGTCAAGGCTCCAGAGTCCTGTATTAGGGCACTGAGTCCTTGACCTCTTGCTTCAGTTTCTTCAAATCCAGTTTGATGGGCATTACCTTTATAGCTGTAAAACCTTTTAGTATACTGAATTTGAGCGGACGAAAGAACAGACGAAAGCTCTGCATCTGTGTACCCTGGGGAACCAAATGCATTAGCCCTATCTAATAGGAACTCAAGTTTGTCTGCCATTTCGTTTGCTGTCATTATTCTACTTCTCTAAGTTGATCAATCATAGCTTGTACTCTAAGCTTAGTCTCTTGATTCTCTTCTCTGTTAAACCAGTGAATAGTATCAGTTAACGAGCCTAGTTCTACGCCTGAATCAAGTGTGTAAATATTTCTATTTAATTCTATATTACCAGCTCTACGTCCGTCTGCAATAAATAGCTTGTCTTCGTAAAGAGGGTCATTTAGGATAGCGACAAAAATCTCTCTGTCGTCTTCCATAAGCTTACCTACACTAGCTTTTAATTGTTTAATATTAGAAGAATCAGAAGGAGATTTTCCTGCTACTCTTAAGAAGTCTCTCATATCAGATTCAGACTTACATACTGAATCAAACAGTGAGTAAGCTTTTGCTTCTAGTTCTAAACGTTCTAGTGTTTCATCTCTCATTTCATCTACGTTAGTAAATACATATTCGTAACTAGCTCTACGGATAGTACGGTATGCTTGAGGAGATGCTGCAAACTTTGAATCATTAGCAGATAAGATTTTAAACTTTAGCATATCCATTGGATTTTTAAGGTCTAGACGAAGACGTGCGTCTCTAATCTGTACCCTTGCTCTAGAATCTGCTCTCCAAAAGTTTGTTTCTTTTGGAAGATATGGGTTTAAAGGTTTACCAATAATTTTTTCAAAGTACTCTTGTTCTGTAAGTTCTTCTGGCTTTCCAGCGTCATTCATGACATCAGGACAAACAGACTTAGTTACAGAGTCCATAATAATTGCTACTCCTCCTCCTTTTGAAGCTGAGTTTAAAGGAAGCTCAAATGACTTAACTACTTTCTTGAATAAGAATGGATCATTCTCTTTCTCTCTATAGTTAGATACAATTCCTTTCCATTTTTGTCCAGCCTCTACGGGCTTAACGTCGATAATCTTATCTTTTAAATAAGGGTGATTAAATACCATTTTTCTCTATTCTTTTGTTTAATAAATTATTTCTTCTTACGTATAACCTTCTTACCATAAGCAGCAGAAACTACTTTCATACCTGCTTTTTTAATAATACCTTTAGCCATTTTAATAGCGCCTGTATTAGGTTTTGCACCTCCAGCTGCATATTTAGCTACGTCAGACATCTTAGCTTTTTTATAACTACCTCCTGCTTTCATGTAAAGGTCGTTAGACCCAAAGGCTAGATTATTTTTATTAGCAGTTTTTCTATTAGCTTTTTTAGCTTTACCTCCAGGACCCATTGTTTTCTTAGCCCCTCCGTACATTTTCTTTTTTTTCATCATGATATAGAAAGTATAAAAGGAGGGAGATTTTACTCCCCCTCCTGTTAGTTAGTATTAAGATACGTTTAACTGGAAGTCAAGAACCTTAGTAGGATCTTTCATTACCAATCCGCCGAACTTAGCAGAGTGTACTTCATATCCGTCGATTGGTGAAGATACCATCTTAGGAGAAGTTTTACCTTTACCACCTGCAGTAAATGGATCACGAAGACCAGCAATATAAGCGTAAATATCGTCACGCCCTTTTGGACGAACTTTGTAAACTTCTGCAGATTCGCCGAAGCCCATTACGATCATTCTGTGTGACTCAGCAATACCAGCACCTTCTGGGTGACGCTTAGGGAAGTAAACATCATCATCCATAAAGTCAGCAATCTCAACAGTTAATTTAATACCATTGTAGTAGTTATACTCTACGAACTGGTATCCAAAACTCATTGGGTTGATTGCTCCTGTATTGTTAGCAGCTCCAGCGCCATAAGCAGGGTTACCTGTAGTAACATTGCTATAAATAGAATCGCCGTTAGCTTTAGCTTGAATTTGCTTGTGAATTTCGATAGCACCTCTTTCACCAGTAATGATGTGTAAGTGACGATCTCCTCTACCTATCTTACCGATAGACATATCAAGAGCAACTTCCATTAAGTAATCAAGATCGAATGTGTTATACAAGTGACGGTTAGCTGGAGCAATTTGCTCGAAGAAACCAGAACCTGCACCTATTTCGAATCCGTTTACGTCGTCATTGTTTAAGTAACCTGAATCAACTGTCCAGTTTTTCTTACCATATAAAGACGCACGAGCCATCATTTCTTCGGCTTGGTACATTACTACAAGATCGATGTAGTTAATCCATACAGATTCAGTTTGTCCTCTGTACATGAACGGGAACTCTAATGGTTCGTTCTGTCCTTTCTCAATACTTGAACCAGGTACTTTGTACTGCATTCTGCACATAGACAGACGGTTCTGCATTTTGAATGGAGAAGTAAAGTAAGGCTCAGCACCTTCGTAAGAAAGAGTACCAGGTACAAGGTCGTAGAACTTAGAGAAACGATCTCCTACAGAGATGTCTTGTCCAACTACGAATGAAATGTTAAGGTCATCATTTAGAAGCTCACATTCATATGAGTATCTAGATCCTTCTTCATGTACTTCTTTTACAAGGAAGTGGTAGTCGTCAGTTTCTCCTTTAAGAACGTTAGTTCTTTCGAACATTGGCTCAGAGAATACAAGTCTAATTCTTTGACGGTTGGAACCTTGTGCTCCTGTTAAAGTAGTACCACCTTCATCTGTGATATCCACAAGAGGTACATTTTTGTCTTCTTGACCTTTAAGCATCCATTGGTAGAATCCGTTTTCTAGATCTACTTCCATTTCTGGAAATCTATTAACGAAGTTTACCATTGATCCTTGTAGGTTCGTTTGATAAATTTGCTGAATCGCTTTGTCAAGGAGTTGAGGTCTCTGCTGGTACAACTCGTAAAAGTGATTGTCAGCAATCAGCCCTTTAAAATCCTTTGGACGATAAAGTTGAGTGTTGAAAAGTTTTTGCATTTTTACAAAAGTTAATTAATTAAATTATTATTTATTCTCCAAACGCTTCATCCCAGAATGAAAGGTTCAGCTTTGTACCAGCAGAACTTTTTTGACCCGGTATAGAGGTTTGTTGTTGTTCTCGTATTAGTTCATCCAGTTTACGCTTTACTTGCTTTTCTGACATCTTAGAAACCTTGGCCATATCTGGCTTAAAGTTTCCTTCTTTATCAGTATTGAAAAGACCAAGTATATTGTAAAACTGAATAAGTTTTTCAAATCCTTGTGGATTACTATATTGTTTATGCCCTAACTCAGTAAACTGAGCTCCTGAATCAGGATCAGTATAAGCTATATCTGTCATTGCTTTTTTCATAGCAGTTTTATGACGAGTAGTTAGCTCAACTCCTGGTAGTATTTCAGTTAGCCCATCTACAGAATCAATTAAAGTTTTAAAAGACTCCTCTTCTTTCAGCGTCTGACGTTGTGTACGTTCTTCTTTTTCTCTTCTTTTAGTATCAACAAATTTCTTTGCTTGTGCTTTTAGTTGAGGAAGAGCTGCTTGTGCTTTTTCACTAAGCTTTGCAAGAGTAGTTGCTTCTTCAATAGATTCAGCAACTTCACTTTCGTTCATGCCTTTAGCTCTAAGATACCTTGCAAAAATATCTTTCTGCACATTTTCTTCAGCATTAAGAACGTCAGGAGTTACTTGATTGTAATACTCTATGTCTCTAGCAACTCTCATTGCTACAAGCTCATCGTCGAATGCGTCTTCAATTTCTAAGAACATTTTTTTATGTCCTGAGAAGTTTTGTACAAATCCGTTTACGTTTTCCTCTAAACGAGTATTAAGAGTTTCATCAAAAAGAGCGGCAAGCTCATCTGCTGATTCAACTCTTGTTCCGTCTTTAATTTCTAATATACCTTTATCTTGTAGTTCTTTAACTAAAGCAGAGTAGACAGTGTCCGGCTCTTCCGTATTATTAGTATCACTACTTGATGTACTTTCAGGAATATCGTTAGATTCTTTTCTAACTTTTTCAAGGAACGGTCTCTCATCTTCAAGACCTGAAAGGTCAATGATCCCTGGAGGAGGAGTAGAAGAAGTTTCCTGTGTAGGAGTTTCTTCTGTTTTTGGTGTTTCATTAGAGTTCTCTGTTGGTGTATTTGGTGTAACCAACTGAACTCCTTCAAATGGGTTTTTAGCCATAGCTCTTTTTATTCGTTTACAAATTTAATATACTTAACACAAACTTTCTAATAGGTTTTCACAGATTTTCTCAAGGTCTATGGTTTTTACCTATCAATTTTGTTTATTTCTAGTTAATTCTTCTTTTGCTAGATTACTTCTTTCTTTTTCAGACTGCCTTCTTTCTTCTAACTCTAGCTTTTTGTTATCTAGAAGGCCTTTTTGTCTTGCTTTCTCTACTTCTAACATATCTGGTATGCCGTCTCTATCTGCATCCCCTCTTAAAGACATTGCATTAGCTCTCATCTCTGCTATTCTTTCTTGAGACTCTCTGTCTTTTTGTTTCTCTGCAGCTTTAAACTCTCGATCAGCTTGACTGTTCTGCATTTCTGCTTGCTGCATCTGTTGAGCCGACTGCTGCTGTTGTTGTTGCATTTCTTTCTGCTGTTGAGCTATACGCTCTGAAGAGTCTTTTAATTTACGTGCAATATTCTGAGAAGAACCTGACGTATATATAGATACAAGATCTGCTATCTGTGCGTTACCGTTTTGGATAGCTGCCTGTGCTAGCTGTCTTAAGTCATTGAATAACTGGGTATCGCTATTAGAATCAGTCACATGGATATCAAACTCAGTCTCTGAGAATTCGCTGTACTGTTGTACAAACTGTTGTCCTAAGTCATCGAGTAAGAAAGATCCCCTCTGCGGGTTATCTTTATAAGCAATTTTACAGGCTTCTAAATACTTAGATAATACTAATCTACGAAACTCAGAATCAAGCTGGAACCAACGCTCTGTTACTTTAGCAAACTGAGTAATCTCTGCTTGTACATTTCTAACAGCTTCTCGTGTGCCTATCTCCCCTTCTCTGGCTCCTTGTACACCTGCTATCTTACCCATAGTAGCTTCAATGTTGGCAAGGTAGTTAGTCAACATTTGAATACCAGTTTGATTAGCTCCCATAGAAACCTCTTGAGTAATAAAGGTATTAAACGAACCGGCTGCTTTTCCTTGAGCAGGCCCTTTCATTACTTCTTGTGTAGGATCAAGAAACATTATCTTATCGACTGCAGTATACTGTAACCATTCTGCTGGATCCCAACCAGATGGTATTAAAGCTGTATTTACTGCAGTAGCTGTTCCTTTAAATGTAGCTATTTCAAGTTCTCGTTTCCAAAAACCAATATCATATGCATAGTCAAACGGCTTAAGTAAGTCCATACAAGACTGAACCTTGTAGCCATTTGTGTTAGTAGTCATTCCTATAACAGGAGGAGTACCTGATGAAAGGTTAGTCATAGACTTAGAACTATGTGCTACAGGCTCCATCATTGTATAAATGCTTGGGCCAATCTTAGTACCACGTAGCCATTCATTAACCCACATGTATTTTACAACCTCGCCTTCTTCTTTATTAGGCTTATAGTATTCATTTACATATGTAATTTGCTCGTCTCCTAACTCATCTATATATGTAAGCTTTCCTATCTTACGTCTAGATCTCCAATATACTGTAACCTCTCTAACTTCTCCTTTGTCATTAATATCTCCACCAAAGGCATGATTTTGAACCTGGTCAGGGGAGATAAGTTTTATATTGTCGTCAGTTGTAGACCCGTTGTCTGGCCCAGTAATCTGCCCTGTATTAGATACTAGCGTAGCTAGGTCTCCTCTGTTAGACCCAGAAGAGTCAGTACGGTAGTTGTTTTTTTCTTCTAGTATCTTTACATCTGCATCTGTAAGCTTATCCCAGTAATCATCTAAAATCTGTCCTATAGAACGGTACTGGTAGATTACAATAATATCTTTTTCATGTAGGTATAGAGAAGATCCGCCTCCCATACTAAAGACATTACGAGGATCAATCCTTCTCATGACCGGCTTGCCTCCTAGGACATCGCACTGTATGACTTGTTCTCCTGATACTAAAAGATCTTCAAATGTTCTACGGAATAAGAACTCAAAGTTATTTTCTTTGTACTCTCTTGTTAAAATAAGATTAGCTGTCTTCTCTGCAAGATCTTGATAGTCGTAGGTCATAAACTCTTTGACCTTTTCTACTTCTTTTTTTACAGAAGCATCGTCAGGACGTTTAGCCAGAATAGCTAAAGTCTTCTCGAATAGTCTTTCTTTTAACTCTTCTTCCTTTCTAGTATTAGAGTCTTCGTCTTTACCAGATATGTAAACCTTAAACTCTCTTTTTCTAGAGATGTAATCTCCTATAAGTAAATCAATTTTAGCATTACCTATACCAACATGTTGGAACTTAGCGGGGAAGTTATCTAGCTCTAGTTGTGCAGGATTAATATATTTTTCAAAGTTTTTTACATCGATAACATTTGCTCTAAGATTATAATTCTCAGTTTTATTACCAAACTCTCCTCTATAATATTCGTTACTCCCTACTAAGCCTTCTGCGAAATCAACACACTTCTTGTACCATTTTTCAGTCTTCTTAGAGTCTGATACTTTTTGATTAGGAAAGTTATAACCAGTGTGTTTGATATTCTCGTCAATTCCTCCTGTATAGTTTTTAGCCATGTTGCAAAATTAATCAAAAAAATCTTCTCCCACTACTTCCTTTACGTTTTGTAAAGTATTTGTTCTCTAGGAAGGTATTTCTTTGTTCTGTTTTTTCTTTTTTCGCTTTATGCATTGTTTCGTCGTACCAAAATAACATAATTAACGCAGAAACTCTATCAAAGTTTCCTTTTGGGTTCCATCTGATCAATTCTTTTAGTATAGAAGGAGACAATACTGTACTTAGCACAAGGTTATCGTTGTTGACAGAAATAGGACTCATAAGCCAAGAGTTAATGTAATCTAATCCTGTATCGTTAATTCTACCAGAGTTATAAATCCCTTTTGATGTATTACTACCTATTTTATATGTATCAGAGTTTCTAAGCTGGTACGGAGTTTCTGCAAGCAAGAACGTACAATTGTTCTGAACAAAGTAATTAAACAGTCCAATAAAGTTTTGCTCGTACATTCCTGTAGCTTTATAATACATTAGTAAACGTCTACACACTTCGTAGAAAAACTTTGGGTCATCTGTACGTCCTGTATACTCTGCTACAATAGTTCGAGTTAATCTATCAAATACTATTATAGAAGGCAAAGAGTCTGTAGTAGCTTTTGCTTTATCTACGACATCTATACCTGCTATGTATCTTCTAGAGTCTATTTCATTCTCATCATTTTTTTTAGGCTTTTGAAATAGCTCTACTAAGCCCTGCTTTTTCTCCGTTCTATCTAATGGAAATGTACGTATAGGTAATTGATCCTGCACTGTCTCAAAGTATACTTCTTCTTTCTCATTAAACTTTAACCACCCTTTATAGGTAGCATCTAAAAATCTTTTCTTCTTTCCTCCTAGTACTTCTGACAGCTGGTCTTTTAATAATACAGTTGGGAATCTTGTACCTTCTGTTACAAGGAATGCTTCTGAAGGTAGGATCGGGTTGTTAATTATATGTACCTGATACCTAGTTAAGTCTTTACGTTTTTTATCTCTATTCGCATCCTCCTCTAACATTGCAGAGTTATTGTCTGTAATAAGGTTAGGCCCCTTCTTATGTTTATTACGAGTCTGTGTAACAGGTACAAAATATCCTATAGTACCTCTAGACTCAAACGTATCATCAAATGTTAAACAGTTGTATTGATCTGGGTTACGGAATACATTCTCTGCAAATAATACAGAACCTCCTTGAGTATATCCTCCTGTACCTAACATCCATATAACCTGCCGTTTAAACATCTTAGATGCTTCAGCTCCTTCTAAGGCACCAATTGTTTCTACTAGTATATCGAAGAAACCGACCTCATCTAGCATTACTAAGTTAGGACGACCTGCGTTACCTGCAAGAGGGTTATTTCTAAATGTTCTGTGGTATAGATATGACCCGTCTATGTTTTTAAGAAACGATCCTTCTTTCTTTGAACCTGACCAAGACTTAAATAATGGGCTAGGGAATATAGAAGACTCGTACTCAAACTCTCCAGGTAGATTATTTAAACCAAATAGTATTTTATCTAAAAGAGGCCCAGACCATTTAGAATCTATAGCTCCTATAATAGTATCAGATGTAAGAGGCTTCTTATCTCTTTTAGCTAGTAGATATTCATCATAGTTAATAGCTCCTCCTGTTAACCAGTTGTGTGCTCCAATACCTGCAGATGCATAGGACTTACCTCCACCACGGGCTTGAATAGACATAAGATTTTTTGCAGCGTTTTGGTATAAGGGCTTACCTAAATTCTTATCATGAATTGTTCTTAAGTAATGTCTAGCAGGTACGTACTCTTTTTTTAAATCTTCTTCCCTGATTACACCTAATGATAAGTATTGCGGTAACATACCCATCTCTTCTATAGCAGCTCTTTCTGGCCCTAAGAATCTATTACATGTTTTTTCAGTATCATCAGAGAATCCTGAGAACCCTCTGCATTCTTCATATATTAAAAAGAGTTCCCAGTCTATATCTCTTAACCATGGCTTGCCAGGTCTTTGAGCTAAAGTCTTAGGATCCTCTACAAGAATGTTATGGAAGTTAATATAATAATATAAAGGGCCGGGAATCCATTTACAGGACTCCCAATGCCCTTCAATTATTCTTCTCTTCTCCTGTTTCCAGAAATCTCGATACTCATAGCGGTCAGCTATAGGATGGAGATTAGGGATCTCAGGTAGAATAAATGAAGAATTATTTACTGTCGTCCAGAAGTTCATCCTCTTCTTCTTCTTCAGGGAAGTTAACTTTAATAATGTTCTTTGATTCTAGATGAATAAAAAATTTTGCAAATAAGAATCCGTACTCTTTATTAAATACGCTCTCTTCAAAATCTGTAAACTCATGTTCCTTTACTGAATCCTCTAGCATTTGTTCTAGGATCATTTCAAGCACTTTGATTTTACCATGATTATAATTTACACTTTGCACACACTGAGTATTAAACTCTTGTACTTCTTTTTGAATAGTATTAATCTTCTGCAGTGTCTTTTGATGACTAGCTGGTGGGTTTTTTTGTTTACTCATTTGTTTAAATTTCTCCGCTCTCAGATAGAGATACGGAATTAATATTAGAATTTTCTTCGTTGGTTAGCTCCTCACAGATCTTTTGATAGTCTTTATAAATAGAGTATGTGTTCTTATGGAGTTTATCTAAATCATTACCTGTCTCTAGATTATAGTCTTGGTTTTTAAGATACGATGATCTCTTTTTAATCATCTCGTCCCAATCAGTCAAGGCACGCTGTGCTTCACTTAGCATAAGCCCCCTATAAGTCTCTAACATACTACTCTCAGAAGAACCCTCCCAATCCCAGGACTTAGGTAGTAATCCTTTTACATTCTCTAGCTTGTTTGGATCGTAGTACATTAAAGACTTTGGGTGGGATACTAAATGAAAAGCCCACATCATATTAGAAGAAGTAGTTTTCTTTTTAGTCTTATCTTTCCTATACGTAGGAGAAAACTGTGGGTGTAGCCTTATCTCAGGATACGTCTCCCAATAACTACGCTCTGTGTCAAATATTTCTGTTCTTCTTGATAGCATTTTTTTTCTTAAGTGTAGCCATAGTCTGGCGTACTTTATTCATCCTAGCTTTTTTAGGAATAAATTTACCGAATAGGCCTATGTGAATTGTCAGAGCTGTCTCCGGATCGAACAGATTGTCCTCCCCCTTCTGTATCTCCGCCATCTTCGCTACTGTAAACTTGCCCATCATTGCTAATAGGTTGTTCACTCTCTCCGGAGTTAGATCGTACTTCTCTGCTAGATTCTGTATTAGAATTTTCTGACTTCTTTGGTAATTCTGCATAATTTAACTTAAACTCTATGGATATATCAGTATCTAAATAAATATCTAAAGTAGAAGCTAGTTGAGAATTATTTAGAACAGGTTCTCCTAAATAATACTTTTGTTTTAGTCTAGCTATAATATTATTAAGATGGTTAGCTTTTAAGCCTAATCTACTCCTGATTTTTTTACGAATGTCTGTAGACATAATATATTCTGATCTTTCAGGCTGTGGTAATTTACGATACTTGTCGTTGTAATACATTACAGCAGCTAATGCAGATAGTTCCTTATTTGTAAGAGGACTAAGTTTTGTACTACCTTTGTCTTCTTCATATATTAAAAAATTTATGATCGCTAAAAATTGATCATAGATTTTATCCTTATTTGTTGGAACCTGTAAAGGGTAGGATTTCATTGCTCTCTTGTGACTTTTCAAGAGCAAATATATAAAAAGATTGACTTACATAACAAGATGTGTGAAAATTTATCCCTAGATTTGTGTTAATGCTTGATATCCATTCTAAACAACATTGTACCTCATCGGATAACAAAATAATACTAAGAAGATCATCAGATATAATCCTAACTATTTCTTCTCCTTCTGGTTCTACTACTGTTAACACACTTAATTTAAACTAAAATATTTTATTATGAAAAGATTATTCTTTGACATTGAAACTAGTCCATGCGTAGGTTGGTTTTGGCGCCCTGGATGGAAAACTCGACTAAGTTACAATAATGTTATAGAAGATGCAAAAATTATTTGCGTGTCATATAAATGGGAAGACAAAAAAGAAGTTCATACTTTAGATTGGGGACCTGAGAAAGAAGACAAGAAGCTGATTAAAGAATTTGTTAAAATTATGAATAAGGCTGATGAAATTGTAGGACATAATGGAGATCGTTTCGATGTACCCTGGGTCAGAACAAGAGCCCTTTATCATGGTATCAACAATGTACCCCGCTGGAGAACATTAGACACATTAAAGTCAGTCCGTTCTAATTTAAAATTACCTTCTAACAGATTAACAGATATTGGACAGTACTTTAATTTAGGAGAAAAGATACAGGTAGACGGTAGTCTCTGGCAGAACATTGTCTTTGGAGACGCTAGTCGTATGGACGAAATGATTGCTTATTGCGAACAGGACGTTGTCTTACTACAAAAGATCTATAAAAAGATTATTGGTATTGTACCTCTCAAGACTCATGTAGGTGTATCTAATGGAGGGCCTAAATGGAGTTGTCCAAATTGTGGTAGTAAACACATTGTACGTAATGGTACTGATGTTACTAGAGCAGGAACTGAAAGTCAAAAAATGAAATGTAAGTCTTGCAATCGCTGCTACAGGGTTACAACTAAACAATATAGCAAGTTTCTAGAGTATAAAATTAGAAATCAACAATAGTTTTTACTTGATTATATTATCAACCTCTTTGTATAAATCGTATATTTGAATATGTCAGAAATGAGACACCCTATAGAAGAAGAAACTAGAGGTTTAATTGTTTTTCCTTTACCAGAAGAAGAATTTGAATATCTATGTAGCGTACATGGTCCGCACTTTGTACTTGTTATTGCAGAGTTTATTGAATGGACTAAGAAACTTGACGAACAAGATCTGCATGGAGCTACTAGCTCGGACATGAGAGATAAAATTCAAGAGCTTCTAGACGAGCATTACTTAGGAGACATCATTAGACGATTACACAGTAATAATTAAAAAGGAGGTACTATCTATTACTAGGGCTGGGAGACTGTCCCTAGTTTTTTTTAAAATTTTTATAACTATGGCATTAAGATACACAGACAAAGTAAACGAATTACTAGCAGAGAACGCAGGTATATGGGCTAACCTAGGTACAAGCAGTAGAAAAGACTTAAAAACTAAAGAGGCTGCTAATGCAAGATGGCAGGAGATCCTTGATGAGATTAAGGGTTTAGATTTAGACTTATGGAAAACTTTAATTATAGACGAAGATAAGTTAACAGTAGTAGGTGAGGATGTGTAGACTTGACTTTCCAGAAATAATTTCGTAGCTTTGCGCTATTCTGTTACGTTAAATATTCGTAGCTAATCAAAATCTTCTTCTACCTGCTTTTTTTCTTTGTTACTTTCTTTTTTTAGCATATAAACAAGATGAAAAAATCTACCCTATTATCACTCGTTATACTATTAGCAATTAGCTGCACAAAGATAAATTTAGAACCAAATGAATTTATCAGGCGCTCACAAGAAACAGAAAGCTTGGCAGACCTATGGGGCACTAACTACAGTATTCATAAGATTGAGCATATCGAAGGGTATCAAGTAGCTAGTGTAGAGTACTTCTGTAATACTAACATACTGAACAAAGTTCTGAGTAATCTAGGTCAAGATACTACTAGCTTTACCGACGGCTTTAGAGATACACTGACAATATCAGACTATAATAACTACCTATCTGCATTTGGTCAGAACTACTTCATAGACTTAGATACGATATATAAAAGCTTTTGGAATAGCCATGGGACAATCTGCTACAGTCCTAATGTAGGATTCATTGACGCCAATAGTACAAAATGGGATGAGGAAGCAGGAGTCTCATCTAGCCCAGAACCACATAAGTCTTTTACTATTATGATCCCATTAAGTGCAGGAGGTAACGAAATAGTCTACCACTTTATAAATAATTCTAACCCTCCTTCTTACTAGAACATATTAATACGTTTTCTTTTGTAACCCCCTCCTAATCCGTGGGGGTTTTTTGTATCCCCCCATCTGGAGTTAAAACTCTTGTGGAAGAGACAGCTGTTACTACCTTAAGTTACCCCGGCAATATCTTGGGCAGTCGGGTTCTATCCCCCACCGACTGTTCGTAAATTTTGAGGGGATTTCAATTTAATTTATAATTTCAATACTATGCAAAATTCTGCAACATCTACACGTGCTTTTAACTCTTTATTCAATGACTTCGACAACGGAGCGAAAAAGGTTGAAACTTTATCATCTGGCGAGTACTTTAAGAACAAGCTTCCTGTTCTTGACTTTCTTCACAAGCTACGTGAGAAAGGAGACTTCGTCTCTTCTCTCGGTCTAGACTCTGTTGCTAACGGAGGTACTGTTCGTCAGTCAGAGAACGGTCGTGTTTCTATCTGGTTCGAGTGGACAAGAGGCTCTGAAACAGTACAGAACAATATTACTGTTAGCTCTAGTCTAAGCGAACGTATGCTTAGCCTTTGCGGAGACACGGACTTCAGGTCTCAGCCAAACGGTGCTCAAGAGGCTCTTCGTCTATGCTTACCACTGCTAGCTAAGGCATTCGTAGGACAGCACAAGTCCTCTGGCACGCTTATGCTAGCTGTCTAAGCTGCTAAGCACTTACCTACCCTTCGGGGTGGGTTTTGTGTTCACTCTCATCAGATAAGATATATCTGTATGGTATTTTCTGCCTATGACCAACAACAGGCATTTGTTCTTTTATTTTCTTTTAAAGTGAAAAATTACATCATCTCTGAGCATGGTATGTTTACCATTCAGGACTGGTGCGTTAATCCAAACGCATAAGTCATGCACTCTTATGACAGAGTATAAACGTTTAGGTTAAGGAAGAGCACCTGTAAGCTCTCCCATTCTTTCAACTCATTAACATGCGTAGATTACATATCAATACCCAAGTCAACAAGCTTAATCCTGTCTTAGTTAAGATAGCTGAGCATTATGGCTTGAAAACAGTAGGGTCATTAGATGACTTTATTGCAAGACTTCCGTCGCCTAGTACTAGAGTGTACTATCGCATAACCACTCCTTATGATGGTTGTGTAGCATTTAAGTGTGCTAGGCGGACTCAGTTGCAAAAGCTACTGGCGGAGTGCTAGGTCAAGAGAGGACACCTTCAAGTCCTCTCATTTATATACTCTCATCCAATTGCAGGTGTGAACTAGTAGCGAAACTATCAGTGGCTGACTTCCTATGTAAGTAACAGAAAGCGAGTCTGGATAGACTTCTATGTGTTATCAAGGGTTGCAACCTTGTGAGAGTACAAATAATCAAATCATTACCTAAATAATATACAAATGCAGAAAATAAAGAAAGCTATTCTAAGAGAACCAAGAATATTACTGATAGCAATAGCAGCAGTAATGTTTGTAATAACGTCACTATCTAGTTGTGCAACATCTAGAAGTCATTACCAAGTAAAGCATGGTAAGATAACTAAGGAAAGTAAAACTCCAGATTGCATAGCAGCGTGGTAAAAAGAAATTATTAATATATACATATACAATCATGAATAAAAATATTGAAGAAGTAAATAGAAAAAGAGATATCACAGGTATCAGAGTAGTTCAAGGATTATGCTTAGCATTTATACTATTAATACAGTATACAATGATCTATGAATCAACACCTAGTAATTATGTGTCTGATTCGTTTATGTTTATGACGGGCATGCTTGTAGCGCTAATAGTGGTACTAGAGTTCTGCAAAGAGATTAAATATTCTATTAAAGAAAATTATAAATCATGAAATCTATTATCTATTACCTATGGTCTACCCTATTACTTGGAACCTTCACAGCATTGTGTGGAGGTGGAGAGTTAATGGGCTTTATACTTTGTTATTGTTTTTGGGGATGTATGTTAGCACCTATGTTACCTGAAGAAACAACTTAATAATTTACCATAACACTATTGCTTAATCAGCAGTGAGTAACCCTTTGACAAAGGTTATGAAGTGTTTAGTCATTTTACCTAGTGCAACAGAGCTTAATTGATTGTTAAGTATTTCGATGAGGATATGCATAACATTAAGTTGATAGCACTTATTATTGTTGTACTGGGTAATTTTATGGCTCTGTGGCGCAATTGGATAGCGCACCTGACTACGAATCAGGAGGTTACAAGTTCGAATCTTGTCAGAGTCACTAATTTAATTAACATTAAAAACATAAAGGACATGAAACTATACATTGTTCATACGCAATTTATCATGATGACGGAATATCATGATGATGGTTCTGACATACTTTCTTACCATAAAACAATGGAGGGAGCTGTAAATAAAATTGCATCTGAAAAAGGAAAACAAAAATGGGACGGATTAGATGTTAATTTCTTCATTACTACTACTGTAGTTGAAGATTAAACTAAAGATATGGAGTAGTACCCTGCCATTAAGTGGGTACACACAAAGTCTTCTAATTAATTATTCTTTTAAAATAAACCTATGAAAAATTTATCATGTCGTATAGGCTGTGCTTTAGCAGAGTTCTTAACTTGTGTACCTAATGGTAGCAAACGTGTTATTGTTTCTAGATATAACAGCTATGAACATATTCATACTTGTCATTCA
>Ga0187219_1000174_pt1 | contig 28945 bp, 14 predicted proteins | sample 13SPOviralmetaG_FD_130162 | JGI IMG/M metagenome (GOLD analysis project Ga0187219, IMG submission 130162) | Marine viral communities from the oligotrophic San Pedro Time Series (SPOT) site, San Pedro Channel, CA, USA - 13 SPOT_SRF_2010-07-21... | ecosystem: Environmental > Aquatic > Marine >... | reverse complement strand
TTCTTTCGCCATTTTGTAAATTTGTTATAGTTAAAAGATTACGTAGTTTACTCCAAATTTAAAGTCATACCACTCACGATTCCAGTATTTGTTATATTTACCCTCTACAAATGCACCTAAAGATTTATTCATCTTGTAACCAAGTATTAAACCACCATTGTAATCTAACCATTGACCACCATTATAAGTGTGATAAGAAAACTCACCGCTATCATTATAATGCCAAGGCATTAAGTTAGCCCAAGCATGCGACCAAAATGATTTTGTATAATGATAGTAATCAAAACCTAGAACAACAGAGTGTTGTATTATTTGGTTTAATTCATTACGTTTTCTTTCAGTATAATCAGCTAACATTGTAGGTATAACAACCTCTTCCCAAACCTCTTTGCTTGTAGCAACGAGTTCTCCATCTGGAGAAAAATACTCACTAGCAGCTACATCGACATTGTAGCCTTCTTGTAGTGCTAGATAAGTGTAATGTATATTGCCATTGCTTAGCATCCACTCTGCCAAGGGGTCATATCCGTACGGTTCGGATAACCTTTGAGCAAGCCCAGCATTAAAGGACAATTTGTCATTAACTTTATATCTATATCTTTCTGACGTTTCAACATATTTAATATCAGCAAAACCATCTTCTAAGTATTCACCTTTTAGTATGAAATGTTTTAAACAAAATTTTTCACCACAACCATCATCGCCAACAAATCTTATAAAGTGATGCTGGTCTAAATATTCGTTACCTTGTTGTCTTTTGTAATCTACTTCAAATAAAAATTCTAAACCACGTACTTTACCAATACTAGCACCGTCTGACCATGACTCCTCTGTACCATCATAAAATGTACTAGCTCTGTTTTCATAACCAAACCTAGCTATTTTACGTATACCTAAAGCTAAGTTGTAATCATATGGTGTTTCTACCGTTACAGTTTCTAAACCATTGGTTACAGAAAATACATCTACATCTGAAACTGAATTACCACCGTTAGCCGCAGCATAAAACGTAGCAAATTTAAAATACTTTTTAAAGTTTTGTGAGCAACACTCTTTTGGCGCAGCACATGCAATTAAAGTTGTTAATAGTATTATTATTAGTTTTTTCATTTAAAATTGTTTTTTACTAAACGATTTTTTACTTTTGTTAGTTTTTTTGTTTCCTTTTACTTCATCTTTTATTCTCTGTATCTCTTTGTCTTTAACGCCAAGATCCCAAGTGTTCCAACCTAACATTAAAGCTATTCTTTGCCAAGTATCATTTTCAGAATCTAAAGCTTGCTTAATGTTGTTTATTTTATTAATTGTTCTACCCATAGGTACGTTAAAAATACCTTCAACAACATTACCTATTGACTGATACCTTGGGTTACTTAAATTCCAAAGTGACATCTCAGGTATAACTTTACTGTTAAATTTTTCTGTTTGAAAAGATGAGTATATTTTTCTAGCCTTACTACCTATTGGCGGTGAAATGTTTAATAGCTGTAGCAGTGTGTATGTTTGATTAGAGTTCCAACCTTTTTTATTTTGCTTTGCGTATTCTAATATAGCATTTTTACCTGTAGCAAACACAGCGCCTGGTATACCTAAACCTCTTAAAATAGAATCTACCATACCATTTGCAACTCTATCTCTTCTTCTAATTTTTACTTCATCTTCTTCATCATCAAAAGCTAAAGCAAACAATGCTGATTGCAATGCGTTAAACACTAAATTTTGTACAGCGCCATAGTAAACTATACGAGATACATTTGTTTTAAAATCACCTCTACCTTTAGCCAAATCAATAACAGCTTTTTTCATACGTCTGGTGTATTGCATTGTTACATTTTGAAAAGCTAAAAGCATTCTACCTAATATACTAGCTTGTTGTGGTGATATAAGTGATGGATCAGAAGACTGCTGAACTGGTTCAGAAGCGTCTTGCATATCTTGAAAAGCTTTTGCTTCAGCATCTGCCTTTGACATACCTTGACTTAAGTACGTATCTACTCTGTTTCTGTAAAACGCAGCACCACCAGCAGCAATAGCAAAACTATCAGCCATTTGAGTAGGTAAAAATCCTATTCTTAACAAATAAGCTAAAGCAGCTTTTACTTTACTTTGACCACCTTGGTTTATTGCTTTTGCTAAAGCAGCTTCGTTTACATCAAGTTTTAAACCACCTCTTCTTTGTTTAAGAAAGTCAGAGTTAAATATCATTACAAAGTCTTTCCAAAACTGCTTTTGATTAGCATATGCTTTAGCAGCTTTGATAGGGTTGTTATCGCCCCAATTTATAAAGTTAAATGTTGATAATGTTTGTAGTATAGCTGATCTAGTGTTAAAAAACATAATAGCACCAATAGAACCTTGCAGCCAGTTAAGCCATTGGTTTACTTGCTTGCTAGTACCTGCTGGTCTAGCGTTACCATTTTCCATACGCCACAACACATCATTTAAAGCGTCAACATAATCAGGCCCATACAAAGCTTCTAGCTTTTTCATTAAAGGTCCATCAAGTTTACCGTTTTTCCAGTCGCCAAACATCTTTTTTCTATTTTCTATAAACTCTTGTATGTGTTGTTTTCTACCAACATCATTTGTTAAAGCATCTAAATCAGATAATATAGTGCTGCCTAACCAGTCGTTATCAGGTTGCATGTAATTACCATCTGAATTACCAACAATGGCATTAACACCACTAGCTAAAGTTAGCAGATCATTATTAGCTTCTACAGCTTCAACTAATTTTTGTACGTTTTCAGAGCTCATACCAGGCACTTCGTAACCAGCTTTGTTATATAAATAAACTCTAACAGCAGTGTCATATGTAAAGCTTGTGCCAGGTACTGTTTCTTTTAACAAACTAGCTGCACCAGGTATAGATTTTAGTAAAGCTTTGTAGTTGTTAGAAACGCCTTGTTTTAACCTATTTATTCTATCTACACCTTGTCTATAAGGTCTATATAAGTTGTTTTCAAAAAAAGCTATTTGAGATTCACCAAGTTTACCTTTTGCATTAGCTATAGTGTACATTAGCCCCATAAAGTCGTTTGCTCCTGGCACATTAAAAAATCTAGCTCCTATACCTTTACCTTTTTTAGCACCTTCAACTTTAGCCGAAGCTTCGTCAACAACAACATTTCTACCTATACCTTCATTAATTTCAAGCATTTCATTTACTTGATCGTATAAACTGTTGCTGTTTCTAGCTCTAGCTTGTACAACTTTTGACTTAATATCAAACTGACTTAGTAAGTCGTCAACAGCTTTAACGTTAGGCATAGCGTCATCAACAAAATAAATGTCATTATAACCTTCTGCTAACTTATCAACAAACCAATCAGCTTTAGCTTCACCACTACTTTGTCCTAAGCCCGTTATATTTTCTATTGGTAGATTAATACCTTCACTTTTTAAGTATGCGTGTATTGCCGGTGCGCTTTCTTTAGCTCTAGCTGTTAATATAAATACGTTTTCAGCACCATACTTTTTAATTTGATTTTTTAGCTTTTGCATTAAAGGTCCTGGTCTACCATTTGTAACTTTATTAAAATCAGTAAAGTCCATTGACCAACCATCTTTTACCATTGCATCACCAACTAGTGGCCAATCAGCTGAATCTATTGTTTTTACAATACCGTTTTTAGTTGCTGTAATAAAATTATCGCTTATACCAGCTGTTTCGTCAAAATCAAAAACGCTCATACCTCTTACAGGACTGCTTGGATCAAGCTGAAACTGCTCTGCTTTATAAATTTTATTTAAACTATTGCTAGCTCTACTAAAGTCGTGAACATTTTTAACCGCATTAGCAAGATCTCTTCCATGTTGATCAATCATAACATCATACATGGTTCTACCACTAGCTAAATCATATACACTTTTACCAATTACAGGGTCCATTAAAAACCTGAAATTACCTAATGGACTGTTTCTACCACCTAGCTTGTCTAATCTATCAGCTACTTCTTTAGGTAATAAAGCTTGTTCAAAACCTTTTAATATGTTGTCTGCATCTTGTAAAAAAGTATTATTATATATACTCACTACCGTAGCAGCAGAAACTGTAGCAGAGTCAACCATGTGCTCTCCTTTTTGCTTGCTAACTTTTTGTGGACCGTCAACTAGATATACAGAGGTTAAAGCGGCTAAAGCTCTTTCACCTTTGTTAAAGTTAGTGTTCATCTGCTTGTCTCTAATAACATAACCTATAGCTTCTTCTCTAGTCATTTTACCAGAACTAACTTGTGTATTCACCCAGTCTTGAATACTTGAGTTATAAGCTTTAAACAATGCTTGCGCAGCTGCTAAAGCTTTTGGATTAAATTCTTTTCTAAGTATTTCTGCTTTCTCTTTAGCAGTTTTGTTCATTTTTTGAACTTCTTTAACTCTTCTTAATACTCCACCAGGCTCGTTCATTGAAGATTCCATAAGCTCTAAATCACCCTCTACTTTTCTAAACTCAGCCCAAAGTCTTTTAGTCTGCTTAGACATACCTTTGTTTAAGCCCATTTTAGTAAGCAAAGCGTTTTTCCACCTACCCATATTTTGCTTTCTTAAAGCAAGTAAACCACCAAAAGCACCTCTACTACTATCCATTTTAGCAGCTCTATGCAAGAACATATGTTTACCTTTTTTGTTCTTTTGCATACGTAGATCTCTTTGTCCCATCCAAGCTGGCATAAAACCAAGTAAAGGTATATTGTAGTTGTCTACATGATCTACAGCACCTTCTTCGTTGTAAACTTTTTTACCGTTCACTACTTTACGTAACATGTAGTCTTTGTCTTTTAAAAACTTTTGAACCGCAGGATTATCTATATTTTCAGCAAGTCTTGATAAAAAACCTTGATTATCTATATATTCTTGTTCACCGCCATACTTTTCCTCTGCATCGTTTTTTAAAACATTATAAAGCTCATTGTTTTCATTTTCTAAAATTATAGCTTTTTCACTAAGTAATTTCATTAATGCTTCTGGCGAAACGTCTTGAACTTTCATAAAATCATTTAAGCTATTAGAGTTTCTACCACCTCTTTCCATTTGTCTAACTACTTCTGCTTTGTAGTTATCAACTTTGTCATATTCAAAAAGCTCGTTTAATTGCTCAACCTTGTTTAAAACATCTTCACTGTTTAAAACCTCTTGCACTTGATTAAACGCTAGCTCTTCTGCTATTGCCTCTGCTAAAGCTCTTTTTCTAGTGCCTCTTAAACCACTTTTTTTACCCGTTTTAGGATTTATTTCTGGCGGATTAAAAAAGTCTTTAACTTTATTCATGTTAAGCTTCATTTTCTGCACAAGGTTTGGTCCGCTTGCTGGTTTAACTTTTTTATCTATTAAGCCTTGCTCTTGTAGCTTTCTAACTTCTTTAACTTTTGTTATTCTTCTTTTGCTTACAAATATTTTTTCACCTTTTGGTAAAAGTCTTTCTATTTGTATTAATCTAGCATTTGATAAGTTTGGAAATATAACATCTTCAAAATAATTTTCTATAAAGTTATCATAGTTAGCTTCTACACCAAAAATCTCTTCTATTTTTTTACCTATTTCATTTACAAACTCTTCTTTTAATGCTTGTCTGTATTTAGGACTTGTTACAGGCGGGAGTTTACCACCAAACACCTTTGTAACTACATCTTTAATTTTGTTTTGTAAATCAGTACTTATACCTAAAGATGCCTCAAACTTTTTTTGTTTAGCTTTAATTATTTTTTCTTGCTGTTCTCTTTTTTCTTTAGCTATTAATTGTTGTTCAGGATCTGCAGAAACATCTTCTACGTCTTGCTTTACTTCACCATCTTTACTTCTTTTTCTAGCGTCAAGACTTGTAGTCTTTTTTTCTTTATCTTTTGCTAATTTCTTTTTAGCATCTTTTGCAGCAAATTCAACGTTACCTTGTTTTCCTTTTCTCTTATTACCTTCCATCCAAGCAAAAAGACTAGGTGATTTAGCTGGGTCATAATTTATAAGTCTATCAGCAAGACTTTCTCTTTGTATTTCTTTTTGAGGTTCACTAACACTACCAAAAAGCCTGTCAAAACTACCATCTACTATACCTTGGTATACTTTAGCAAAAGCACCTCTTATACCACCTGCTTGAAACTCTTCTTTTGTTTTAGCATTGTTAGTTAACGGATCTATTTTTTCATTTAATGGTATACCATCATCTTCTGAACCTAAATCAACAGACTTTCTACCAGATTCTTCACCAGTAATAGCAAAGCCTTTTGACTCTTCTATTATAGCGTCTAGCTCAGATGTACTTTCACCTGTTTCAATAGCTTTAGTGTATGTTCTTATAAGATTAAATAAACCTTTACCTGAAGATAAGTCAATAGCACCATAACCAAACTTTTTAAATATTTTATTAAACCTACCACCTATTGCATCAAAATTTTTATTGTATGTTATTTGCTTTTTAACAATAGCATCGTGTAAAACATTTAAATATTCATCATAATATTCATTTTTATTTTTTTCACTACCGTCTTTGTTATACCTGTAGTTTTTATCTATTCGTGATTGTAGTATAGCTCTATCACCTTTTGACATGTCAGACAACATATCATCTATTAACTCTATAGCGTCATCTTTAGTGGTTCCATCTTCGTTTCTAACATATTTATCCATAATAGAATGAAGAACTTCGTGTGAACCAACAGACACAGATCCTAAATTTTTAGCTGTTTGTTTGTTTATAAAAGATACACCATCTACTATTTTACCATCGCTATACCTATGCTCTCTAGCCGCTTCTTTGAAAGCTTGGCTATACTCTTCTTTACCAGTTTCTTTATTTAAAACTTTTTTAGCAGAAACACCACTAACAGCTTCTATATACTCGTCTTGACTTTCAAATACTCTTACCTCACCGTTTCTTTGTGAAGCTCTACTTTCTGCTTCGCTTAAGTTTTGATCTAACTTTCTATCACTAGCTTGTTGTAGCATGCCTAAGTTTTCTTCCATCAAAGCGTCATACTCTTTTTGAACACTATCTTTTATAACTGCAGACTTGTCACTTTCAAGTATTTTCTTTAATGGCCTTGCTTTTTTAATGTTTTTAAAATAAACATCAAACTCATCTTTATTTAAGTTTCTTAAACCTTGTATAGATCTTTGTTTTAAATTACCCATTTCATACAAGACTTCATTTATTTTGTCTTCTATTAGCTCAAACTCACCGTCAGGATCTTCTGACTTTGGTTTTGGTCTTGTACCTTTTTGATCTAATATTAAAGCGGCTAATTGTTCTTGTTTTTCAGCTAGTTGTTTTCCAGTTTGATTATCTTGCAGTATGCCATAAGCCATTTCTTGCGAAGCTCTAGACTTTTTATTAACTTCACCAGCGCCTGCCATTACACCACCCACCAAACCACCAACAATACCAGCGTCAGCTATTTCATATATTTTTCTTTCCCAATCAATTTTTTTACCTAAAGTAACTTGATCCCACATTGTAGACGTAAGCTCTGTAGCAGCTTCTGATGCCGCTTCTGAAGCCATACCACTACCAATGTTTTTAACAATACTAGCAGCACCACCCCTAACTATCTCTTCTGCTAACTTCATGTTAGCGTTTCCACCTAAACCTGCGACTAAACCAGATCTTTTTAAAAGACCTCTTGTTGCAAGTTCAAAAGTAGCTTCAATTACACCAGAACCAGCCGCGTTAAAAAGTAATGTACCAGCGTTTTCTTCAGGTGTTAACTCAAACTCTTCTTCATATTTACTACCAGCAGTTGATGCTGCTAACCCTATTAATCCAGGCACACCAAATCCAGCTGCTATTATAGATGGCATACTTTGTAAACCTGCTTCAACAGCTCTAAAACCTCCTTCAAAATAATCACCTTCTTTAAATGTTTCTGTTATGCTTTGCTCGTCAAACTCAAGTTTTGATTTTTCAAGCTTTTCCATATATTTTTCAAAAGGATCGCCGCCATAATTATCTTTAACAGCCTTCATAGCTATTTCTTTTTGTTTAGCGTTTAAATCATCACCGGCAGTAGACATGGTATATATCAAACCATCTTTTAAATCACTTAATCCTTCAGCAAAACTAACAAAACCTAAAGCAGTAGAAGCACCAATAGACGTTAGCTTGTCGCTAAAATCAGCATCGTCATAATCCATCTTGTCATAAGTCAAGCCTTTTACATCAAGGTATTCTTCAAAACTAATACCTCTTCTCAAAGCCCAACCACGAATATCAGATTCTTCGTATGCTACTCCGTCAGCGTCTTTATATTGTGCCATATATTATTGTTTTTCTTTTGTATCTACAGGTTCAGTGTCTTGTCCTTTTTGCCCAGACTCTAGCCCAAAGTCTTCTTGATTATCCATCCAAGTATTAAATGCTATAATTGAATTTTGCACTTCATTTTTTGTATTTTCAAAACCACCACCACCATCTGTATATATAGTTATAGGTGTTCCGTCTTCATATTTAACAACTTCTCCATTACCATCTTTTAATACAACAGCGTTTAGTGTTGGGTCTTCATAACCAGGGTCCATACCAAAAATATAATCAGGCTTTTCGTCAAAATAATAGTTGTTAGGATTGTTTTTAGGAAGAATAGCATTTAAGTTAGCTTTTACAGTGTCATCATCACCTACAACCATTTTTGCAGTTAACCCACCAGCAACTCTTGTGCCATCTTGTTTTAAAGAAGCGTTTTGTATACTCATAGGGTTTGCGCCATAATCAGCAGAAGAATCACCTCTTTTATCTAATTTTTCATCTTGCATTACCTCCCAAGGTGTTTTCATATTTTCTTTATCACCATTTAATATGTACATACCTTCTTTTTCATCCCATTTGTAATCTCCATAAGCACCTGAAAAATCTTGTGGACCATCTTCGTTTGTTATATAATCTCTTCTTTTGTTTCTTTCTTCTGGTCCTACGTAAGTATTTGGCAACCCATCTATTTTAACTTTTTCTGTAAAACTACCATCTCCACCTCCATCACTACCTTTTCTATTTGCTCTGTTAGAAGCATTTATCTGAGCTTGTTTAGCTTTTCTAGTCAAAGCTATAGTTTCATCTAGTTTACCATCATCATATATACCTTGTGAAATATTACCAACATATTTACCCATTAAATCTAAACCTCTCTGCTTGTCTTTTAATAAAGTTTTTACATCTTCTTCTGTTATATTGTTTTTATCAACACCATTGTAAAACTCATCGCCTAAACCTCCTGACGCCCATTGATCCATAAATGAAGGTTTGTCACCATCACCTGTTAAATCTGTTTGTAGTATAGCTTGTAAATCATTTCTTGAAATACTCTTATGGCCATTAACAAAGTTGTTAGTAATTCTATTTTTATCAAACGCTTTACCACTAACTTTTAAATCTGCAGCTGTACCAAACAAAGTGTCAATATTTTTCTCTGCTTCGTAATTTCTTAACGTATGACTACCTACATCTTTAAAAGCTTTTGTTTCACCGTTAACAGTAAAAGACATCTCACCAGTCTCACCAATAGTAAACTGTGTTTTAGGATCACCGTACATACCCATGTAAAAAGAATTGTCTTTAGCAAAACTCCCACCTTTCATTAAATTACCTTCTTCGTAATCATGCATGTATTCTGCTTTACTAGCTGCAAACTTACTAAGCTCGCTGTCTAGCGTTTGAAACTTATACTTTATAGCGTTCATTTTATCTTTAATAGCAGGGTCTTTTGTTTTCATGTATTGCTCTGCCAAAGTATTATACTCATCTCTATTTGTTCTTAAAAACTCTTCTACCTGACCTCTTTGTTCCATAGGTAGTTTTACAATGTTTGCTACTCCACCAAGATCTTCCATGTGCTTTTCCATCATAGCCTCTTGCTTTTCAGTCTCAGCCATGTTAACAGCAAAAGCGCCCATAGCGCCTTTCATGAAAGACTCTGCTCGAGTATCTCTTCCAGCGTCTAACATTTGTTTTTGTATACCTAGTAAGTTAGGTCTTGTAGATTGTTTTTTTGCCATATTTATTTATTTGTTTTTGCTATACACACTACCCGCCAAAGCCACCTGTTAAAGCTTGAGTTGCTAATGATCCAATACCACCGTATAAAGCAGCATTTGCGGCTTGCACAGCTTGATCTGCAGCAGCTTTTTCTTGCATTGCAAATCCTAATTCCATTTCTTGCTTTTGATAATCTAAACCTCTAGCTTCTCTAGCACCAGCTAATCTTTGTGCTTGAGCTTGGTACTCACCTTTTCTTTCTGCCATTTGATTTTGTGCAGCACCTTGTGCAGCAAACTTTTGATTTTGTGCTTCTTGCAACCCTATACTTGCAGAAGCTTTTTGAGTTGCTAATTGACTTTGATTAGCTATTATCTGTGCTAGACCAGCAATACCACTACCACCCGCAGCACCTCTTAATGCTTGCATAGTGTTTGCTTGACTTTGTTGATTTTGTTGGGCCATAAACTGTGCTTGTTGTTGATTAACAGTCATATCCTCGTATGTGTTTTCCATATTTTCAAAAGCATTACCAAAACCAGCTGCTAAATTACTAGTATCTAGAGCTTGATATAAAGACCTTTGCTTTTCATATTCTTTTTTAGCTTTTCTTTGTGCAGCTCTTCTTTTCTTTCTACCTACTAAACCCTGTATAATACCACCGATACCTCCAGCCATTTGCATTTGTTGAGCTGAAGACATGTTACTAAACATACCACCTCCACCGGCAGCCGCTGCGTCTGCAGCTGGAAGACCTACTTTAGTGTCGCCAATAAGATCTGTAGCTGTACCTCCACCACCTTGTTGAAATATACTTCCACCAGATTTTCCAAAAATACCTTGTGCACTAGAACTAGAAAATGGATTACTAAAAATATCACCTCGTTCGCGAAAAGTGTTAGCAAAAGATAAATCTTGATTAAAAAAATTATAATTACTAGAATAGCTAAAAGGGTTTGTTTCATAATAACCACCACCATCTCCTTGAGTAGGACTAAATATATTTGGTCTAAATGGATTGTTTAATGTTGACATATTATTTGTTTTTTATTATAATTACACTTTTTACGCGTTATTTACTACTTTCTGATATTTCAGAGCTTACCGCAAAAAGTTCTATTTTTTCTGTTGAATCATTATCTAATCTAACTTTAGCATAATAACCTTTTATACTACTAGTGTTAAATGAGTTTGGCTTAGAAAACATTACAAAATCATTTTGAGTTAATGATATACCAGCATAGTTTAAAGGATCGTGAGGTTTTTTAATTAAAACAATTTTATTTTTATGATCAACACTTTCAACTTCACCTAATTTTATTATTGAATTTGTGTTTGAAACCTCATGACCACCAGTAATAGTAACGGGAGTGTACCACACAATGTCTCCTATAGATAAAGATATGTTTAGCTCGGTATTAAATGTTAGTTTTATTTGCATGTTAGCTTACGTTTAAAATGTTATCAAAATTAAAATCTAAAGTTATATTACTATCACCATATTCTAAAACTTCTAACTCACCAGTAATTTTACCAGACCTACTACTACCAGTAAAAGTTACTGTTTGTCCGTCTTCAATTGTTTGCGCAGAGCTAACCGTTACATTAACACCAGAGCTTACAGCGTCTACGTGCGGTGAAGTTGATGTTACACCTATACCAGTCATTAAAACAGTGTCAGCTACTTTTATACCATCTGTACTTGCTACAGGTATTGTTGTGCTATTTGAAACCGCCGCGTCTGTTGTTGTTACTACAGGGTCTATTTCTATTTTAAAATTTTTTATTTTAAATCTAGTTTTGTTGAAAATATTACTAGCAGAAGAGCCTTTGCCTGTAAAAGTTAACTGACCACTAGCGCCCCAGTTGACAGCAGTGCTAACAACTATTGTTCCAGCAGTGCTATTAACAACACCATCACCATCATCGTTTATTTTTATTGGTATTTTATAAATTTGATTACCGTCAGTTGAGTTTTGAAAATCTTTAAACCCAAGTACAATCTTAGTTATTTGACCTAAACTTTGATCTTCTGCATCTTTAACATCCATTCCCACACTAAGACCAGTTACATCTGCCAACTCTATCGATGTTGTTGCACCAGTAGTGGTTCTAATGTTACGGGTTGTTTTTGTAGTTGTAAATTCAAAATCATCTACTATAGGCTGCCTTATTATACTAGCTGAACTAGAGCTTAAGGTGAAAGGCCAGTTTATTTTTGTAACGTTATTTACATTTGATCTATCAACTTGACTACTTTTGCCTTTAAAAACTATTGGAGCATTATTTCCAGATGGCTCTACAACAGCGGCATTTGAGTGTGTTATTGAAAAAGTAACTCCAGTTACGTTGTAAGCGTTTATTTTATCGCTAATAAAAATTTTTTCATTGCTAAAAACATTTAAATCAAAAGTTGTTTCATTACCAGCAATAACTGTTATTATATAATGAGTATCAGTGTTATCAACTGGAAGAGTTATAGCTCCATTATAAACACCAGAACTAGGTATTTTTTGGTTAAATAAATTACTTGGAGTTGTAGAAAAAGCTGCTGCAGGGGCAAAAATCCCTGCTTCTTGATTTATAATAGTGTTTTCTGGAAAATTGTAATAGTGCCCACTTGCGTTTTGAACTATAATATGAAAAACAGCTTCTGGCTCACCAACAACTTCATAACTTCTAGAAACAGAATTTCTAGATTTATTACCCATGTCTATGTTAAATGCTTGTATTATCATATTGTTTTAATGTTTAATTATATACCTAGTTCAGCCGCTATGTCAACTGAAACAGAGCTATTAACAACATCACCATTAGCATCTTCAGCTGAAACTTGCAGCGTAATGTTTTGCACAGAGTAACTACTAGAAGGAGTTCCCGGCACTGACAAAATCACTTTGTTAATATAAAAACTTCCTGCATTAAAAGTACTAACGCCATCTCCAGGTTCAACACCTACTTGGTCAAGCTCAACTGGAAAGTTAGGACCTGGGGGAAGTTGAGCTGTAAAGTCCATAAGGTGCATATCATCATATAATAATGGATCTGTTGGATTAATAGTAGATGCAAAAGTATTAATCTGAATTATTTCAGAGGGTATCGATCCAGAACCAGTTGGTGATCCAGATACAGTTACAGTATCATTTAATAATTCTATGCTGTATTCACTGTAAGGAGGCGTACCGTTAGTTGGCATAGGAATATCAAAAACGATATTTTCTAAAACAAGAACTGTTAGCGCATTTGGATTTGTATATCCACCATTAAATTGCATTGCTGAGTATAAAGTATGATTAGCAGAAGTAATATCACTACTAACTGTTATAGGTGGAAATGCAAGTGGTGGTGGTGGGTATGTACAACTACCGTCGTTTGTGCTTGCAAGAGAGTCGTAGTTATTAGCCCCTGAATCTGTACAACCTTGAACAGGTGTTACATAATCTATATCTAAATCAATTTCCATTGTTGCCTGTAAAGGGTTTTCGTCGTGATACTCTGGAAAGACAAAAACTTTTATATGTTTTGGGTAACCATTGTGAGTTGGTTCTAATGGGACAAAATTTGGGTTGTTAGGATCTGGCATATACTGAAGCCAAGTTTCTAAATTCTCTGAGTAAGTTGCAGGATCATACAAATCATTTATCAAATTACCTTGATCGTTTTCGTATATATCCATTAGTATTATTTTTCTCCAAGTTACCGAGTCTGTTGAGCTTGTAAACGCTCCATCGCAGTAAGCGGAGTTGTCGAACTCAAAAGGACCGTTAAACCTATAAGTACCATTGCCAATAAAATTTTGACCACTATTACTATTAGGGCCCCAACAAACATTAGGGCCAGCGCCTCCTTTTAATATATAACTGTGTGGAGTTGAATGCCTTACACTTTGGCCAACGCTACTACCGTGCCATGGTGGATTTACAGGATAACAAGCATTACCGCTACCAGTTGGATGGTAATCAGAATTATAAACCCAAGAACTTGAAAGACCATCAATTGTAAAGTTACCAGAACACACTAGTTGACTGTAGTCATTTGGAGTTATTAAAAGTGTATAATATTTAAGACCAGATGGCGTCGTGCTAAAGTTACCTGCATTGACATTATCATCATGTATTCTTTGAACACTATATAAGTTATTAGAATTATAATTAGGACCTTGATGCATATATTTTATTTTTAAACGTTTGGAAGACCAGTTATATCATCATCAGCAATGTCTTCTATGTAAAGTTCTGGTAATATACAACTACCATCATCAATAGTTGCCATAGGGTCATAGTTTATTGCATCTGGATTAGTACAACCAGATATTGGTGGTGGTGGAGGGTATGTACAAGAACCGTCATTGTAAGTAGCTAATGGATCATAGTTTAACGCGGTTGGATCTGTACAGCCTGGAATACTTGCTGGTGGTGGAGGAGGAGGTGGTGGAGCAACATAAGAACATAAAGTAATATCGTTTATAGTCGCTGCAGGATCGTAGTTTGTTGCGTTTGGATCCATACAGCCAATAGTTCCAGTTGGTGATGGTGGTGGTGGTGGTGGTGGTGGTATTATTGATTGTTGATGAAGGCTAAGATCAATATCTAAACTAACTATTCTTCCTAACCCTTGATACGTAAACATTTTTGTATCAATTTCTTGGTTACTAGCAAAATCATTTCCTTTTATAAAATTAAACCACTTACCTTCTTTTTTTATAAACTCGCTAACATAGCCTTTGTTTTCGTTTGTTTCTATATAAGTAGAAAACCAACCAGGTTTGTCTTCTAGGTTGTGGTAACCACTATTTACATTTGTAACTTCTTTTATAACCTTTGAATCTGTACCTTCGTAGTTTAGTGTTTTGTATTTTTTAATAATACTAGGCTGTTCATTTAAAAGAACTTCAACAGAAGAAATATATTGATCACCATAAAAATTATTTCTAGCTATAGGATTTTGAGAATTATCTTGTTCAACGTGGTGTTTATAAACTTGTGCGTTCTTAAAAGTATAGTAGTCGTTTGACATACTGATACCTTGCTCAGGAACAAAAGACTTAAAACTTGTCCAACCTTTAACTTTTTCGTCAAAAGAAACGGTAACGTTAGTAGAGTCTAATGTTAAATTGTATTCGTTTTTATCACCATCAAAGCTACCTAGTAATATATTGTTGAGTTTTAAATTATCAGAAAAGTAATCAGACATACCATACTCTGATATTGGCGTCAAGCCGTCCATTGATAATCTAAGAACAGCACCTCTTTGTTTGTCTGAAAAATAAGCTCTATAATTTTCTTTAGCAAAGCTTTCTGGGTTTTTTGATATACCGTAATCACCTGCAAAAGGCATTGCTTGACCTAACACTTTGTTTGTAGCTGTTAAATTAGGATTGCCATCGGCATTAAACACAGCATCTTTGTTAGCTAGTATTTTAATTACACGATCTTCGCAAAATGCAATTAAATCTGTGTTTCTACTAAATAATTTTTGTACACTACCATATGTAGGATTTAAATCTTTAGTTATTTTTTCAGCTTGTATAAATTGATTTAAATTATTAACCCCAGATGTAGAATTATAAATACCAGAATATATTAAGCCGTTTAGTCTTCTTTCTTGTTTATAAACATCTTCTACAGGCGCGGAAACTTTAACACCCTTATCTATAGTTACTTGGTTAAAGCCATCTCTAATTCTATTAGACTCAACGCCATTACCAAAAGAATAGCAATTAAACCATGACAAGCCGTACTCATTATATATTTCGCTAAAAACTAAATATTCAGAAACGTTAAAGCCATTTTGCTGACCCACTGGAGTTAAAAAAGTTGACGAAAGAAATGCACTAAACTTTAACTTTACAAAACTTCCATCTTTACCTGTAAAAGTAAACACATCACCAGTTTGTAAAACCTCATCTGTCATAGCATTAGAAAACTTTATTGAGTTGTTAGTTATTAACAACACTTCTGTTTCTTCTGTAATAACACCAACTCTATCACAAGTAATTTTCATGCCTTTTTCTACAATAGTCTTTAATGTTTTATCACTAAGAGAAGTAGGAAAAACTTGACTAGCTTCGTAGTAAATATCTAGCTCAGCAGTTTCTTTTGGCATTGTTTCAAATATAGCTGGTTTGTCAGTAGCTAACCTTGTGCTAGAATCAAATCTTTCTTTTAAAAATGTTATTCTAACAGGAGCGTTTTCTGTAGCTGTACTTAATAACCCCTGCAAGGCACCAGTTGAACTAAAATCACTCGCACCTAAGACATCTTCACCAGTTATTTCACCTCTTTCTTTGTTAAATACAGATATTGGAATTTTATAAGTAACTCTTCTGTTATCACTAGCTATAAATTTATCAAATTGAGCTTTAGCTTCTGCCCCTCTAGTTAAGCCCGTAACATTACTTGGAGTAGCTATATACTCGCAATACGAGTACCACCAATCAAAAGCACTAGTGTGATTATACCTTCTAAATATTTGTGGATTATCAGTTATTTTGTAAAAAGCTTTGTTAGCATCTCCTTCAAAAGTAAATATAGTACCAGATTTTAAGTTAGCAACAAACTTAGTATGTATTTCGTCTACTTGCCATATTGCGTCTTGATAAAGCCCGTCCAAGTGTATGCCACCAGGAAGTAAAGGCTCAAAAGAAACTTGTGTCTCATCCATACCACCTTGACTGTTTGGAATAAAATCATTAACAATTTCGTTTCTACTTAATGTTGAAAAAGCTAGTTCAATATACCACTGCCCGTTTTCTTCATAAATACCTTGGCTAAAATTATCCCCACCATTTTCTGAAGCAAATTTTCTAATTAAAGAGTCTGTTACAGCTGGCGCCCAATCAAAATCCATTGTGACGTATGGACTTGAACCTTGATAACCATGAACTAATCTTAAGCCATGTTTTTCTACACTAGTTGTATCTAAAGTACCACTATCTCTATCTGACGACGCTTCAAAAAAGTTCAAAGGCGCTTCACCTCTAAAATAAACTTGATCTATAAAAAAGTTAGCATCTGAAGCACCGTCACTATCTATATCTAACAGTGCTTGCCACTCAGTTTCGTCACTAGTAGGAAATTGATTTAAACCTGTTGGAATATAGGCAAAAGGTTGGTCAATCACACTATATTTATCAGTGTTTGAATTATACTGTATCAATTGTGTTCCTTCTGATGTCGTATCACCATTGAATACTGTTGTGCCATCATCTCTAAAGCTTGTTGTTCCAGTAGTACCATTCATATTAGCGGCTGAAGTATCTGAAAAATAATAAGCTTGGCAAGCAGCTAAAGTTTCATAATTTTTTTCGTCTAAAGAAGGTAAGAATATATACTTCCTAGCAATTTCATCGCTATATATTTTTGTAAAAAATCTACCTTCAAATTCAGGTCTATTTTCAATTTCAAACTTATGTATTATTATAGCTAAGCTAGTGCTAAAACCAGTGTTGTTAGTAATGGCTGTTGTGGAGTTAGGATCTACAAGGTCTGGATATATCCAGCCATCACTTTCATCTATTACATCATCTAAAATAACATTATATGCTGCTGTTGTAACATCTTTATCCGTTGTTATATTAGCTATTTTATATTCTTTACTAAACCTATTAGCGCCTAAGTCTGCAAATGTAATTGATATAGGTTCTGCTATTTCAGTTAAATCTACTAATTCAACATCGTTAATAGGTGTTAACCATGCTTCTTTTTTAATTAAAAATTCTCTAGAATTTACTTGCGGGGTTTGGTGATCAAAGAAAAATTCACCTATTGGTACAATAACATTATCTGCATTAGTAACACTACTCGATGGATCACCGTTTGTTCTTAGTAATTCTTTTTTTAATGTTTTTATAAATGTTGGTGCTTGATTTTCAATAGCTATAACCTTGTACTTGGCTTCTTCTGCAATAACGGTACTACCTTCTACAGCTTTTTTTAACACTAAAAAAGTTTCTTCATCAATTTTATTTCTTTCTGAAGAAGGAAATGATAACCACAAGTTACCATCTTCAGCTTCATAAACTCTATCTAATGCAAGGTTATAAAACTCGCCAGAAGTTTCTTTTACGTAAAATTTAAATCCTTTAGCCCAGCTGGGATGTTCAGTTGTAAACTTAGTTGCGATTGAGTTATAAGAAGCGGCTTGTGTTTTTGGTACTTTAAAAGTTGCTTTTGGATTTGTAAACACAGAAGTTTCTCTACCATAATTGTCTAAGTAAGTAACACCAAGCTGATATTGTCTAGAAGATTTTAAAGATTTTTTTGGTAATAAATTTTCAAACTCTACATCATACCTAGGTTTATTCCAAGCACTAATTAAAGCTTTTGGTAAATTATAATTTTGTTCATAGTTACCGTAAACTAATCTGTTACCAGTTATTTCTTGTGCTAAAGCTTTTTTAGGAACATTATCAAAAGGTCTTGCCAATTGATTTGCTGGTAAAACAGCATATATAATATCAGAAGTTATTTTATATCTATTAGAGTTCCAGTGGTTTGATGTAACAATGGCACCTCCGTCATTTATATATTCTGTATTATCAAAATCTGTTTTAGTTATTTTATCAACAGAATAAACTAAAGGTGAGTTAGACTCTTTATATACTATCTCTACTTCAATAACATTTTCTAAAATATCTGTTTCAACAAAGCCTGATATAACTAACTCACTTAAATAGTTATCCATACCAGTGTTGTAAGCTTTTTTAGTATCGTAGTTAAATTGATCAGGCACAAAAGCGAGCTCTGAAAAAGGTGCGTAACAAGAATATTCACCATCTTGATATTTATATCTATAACTAAATCTTACAAATTTATCATCAAAAAATTTCTCATCATTACCACCTTGTTGAAAATAATAAAGTTTTAGATTTGTTGTTATGTTTTGGTTTGTAGATAAAACTTTAAACCAATAGCTATGTGGTGGAAACGTGTAGCTTTGACCACCAATACCCATTGATTGTTTACCACTAATATTTTCTACCACTTCAAGTCTTATGTCGTGGTTTTCAGGTAAACTACCAGTACTTGTAGAAGCCAAAACCAAAACAACACCACCTTCGGTAAAACTAGATCCCGCGGGTAAGTTCATACCTAATACTTGAAACATATCTCCTTCAACGTATTGGTTAGAGTTAACGTCCATAAACTCTAAATCTGCACTACCTTCAACTACATTGTTTGCGGATATATTTAAAGTTAATTGTTTTTTTGGAGATTTTTTTATTACTGTTATATGCTCTTCTCTAATATCTATATAGTCATTTGCAGATATTAATCTTTCAGATACAACTAGTTTTGTGTGAGTGTAGCCATTAATATCGGTACCTTGTTTACAAATATCTATATTTATTTTTTTTGGCTCATTATAATTGTCTGTCCAAAAAAGTAAGTTGTCAATAATATTTATACCAGTTATAATATTGTTTGTAAATTTTAAAACATTTTGGTAAGTATCTACAATTACAGGAGTTATAATACCGTTTTTATATTCAACTATTGAATCTATATATTGGCTTTTAATAAACCAGTAAAAAGCATTGTTTTTATCATCAGAAATAGCGCCTACGCATTTAGAGTTTAAACCTACAAAATTTGAAAGCTTATTGTTACCTAATAAATTCTGTACAGTACCTACATCAGAACCGTCTGAAGAAGACACTTGTATGTTTAGTGCATGTCTATATTCACCATTAGGTACTAGTCTTTCGTCAAGGTCTTTATTCATCTTACCTTGATTAAAAACGTGTTTAATCTCTGGCATATGCTAGTGTTTTATTTGTTTAGATTTACCTCTAAGTATTTGAGTTAATTCTTCTAATTTTAAATTTGATAGTCTTAGTTTTGCTTTTCTAACAGCTGCAAACTTATCTTTTTGAAATCTACGAACTATATACTCTTGAACGTTAGCTCTTGTAGATATTATAGAGTATGCTATACACTTATACATGGCTTCTTCCGCAAGTTTGTGAACTTTCATTTCAGAGTCAGTGCCAAGACTATCACTTAAATAATCTATCACAACAGTTCTATTTGACATTACAGAGCTAAAATGAATAAGACCTGTGTTAGAGTCTATGTAGTAAGAGCCATTAGACTGAGCGTGCTGAGGGTCTATACCATATCTTTCGCCTTCCGCAGTAAATCTACTGTAATCTTCATAGCTGTCAGTTGTTCCATTTGCTACATGCGCTTTGTAGTTTTTCCAACTAGTAGACTGCTTGTTTAAATCTACAATTATAACTTGAGTGTTTTTTACCATAAAACCTGTAGGTCTTCCGGCTATACCTGTTGGAGTTTCTTTTAACTTATCAGCCTCGTACTTTGGGTTTGTCATAGTTATTGAAGTACCTCTATAATTACCACCTGTAGTTTCGAACACAGAAGCTACAGTTGTATTTGCTGGTATACCTGGTCCAAAAACTGATTGGCCAACTTCAATACCATCAATTGTTCCATGAAATAACATTTTCATATCAAGAGCTCCTTTTCCACCGTAAAAAAGATAGTTAGTGTTGTTATTACCGTTACCAGGGTTTACTCTTGTGTCACCTGTTACGTCTACTCTAATTTCTTTAACATATTTTTCTAAAGGAGTTTCAGATTTAAATTTTCCTTTTCTTGATGTTTTACCTATATAGTTACCGTCTTTGTCTCTAGATGTTATACCGTACTCTGTATATATTTTAGTTCCTGCTTGATTTGTTCTTATATATATATTATCCTCAAACTTTAACTTACCTTCAGAGTCTTGTTGGTAAGCAATTGGGTTTGATGTTTTAGAAATAGGGTGTATAATTCTTTTTATTCCAGCAGTATCAACCCAAGATAATTTAGTGTAGTTAACATAATCTTGAGGAAGAGGTAGTGTTAGCGTTGGTGGAACTGTAAGTTCTTGTGATTTTAAAGATTTAAAAGTATCAAAACTTAATTCTTGCAAAGCTCTTTGTGCATGAAAAGATACATCAAGCCTTCTTATTGTTGGTATTATTTTACCATCTCCAACATAAGCTACAATAAATTGATTAATAACATCTTCTAAAGAAATAAACTCGTAGCTAGTAGTACTAGCGTTGTATGTTTGACTGTAAGTTTCATCTCCATTATTTTGAATACCGTCAGAACCTTCATAATACTCTCTTGCTGTTTTATTTATTAGTCCCATTTATTATTGTTTTTGTTGTTGAATATTTTTTTGATCTTCAGCAGAAGCTATTTGATACATAGAAGGATCTTTCATTGCTATGCCAGCTAAAGCAAGTATTTTTATAACTAAGTCATTTTCTTCTGACATGTGTAGTTCAAAGTTATTAGACTTACTTGGATTGTATAAAGCAGATTCACCAACAACGTTATAACCCCAATACGCTTTGTTTGGTTTTCTAACATAGCTAATGTAAACTTTATCTTTTGGAGGTATTGGGTATGGATAAACTTTAATTCTTTGTTTATATTTAGTGTAATAAGGTGATTTTTTATTTTCTCTTATTAAAGGAGATGCCCCGTATGTCCTTAATTCTTTTAAACTTATTTTACTAGCCAAAACAAAACGTGGACCATTGTCATAAACCACTGCAACACTACCTAACCTATACAAATCACTTACACCGTCTAAAAGTACATCACCATATTGGTTAGCAATTTGAATATTTTCGTTGTAAAGCTCGAATAAACTAATTTTTTGCTCAAGATTTGTAACAGCATCAGCGTAATCAGTATCGTTACCTGGTACTCTTAAAAATTGACTTAAATCATAAAAGTATTGTTCAAAAATACTCATTTGTGCTTGGTCGGCAAATAAATTAAACTCTTGAGGTGTTATATAACCTCTTTGTTCTTTGTTAGCTATTGCTAATACTTTTTGATATACGTTATCTATATTTACCATATTTTTTTATTGTAGTTTGCGATCGCCCCGTAGAGCGACCGCTCCTACAGTTTGATTAATTTAATCGTTTTTCTATATTTGCATATATTTCCATACCTTCATCAGTTTTAAACCAATGTGCTAAAGCAGTGTATGGGTGTTCATCAAAAGGAACTGTCATTATAGTCCTATTGTTTGATCCCCATAAAAAGTTTCTTTGGTCTTGGCTTAGCTTTATAATACCAAACTCTACAGCTTTAATACCAAAATTTCTAAGCTGAACATTATCATCAGTAGCTAATTCTAAGAACAAGTTAGGATTGTTTCTAGCAAATAGTAACAAATCACGCTTAAGTTCTTTAGAACTCATCTCTGACACTTTAGAACCTTTTTCAACACGTAGTATTGCTTCTGCCATATCTACGTCCATGTCTCTAGCCGCTAATATTGCATCAGCTTCCATTTCTAATATTTCTATATCACTCGCTGCTTCTTCAACAGGTTTGTATTCAGAATATATTTTTTCTCTATGTGGGTGATATAAAGATAATAATTTTTGTAAAACTGTTTTTTCTTTTTCCACAAACAAAGTGCCATTTCTAAAAATAATATGAGCTAATCTCTGGTCTCCTTTCATTTCATCTACAAATGAAGTTTTTTGGTTTTGACAATATTTAAGTTCTCTTTCATAACCTTTTTCTTCATCAAACCAATATACGTTAGAACTTCTTAACATATAAGTTAATGGTTTTTTATTACCATTTAAGTTGTAAACTCTATCTTTTATTTCCCAAGTTAGTTTTTTAGGTTCAACTTTTTTAGGTGTTTGTGTTTTAACAACTGGTGTTTCAACAACAGGTGCCTCTACCTCTTGTGTTTTTTGTTTTTTTGACATAATATAATATATAATAAAATTAATAAATAAAAGGACCGAGGCCGAAGCCCCGGTTCTTTAGTATAAACAGTGCTTATTTCAATAACATGAAATTGTTAGCACCTTGTGTAATTAAACATCTTTCAGTTAAGAAGTGTAATTGCATTGCATCTAAAGCAGATGTAGCAGCACCAACAGAACCAGTAACCCAAGACTTCATTCTTCGGTCATCAGTTTGTGAAGCTCTATATCTTACATGTAAGAAAGGTCTCTTCATGCTTTGTCCAACAGTTTGATCATAAACTGAAGAAGTACCAGCAGGAATCATAACTCCTCTAAGAGCATTAGCAGCATTAGCAGCATTAATACCACCTCTAGTAGCTAAATCATTTAAGTATCTGAAGTCAGACTTGTAGAAGTCATAAGAACCTCTTCTGAAACCAGTGAAACCTAAATTTAACGCCATGTCTTCAGAGTTGTTAAATACACCGTATGATGTACCACCAGCTCCGTAAGAATTCATTGCAGCTAACATATCGTCCATAGCTAAGCTAGTACCTCTGTTAACAAACATCATGTATTCTTCAATAGCACCTTGCTTATCAAATTCTGCTAAGATAGCATCAAATTCAGCTAAATCAGTAGCAGCGTTAACACCAGTTACACCAGTAGTTACGTTACCTCTGTCTTCAACAGCAGCAAATAAACCTTCAGTACCAGTATTAGCACCTGTTGCTAAACCAAGGTGTGCATCAACTCCGTGAGCAGCACCAGAAGCACCAGCACCTAACGTGTGAGCGTTATCAGAACCAATTTCACTTTCTAACATTGCCATTTCAATGTAGTCATTAAAACGAGCTCTAGTATCAGACTCAGCTTTTAAGTACCATAAGTAACCTCCTTGACCACCTTCAGTAGAAACTTCAACCCAACCAATTCTTGAAGCATCAGAACCTGAAACTTCGTAATAATCTTTCATTATAATTGGCTTGTTAGAGAAAGTTTTGAACTGTGGCTCGTTAGCTCCTCTTGTTTCTGTAGTTGCAGCGCCAGCAGCGTTATAACCAGTACCTTTAGCAAATTCAGAACCATAAACTAATATAGTAGTTCCACCATCTAAAGTGTTTCCAGAAGTTGGAATAGTGCTACCATCGTAAGTTGCAACAGTAATGTTTAAAGAACTAACAGTAGTTACAATAGCTTTAAAAATTCCAGTAACAGTTGATACAATAACTGTATCATTTATTCTGATACCGTGATCTGTAGCTGCAGATATTGCATTACCATCAATATCCGTTTGGATAGTAATAATGTTGTTAGTGTCTATATCACCTTTGTAAGATAAATGTAAACGACCTTGCTCAGACCAAATAACTTGGTCAGCAGTCATCGCTTCTTCAGCTCCTACTTGTGAAAGAAATCCTGAAATAGTTCTCGGTCCGAAAACTTCAGCTTCTTTCTCCATAAGATCTGGTAAGTATTGTTGTGCCCAACCAGCAGAGCTGTTTAGGTCTAAGTAATTTGTAGATAATGTTTGTTGCCTTTGGGCAGGAACACTATTCAAATTAGATCCAGCAGTAATTGACATAATTTTGTTTTTTTAAATTAATTATTTATTTTTGATTTTAAATTTAAAAGTTGGAGAAGTATCATTGTTAAGCACTCTTACTTTAGGGCCACTTGTGTTATCGTTAGAAAATGATTGCCTAGGGTCCATACTTACGTTTTTAGCCTTAGCAACACTATCTTTCATAGCATCAGCTTTTCCTTGTTCATAAAAGTGATTAGCAATAGCGTCGGGATTCATTGCTGTAAATAAAGATTTATGATAACCTTTAGCATCTGACATTTCATTATTTTCATTCAAGAACTTCTTGACAAAATTATTAATATCACCTTGGGTTTCTTTTACTTCATTAGCATTTTTCACATTAAACCTATACCTCTTATCTCCGACGTTGTATTCAAAACCTTTGAATTTATCGTTAAAAACTTGTTGTGTTTTTAATTTAAAAGTGTTAGTTTGTTTTTCCGCTATTTTTTGAGTTTCTTCCGACTCTTTGTTATATCTATTAAAAAAGTTAATTGCTTTTTGTTGCTCGGTAGTTAACCTAGAACCAGCTTTAATTTCCTCATAGTATTTGGACTTTTGCCCGTCCAAGTGGCTTTTAGCGTTGGCAACTTGCTCTTTTAACGCTATTTTTTTCTTTTTAATCTCTCTTTCATCATCTTCTTCTTCATCGTATGAAAACGAGTCTTCCATTAAAAAACTAATTTCATCGTCTGTTAAGTGAGATTTTGTTTGTTTATAGTATTCTCTTAATACTGTCATATCATCATAACTAGAATAATCTTGGTTAAGACGTACGTAGTCTTCTAAGCTACCACCAGTTTCTTCCATAAAATCTACAACTTTTTGTAAATTCTCAGGTAAAGCTTTGCCAGTTTCAGCAGATTCTAACATGGCTTCTTGAGCTTGTTCAGCTAAATCTTCTACTTGTTCTTTAACCTCCTCTTCAGTAATTTCTTCTAATACTGGAGTTTCTTGTGCTTCAGCTTCCGGTTGTACTTCTTCTTGTTTTTCTGTGGTGTCGGCATCTTCAACGAGCTCAACCACTCTGTTGTCGTCAGCGTTATCTTCTTTAACTTCATCTTCTTTTGGTGTTGGTGGTTTGTCTAAATTTACTTTGATGAGTTCATCATCTTTTTTTGTTTGTTTAAGATCAACTTTTGTTACGTTGTCTTCAGTAGCCTTTTCGACTACTTCTTCTGTTTTCTTTTTTGCCATAATATAATATAATAATAATTAATAATTGTTATCTAGGGTCAAAACTACCTAAATCAAATCCGCCACCTAATATATCATTACCTGCGGACTCAAAGTTTTTAGGTGGTTTTTCACTTTTTCTTTGATCTATAAGCTCACTTTGTTGTGACGCTTGTATTCTAGTTCTTTCGTCTTTACGATCTTCTTTTTCTTTTTCTTTGTTTTTAATGTTTTGAGTTTCCATTTGCTTAAGTTGCATATTCATTTGAAACTCTAAAGCCATTAATTCTTTTTTATACTCAACTTCTTGCGCTTGCTTTTGAGCTTCAAGTTGTGCTTTTATTTGCTCAAGTTGAGCTTCTGCTTGTGACTTAGCTTGTTCTTTTTGAACTTCAAGCTGTGCAGATGCCTGTTGCGTCTGCATGTTGGCATTTGCTTGCGCCTGTATGTTTTGTTGAGCCATAGCTTGGTCTCTTTCTAATTTTTGCTTTCTTCGTATTTTTAATAATTGATTAGCTAGCTTTACGTTTTTAATTTCTCTAAGGTCAATAGCATCCGTTAATTCTATTAGTTGTTGTTGTAAAGCCATTTGTATATTTTGTTCTAACATTGCCTTCTCTTCTTCATCTGGCATTAATTCTATAAATATACCAAAATCATACAAATGTAAATTTTGCATTTCTTCAAGAGTAGCAACATTGTGAGCTCCAATAGCCTGTATGAAAGCATTTTTAGTTGGAGAGTATTCTATAATATCAGATATTCTAAGTGATAAACATTCTGCCGCTTGAGCTGTTAAATACAAACCAGCTTGCAATATATGTCTTGTTGCTGTATTACTATTTGCTGCAGCTAGTTTCTGAACACCTACTAAAGCGTTTTTGTCTGGCATACTACCATCTCTTGCTTCATTAAGCCCGGTAGTATCTCTTATCATTTGCAAGTAATAATTGTATGTAGCAATTAAACTTTGCATTTTTTGGCCACCAGAACCTGATTGTATTTCTTGTATTGGCACTTTACCCGGGTTCATATCACCTTCAGAAGTGAAACTTCGTCCAATAACAGACCCTGTTTGGAAAAACATATTTAAAGCTTCTTGCGGGTTGTAGTTTGTTCCGTTACCCAAATCTATTTCAGCTAAACCATCAGCATCTAAATAAACACCGTCTGGTACCATACGTGATAATACTTGTTGTAGCTTCAAGTGTGTTAGCTGTATCATATCAGCAAAACCAGTAACGCGTTGTACTAAAGATTCTATACGGCCTTTATACATGCGTGGAGCAACAATAGCATAGTTCATTTTAACTTTAGTAAAATCACTTTTAGGGCGCATCATGTTTTTAGCCATTTCCCATTTAAGCAGTTTGTCAGTGCCTAGTATAATAGCCCCATCATACAAGCATTCTATTGACCTGTGTAGTTTTCCAAAATTACTTGAATCTTCTGGCGGGTTAAATGTATCGTCTTTTGACAATATTTTATCAGCACCACTACCAGTTTCTTTTACTTTATAAACCTCGTTCATATAGGTTTTATAATTAAAATATAAAACTTGAACTTTGTTAATGTCTTGATCGTTTTCGTTGTGACCTTGGTTGTAGTTAGATTTGTGGTAGTTTTTGTTTTTAACTATATCTTCTAAATCTTCATGTTGTAAATGTGGAAATTGTTTTACAAGCTCATTTATTGGTATAGACTTTACCTCACCAACGTAGTATATGTCATCAAAATATGGTGATTCAGTATATGAGTATACTAAATCAGTAGGATCAACATAATTAACAACAACACCCTCAGACGTGTTAAAAGATGTTTTTACAGCGCCTATACCTAAAACTGTAAGATCGTAATAAAATTGTTTTTTAATTAATTCGTATTTACTACCTTCGAGCAAAACGTTTATAGCTTGTTCTTCTGCTATCTCTACAGCTTGCTTATAAGTTAATTGCATGTGTAGTGCTAGTTCTTCTTCAGAACCGGGTAATGTTTTAGGGTTGTTTTCATACATGTCAATACCAAAAGCTTCAGCTGCATAATCGTTTAATTCTTTTGATCTCATGTCAGACAGTATAGACTCCATATACTCTGTACGTTTTTCTACACCGTAAGGATCTTGTGAGTAAGCTTTTACATCATATGTTCTTTCTGCAATACCGTTTACAACTATATCTACAAATTTAGGTATAATAGGTACTGGTTTCCAGTCTAAATTAAGATATGACAAATCACCATTTATAGATAACTCGTCCTTATATTTTTGTATTGATTGTTCACCTCTAGCGTACAGCCTTAAATTATGAAAATTATTGTGGTTACTTATATACCTGTTAGTACCTCTCTCAGTATAAAACCATTCAGCTTCAATAGCTTTAGCTACTTTTAAACCATAATCATAGCTCATTTTTTCCAGGTCGCTTACAACTTGAGAAGGAAAATAACTTTTTGTAATCATATTTATTCTTTAATTAATTTAGACGCATTGCCTTTGTTTGTGTACCTAGCAATATTTATATTTAGTTTAGGTTTTTCAACCTTTGCATTTGGCCTGTACAAATGTCTGTTGTTAGCCATTATAGCTAAACCAGAGCTTATAGACGCATCATGCTTTGTTCTTTTGTTTATGTCAAACTTAGCCCAGTCGTTTAGTAATTCATTAAAATAACAACTACCAAAAGTCCCATCTTGTTTCATACCAACGTGATCTTGTATATACATTTCAATAGCAGCAGCGTGAGCTTGCTTTATATCCTCACTTGAGTTAGGTATGCCACCTATTTCTTTTTCAGCTGTAGATAATTTATTCCATATTTTATCAGGTCTATTCATACTAAAACCTCTGTAACCACGTCTTCGTAAATAATACAATAGACGAGGTTTGTTGTTCTCTGCAAGTATAGGCATCCCATAAAATACTAACGCCATTAGAACGTCTTCAAAAAATATCTCTGCAGTTTGTGGTCTAGCTAAGTATTCTAAGAAGAACTGGTTAGCAGGAGCGTCCTCCATGCTAAACCTAGTTAATCCATGGAGTGCACCTTTGGAGCCGACGCCATCGACGGTACCTGATATATCGTAGCTATCGCAGCCAAAAGCACCCATATGTTCGTTGCCAGGGTATTTAATACCGTTTTTTATTACAACTTTGTTTTGTATATTTGTTGGTGGTACCCAACTTATTTTAAACCTACCTTTTGGATCTGGATAGAATATAACGTTACTGTCTTTAACGCCATTAACCCATTGAAAGTTACCTCTAGTAATGCCTAGTGTTCTAGACATTTCTTCGTTGTAATCTATTTGTTCGTATAATTTAACTAAGTTAAATATACTGTTTTTAGTTTCATCTCTAAACGCATGCTCTGTAGTTCTTGGAAACTGTCTGTAAAATTCATTTAACGCGTCTTGATCATTTTTTAAACCGTCAGCTTCATTTTGCCAACTGTCTACAACTCCTATATCTATTAATTCCCCATGT
>Ga0187219_1000173_pt1 | contig 29049 bp, 38 predicted proteins | sample 13SPOviralmetaG_FD_130162 | JGI IMG/M metagenome (GOLD analysis project Ga0187219, IMG submission 130162) | Marine viral communities from the oligotrophic San Pedro Time Series (SPOT) site, San Pedro Channel, CA, USA - 13 SPOT_SRF_2010-07-21... | ecosystem: Environmental > Aquatic > Marine >... | reverse complement strand
TTTCTCTTCACGATCTAATTCGCCAAAAGAAAACACTTCAGTATAGATTTCTTCCTGAAGTTCATTAATTTCCTGTAATTCCTCTTGAACGAGTTCTGAGTCGAAAAAATCTGACATCTTTCTTATTTGCCTTGGCTTATTTAGAGTGGTAGTTTTGCTCTAGTGGTCTTCTTCATAAAATTAAGATCTTGAGCGTCACGCTTCAATTTCTCTTTTAGTGGTTTTGAAATCAGTTTACTAATAGAATCAACTTCTATATTATTCTCCTCACAAAAAAGCACAATAGCTTCAATGTAATTCATTTTTTCTTTTAATACAAGAGTCTCTATTTCTAAAGAGAACTTTGCAGCATTCATGAACTTTTTGCCCAATGCCTTTGTTAATTCATTTTCCATTTAAGTGATACTCCGCGAAGTTTCTGATGTATTTGGTAAGTAACTTCATGTACTTAAGTTTATCATACTCTTGATACACTTTGCAAGACCCATCTTCACATGCCATGATAATGACAAACTTTTTGACAGGTGTGCCAGTCAGTTCATAGTACATACAAGCATAAGCTGCACATTGAACAAGATATCCTTCAATCCACTTATATGGTTTAGGTTTTGCCGATGTTTTGAAGTCAATAACTGCTAGTTCTCCATCATACTCAGCAATACAATCTACAGTACCAGCAACTCCTAATTGCTCACTATACAAAGATCCCTCTAGAGTGTGAATATTACTAATCCGATTTAGATCAGGTTTGGCAATTTTAAACAAAAATTCAGGAAGAGGCTTTACCTTAGGGAGAGCATCATTCTTTAGATAATGCTCTGTAAGAGTGTGCATATCTGTACCACGACTCGTAGAGAGTTTAGTTTTTAGATTTGCTGCCTCTTCTCCAACTCTTTTCCGCCATTTGATGAAAATTTCTCTATTATAAAAACTGATAATAGAGGTAATGGATACCATCTTTGTGTCAGGTGTTTCATAATATCGTACACCATCAATGGTGTTCCTCTCTAACCGAGGAAGTTCAATTTCAAGATGATTAAACATTACATACCGAGTGCCAATTTAGTAGCAAGATATTCTTTACAGAGACCAGAACGAACGATATCATCAACACCAAATTCAATTGATGCGAATGATGGCATTTGCTCTAAAATCTTCATAAAGTCTAGGATGCCATTTTTTTCGTAAGTCTTAGTCAAATCAGTCTGGGTAGCATCACCACAGAAATGAATTTTAGAATTCTCACCAACTCTAGTGATTATACTATCAAGTTCATGAAAATTCAAGTTTTGGCATTCGTCTACAATGACAATTGCATCATCAAGAGTAGTTCCACGAATGAATGATGTTGACCAGAAAGAAATAGTTTCTTGCTGCTTCAGATTGCCATACAGCATCTCAAAATCGGAATCTGTAGGCATCTCAAACATATACTTTACCATATTCTTATAAGGAATTTGGTAAAGAGCTGATTTATCCTCATGATCTCCAGGAAGGAAACCAATTTCTCTAGTAGATACTAAAGAACGGACAATATAGATTTTTTGATAGGGAGAGTATTCATCAAGAACATCTTTGATAGCATTATAAAGCACGATAAAGGTTTTGCCCGTACCAGCTGCTCCATAGGCAAAGATATTTTTCCCCTGAGAATAGTCCTTGAATAGGGTTTCTTGATTATCTGTTAATGGTTGAATATCAACCAGGAAGTCCGTATTAATAGGTTTCTTCCTTCTCATCTGCTTACTGGTCATTCCAGCACCAGCACTTGGATCGGACTTTCTCTTCCTAGGCATAATTTAGTCTAAAGTAAGTTTTTGGCAGTTTTTACCAGTTTTTTGTGCATTAGCTAATACTTCATTCCAACCGGGTTTGGATTTAAGAAGTTTGTCTTTCCATTCACCAACTTCACCTACACCAGGCATAGTTGATGGGTCAGAATAATCACGCATCCAATCTGGATTAGATTCTGTCCAAGAAACCCAGTCATGAACACTCATCACTACTTCTTTTTGTTCTCCAGTTTGTTTGTTTACTACGGGATAAGTTGCCATATCAAAATATTATGTGAAGTTATTTATTAAGACCAATTAAGTGCCTTACCTACGGTAGGATACTGTTCGCAGAAAATGCTCTTAGCCTGAACTGCGATATCCATATGCTCTTTCTGAGTGCCATGAGCACTTCTAAGATCGATGTAATGCACCCACGAGCGACATGAGCCTGTCATATAGATTTTTGTGGGGGTTGCTAAGGGAAGCACCATTCTAGCGCACTCCTTGGCGATTCCACGGTCTAGCATGGTCTGATATAGATCCATACCTTCAGTGAAGTATTTCTGTATGGCAATCTCAAAAGTTTGCCTTTTAAATGCATCAACATTATCAAGACTATTTTGACGATTCTTATAATCTTGTCCACGCAATTCAGGAATAGGAATGCTACTAGCTAACATAGAACTGTCAGCATATCTTTGCGAAAATTCCTGGAAGGTAAAAGAACGATGACGGAGCACTTGAGCTGCGATTGCCCTAGAAGTTTCAATTTCTAAAGTCATGTATGCTTGCTCAAACACAGACCAATGTCCATGCTTAATGCAATACTTCAAGAGACCTTCAAAGCTAGGATTGTCCTGATTATTAGGATTTGAAACCCTTGCTATGTACGCCATCGTCTCCTCTGGATTCGGAGTCGATTGAACTAGTCTCACTTTTTCCATGATTTCCTTTCAGTTGTTTTAATTTTAATCCCTTTTTAGCAACTTTCCTTGCTTTCTTCATATACAAAAGTTCTTCATCTGTATATAACCAAGGTTGTTTAAGTGCTTCCTTGGTTAAACGAATTGTGTCCTTCATCCGCATAGTAGACCTCGTAGTATTTTAGTAGTCCATGAGTTATCATATTTCCTTGGGATACCCAATCATGAGCACATTCATATATGCTCTTGTTTGAATATTTAGGAGATCCATCTGGATTCAACTCACTACCAAAATTCTTCAAAAGGATTGATAGAGCAGAGTTTCTAACTTCCATTTTTTCTGGAGTATATCTCCAGTCAGTCTGCATATCCGTCATCGTCTCCGTCTCCAAAGTATTCTACTGGATCATCATAGTTTTCGCGATTATCTTGTTGATAAGCTTCTGTATTAGAGAACACTTCGGATTCTAGTTCTTGCACCAATGCTTTCATGGTCAAGACCAAACCCTTTAAAACTTGTCTGTCCATAAAAGAATGAGGTTTTGACCATTATACACAAAAAAAGAGGACTCGTCAAGAGTCCTCTCTAATTCGTCCAATCTAGTACTCAGCTTTTTGATGCGAACTTACGCTCAACTTTAATACCACGATACATTAATTCGTGATTTTGACGAGCAGTTTGCTCCTCAATTACTTTTGCTTTGTACTGGTCTGCGTCATACTTGACGCCACGGTATGTGATTGTAGACATCGGTTTACTCCTGAAGTTGGGTGAAAATTAACCTTCTCAGCTTTCGCTGGATCCGTTTTTTCCCGTTCCTTCAGTCGTGTGCGTCCCATGGGTAGCAATCAGGCGTTGACTCCTTCATGACCTCAATCAATTCCACCTTATATTCGGGAGGAATATTCTCATTTGCTTTCATCCGAAGCATAACTGCATCAGCTTGAGCACAAGTGAGTGATGAATAGAATAATATTTCTAGCATGAGATGAACGACTCCGTTCCGCGACTTACTTGCGTCCCACCCAAGAGTGGGATGAACGACAGGTCTATTATAGACCACTATCATTATTTATGTCAACCCCATAGGGCAAAAAAAACCCGGAGATTTTTTCCCCGGATTCTTGAAAATAAAAGTTAAATTACTTTTTAGTCTCTTTGTTTTTACTTTTATACCCATACATTTTTGGATTGATTCTACCCTCGGTTTGAATCCACCCCTTAAATCCTTTTTTATACTTATCGTAATAAAAATCAAAAAGATCTACTTGTTTATAAGATGAGGAAATGTCATATTTTTTATTTCCCTCTGAATCATAGTATTCCACTAAAAAAGCAGAATTTGGCAAACTTTTATCATTTGCCAATTCCGGGTCACAATCCTCATGCAGGATAATTACTCTTTCATTACTCAATTTACTCAACTACGACCGCCCCACTCAACATCAGGGTATGCTTCCTTGACGACATTATGAGTGATACGATACTTCTTACTCAAGTTCTTATCCTTAACCAAGCAGATAATTTCTGCTTCATCGGGATGAAGCGACTCTAAAAGCTCAATAAACAAAGATTCTCTACGAGTTCTCTTGAGAGTATCATTACCTCCCTTCACATAGTTATAAAGGGTTCTATACTGACTAGCTAATTTACTCTGAGATTCAACAGTAGGAGAATCATTTGGAGTGAATGGAACATCTCCTTCAGGAATGGCACTTTTGACACTATCATCAAAGTTCCACACAAATAGAGAGACTAAAGCAGGAGATCTATGCTCTTTGAGCAGATTGATTTTTGCTGCTTTAGTTTTTGCACTCGATACAGCTTGTAAAATTTCAGACTGTAGTGGATGTGGTGGTAATTTACTCATGATTTTGAAATTAATAATTAGTCTTCGTCATCGTCTTCATCTTCATTAAAACGAAAGGCGATTAATGAGTCAGGAAGAATATTTCCATTCTCATCATACATTTCGGGGTGGAGAACTTGTTGTTGATCTGGACGATCATGATGGTACATCATATATTCTCTAAGTACCCATCCTAGCATACATCCAACGATTAATGCACCTACGACCAAGAACGATCCTGCAACTAAACTTACAGCTAGCATTGTTTTACTCCGAGGAATTATTTTTTCTGATGTCCAAATAAAAATTCAGATGTAGAACAATATCTCTCTTGAAAAAAGATACCATATTACCGAACTTAATTTGAAAGGTTTTTGGTTGTTCTTTCTTTTTTACTCCGCTGAGAATGAACTCTACCCCCCGATTTCCGTGGGTATCTTTATTTAGTTCTGGTTCAGACAAGATTTTGCTCTTTAAAATACTGCACAGTTTCGGCAGCTCCTCCAACAACTTTATCGTTGTGAACTACCTGAGGAAAATACTGTGTATTGAATTCATTTTGAAATTCTTCAATAGTAAAATCCTGATTTAATGTGTAGACTACATGCTTCTGCTCTGTAATCTCCATGAGCTGTTTTACTTGACGACAGTGACCGCAACCTGGCATTGAGTAGATTGTAAACATAACTTACTGCTGTACCTACAAGTAGATTTATAAAAAAATTAAATTGCTCTTTTATATCCCCGGAGCTGTGGGGGCACATGATCAACATTTGCCGAAATGACTATTCTTCTTCCCTCATGATTATCAGGAACCCAATGGGGTAAGCTAGCGTCAAATGCTAAAATTAATCCATTTTCTACTGGTGTACATGAGTCTCCAAAACAAATAGGAGCAGAGTTTTCTTCCACATCAATATAGAAAATGAAAGACAACGCTGAGGGAAAGTGACTATGAAATTTTGTCCCCTCATTTGGACCATAATCCATAGCCCATAGATTAGTTACCTCATATATGCCGTTACTATGAAAGTACTGCTCGCCAATAGAGTTAGCAAAATTCTCAAAATAATCTGCAATTGAAGAAAATCTAGAATCAACCTCGTGAAGATTCCAAGAAGATCTCCAATTCGCTCCGACATTATTATCAGAGACACTATCGGGGTTTTCTTTTTTGTGATCTAAAATATTCTGTTTGAATTCATCCAACCTTTCAGTCCATTTAGACTCAAAAATTGGCATCTCAACGGATACTTTACTAATTTCTACATTGGTCATAATTAAGATTCATCAACAATACTAATGTTCATAGCAACAGCAATCCTTCTCCCCTTCGTGGGAGGAACTTGATGTGTAATGAATCCAGGAAACAAAACTAACATCCCATTCTTTACATGCACTTCCTTATCTTCCAATAAGATAGGAGCAACATCTTCTTCAACATCAATATAGTAGACACATGACCATGCTGATGGAAAGTGATCATGAGGGATAGCTTGATCACCCTCCTCCATTACTACTGCCCATAGAGAAGAGAGTTTATACTTTACACTAGTATGAAATACTTCCCCTGTAATATAGTTTAGCACATAAATGACATAATTACCAATATCCACAAACCTTTTGTCGGTCTGATGAGTATCCCACTTGGTCAGCCATGCCTTGACAGAATGACCTGCGGTTTCATCTGTGTCCAAATATTCTGGATCTTGAGATCTCTTCTCTAAAATTATATCCTTAAATCTATTGAATTCTTCAGGACCATTTTCAATAACAAAGGTGGGCAACTGAGTGACCACCTTATCATAGTTAATAATCCTAGATGTAGGTCCGTTCTCCATCTTGTCCACCAAGTGTCATAATACTAAGTTCGCCCAAGTCTTCAAGGGCAGGGATTCCATTATACACCCTAACGGTATATCCGTTAACCGTTCTGTCAGAAATCCTAAGATTAACAATACCACCTGGGAAGGCATTAGTACCACTCGCGATGCCAATGACAGCATAATCAGTGTCATTCATTGCATCAGCAAAGTTAATATTGTAGATACCAGTACCGGTTTGAACGATAGAGCTTACATTATGTGAGCGATCTCCAGGGATATAGTCGCTGTTACCAACACCGAGATTGGTATTTGTATACCAGGAGGTAGAACGACCCTCATAGAACTGAGTGTAAGTAGCAGTCTTGAGACCTACAAGATTCTTAAACTCCCCAACTCTGCTGACCTTATGGAAATCATTATTAAACACTTGGATAGAGTTACCCATGCTTCCAAACAGAGTTCCAATACCAGCACCATAGTACAGAAGCTGAGGTGTGTTCTCATCAATGAGAATTTCAGTATAAGTTCCAGTCTCAGTTACATTATCAGAGAACTGGTTCGGAGTTGTTGTACCAAATCCTACTGCAGAACCATCTGCAGCATAGTAGAACCTGATCGGATAGTTTGCCTGCTGTGAGGCATTCTCAAAGCGATAGGTTTGACCTACTTCAAATCTTAGGTAAGGTGATTCATAACCCTGAACATTGATAGAACGATCAGATCCGATGCCATAATATCTGTGATCTGTTGTCTTCGTACCAATAGTAGTAGGTAGAGGCTTGAATGTACCCTCAAACTGCGTATAAAGGTTCTTAGCGGTGTCTGCAGCACCCGTTAAGGTGGAGAAACTAGCACTGTTAGCAAAGAGTGCATTGTTTGCTTGAGAGGCGAGTCCAGCGAGCGTAGCGTAGGTGGCAATGCCAGCGACAATAGCCTCAGATGCAATACCTGCAAGTGTAGCACGAGGTGCCTCATTAATCGTTACTGTAACGATACCAGCAGAGACTGGACTTACATCAAGACCAGCATTAAAGTTAACTGTTCCTGCTGTACCAACTGCGGATCCAGAGTCTTGAATGATAACACCAGAACCAGAAGCAACAATATTAGTTAACTGAGATCCGTCACCAATAAATCTCGGTGCAGTGATGTCATTATTAGATGTAATTGTAGCACCAGAGTCTAGTTCAGAAGCTGTTCCTGCAGTTGTTGCACTGTCAGCAGTAAGTGCCGAGGTTGCTGTAGTTGCTACTGTAGCTAGTCCAGCAATGGTAGCATAGTCAGCATAAGTTGCTCTAGGAACAGAAACTCCATCAGCAAGACTATTAGCAGTTTGTGCAACACCTACGGTATCTGCAGCAGTAATAGTAACAATACCAGCAGAGATTTGAGATACTGTCAGGTTTTGACCGAAATTAATAGTAGCAGCAGTACCAATAGGACTATCATCATCCTTAATAATGACACCTGCACCAACACCAGTTACACCAGTGATACCGGAACCATCACCAAAGAACGAATTTGCAGTAATATTACCAGTAGTATTAACATTAATGTTTGTACCGATGCCAGAAGGACCAGGATCCTGAGGTACAGAGTGAGCAACAAAAGTCAGGTTTGGTTTAGATCCACGAACAATCAGACTCTGACCCTTTGCAAGAGCAAGGTTGTCGATCTGAACATCCTGCAAAGGAGCAAGTCTAAGACCAAATACTAAGTAGTCAGATTCTTGGAACTCAGCGATACCACCAGATGACAGACCAACTGACATACCAACAGTAGAGTCAGAGTTCTGGTTTGTAGCGTGAACTGTGACTAAGCTATCTTCTTGTGCTGTGAAGAACTCAAGGTTAGTATTAATCTGGAAGGGAGGATTGAATCCAAGAGTACCAGATCTTCTTCTACCATGAACCAAAGCAGAGTCAGGACCCAACTTATCAAACTTTCTAGTAGCAAAAGCAAGGAAAGAAATATTAGGGTCAAAGGATGATACGAAGATTTTATCACCAGGTTTGATACCAACCTTCTCAATTAGTCTCGTACCACCCCTATCAAGAGGAATACCATAGGTAATAAAATCACTTCTCTTGAATCCAGGAGTACTGGAGATACCAATAGAGAATGTAGAACGGAAGTCGTTCTGGTTAGCAACACTGATACTAACCTCAAGGAGGTTATCTGCCTCATATAACAGAACCGGTTCAACAACACCATTCGTTAAGGTAGTTTTAATAGAAGCAAGTCTACCTACCTCAGCAAGAGCAGCGCCAGGAGTGGTAAAGGTGGTAGTTGCAGACCAAGGAGAGATATGTGCAACACCAGATGTACCATCAGCATTAGAAAGATGACGACATCTTACATAGAAGGTATGGCTAGAGTTAAGTCCATCAGAAATTATCTGAGATAGAGAAGTATTATTGTTACCAATACTAGTAAATACTACAGTGCTAAACCCAGAATCCTCAGCAACTTGAAATTCAACTGCCTTCAGAGTACCAGATACTGCTTCACTATCAATAGAAACGAATGCACTGGATACAAGAGCAATACCAAATCTCTGCTGTAGAGTAGTTCCACTGACAGGACTAATAATCGTAGGTGCCTGTACACCAGGAGCGTTACCCAGAGTAGCGAAGGAAACAATACCTACAGAATAATTAGATGTATAAGAAGTGAATGCTGTGCCATCATCATTAGAAAGATGCCTTACACGAGCATAGTGTGTAGTAAAACCTGCTAACTGTACATCAATTGTTTGATTTAGATTAGTATTATTCTCTCCAGTAGATTCCCAGACAATACTACTAAAGTCAGATGTAGTAGAGAGTTGCAACTCAACTGCTTTTAGAGTACCAGATACGGTAGTATCTCCAATAGCAACATAGTTACTAGATCTTATCTGTAAGCTTTCAGTACTAACACCAACATCATTGTTGATTGGGGATTCAATACTAGGTTCTGTAATACCGGCAGATTCTGTCAGAATACCAGAAGCAGTATCAAGATAAACAATCGCTACACTGCCACCCTCTCCATCAGGACTTCTTTGGTTGAACTGACCAGTCCACCACTGAAAATCAGAATCACCATAGTCAGAAGTTGGAAACTGGTCAAAGAGTAAATCGGAACCAATCTGTGTGCTACCAGCAGCAACAGTAGAATAATCCGTTGCACCAAGTCCAACACCCTGACCATAATCATTCAGCAACCACTGTCTCAGTTCCTGAGATGTGGCGTCAGGTTTTCTCTGCAAGTATAGAGCTACAAGACCAGTAACTACAGGGGCAGCAGCAGATGTACCGTTGAAGTTAGCGTCAAAATGGGTAGGATTATCATATCTCTGGAAGTCTGCATAAGTTCCGCTAGGAAGACCAGCAGCTAAAGTATCCTCGGCAGGTGCAAAAATGTCAACACCAGGACCACTATTAGAATATTGAGCTTTTCTTTCTTTGTAGTTTGATTCTACAAAGTCATCCAGAGCACCAACATTAATAGTAGGGTGATAACCAGTAGTATCATCAAAACCAATACCCTGAGGATTCATCCAATCTCTATGGGATGTTGGTGTTCTCTGTCCACCAAACTCAGCCCTTGGATCATTAGCACCAAAGAATTGGTCGGCAACACCATTGAGTCTATGAGGATCCGTAAATCCAAGACCAATATACTGGTTGTTATTACCAGCAGCAGCGATCATAATTACGCCAGCTTCGATCATCTCACCGCCAGCAGCATCAGTGGCGCTAGATCTAGATGAAGAAGACCATGATTTATTAGCACCAATTACCTGATTATTGAAACCAATAATCATATCTTCGACACCAGCTGGAGCTCCAGCTGCAATAGTACTCAGGTCAATGCTACTAGTAATACCAGTAAACCTATATTGTATAACTCCCGCTCCAGTAACAGCAGCTTGATAACCCCAAGAACCATTAACAACTGTAGGATTTCTTACACCAGTTTGCGTGTTTACTGGTTTGTATTGATGGAAAAATTTAATGAGATCATAAGATGTCTCAATATCCATACCAACATTATCAGACACACAAGGCATTGCCCAGATGTTTGACTTAAATGCTAGACCAAAGTTTTTACCAGCAGCAAGAGATGCAGCTGCAGTACCGTGACCACTACCTAAGTTATTACCACCTGCAGTACCAATACCAATAGCACCATTTCTATTGTAACCAGAAGGAATAACTACTTCAGGAAGAAGAACGAATTCAGAAGATCTAGCATTGTTATCTTCCCACCATGCTTCAGCTCTAGAAGTATCAATACCAGTAGATCCATCTTCTAATGTATAAACATATCCACGACTATTAAAGTAACCAGGGTCAAGAAAATACGGGAAGTCAAGAACAATGTCAAGCACCCTACTTGATCCATCGTCGTTCAAGAATTCTGGGTGTGATTGTAGAGTACCAGAGTCTTGAATAACAATATCTACATTTCTACCGTCATATAAGAAGTCAAAGTTACCAGTAACCGGTGCAATATCACCAACTACATTACTCCAAAACTGTCCGTTGGTTGCAATACCAGACAATCTAGGCAAAGCCCAGTTTGTTCTATTTAATTCTGCAGAGGTTGGACTTGAAGCTGGTGGACCATTACTATCTAAATCTCTATAGATTTTAACATCACTATCAAACCTTAACGGCATTACCAGAGATGGATCTGGAAAGCTTTCTCTATTGTCTTTTAGTGAAAGTTCGATCCACTTAACATAGGGATGACGAGCAATCTCTTGAGCCTCGTCATCCGTTAACTCATAAGTACCACGAACTGCACTAATTGAGTGCTCATCGGTACAAGTAATTTTTCTGTCTGGGATTCCGTCCTGATTAGAGTCGATAGTGAGAGCCCCATGGATCTCATTCCAACGATCTGCACTAGTAACTGCCAGGGTATATCTTTTAAGAGTCATGCCTCAAAATCTATAGGTGAGCACCTTTTTTATATTTAGGTATGGTAGAATATATATTATAAAGAGCCTTACTATGAATATTGTTACTGGAGCGAAAGGATTCATTGGTGGTCACTTTACTAAAAGCATGACCGATGTGCTTGAAATTGATATTGATAACTGCTTTGACCTGTTGAATAAATTCAATCGTTGGGAAGAAGTAAACACAATCATCCACATGGGTGCTCGCTCATTCACAACAGATAAAAATGTAGATTTAATTTACAAGTATAATATTGATTATAGCATCAAGCTATTTGAAAAAGCAATTGAGCATGGTATTCCCGTCAAGTATGCCTCTTCTGCTTCTACTTATGGTAGTTGCATGTCAACTGATGGTATCATTAATCCCCTAAACCACTACGCATTATCAAAAGCAACAGTTGATTACTGGGTGCAAGATAATATGCATAGATTCTCACACATCCAAGGATTTAAGTTCTTTAATGTATATGGTAGCGGTGAAGTCCACAAAGGAGAGCAGGCAAGCCTTATAAGTAAGTTCAAGTGGCAATCTGCTACAGGCAAAGTTCATCCCTTTGAGGGATCAAATAAGGTACATAGAGATTATATCTGGGTAGGAGACATTGTAAATGTTGTGCTGACTAATAGTGCAGGTAGTGGTATCTATGACTTAGGAACTGGTGCTGCAATTACTATTCAAGAGGTGGCAGATTTAGTTGCACAAAAAACCGAGGCTATGGTAGAGGAAATTCCTTTCCCACCAAACCTCGTTGGTAAGTATCAATACAATACTCAGGCAGATATGAATTGGTTAAACTATAAGTTCAAAACCGTTGCTGATTATGTCAATTACCACGATGAATTCTGATTGAGTCTGAATCAAAGTGTTGCGTTGAGAATTCAAACAATTCTGAGTCTTCCAACGCAATCATCTGATGCTTTAGACCAGTAGGGACATAAAACTTATCTCCAGGTTCTAAGACTTTGAGCTCTGCTTTACTAAGATCTTCACCCCACCCAAAATACAATGAGATGAGACCACTCTGTAAGTAGAAAGTCTCATCTTTTATTTTGTGGTAATGCCAGGAGCATCTCTTATTCTTTTCAATGAATAAGAGTTTGCCACAATACATTTCATTATTTACAATCCACTTTTCATATCCCCATCCTTTGGGGACTACCTTAATTGAAGAAGTCTTTGTCATTAATTCCCTTGTCGTCTATGTAGTAATCAGCTGAAGGTTTTCCTAAGTATAGATTATGAAACTTACATCCCCATGATTCTATTTGATTCTTAGTAAATTCATAAAACTCTTTCTCAGATAGCTCTCTATCGTTATTATATCTACCCATACCTCTAGCAGTAAGATAAGTAATGATATGACCTTCATCATAAAGTTTATTTATTATCTGTATGCGATCCCACATGGGTGTTGCATGTGTATACCTGTGTTCACCTTGTCCAGGATAACATATAGTACCGTCAATATCAACAGTATATCTCATATATTTAAAATCCTATCAACATTATTCATAGTGAGAATATATGTACCAGGATTCTGTACTGCAATAGCAGCAGCCTTATTAGCAAAACAAATTGCTTCATCCATTGACGGAAGTTGAATATAATAGAAAACTAAAGCTGCAAGGAAAGTATCTCCAGCTCCAGTCACATCAAATGTCCGAACAAGATCTGTACATGGAAACTTTTTCTTATTCCATGCAGCACCTTCAGACCCCATGGTAACAATTATATTCGTAGAGTTTGGAATATGATCTGAATCTAAACTCTCAAACTCTTTCTTGTTAATTTTATAGATGACATTACTATGCTCCGTAGGGAGTATAGTTTTTTTCGTATCCACAAATATTAATGTATTAGGATACCTGCTAGCAATGTCACTGATTGTTTTTGCAGCAGGAATATATCCTTTGTTATAGTCCGAAATAATAATAGCATCATATGTATCATGCAATAGAGCCATCTGCAATTCAGACGGATGTAAAGGCTTTACATTGGGTTCATTATCTACTCGAACAATCTGTTGATTAGATCGGATATCAATATATCTCGTTTTAGTAAGAGATTCCTTATTAGTAAGGAAGGTTACATCAATACCAAGAGACTCCAAATTGGCACGAACATTGGCAGCCATGCCAGGTGCCTGTTCTTTTTGATCTTGGATTAGTATAGGGACTGGTGCCTCTGGGCTTAGTCTATTGCATGGACCATAGACCCATTCATCAGTACAACTATCCCCGATCAATAATACTTTGTATGGTTTTGCTAGTCGCATAATCTTCTAATCTAGGGAAAAAATGTAATTCAGTAGCGTACATAGATCCAATGACTGTTTTTCCTTCCCAATCAGATCCTACTACCATTATATCAGGTGCAGTAACAGCTATGCACTTTTCTAGTTCTTCATCAGAACCAAATAGAACTACATGATCTACAGTCTTGAGACTTTGTAGCATGTATGCTCTATCTTCGGCGTTATTTATTGGGCGAGAGGGACCTTTCTTTTCTCTTACCCGCTCATCACTATCAATACCAACAACTACCACATCACCCATAGACTTTGCGTACTCTAAGAGTTGCAAATGTCCAGAGTGAAGGATATCAAAGGTTCCATTTACAAAAACTTTCTTAGTCATTAGATACCTGGATTATTTTACCATATTCAGGAAGATAAAGATACTCGATGTCAGAGTTAGCAAGAGTACGGCAAGCGTCGTCCAGGGTCTCCACCAGAGGTTCACCACCAAGATTGAAAGAGGTATTAAACAAAATCGGACAACCCGTAGCATCATAGAAGGCTTTGATGAGGTCATAGTAATTCTTGTTCTGTTCTTCAGTAACAGTTTGAATACGACATGTTCCGTCAACATGAATAATAGCTGGAATTTTTTCTTCAATGCCAGGTTGACACTTAACCGCATACATCATGAAGGGAGTATCTTCCATCCCGCGCAAATCAAACCATTCATCGGCATGCTCGGCAAGAATAGATCCAGCAAATGGACGGAAGTATTCACGATGTTTCACCTTATTGACAAAATCTTTACCTTCAGAATCACGGGGATCATAAAGAATAGAACGATTGCCGAGAGCGCGAGGACCAGCTTCTGATTTTCCTTGGAAAAGTGAGACGATATTCTCATTAGAGATCAAATTAATTACATCGTCATTGTTAGCATCACTCACAATACCACTATACTTGTCAGCAGTATCAATAATCTGCTCAATAGTATAGTTATGGTCAGGACCATAGTACAAATCGGTAATTCTAGAAGGAACTGTTGTTTGTTCCTTACCATTCAATTGATAATGTACATATAAGGCAGCTCCAATAGCAGTTCCACCATCATTACTGACGGGTTCAACAAAGAGATTGATACCATCTTCTTTCAACTTATCAAGATACCAATAGTTTGCTACACAATTCAATCCATATCCGCCAGAAAGAACAACATTCTTTTTACCAGTGAGTTCAACTGCTTTATAGATTAGCTTCAAAACTGCTTCTTGCGTTTCAGTTTGTACTGCATAGGCAAAGTCTCTACGATTCTTAAGTTTAGTTATATCGTCAGACTCGTGATTGTTTAAAAAAGGATATTCTTGAACATTAACATGCCCAGCATTAGGATAAGTAGGAACAATAACATTCCTATCTACTGTTCCAACCTCTTTAAACAGAGTGGGAACTTCTTCGTTAGGTTCTCCATATGGAAATAATCCCATAGTTTTACCAGCCTCGATAGCATGCCAACCACAGTATTGTGTAGCAGCTTCGTATGCTTTTACGATACCTGCAGTTTCATCGAGAGTATAAGAGAAGAAACCAGTTTCACCAGGATAAGCCATTGCTGCTTCCATTTTAGGAACATAATTTGTGCAGCAGGGACCACGAGTTCCGAGATGTTTGTATGTGGTATTAATTGTATTTGGAAACTTACAATCAAAAATAGTTTCAGTTTCCCATACAGTTTCAGTCTGCCCCATTACATCAAACTGAATGAAGGTTCCTGCTCCATCAACTACAAGTGCAGCTGCTTCTTCAAATCCAGACCTATAGAAAGCAGCAGCGGCATGAAGTTTATGATGAACATTACCAACATCAACAACTTGAGGATGCATCTTGCTTGGATCTGGTTCTACATCTTTAATCAAACCAAGTTTTCTTGCCATCCCTACATAGATTGCCTCATTGCTATACTCAAGATGACCACAATCTCTGTCCATCAATTGAGTATGACCAACAACAAGATAATCAAGTTTATCAGTATACTTCTGGATCTCTAATAGTGAAGCAATAGGTCCACCATCATATTTACGACGAGATAATCTCTCTTCTTCAACAGCAAAAATAAGCTCACCATCTTTTAGAAGACATACTCCAGCGTTGTGTCCGCGAGTGATACCAGCAATCCACTGTGTCATTTACCAAATCCTTTTGTAGGGGTTTCTGTTGTCTCTTTTTTCTTTACCGGTTTTCCAAGTCTATCTCTACAAGACTTCAGCACACTTTGAATATCATCTTCTGCCATTGCCATGCATTCATCATTCTGCATATCAGCATAGTCTTCCATTGTCAATCTAATGGGAGAGAATGTTCTTTTATCCTCTCCTAAATCAATTATATCAAATTGATTGTCATTTGGATAGCTAATATTAATAGGATATGTTGATCCAATCACTGCTGTTACACTAGTATCAGTTGCAGCTGCAATGTGTTGACCAACAGAGTCGCAACCCAAGAAATGGTCTGCTCTATTAATAATAGATGTCCAGATACGGACATCAGGAATTTGAGGTAGAATAAATGGATACTTAGAGTCTCCCTCCTCTGTTTGAAATGGGAACTCAGACATTACAATTACACAATAATCCTTCTTGAGATCATTAACAATTTTACTAATATCTCCAAGACTAAAACTTCTAGATGTTGGGTCAAAAATATATCCACCCTCGTCCATTACACCTCTACCAAAAGGCTGTACAACGATAACTTTTTCCTTTCCAGTAACTTTGATTGCCTCATCAACTAGCTGAAGACCTTGAATACCCTCATGCTTTGCTAGTTTAATTGTAGGTTTAGGAAGATCCCTAGGCTCATCAATACCATTGATTTCCATATCAAATGCTTGAGCAATACTACATTTTTGATTGTAGTAATGCCAACGACGATATGGTTCAGGTGTGACACAATCTCTTTCTTTGATTTTATCTTCAAAAAGATCTTTATGCCAGTTGTCGTATGCGTATTTGTGAAGGACTGGATGTGACTTGTAGAAATTCATCCCACCCTCACACACAATGATAAAATCATCATGTGTTTCTGCGTATTTTTCAAAGGCAGGGATGGAGGTGATAACTCTACCAGCTCCTCCATTAATGAAGAATGCTTTTGATCTCATACTAATTTGGTCAACAAAGTATATAGTTATAAAAAGAAAACCTGATTCACTCGATCATGTTCGGTGAACATCCCATGATCAATGTTCTGCGAGTGCATTACATCAGATTCATAAAAGATACATCTATTATACACCATTTCAGCCTCATATTCAACTCTCCACTCTCTATCACCATACAACCACTTTCTGATGTATGGAAAACATTGTTCAGGTCTTGTAACCTCATCGTCAAATCCCTCGGGTTTGTCAATATATTCCGTTACCTTATATGGAAGAGACATCTGCCCTTTATACGAATATAAATTTGTACCACCTTGACATTCTTCTGGAGTATTCAAATAAATCACTGCACCAAACTGATTTAAATCTGTAGCAAGATCTTGCAGATATGAATCTTGATGAGGAAGATTGAACCATGGTGCATGAAATGCACTATCATAATTCATAACATTACACATGAATCCAACAGTATCCCACTTGAATTCATACGATCTTTTATCAGTATTCTTAGACCATAGAGAATTGTCTAGACAATACTCATCAAAAAAGGACTTAAGATTCTTCTTTACTTCCGAAGTCTCTTTGAATATTCTTTGACCAGGAAGACCGCCTATCAAATCCTGATCGGTTTTTCTATCCAAGCTTAAACAGAGATTTCTTATTTCGTCTGGATTTTTATAAAAATTATCGACAGTTATAATCGTTCTATTTTGCGGTCCTACTCTATTAATGCTAACATCAAGATTTTCATTTAGTTCAAACATTTTATAAAATCCTAAAAATCAAAAAAAATTCCGGGGAAATTTTCCCCGAAATTATGGAATTAAAAAGTGAATTTCGTTTTAGGACCAAGTTGTAACAACAACCAGTCCACCACCACCCCAATCACCCCAGCATTGTCCACCTTGTGAAGATCCACTACCTCCTCCACCACCAGGGAATAGGGAGGGTACAGAACAACATCCTCTGTTGTTACCATAAGAGCAACGACCTGTACCAAAGTTTCTATCAGTAGACCAGGGACCAGGTGGGGAAGAATTAATTGCGTGGTCGTCAGAGTGGCAAGCATATGATCTAAGTTCACCACCAGACAAACCACAAATATAAAATTCGTTTTCTGGGTTTGCAGTATCAGGCTTAGATTGCCCATCAGGCCAAGAAGCAGAGCAAGCATTATAGCAGTTGCTTCTTTGTGCTACCTTAGCACATGCATAACAAGAAGTAACTGTACACTTTTGAGTGGAGTAAGCTCCACCCTGCATACAGAAGTTTCCTAAAGAACCGCCTAAGACGAAAGAAGGACACCCATAGAATCCACAACCGGTTCTGCCATGACAACAACCGCAGCAGGAGCATCTACTGGTAGATGCCGAACAAATTGTAAACTGAGTAGATCCAGCGGTAAAGTGACCACAGTTAGCGTACTGCATTTTAGTGGCATAACCACCACCACCGCCACCCATACCAGGTCCATTGCCACAGCAGCGACCACCTGAACCTGATCCACCACCAGATATAATTTCAAATTGAATCGTAGTTACTTTGTCTGGTACGGTCCAGAGGTAACAACATCCACCATTACATGGGACATTATGACAACAGTTAAAATAGAAGCTTCGACAAACATTACCCGTAGATACACCCGTTACTTTGCTTGGACCTACAGTTCCATCAATAAATGCATCATTAGCATCAATTTTTTTATAGGTCTGATAATCCGCCATGGTAATTAGGCTCCTTCAGTGGTAATATCAGTTGAATCCAGTCCAGTCTCAGGAGACGCTCCAGTAAATGCTTCACGATCACCAGGCTCTCTAGGCCATACGATCAGATAAGTATTGTTACCAACACTACTCCAAGTATTGGGTAGCTCTCTCAACTTTTGACGATATTCTGTCCACTGACTAGTATAACCTTCTGGAGCATCTGAAGGAATTTTACCATCAGATTCTGCAAGTAATTTATCCCGTGTTCTTCTTACTTCTTCCCACCCAAAGGAATGACTAGCAGTCTCATCTTCTAAATCAATTTCTGTGTGAGGACCAGAGAATCTACCTGTATTCCAAAGACTAGTCTCAAAATTATAACCAAACGAGCACATATCATATACTTCATTGAAGTAAAGATAGTTATCAAGAATTGGGTCAGGCTCTGAATCAGGACCAGCAGGAGTTACAATCTGTTCTGGAGGAAGAATGCCTCCATACATTGCAACTGCATTCATAGGATGAGTATCAGCATTAAGCTCAATAACTCTTGCTCCAGCTGGAGGATCTCTGTCTTCACCAGGATCAGATGGGAAAGAATGCTCTACTTCCCAAATAGGATCAGCATCTGTTCCATTATTTACATACCAGAAAGTAATCCTATCTGGTCCAGTATATGTACAAATACCACTTCTATTTGTATCCTGGTTATCGCCATACCACTCGGTAGGTACAGGATAAACAATTGTTTTAGTAATTTGCGCCATTGCTAAAATGTACTCCGTTGTAAGTATTTATCAGGACCAGGTTGTAACAACTACGAGACCGCCGCCGCCCCAGTCACCCCAGCATTGGCTGCCTTGAGTAGATCCGCTATGTCCACCTCCACCAGGGAATAAGGAAGGTGAAGAACAGCATCCTCTAGTGTTACCATAGGAGCAACGACCTACTCCAAAGTTTCTTCCGCTTGTCCAAGGACCAACTGGAGAAGATGCAACTGAAAATGATCTTGAGTGACAGTCATAATGCTTCAGTTCACCACCAGACAAGCCACAAATTTTAAATTCGTTTTCTGGATTTCCGTTATCAGGTTTAGTTTGTCCATCAGGCCAAGAAGCAGAGCAAGCATTAAAGCAGTTGTTTCTTTGTGCTACTTTCAGACAGGAGTAGCAACTATTAGTGCATCGATGGGTTGCATAGGATCCACCCTGCATACAGAAGGTTCCTAAAGAACCACCTAAGACGAAAGAAGGGCATCCATAAAATCCACAACCGGTTCTACCGTGACAACATCCACAACAAGAACATCTGCTAGTGGAAGCAGCACAAATAGTAAACTGACTAGATCCAGCGGTAAAGTGACCACAGTTAGCGTACTGCATTTTAGTAGCGTAACCGCCGCCGCCTCCACCCATGCCAGGTCCATTACCACAGCAACGACCACCTGAACCTGATCCACCACCAGATACAATTTCAAATTGAATAGTGGTCACTTTTTCTGGTACGGTCCAGAGGTAGCAGCATCCACCGTTGCATGGGACATTATGACAGCAATTGAAGTAAAAGCTTCTACAGACATTACCTGTAGATACACCCGTTACTTTGCCCGGACCAACGGTTCCATCAATAACTGCATCATCAGCATCGATTTTTTTATAGGTTTGATAATCAGCCATTGCTTATATTCTTAATGGTGAATTCGTAGTAGTATTTATGTCATCATAATAAAAATAAGGGAGATTGCTCTCCCTTGTGGTATCTGTGGTATGAATCAGATAGTGATGATTCTCCATCCTTGTGATCCATCATAGTAAACCAGTTCAAATGCCGCACCTTCAGTAGATACAACCAAGTCAGCAGAGTCACCCATGATTGGTTGACCATTTCTGCCAATCGTAAGGCTATTAGTATCAAATGTCTTAGCAACATCAAAGAATCTAATACTATCACCCTTAACAGGAGATGTAGGTAAAGTAACAGTGAATGCACCGCCACTAGTATTACACCAAGCTTGTTGTCTGTTTGCCAATGTAGTTCCATCAGCACTAACATCTACATTAGCGTAGGCACCTAGAGGCAACCAACCAGATCCGTTATAGAATTCAAATCCATCAGCATCAGTATCGTAGCGAAGACCACCTTCGATCAGATCAATACCAGTCGGACGCCCAGCTTGATTACCACGAGGTGGAACAAGAATACCAGAAGTGGTATCCATCTTACCGCGAGTAAGGAATCCACGAACTGCTTTCTCAGTAGGACATGCTTGGTTAGAATCACCAGCCATGAATTCATCGGAGGAGAATTCATTAACTGCCTCACCAATCTGACCACCAATAGCACCCAGTCTCAGTTCAGAAAGACCCGACAGGTTGAATGCAGAAGCATCCAAAGTAGCAGCACCAGTCAACTGGTTAACAGAGAAGAATTCACCAACTCTGAAGTTACCACCTTGGTCAGTAGAAACGAAGAAGATCTTACCGGAATTTTGAACATTAGTCTCATTACCTTGAGAAGCTGTGTTCTCATCAATATCAGGATAATTAGTCTGTGAAGTGTTACCAGTACCAATCAGAAGGAAATCATGACCCGTGAGACGCACCTTAGAGAACTTAGATCTCATCGTGAACTCTTGGTTATCAAACGATGCTGGAGCAGAGCCTTTTACAGGTGCAATGTTAATCGTCGAACGACCAGATGCGAAATCATAATCACTTACGGTTCTAATAATATAAGTGATGGAATCGGAGAATCCCAATCCAACTGTAGTAAATCCAATCGCATCTCCAACAACTGGAGTTGTACTCAATCCAGTAACTTCAAGTAATCCATCTTTCTGTCCACTAACGGCGTTAGATGCTGATGCAATCTGAATATATCCGGTAGCACCAGCACCAACAGAATCTAATTCAATAAATTCTCCAGGTGTGAAGACGGTAGTACCAACACCAACAGCACCGTTAGCGCCATCAGGGTTACCAAATCCACTGTCATACTTAAAGTATAAGATATCAGCAGAGACCTGATTGTTTGTAAGTACAGCGCGAGCTCCTGATACAGTACCACGCATCGTAGCACCAACAGAGAGAGTACCAGCAGGAGTACCAACTTGAGTTGACATCTTGTCACCGAAGAGGCGACCAGTTCTAGCAACTTCTAGTGTAGAGAATCCAACAGCTACAGCACCGTATGTACCATAGGAATTGTTACCTGACAGGGATCTAATTTCAGATCCATCATCAGAAACATATCCAAATGCACAATAATAAGTGAAGGAAGAAACAATCTCAGAGAGAGCGTCATCTTCTAAGAAGAATCCTACACCACCAGAATGAATATTAGTGAAGGCATCGAACACCATCGATTTACCACCAGATCCTTCTGGTTTTCCTTCATGAACACCACCCTCAATAAAGATACCGATAGCACCTTCATGCCCAGTTCCATCAGTACATACATTAGAGAATGCAGTACAATCTTTAATATAAGGTGAACGCTCAAGGATAGGAGTTTCGGGATTCAGTCTGAAGTATACGCCACAAGCAGTAGAACCAACACCGGTCTTAACCTGCCACTTATCAGTATTAAAGGCATCGTTTACATCATAACTAAAACCTTGAAGTCCACGCATCGTGATTGCCTGAACCGTAGTGGAGTCAGACACGAAGAACATCGTCTGGCGACTGTTAGGAACAAGACCTTCTGTAGAAAGACCAACAGCTGGTTCAACAGTCGTACCTCTCAGAACATCACCAGCAATGGAGAAGTTCTTAGGTAGAGTAATAGGAAGTTGCTCACTGAATACACCAGCAGACAACTTAAGAATGATAGGAGATACATCAGTAACCTCACCACCACTCACATAAGTATGAGCAATCGTAGAAATACCAACATTGGTTACGAAGGTGTCGGAGTCAGTAACGGAGTCAACTTTGAAGAAGAATCCTTGTGTACCATCTGGGAAGATAGTAGTAGTAATACCAGCGTGTTGAACAGCGCAAGTGAATCCAATACCCTGTAGCTTAACCTGACCCTGAGGGAACAAACCATGAGAAGCAGCAGTAACTGTTGCAACACCACTAGTCTCATCATAAACAAAGTTTGTAACATCCCTTCTGATCTGACCAGCAGTAGAAGCATAAGCGATTGAACCCCAAGCATTGTCAGGGGTAAGACCGGTATTATCATTGCTACCCTGCTGGGCATCAACATAGTATACCTTGGTGCGAAGACCAGGATACTGCCACTCAATCTCATCATTAGAAGAGACTCTTAGATATGTACCTTGCGTACCAATACCCTGTCTCGTAGGACCAGTACCATCTCTAGTAAGCAAGTCACCTTTGGTTGTCAGCAGTGCTGCACTATCACCGATAGCAAATGCTGCCCACATGGTAACAGCAGTACCAGGTTGAACATTAATGTTCGATGAAGCTACTGAGATGTAAGCAGAAGATGAGAACTCGGCAACATCACCGATCTCATATACACCAGAACCACTCCAGGTACTTCTCCAGTTAAATCCTCTGGTTAACAGAGACCAACCATTAGTACCAGTATCAAGGGTAGTAATAGCAGTACCAACTGGTCTATTGTCTGCAAGAATCTTAACTTGGTCAGCAATATAAGTGTTACCACCAAGGGTTACAATCTCACCACGAGCATAGATTTCATTAGGATCGTAGGTAGAACCTGCTCCAGTACCAATACCACCAACAAGAACTGTCCACTGATCAGCGTTTTCGTTTGGTTGAGCACCTAGAGGGTTAGTACCGATAGCAACATAAGATGCACCGATGTACTCAACGATGTCTCCTCTTTCGTATCGCCTGGCTGCGCTGTAAAGACCCTCGTTAGTAAAAGCTTTATTAAAGTCTGTAAAATTAGATGCGGGAGGATAGAAACCATCCGAACCTACTCCAGCAGGATCATGGTAACTAGTAGAAACCCCCTGCATTGTGAAGTCGCTAGCGACTTGGAAGGGAACAGTTGTACGATACTCTTGTCCGCCATACTTAATGACATCATTGATGCCATAATAAGTAGCAGTTGTAAAAGCACCTCGGAAGTTCAGTCCCTCAGCATAGAGATCCCAGTATGCTGGGAAATCAGAACTGTACCAGTTGCTTTGTACACCAGTTGACACATGTTGTGCCGTACAGATATATTGATTACCGCCTTCCTTGACGATATCGTTTACAACATATCCAGTACCAGTTGACCACTCGCCAGCATAGTTCTGACCCTCTGTGTGGAGGTCCCAGTTGGCACTATCGTTTGGAAATCCAGTAGAACTGGCATCTGAAGTATGATTTGTTGTACAAACATAACTGCTGGCACCGTATCTAACGATGTCATCAATAATGAATGCGGTAGAAGCTGTCCAGGCACCACGCCAGTTAAATTTCAGTCTACCAAGTCTAAATTCTGCCATTGTAGGTTCTCGTTAAACAGGTTCAGAGTATGAATGGGTTCCGTTGACCTGAAGGACTAAATATCCATCAGTGTCTAGGTAATAAAAAAGGTTGCGCCTATCAAAGCGTATCTGTTGATATTTATCTTGTGGGTTATTGGCAAGTGCTTTCTGTTCGGTAGTTTCTTCAACATAATCGTTGTAGTCTCCGAACTCTTCAACCTGCGTTCCATCTAAACGATGAGGATCAAGAGTTTCACTGGTAGATGCAGTGCTTACTTTGCTAAAGAACAGCATGTCATTTGCATCTCTCCTCAACGCATAAACATAATAACCCGTAGAATCTTTAGGCTGAAAATGTGCGTTACTTAAAGTTAATGCCATTAGCTAATGATTCTCCAATAAGTACCTGTCCACAAGAACATAACAGTCACTCCCGAAACATCTAAGTTAACGGGACCATTATCAATGTTGCCAATCGCATCTTTGAATTGATGCGAAGCTGAGGTCAATATAACATTATTTATATTCCAGTTTTGTCCGCCATCAGCGATCTCAATACTGTCCCCAATAGAGAGATTGACCACGGGCATTGTAGCGTTAATGGCACCAGCACTAGTGTTCGCAAGATATCTCTTGTTAACAACTAACTGGGTAGTAATAGGACCAGTAAGATCAGTATATACAGGAGTGGCACCGGTTGCTGCTTGAGCAACTGTTTCTACATTGTTCCCAGATCTAATATAGATTTTCTGGTCAACTATATTAATAGCCATCTCTCCATCTTCCAGGTCTACTAAACCAGGAATCTGACCCTGCGTGGTACTTCTTTTTGGTTTAATGCGTGTAGGCATTACGACAAAATGAATATGTGACTCATAGTATTTATCAGAAGTAACTTACCGATAATACAATTCTAGCTTTTTGATCGGTACAAGTGGTACTATGGTGTGGTTCGGATCCATCAAAAAGAACAACTCTATTCTCAACACTCTCTACTTTTGTTCCATCTTTAAATCCAGTGTATCCATTACAAGTATTCAAATATAAAACTGCAGTCTTATGATTGTAATGATAATCCTCATGAAAATCATGCTCAATAAGTTTACCACTATTAGGATACAAATTAAACCTTACTCTTATAAGAGCTTCTATCTTTAAATAACTCACTAACAAATGATCCAGTTCTTTTATGAAAGAACTCTGTGGTTCAAACCGATCAAATACCCTATGAGTAAAAAAGAAATGATTATCATTCATTTCACCTAAGTTAGCAACCTCTTGACAAAATACCCAAGGGAACTGTGTACTGAATACACTATTCTTTAGATGATCAAAATAGTCTTGCTCCAAATAATTATCAATTATCTTCATGGTAGTATTCATAGAGGTTAAATGCAATTGACATCCGAGGTTCTTTACCATCACTCAAATTTCTATCTACACCATGAGATAATGATGCAGGAAAAAGAATCATCAATCCATCATCAGGTTCGACACTAAAACATGTTTGCTGAGTTAATGATAGATTATGTTCATCTAAATGATGAAAAGTAATACCCCCAGATTTATCTGGCACATTTATGTATAGTACCCCAGCTATAGATGATCCAGGATGAGTGTGTCTTACATTATAACAATCAGTATAATTAATATTAAACCACATGTTGGCGAGACGAGGTTGAAAATGCACCTCGACGAGCTCATTCTTATAGTACACTTCCAACAAACTCGTGATCCTATCACTTAAATAATTTAGAAGAGGGGTAAAGCTTTTCTCTAGATAAAAATCATCAGGACTTTGATACCCATCAACATTACTTCTATGGTTTGGTTGATAAACTTTAGCATAATTTTCCATCCAATCCATGAAATGATCTTGAATATCATCAAAGTCATCATCAAAAGATCTTGCCACAACATATGGCAGAATGGAAAAAGAATCTTCAGTCAATGTAATTATTCTCCTCTAACCATTCACGAGTCATTGGAGTTGGTTCGTAAACTTCCCACATAGAACCAGCAGCACATGCATCTAGTGCAGCCATAGTCATACCTTCGGTCTTACCTGCCCAGGTTGCTTCTGCTTCCCAAGGTACAGCAGACTTAGGATATGTACGCTCTACCATCTCACGCCATAGTGGTGGAACATCATCTTCAGGTTTAATAATAGCAATCAAACTATTATCAATAGTCCCTGCCATGCAATCTTGTGCAGCATGCCATCCTTCATGTCTCATGACTGCCATAAGAACTCCAGGATCATCCATGTAAATCTTATTCAAGAAGAAATTATTGGATACTGTATGATATACACCACGATGTCCTGCTGGGAAATACTTTTCATCAGCAAGATATACTTTCACACCAACATGATTAAGGGAGGAAAGCATATGATTAAACTCTTGTGCAACTACAGTGAAACTAGAGTAGTTCTCATATTCGGATGAAACATCCAGTAAGGAGTGTACTTCATTCACATTGTCAGTACATTCGCGAAGTAGCATGCACCCCATGGCATCCATAGAGTTGTATCCTTGGGTAATTTTATCCTCATTAGCGAAGACTGGAGATGCTGCTAGAAGCAGAGCTAGGAGAAGTTTTTTCATAATTAAACTCTAAAGTGAATTGGTTGTGAATCTGATTGAGGTAAAGACTGCTGGATTTCAAGTTCTTGACCCCCAACTACAATCTTTGCAGGAGGAAGTCCATATTGCCCAGGCAACTCTTTGTCTGTAGTAGCCGTAATATCAATAACTTGATCAGTAATAAATTTATTTTTCCTATATGTTCTACCAGGGACCATGGAACATAAGTTTATTGCATCGCGTTCCCATCCACAGTCAGCATACTTCTGACCAAGAGGAGAATATACTGAGTAGTATTCATTTCCCATAAGAGAATGTGTGGTTATTCCCAACTAATTATAGCATATTTATTTCACTTGTCCAATGATCCAGGACTTCATACCATATGATGCGCCAGCAATCAAGCTCTGAGTTAATGTTGCTACTTCTTGTGGCACCACTAAACAAAATCCAATACCAAGATTGAATACATTACGCATCTCTTCCTCAGCAATGTCTCCTGCCTGCTGAATCTTATTAAAGATTTCTGGTCTCTCCCAAGCATCATAATCGACATCAACTGTAAGACCTGCTGGAAGACACCTAGGAAGGTTCTCAGGCAGTCCTCCTCCAGTAATATGTGCCATGCCTAAGATAGGAACCTCATCCAACATGTATTGAATGAGACGGGCATAGATGGTGGTTGGTATCAAAAGCTCTGGCATCTCCTTATAGAGGATTTTATTTCTCCACAGCATATCATTGATGAGTGTATATCCATTACTATGAAGACCACTACTCTCAATACCAATGACTACATCACCAGGTCTGATGTTACTGCCATCAACAATATCATGCTTCTCTACAATACCAGTGCAGAAACCAGCAAGGTCATAATCATTTTGTCTGAAATGCTCTGCAGTTTCTCCACCTAGGAGCTCCATTCCAGCCATCATACAACCAGTGTTAATTCCATATACAATATCACTCACATTACCATCAAGACTTTTAGTAGAGATGTAGTCTAGAAAATATAATGGTTTAGCACCACTACAGATTACATCATTGACACACATAGCAACTAAATCCATACCGATAGTAAGATACATATCGGCAATCCTACAAATATTCATCTTAGTTCCGACACCATCAGCACCAGATACCAACACAGGATTCTCATATCCTGATGGAATCTCCATCATACCATTAAACCCACCAATGTTAGGTGACAATGCTTTGAGATATTCTACAAAGGAACGACCCTTAATAATGTCAACACCAGAAGTTTTGTAATCCATTAATAAATTTCTCCTTTGATAATACCTTCACGGTTCTTTAATTTCCATACGATGTAGTCCATGGTGGGGACACACTGGGGATTCCATCCAGCAAAAGTTGAATGTTCTCCACTTGGTATCTGCCAACAGGGTGACTCATCATTTTCAAGATCTAGTGACTCACGATAGGCTTCGTCACCGAGTAGAACAACTGCCCTTTCTGCTTGATTTAAACTAGTGAAGCAAGCAAATGCGTTCTTCTTAATGATATCGGGGATGTGGTGCTTCATGATTTAAATAATAAACTACAAACTAGATACAATCCCATTGCAGACCAGTATCCCAAAGTTGGTAATCCAAAAATACTTGGTATGACAGCATTCCATATCAACATAAGCATCAAAGGTAATACAAGGACAATTATACCTACATCTATAAGACTTCGTGATAATTTTTTCATTGGATTGCAAGGGGTTGTAGACGCTCAAGAATCTCACGATAGGCAGGAACAATATCACCTTCATCCTTTCTGAATAAATCCTTATCGAATCTTTCGTTACTACCAATCTTCCAGAGCCTCATACTGTCAGGACTAATCTCATCGGCAAGATACAAATCACCATGAGCATCATAACCATACTCAACTTTAAAATCTACAAGGTCAATGCCCATGATGTAAAACATCTGACGGAGATAATCATTAATCCTTAGTGTCATCTCAATGAAAGGTTCAGGGTCATATCCCATCAGACGCACACGGTCTGGTGTCAGGAGAGGGTCATGCTTGCTATCATCCTTCAGAAAGAATTCTACAATCGGTTGTGGAAGTGGAGCACCTTCTACCAGAGTTGTCTCTCTTACAATAGATCCAGCAGCACGGTTCCTACAAATAACTTCTAGTGGAACGATGTCTACTTTCTTACAGATCATCTTGTTCGCACCAACCATATTAATATAATGAGTTGGGATAAGTTCTTTAGAAAGCTTCTCAAAAATGATAGATGAGATACTACAGCAGAGAGAACCTTTGCCCAGTGGATGATCAACCATCTCACCGTTTCCAGCAGTTACTTTGTCATGATACTCAATGATCACACGATCAGCATCGTCACCTTGATATACAGTCTTAACCTTGCCTTCTATAATTACTTCCATAAAAAAGAGGGTGTTTAACCCTCGTATTATATCACTCTTCAATTTGCTTGTAAAGGTCTTCTAGTTTCTCTCTAGACAAATCTACATACATCAACTCATCACCAGGAGCAGGTGCTTCAGGATGCTTTGGTTTGGGTGGAGTTCTCATCTCTATATTAATAGATTGAATGTTGCTCCACATCATAGCAAATGCAGCGCCA
>Ga0187219_1000169_pt1 | contig 29160 bp, 31 predicted proteins | sample 13SPOviralmetaG_FD_130162 | JGI IMG/M metagenome (GOLD analysis project Ga0187219, IMG submission 130162) | Marine viral communities from the oligotrophic San Pedro Time Series (SPOT) site, San Pedro Channel, CA, USA - 13 SPOT_SRF_2010-07-21... | ecosystem: Environmental > Aquatic > Marine >... | reverse complement strand
GAGGTGCTACCAGCACAAACGGTGTCCAAAACTGTATGCTTTGAAATACCTTCTCACTCACATTGCTTGTGGGTTGTGCGTAACGGCTTTCGTTTACTATGTCCACAAAACTTTCATTGTAGTATTCCCACAGAGGTGTCTCTATGTGATTGGTGTACACAGGATTAGAAGTACTGCTCACTTGCTTACAGGTTTGCGGATACACATGACCCCAGCATTCTTCCACAGGTGTTGCTCCATCAAACTCCAAGTCTATGCCCCAAGGTGCTCCGCTGTTGCACTTAGCCAATCCCATTATGATGCTTTTGTAGTGTTGAGGATGTTGCTTTAACAGTTCTCTGTTAACACACATCCAAGGTGTGCTTTCTATCACATCCAGTTCCACTGTGTAAGGCCACGTTAAGTGTGAATTCTTTGTGCTTAACACTGCTGATGTTATGCATCTGCTTGTGGTATAACGCCAGTTAGTTGATATAAAACGTTTGGCAAATGTTTCATTGTTGTTTAACAGTTTGCCACGTTTGGGTATTAATCCTTCTGTGTATGTGAATGTCAGCAGGAATATGTCGTCACAGTGTAGGTTTAACTTGTCTGTGTAGTATGGATAATGCTTTGCTATGTCGTAATCACCACTCCACACATGCACGTTTGTCAAGTTATTCAGTGTGACATAACGCAATATACTGTCAAGTTCTATGGCACGATAACGTCTTTTATCACGCATTGCATTGCCAAACTCTGTGTAAAAGCCGAAGTTGTGTACAACCATTGGGTTTCTACAGTGTGTTTTTAAGTCTTCGTGTGGGATATGTTTGCCTGCACGTAACCATGCTTCCAGGTCATCTCTCCATATGTCAGGCACTTTCATTGCATCGTAACTGCAAATGGGTTCGTATAAGAATATGTTTAAGCCTTTGGTGTTGAGATAATCCACAGTTTCTGCATCGTGTACCAGTGTTTCTATCTCATCCAGACTGCTGTTTAAGAAGTATAACAGGAATGGTGCATCTTGATCTATGCCCAGTCGTTTGGTTTGTTTGTAAACCATGTCTATGTTAACATTAAGTCCGGAAGGTCTTGTGGCATCCAAGTGTTCACACTGTATGCACTTGCCCATGTTTACGCCATCTGGATAGTTAAAATAGTGTACAGTGCTGTACCAATCTCTGGTGTGAGCATACTCGAACTGTTCTGCTTCTTTTTTGGCCAGTGTGCCAGTGCCTTGAACAACGTCCTTGGGTGTGCTTCTTTTCTTAGATGCTCTTGCCATCTACCAACTCTCCGGTTATCTGCAACGTGTATCTACTGCTACTGCCAATGTTACTTGCCGCATGAGGTACATCAGCATGCCACAATGCATACTCGCCTGCCTTCCAGTTGGTTTTACCTACACCGGCTACTTCAAAGTAGTGTCCCGGTTTCCAGTCTTCCATGAATATCAGTGCTCTGTATGTGTTGTTTCGTTCTACTCCAAACACACGTTCGTATGTTTCAAAGTGATCTACATGTGTGGGCATTATGTCCAGTGTGTCCATTTTATAGAACACATAACCTGTGTTTGTTAATCCTATCTGTTGTGCTACTGTGTGTACAAAGTCTGGCATTGGTTGTCTGCTGTCATACATGCCTCCACTGAAACTTTCGTGATAGTAGCCTTTGGTTTTCCACACATCTATCTCTGACTGCTTGATAGGTTGCTTTACATAATCAAAGTTTCTGTGTTCATCAGTCCAGCATACATCTACTTGACCTGAGGTCCACTTGTACTTGGTATCTGGTTTAAACTTTCGTAGCTCTTGCATTTATCCTCGCTCAAGATCAAGTGTAACACAGTGGAAACCTCCACCGAGTGTACGTTGATGTCTAATGGGTAACATAGCACTTTCTATGCCATGCTTTTCTAATTCTTTTGCTAACGGCATTTGATGTTCTTCAAGTACCACAAGATCAGGATTCACACTTAACAAGTTCATGTTGATCCACACACTGGCATTGTTGTAATGACTGTGGTAGCCAATGTCTACTGGCTCTGGACACATGATGTAATCCCAACTTCTAAATGGTTCTGGCAATACGTTTACGTCTTTGATTCTACTTGGATTAAGTAGCATTAAACCTTCTCGCAAAAACGCCACAGTGCTGTCTATGTGCATGTAACTGTACACACCTTCAAGTGTTCTAACGTTTGCAGTGTTGCCTAATATGTTTTGTAACAGTCTTGCACCTTCCTTGTTACCACTGTTACTCACAAGATACAGTATCTCATCATTGGCACGTATGGCATTAGCGGCATCGAACAATGGAGTTAGTTCGTTGAGTGCAAGTGTGTCTGGGTCTCCCAAACAACCTGTGTTGTAGTTGTAATCGTTTCTGTCTGCGGCCAACACCATCATAGGACTGTCAAATGCATGTGCTATGTTCTTCCAGTTGGTTGCTCTTGCACGTATAGGATTAGGTGTAGCCATTGCTATCTCACCGTGTACAAAGCCTATGTCTCTTGGACAGTAATCGTAGTATGCTGTTTGTTCAAGTGGTTCTGGTCTAACCACACGTACACCTTCACCACGTAAAAAATTACTGAGAGTGTCGAGGTCTTCGTTTGCTTCTGCTACTACGTCTTCTGGATAAGCACCGCTTGTGATAGTGCTTTCATCTTTTACATCTGCATAGTTAACTGTGCGTACACTGATGTCAAGCTCAGGAACAGTTGCTCCTGTGGCTGTGCCTACTATTACTTTTTTTAGTTGGTCCCATTCATTGGTTGCATAATTTGGTTTGTTTGTGAATACTGTGTTGTTTGTCATTAATCATTTCCGTCTATGCTAACAAAGTCAATGCGGTCAATTGATGCTTCTGCATCTTGAGCCTTATAGAAATCCTCTTTACTGGTCAAGTGGATATTATCATCGTTAACACCTGTTGATATTTCATCTGACACTGTTACTGTGTGACTGTTTCTGTCCCACTTGCCTGTGCCTCTATAGTTGTAATTGAACGTGAAGTCAATGTTCTTGTTTAGATATTCTTCTTCATCTAACAAGTCTCCGAAGTCACTGCCGCTTCTTCCTTCGTCTCTGTCCCAAGTTGGCTTTGCAAGTTTCCTTGCACGTCTGGCTGAGTTTGATTGCATACGTGAATAGTCCTGTGCATAGAAGGCTCCAACACGTGCTGGGTCTGTGCGTTCATCGTATGGGTTTTTAATTTGCTTGTAATCGTATGTGAAGTTTGCACTCCATATGCCATCGTCTGATATAAAGAACTTGTACACACCTGTGAACATGCCTGGTCCAAACTGTGAGCCAAATTCTTTTAAGTCAATCTCAGGATTGAAATGTATCTCTGCTTTGTAACCGCCTCTGCTTAACCATAACACTCTCAAGAAAGGCCAAATTTCATTTACAAGGTTATCAGCAAACGGTGATATGTTTGGCTTGATTATGTTGTAATCAAAGTCTTCATACTCTACTTCTCTGATCATGTCATCGTGATTTAACACAATACCATAATGCTCTCTGCGTAAGTTATGACGTACAGGATAACCAAACGGTACATCTGTACAACCTGTCATGAAGTCAAGGAATGTGTGGAACAGTTTTACTCTGTGCATAACGTGTGTGCCGCCAATAGTAAAGTCATTACTGATCCAATGGTTCTGATACTTGTGATATGAAACGTTATACTTATGTGGATTCTGTCCTACAATGGTTTCAGGGCCTACTGCCATTCCAACACCAGCACCAACGTTGTTGATGTTCTTGTTTCTGTTACGCCACAAGAACAACATTGTCTTTGCAAAGTCGTCTCGTTTCTCTGTGGGGAAGCCTACAATCCAATTAGTAGCCGCCGCTACGTTGTACTTCTTACACATATCAAAGTTGTCTTCCATCTCTTTGATAGTAACACCTTTAGCCATATCATCAAGCACATTCTGTGAGCCTGACTCGCAACCAAAGTTAAGCATGATACAACCACCATCGCCTGATATGTCTTTGAAGTATTCTTCATCCATTCTACCATCGCAACGTGCATAGCCTGTCCAACGCATTGGAATCTTCTTGGCCGCAAGTGCAAGTGAGAACGCTCTTAGTTCGTTTACGTTACCGTTAACAAGACTGTCAATGAACCACATGATGTCAGCACCCTTGTTGTAGTACAAGTATTCTGCTTCTGTGATAACATCAACTGCTTGACGTTGTCTGTACTTCCAAAAGTGTGTTTCTTCGCAGAACGTACACTTAGCAGTACAACCACGTGAGAACTCTGAGGTTACTCCGTTTGGTACTTTGTATTCGTTAAAGTCAAGACCAGCATAGTCCGGCATCGGCATACCGTTGATGTTGATACGTTCCATCTCGTCTTGCTTGATTATCATTTGCTCACCGTCCCACTTGTTGTTTTCAAGTAAGTCAAGTATAAACAGGATAGCATTTTCGCCTTCGCCTGTGCAAACAAAATCGTATTCTGGTATAGAGTTAAACCAACTCTTTTGTACGTTACTACCACCTACTGCTGTTTTAATGTGTGGCGCACGTTTCTTTAATTCACGTACCATCCACTTAGTAGGTTCTTCTGATATGTAGTATTGACTGAATCCAACAAGTGTAGGATTCTTTTCTATGATGTATTCCAAGTACTCTTCTAATAAAGGTTCGAGTACAGGGTGAATATCATTCATGTAAGTGTCGCCAAGCCAATGCCAACTTGCACTTGGGTCCCACAAACGGAAAGGAATCTTTTTATTTGGTCTCCAATCTGTTTGGTGTAAGTTGTATGCTTTGACATTCAAGTCTACAATTTCACTGTCGTATCCTGCGGCCTTGCATATACCACTTAGCCTTGCAAGGTTAAATGGTGGAAATTCTGGAGCCCACTCAGGACACATAACAAGCATGATAGTTGACTCACGTGCTTCACCAATGTAAGCAGTGTCTAACTTTGTCATGTTCTTTTGCTGTACCTTCTTGGCATACGGAGCAATCTTGTCCATCATTTGCTGATGTCGTGCGTCTTCTACTGATAGTTCAGGTGCTTCAGGTAAGTCATCGTCCTTTTTATCTTTGGCAAGATTTAAAAGACTAAAGTCTAACGGTTGTTCTGGTAATTTGTCTTCACTCATTATGTCTGCCTGTTAGTATTTCTATGTAATGTATTTATTAAGATCATCGGGATAAACCGCAAGCCTTCGGCTACTGATATAGTGTTTATAGTTATGTTCTACAATGGATTTTATTTTTGGTAACATGGTTGCCCATTTACCATTTGCCAAAGAATTTAGTCTTGTGATTTCTGATTCTACAGCATTTAGTCTATCAATATCATTTTCTATAGTGTCGTAAGTCTCATCAAATATACCGTCAAATGTTTGATAACCTGAATCTCTTAACAATTTTAAACTGTTCTGTCTACCTACTAATATAAATGGATGCATAAACACTATGGGTTTAAATATCTTTTCACTAAAGAAGTTGCCGCCTAAACAACCATACATCATTTGCGTCCACCTTCCTTGCGTGGTACTTCTTGCTGATTTATCGTCATCTCTTACACCAGTTGAAACTTTATCAGCATAGAACATACTTTCGTGTACTATAGAATAATTTGTTTGTGCATAGTATTGTGCGTGACTTAGATCGCTCTCAACAGGATTATCTTCCATTACTGTGTCGCTGTCTATGACTAAACTTTTATTATCTCTGCTATTACAAAATTCTAATAACAAATCAAACTTATGATCTATTGCTACAACAGATTCAAACTCTTCTGGGTTTTTAAAAAAATAATTGTTAAAAGCCATTAGATCCCATGGAGCATGAAACCAGTTCTCACCATTTAGTTCAGGGTATTCTTCTCTTGCTTGTTTTAGTTCATCTTTGGTAACTCTATTTAATTCTGCTACTTCACCCCTGAGTTCTTCGTCCCAATGTAAACTGTATAAGCCTTTGTCTAATTGTCCAACTCTTATTAGCTCTGCTAACACACCCACACGTGGTCCTCTTGGCATTCTATTAAAACTTAAAAACTGTAACGGCTTAGGCGATGGATCAAATACCATAGCATTTTCTATGTACTGTTGCTGTTCTTGTGATCGTTCTCCAGTTTCACGAGGTATTAGAACACCGCTGTCTGGGTTTGGCGGATACAATGTTATATGCTGATTCATTTTCCAAGAGTTGTGTTCAAATGTTCTACACGAACACATTTTCATTTTTACATGCGGCTTAGTGTATTTTGTTAATGTCTCATACAATTCTAATGCACATTCATCTGCTGTAAAGTATAATACATTTTTATGTCCTATATGTCCGTCTCTGACTAACATATCACTTAGCACTTGAGCATTACTCACAAACGGTGCTTGTAATCCTTCATCTAATGCCAACCATGCAATGTGTGTAGCATTAGTTCTTTTAATTTCATCGACAATAAAATTATAAGCCTCCGGACGCCAATACAGTTGTAGTGAGTGTCCTTCTGCCGGTATTGCCGCTAAAGGTAGTACATGTTCAAATGACTTTGTTCTTGTTTCCGGATACATTGATTTTATCCGTTCAGGCCAGTCTTGTTGTTGTTTTAGTGTGTCGGTGTCCATAACAACTGACTGCATTCTTTTAAAGTAATCACTGCGTACAAAAGTTTTACCGTCCCACTCCATGTGACAGTTGCCTATGTATGCTTCTTCCCTAATTGATTTGTTAAATGAAAATACAATACACGAATTTTGTCCGCTATTAAAATTATTTAAATCCATGTATGTAAAATCAGTAAGCATTACACATGCATGTGCCCATGCTTCTATGCCATTGTAATTATCCATGTGCGGAGGTATACCATCGTTGTCTATGTCCGCCTGTGTCATTTCGTCATTGTATTCTGATACTACAGAACAATTTCGATCAAACAATAGTGTTGATAATGTACGTACTTGTTCTTCGTTGCCTATATCACTGATGATGCTGATCTTAAATCCGTATAAACATACTTCATTAGCAATAGTTATTAAGTCTTGTTCTGTGAGTAACTTATGACTCATCTAATAATCTCTCATATATATTAAGTTCGTCTTGATATATAGGACTACCTTCCCACGGCCAATCACCGTCTTGCCAACTTGTGTCAGTTAATGCATTCATTCTGTCTGTGCTGTCTTGTGCATAATTTAAACTGGCATCAGTTGTAGGGAATCCACAGTGTTGTAAGTATTGCTGATAATTTACTGCTGAAGGATGATAATCATGGAACGTACCATGCGTGTCAGGATAGTTATGTGTTTCTCCCCAACCATTACCATTAAAGTCGTGTAGTGTAGGCAATTGTCTTTGTTCTAAATCCCAATACATAAGTTCTAATTCTTTAAACGCCTCTGCTTCGTCTTTGTTGTCTGTCATGCTTAATTGATCTTTGAGACCTAAACCCATCATGCTGAAACTATCAAACTTCACAGTGTCAAGCCAATTTAGAGTCATGTCTATAGTTGAACAATCACGCATAGTAAAATGATAAGGGTCGCATAACTTTACATATTCTTCTGGGTATTGATCCTGTGAGTATATGTTACCAGGAGTCATCCATCCATGTCCTCTGCCGGGGGTAGTTCTAAAATATTTGTCTTCTCTGTAGAAGGTACTCCACATAACACCTACAAGTACATCATCACCAAAATTGTATTTGCGACTAAGTTGGTTTAGTAATATTTGTATGTAACTGTTTCCGGCACCGGCTCTACCAGCATTTACATAAGTGGCGTGAGGCAACTCTTGAGACAGGCAGTCGCTCCATGAGGCCCAACGCCACCGTGTAAAACTGCACCCAATAGCAACAAACTTTTTATATTTGCTGTAATCAATTGTGTGTATGTTATTGCGATTAAAATACATTAGTAATTCATTTTGTAGTTAAAAACTTTACGCCTGGTTAAGATACGTCTGTTGTGTTCGCATATTAATTTTGCTTGTTCACAAAATTCTATTTTTTCTTGCTCGGTAAATTTGCTTAGACGCTGAAGTTCTTTTATTACCATTACCATACGTTTAAAATCATCTTGCTCGTTATCATATGATTCGTCTATCAAGCCAGAAAATGTTCTATAGCCAATTGCTCGTAGACTTGTTAAGAAGTTAGGTGTGCTTACTACAATAAATGGATGTTGAAAAGCAATAGGCTTAAATATTTTTTCACTAAAAAATATACTACGTTCTCTGGTATTGTCACTGTGGAAACTGGTAAAGTAGTTTGTTTCTGTTACTACACTAACAAGACTCTGCGAATACAAATAACCAGGACGCCATGTGAATCTTGCTCTGTTTGTGTGCAAGTCCTCTGTGTCAAGGTATAACGGTTTCATGTTTTGTATTATTTCTTTGTTTGGTGTAATCCAACTGTCCATGTCTGCATTACGTTCACAGCAATGTTCTATCCATTGGAAGATACCGCCTTCGTTCTCACCAGGTATATGATCTTGCCAATTCTTTTGATCGTCGCTTGGTGCAAGACTAACATAGCCATCGTCTAACATGTTGTTAGTGGCTAAGCATGCCACAAATAAAGGTCTGTGTAATCGCCATCTACGATTCATACACAAATAAGTTTTACGTATTTTTTCTGGTACAAGTGTTTCTGGTACTCGTTCTTTTTTACTTTTAGCACCTGCTGAATCTTCGTTGCCTAATTGTGCAAGTTCAAAGTCCATAACAAGTTCAACTTTAAATACAGGAACATTGTGTAGTGTAGCAACTCTGTCTGCTTCTTCGATTAAATCAAATGCACCATTGGCTAATATAATTTTGTCTGTGGGTATGCCGTATCTTACACATATATTTTTATACACTTCGCTTGGCATATCCAAAAATGCTTCGTGACTATTATTAATATGTAATACCCAATTGCTCTCAGGATTCTTTATACGATCTAAATGATCGGGATCTAATATCTCATATAGATCGCAGTGTGCAAAAGCATCACAAGATTTAACTTCTACGTATACATGATTCCAGCCATCGTCCCAATCTCTGGTATTGAACTGCATAGGACATTCTCGTTTTGAGAGTGCAAATTCATCGTTATGATCTAATTCAAAGTACCATGCAAAATTATCTTGTCTATTAATCAGTGCCAATTGCAAGTACCTCATCAGTTGGCAGATCTCTTTTACGTTTAGGGATAATTATGTCTGTGCCACAATGACAATGGTACTTAGTACACTTAACAGTCTTAGGACCAATGTTGTCCATGTCTGTAAGTATATGACCGAGCGGAGGTTGTACACCACAACTTGCCATACTTACACGACCGTCTGGTGATATAAACAATGAGTCACCTACGTCACAGTCCCAACCTCTAAAGAAGTTGTTTCTGTTAACAATGATATCGTTACTGTTACAAGGTACTTTACTGCCGTCATCATACTTTGTAAAACTAACAACACCGGAATCTTTATAAGGCTTGTCTATGGTTGTTTGTTGTTCAATGCTATGCTCTTCGATAAACTTTGCTTTCTCTGGGTCTTTGTATTCCCAAGGAGAAGCATCTGCTGTCATTTCATCATACAGCGGAGTCCACTCAATGAAGTAGTTAGGCATAAAGTCTTTAAGCATGTTACCATACTCAACTACTTCCCAAAAACGATCATCGTGTAATAACATTTTACTACTGAGATAATTTAACTTGTCGCATAAAAATATACTGTTTTCCAAGTAGCGATCATTCTTCACATACTCGATATGATAACTTGCAACAACATCGTCAAACAAATGAAAAGTTTGTTCCCACCACTTTAGCGGTCTGCTTAAATTAGTATTAACTGCAATAGTACAATCTGGTAGAACAGTTTTCAAGTGTTCGCATATAGGCAAAAAGTTTTTCCATGCAGTTGGCTCACCACCACTAAAGAAAAACTTAAAATGTTTGTATCCTATATCGAGATACTTGTTTATGATTCTGTCAAGACTTGCTATGTACTGTTCAACAGGTTGTTCGTTAATATTATCGCCCATCCAGTTTCCTGGATTACAATAACTGCAACTGTAGTTACAGAAATTGTTTACCTGCCATGTAATAGTCATGTATGGCTCAGGCGCATTAATTGATTTTATAATTCGAGACACCATTCCCTCACTTCTTTTAATTGTGGAACTACTTCGTCCAGTTCTTCGTTTCTAAATCCATCCATTTGATCATTCTCTTGAAAGAATTTTCTCATAGCCGCTTTATCGTCTTTGCCACTCCACAATGTTTGTACAAGCACACGGAAGTCATTACGTAAATGAATATCTTCATCCTTGCCGGCAAACTTTGCAATGTAGCCTTTAAATTTTTGTATAAGTTTCTTACGAGCGTCCATTGGCAGTACTGTTATACTTGCCCAATCTGGATACGTAAGTATATTTAACCTCGGTGGATTCTCAGCACTGATAAAGCCTTCTTTGTACATCCAATCAAACATTTCGCAGTAGTTAAATATATTCCACACACTGATAGTAGGTGTGATTCCTAATTTAATATTAGGTGCTTCATCTCTGATGCGTAATAAGTTCTCTTGAACTTTCTTCCACTTAAATCCTTTACGTACAAGTTCACCTTGCTCACCAATAGCATCTATACTTGCCCATATTTCAATGTTAGGAAAATGTTTCCACATTTCAAATAGGTCACGTTTCTTGCCATCTACTTTATGACTTAATATACTCATGTTAGTAGTGTAGTTTAAATTTACTTTGTCTGCAAGTCCATTCTCAATCCAGTAGTCCATGCATTCGTAATGCTCAGGTGTTACAAGAATTTCTCCACCTGCAAAATAACATTCCTCTACATCATTGAGATACGGCTTTAAATTATCCATGAAGTCTGTTTCTTCTGTGCAAGTAACAAGTGTTTCTTTACGTCCAAACTTTGTTACAAAGTCGTCTTCCGAAATAATCTTAAGTTTTTCTTCACCCCATAAATTACTGCAACCTGGTCCACAACTACGACATTTGTAATTACATAAATTACTAAAACGCATGTCCATATACTTTAATTTAAATTCGTCTATGCTACCATCAGCATTAGTCATTTCAATTAAGTCAACACTGTCTAAACCTCTTACTTTGTTTTGACTGTTACGTAATGTCCATGTGCCGTTGTCTTCGAGATCATAGCATCTTGTACATGCTTCATACTTTTCATCGTTGAGCATAGCAAGACGCATCTTCTTATACTCATCTGAATTCATTAAGTCAAGTATACTTTCACCTGGCTTAATTTCACTTACAGGTTGTTCACTGTCAGCAATACAACAAGGCATGACTTTTTTATCTGGCCATGCATGGAAATGTATCCAAGGTAGAACACAGAAATGCTTACTGTCGTTTACAAGTTGTTTTGCTGTCTTCATTTATATGTGTCCTGCAATGGTTGTAGTTCAGGGAAAGTTCTAAAAAAGTCTTCTCCTCTAATATCATCTAATCTAAATGTATTATGGAAGAAGTCATCTTTAACAGAATCCCATGTGTCTTCAGCGGCCGCAAATTCGACTGCACTATTAGTTATCCGATCTATGCAAAATCTTCCATTGTACTTGGCTTTAATAGCCGATGCGGCCTTATCTTTCAAAGGTTTTGGCAATGCTCTTGCACAATAATACGATGGATTCACAGCAAGATATAATGTGTGATACCAGTCGTGTTCTCTGCTTACTATATTTTGACTCTCCATATAGTCGTAAAATTCAGGTAATGTTAAATAGTTCATTATACTGAATACAGTATTTATTTGGAAATCTATCTTATCATCGTTTCTGAATCTTTTTAAATTTTCTTCTACTCTACCCCAATTGGTTCCCGCTCTCATTAGTTCAGCACGGTCACCCCAACTATCTATGCTACAGCTCACTTCAATGTTATCAAAGTGGCTCCACAATTCAAATATGTCGTGCTTTTTATAGCCTACTGTACTTGCATTTGTGTTGTAACGTAACAGTGTATCTGTTTTGCCTTTACGTATTAGTTCTTCTAATACTACATAATGTTCGTCTGTGATCATTGGCTCACCACCTGCAAAGTAGGCTACGTCAATGTGTTCTACTTGATCAATGATCTCTTCCAGCACTGTGCCTTTGCTATCATCAACGTGTATGATAATAGGGCCGTCTGGGTTATATGTTTTTCTATCTTCAATGGCCCATTGGCTACTAAATTCTGTACCACAACTACGACATTTAAAATTGCATATATTACTGAAACGTATGTCTAAGTATCTCATACGGAAATCGTCTATGGTGCCGTCAGTGTGCGTTTTTTCTATTACATCATCAAAGTGATTACCAAACTTGTCTATGCTGTATTTTCTAAAACTGTGTGGACTTGCCTTTTCATGATTATAGCAAAAGTCACAAATTTTTGTTTCCTTGCCTGCTAACATGTTAAGGCGTAATTCTTTCATGTAGTCTGTGTTGATTGCTTGTTCTAAACTCATGTCTCTGGCATTGCCTAACGGTGCTGAATAATCATTGCTACAACAAGGATATATGTCACCGGTGGGTGTTGCATTTAAGTGAGTCCAAGGGAACATGCAGAATGTTTTGCTTTCTTCAAGCAACTCTGTTTTGTCTACGTCTTGTAATTTAATATACTCAGGCATAACTCAACTCTTCTAACTCTGGAAAGGTTTGTTTAAAATTTTCACCTCTGATATTATCTAACACTCTACAATGCTCATGGAATTGTAGAAGATAGTCATCTGTGCTATTACTGTTTACCCAATTAATCATATTTTCTATTTCTGTTGATAGCCACACTGTGGACTCTGAACCATCTTCGTTGCTTTGCAATTTTACTGATTTTTCAAATATACTGTTGTCTACACAGTACTGTATTAGTTTGCGCCACCTGTGTTCGCCTTGTGTTTTCAATGATGCTGGTAGCATTTGTGCTGACATAAAGTGTGGAGAAGTAATAATGTTTACACTAAGTTGCATATCGCTGTGTATGATTCCTGCTCGATGTAATTCATAAAAACATTCATCAAATGACACATAATTAAACACACTGATAGAAGCCGCTATTGTGAAATTTAAATTTGACATTTGAGAAAATATTTTTAAATTTTCTAAAACTTCATTCCACTTAGTTCCGTTACGCATGTACTCTGCTTTATCACCGTAGTGATCTATGCTAACGTTAAATGATACTTCGTCAAACTTACTTAACATTTCTTGTAAGTCATACTTCTTAAATTTCATTGTGCTGGCATTTGTACTGATATCTATTTGTATATCTGTTCTGCCTTGATCGATCATTGCTTGTAGTATTTTATAATTGCGTTCTTCAACTAATGGCTCACCACCTGCAAAGTTTACAACTCTGAGATATGGTATTTGCTTGATTACTTCTTCCATTAATTCATCTTGTTGTTGTGCATTTAAGTTGGCAGGAATATCACCGCCTATCCATTCTGGCGTATTATTTTTTTTATTTTCAACTTCCCACTGACTGCTAAATCCTGCACTACAATATCTACATTTCATGTTACATAGATTACTAAATCGTATATCCATGAAACGCATTTTAAATTCTTTCATAGCACCAGTATGCGAATCATACTGTTCAAATGCTTCGTTTATATCTTGTTTATACCAGTCAAACCATTCTAAGTTTTTGCCTTCTCTGTTACTTTGGTTGCCTAATTCTTTTTCGTGTATCCAACAATTTTTGCACGATGAATGATACTCACCGGCAGTTAATGCTTTGCGTAACTTGTTCATAGGCTCTACGTTTACTAATTTTAAAAACTCTGTGTCAGTTGATTTAGAGTCTTCTCCATCTGGTAAATTAATACAACAACCAGATATACTGCCTCCGGGTGCATAATAAAAATGCACGAACGGTAGTATACACACTGTAGGGTGTGTAGTTAAATCTACTGGTTCGTTGTAAACGAAAGGAACTGGCTTAGACATTAGCCTATGTTCTCTAAAGGTATTTCTCCTTGTGCAGTTTCCTTACATAAGGTCATGAACTCTTCCATCTCAGGAAAAGTTTCTAAAAGATTTGTATCTCGTCTAATGTCAATCTCTTTAAACCATTTATAAAAATCAATACGTCCTTTGCGTATACGATCTTCTGGGTATTGCTCATTTGCAAAATAGTCACGAACACGTTTAAACTTTTCGTATTCAAGTTGTGAAAACTTAGTACGGTCTTCTTCATCTATATTATCTTCAATAAATTTTAAACTTTTATCGAAGTAAGGTAGGAATTGTTCTTTGGGTAATATTTGCATGTCATACTGCAAAGGTTCTTTGAGGTATGGAGTATCAAATCGTATTTTGCGTACATACTCATCACTGCCTAAGTTATTAGGGATAACGTCTTCATACTTGGCTCTCCATTCGAGAACTTTTTCGAGGAAGTCTGTGAAACTTGTTACACTTAAAATATTAAATGTTACCATGGTTGTGATATGACTTTTAGCACCTTGTACATAAATGTCTTGGTTCTTCTCCCATGTATTAATATCAAGTCCTGTACGCAAATACTCAGCTCTGTCTCCCCATGTGTCCATACTTGTAAACATTTTAAATGCTTTAATACAATTACCATCACGTAACTTTTGAATATAGTCTACAAGTTTATGCATGTGTCTATGTGTGTAACCTAAGTTAGTGTTGATGTTAATTTCCAAATGTGGTTTAGGATCTTTGAGCAACTCATCAAAAAGTTTCCATGTCGTTTTATGCAATAAAGGCTCACCTCCCGTTATTCGTAGTATGTTCAACGTCTTGGATACTTCGGGCCACCACTTCCACCATGCGTCAACATAGGGAGAGTCTTCATCATAGATATCGAACCAATCAATATCATTTCTATGATTTTCTACTGTCGTGTATGGACCGTGCTTTTTGATTTCTTGGTAGTAACTGCTACTGTGCATCGGGTGGCAGTAACCACATTTAAAGTTACATTCGCTACTGAATGCAATCTCAATGTATTCTGGGTTGATTCTATACTCGGGCGGATTATAAAGAATTTCATCCATTCTTTCTTCTGTGTATATACTACTATTACGTATCTTTCTATCAGACACATAATCTTCGCCCATGTTCTCTACGTTCCAACAATATTGGCATCCACTGGTTTGTTCACCGTTAAACATGTCAATACGTTCTTGGATTTTTTCTGGAGTGTTATGTAACACACCTGGGTCTTTAGCAAGTAAGTCCAAAGGTATGTCGTGTGGCTTAGGGTGGTAGCAACTGTGTGTTTGTCCCCTATGCAAGTAAATTGTTGTATGATGCCATTTTGCTAAACAAAAAGTATTGCTCACCTCATCGGTCATCAGTTTATCTATTTCGTTAATACGATCTATTCGATCACTCATGTTGCCTGTCCTCTGTACACAGTATTTATAACTTGTTGATCGGGTATTTCGGTATTCATCGTCTTACTGCCTATGTCTAATAATAGTTCTTTGTTGTGATTTAATATGTCTATTACAGCGTCTGATTTAACTAATGCTTGTACATTTGCTATGTCCATTGCTAATAACCGCTGTAACTCGCTTAGAATAGCTCTAAGACGCAATGTATCGTCCTCTATCGAATCAAAACTCTCATCAAATAATATACCATCGAATGTTTTAAACCCTTGTTTATGCAAAAAATTATATGCTCCAAAGTCGCTATATAGTATAAACGGTTGTGCAAAGTATATGTTACGCAATGTTTTTTCTGATATGCATCGCTCTTTCCACCAGTCGCCGTATAACTCACTATCGTTATAATTAAGTTCTTCGAACTGTAAAAAGTCTTGTGTAAAACTAACACAAGAACGTAGAAGTGTTTGCTTTAATTCTTCGCTATGAGGATTTGCATGTCCTTCAGTCCGCATTCTGTGAACCATCTCTTTTTGTTCAATCGGATTTATTTCTTCCTCTAACGAATAATAATATGTAGTGATATGTTTTTGTTTGACTTCTGGTTTGTTAAATCCCATATCATTCATTTCACTTTGCATTAATCTTCTGATGCCACGAGAGCGGCCATTCATACATGTAAAGTGTGTGTCTTTCTCACCCTTGTATGCATCAAACTTCATTGCTCTTTTTTCTGCAAATAGCCTGGCCGCGGTCCAAACAAATTCAACGTTGAACTTTTCGTGCTCGGGCGTATTGTTAAGTTTGCGCCAATCAGCATAACATTCTTCTATAGCCCAATTTTGAGTTGTGAGGGTTAATTGATTGAAATCAATATCAAATCTTCTTAAATGTTCGTTGAGCCATCTAAATATAGATTGTTTACCACGTGCAATAATTACATGAGGTTCTGAATCCCACAGTACAAGTATTTTACGATTAGTCCTTTTAGCCAACATAAAAAAATCTTGTACTCTGCTGTCTTGCAATGCTAACGTGTTTTCAGTGTTACCATCTAAAGGGTTGGAGCCACATAATCTAATAGCCATCATTAATCCGTGCGGAGTCTTAATAGTTTTAAGATAGCCGCCAGTATAGTTGGTGACTGGTGTGGCTCCTGTGTTAAGCATTTATCTTAATGCATTAAGTCTGGTATTACCATAATGCACAACACTACAACCTGGGATCTCAGGTATCTTGCGCCATGGATCTATAATAACACTACCTTCTGCAAAACTCAGTTTCGAACCATTTGCAGTAGCAACAGTAAGAGCTTCATCGGCTCCTGTTACTCTATGCTGGTCGTACCATCCTTTTACAAAATCAAGTTGTTCACCATAAGTAATCTCAGGGTTATGAGCAAGTAAATATACTGCCGGACTGTTTAATACTTCTTCAGGTGGTATCTCTCCCATTACCTCATCATAGTAATATAGTTCACATTGATCTTTTACATAGTGTCCTACAAGCATACTGCTTGAACCAGCATCATATGGTACCATTGGCTTATATGCTTTACCTACAATTACTACTGGCATTGCAGGAGTTTGTCCTGCACCTGCGGTTGCATTTTGGATAAGGCAGTTAGCCATATTTTCTGCTTGTACTTCTCTACTACGCATTACTGCATCAAACAAGTCGTAACCTAAGTCAAGTTCTTCGGCCATCCAACGCAAGGCAATGTTATCACGTGGGTGACAAGCACCTCCGTCTCCCATGCCTGGTTTCATATAACCTGGTCCCATAATACGTCTATCGCTTGTGGCTAATGCATCACAAACAACTTCTGCATCAATGTTACCTGACTTTTCTGCAACGTCCTGAATCATATTAACCAATGAAACTTTTGCAGATATAAATGTATTATAAAATACTTTGATACATTCGCATTCATCCCATGTGCCAACTATGTAACGAGGTTCGTTTTGCATGATTGTTTTATAGAAGTTTATAAGTTCTTCTGCATCACCTGTTTCGCTTCCATCCGCTGTTCCAATCATAACCATTTCTGGATTGACCATGTCCCACTTTACAGTGCCCATAGCAATTAAATAAGGGTTATAAACAAAACGTGTATTTGGTAGCAGTGATACAAATTCTCTTCTGGTTGTGCCTGGTAGCACAGTTGATATAAGAACGATCAGTTGCTCTTTAGTAGCAACTGCATTTACTTCACTAAGTACTTGCTTGACTAATGAATAGTCGAAGTCTTTGTTTGGTAAATGGCTGGTTGGTGCTTTTCCATCATATTGTGGGTCATGTGGTGTAGGCACAGCAACAAAAACAATGTCTTGTCCTTTTACTGCGTCTTCCAACTTGTCTACCATTGTAAAGTTTTCAGGCTCTACAGGGTTAACATCATACCCAACAACATCATGAACCTCAGCAACCATTTCGGCACAGGCTTGTCCTAACTTTCCTACACCGATAAATCCGATTGAGGCCATCATTATCTCCTTTGTATGTTGTGTGTACTTTTAAAGTACTCATATATTTATACAATTAAAACGTTGTATCATAAATATTACGATGGAGTTAATAAACGAATTCACTATAAACGGTCACAAGGCATTAGTATATGATAATGCTATGCCCCCTGAACTTGCAGAAAAGTGGTTGACTATCAAAGATGATTTAGAGTTTCGCAGTGTTAAGATGCCTACATTAATGGGTTACAATGATGCAAATAACTATACAGATCAAAGTAACACACAGTTTGGTGTACACCCAATCTCATTAAAGAAAAAGTTTTTTAACAATTACAATTTTTTACAACCTGGCTTAACAGAGTTTAATGAGATGGCCGAACATGACAAACACTATCAACGTTCTTTTATGAATAGGTATGTTACCGGCAACCAGATTCAACCGCACATGGACGTAAATACTATTGCAGACGGCATCTATTATTGTGTGTGTTTAATGTTTTCCCAAGACAATGTGCAACGACCAGACGATAGCGGATTCTATATGGGTTATGGTGACGATGTAACGTATGTGCCTAATGCTTTTAACAGAGTGATATTGTTTGACGGAAGAATAGTACATTGGCCAGACGTACCCTCTGATGACTTTGAGAGACTTACATTATACATGGGTTTTACTAATGACACCAATTACAGTCTTCGACGTGATGCTATGGCACTTGCCAGAGATAATGTTCCTGGTACTACGTATCAGATGACGGATGTTCTTGATCGGCGTCAAACATAATGTTTAGAGACTGCCACAGATCATAAAACTGTGCTGGTCGTAACACAGACATATTAGCACTATCATCTTCGCCTAAATACTTTTCGATATACTCGATACCTTTGTAAGCGACAGCCATAGTAGGAAATATACCTTCTTCTCTGCCTTCGTACCCTACACGAAAGCCTTGTGTAACATACTTGTCCATTTTGCTTAATTCAAGTTCTTCTATCTTAGGTGGAAAATCTTCTGTTGTGTGATACAACAATAATGGCTTTTTGCCTTTCCTGAAGTATTGTTGTACGTATGTAAAATACTTTATAGGCACATAAGTTTCTAACTCTCGTTCTGAGCAGTACCTAATAATCTCAACACAATCAACTGCATCTGAATGTAGTTTTATTTGTCTGGTGTCAGTTTCTTCAACTACAAACATCAGTGATTCAATATCAGTTACACTGAATATTAACGGTATACCAATTTCTTTACAAAAATTTACAAGTTGATTTGTTGTGTCTATTGTTAGTTCGCTTTTCCTTGCTACTTCCAAATAAGGCAATGCACCCCATTTACTTTCAATACTCAAATATTTCTTCTCTTCTGGTATGAGTTTTATAGGAGTTGTTTTGTTAATAACTACTGCATCGGCATTACATTGTGCGGCATTTATTACTCGTGTTTTTAGTACTTCGATGTCGTTTTCATGGCCTATACCAATGTTTGCATAAAGTTTACAACTCATTTAGGTTCTCCAACGTACCATTCTTTAACTGTACTAACTCTAAACGAACGCCATGCTTCCTTGTCAGTACACCATACTACATAATGATCGCTTTTATGATCAAACTTTTTGATTTCAATTACAAAATCTCCAAAGTCGCTATTAAGTGTACAAGGCATTGTGCGAATTTCTTTTGTGTGTAGTTTTTCAAATACTACAGTTACAATTCCTTTTTGAGCTTCTTCAAAGAACTTTTCTGGGTTTTTCATTGTGCTTTCTCTAACTCCTCTCGGTAGTATGCTTTTTTATTGTTGCTATAGTGTTTATTATTTATAGTTGCAAATCCAATCATTGTATGCCTAACACCTTCTCTAACAGTTTTTACACTATGCATACAATCTGGACTTGCTGTATGTACTGCTAACATTCCTGAGCGTGGCTTAATTATTTTAGCATAGTTATTGTATGTTAGTTCACCGCCTTCAAAATTATCATTTAGATATAACACAAAGCCATAGTTTCGCCATGGCGACGAATTATCTTCTCCGTTTGTTTCACAATTATCTATGTGTCCTGGTAGCAAACTATCTCCTACTGTCCATCTGGAAAATTGTAATATCTCTGTGTATATTTTAAGTGCTGGTTGTATAAAACACAGGTACTTATTAATCCTACCAGTTATATCATACATTAAATCTGATACATCGGGATCAGTTAATTTTACAAAAGCTCTGTAGGCAACTTTGTTTTTCCATCTATTAGATTTTTCAAAATTCTCTGTACTAATTTCAAAGACTCTATCATTATTTTCTGATAAGTCTAATAAAACTTTGTTTTCTTCTTTAGTAATAAAATCTTCTATCACATGCGGAAAAGTAACAAACTCTGACATTACTTCCCAATTAGACCTTTTTCTAACATGTCCTGTATTTGCTTTTCTCTGATCATAACACCCCATCGTTTTGGATTAACGTATGTGGTTTTAAAGAATTTACACATTTGTTCATTTGGATCAAATAACATCATTTCATTTATTTCTTCATTTAGTTCTTTGCCTAATCTACAAACTTCTTCATGTAGTAATGTGTTATCCCATTCCAGTTTAGTGTAAGGACACTTCATGTCAATAGTGTTGCCGAACGGCTTAACACCATTAAAGTTAGGTGCTATGTCCTTGTAGAAGAAATGTTTAAACCATTCATAATCAGATATTAAATTAACGTCCCAATCACTTAGTACTGCCATTTGACATCCAAGTCTTGCACCGTAGATTGCCCATAAGCCATTGTCTACATCACTGCCAATATTACACCATGTTTGTAATCTGTTATAGTTACCGTACCAAATTTTATTTCTAAACTCTAATGGCTTAACTCGCTTGCCTTGATCCAAACTCATTTTAACACCTTCTCTGAACCCTGCTCTAAAGGCTTGGAAAGGAGAAGCAGTTTGATGTACTTCACTAAATGTATCGTTAAGTTGTATATAGTTTAACTTCCAGCAAAACTCCATGCCCTCACCGTCAGTTGCGGCTTCGTGTGTGCTTATTGTTTTAGTATATTCTGTAGGCCAACATTTAAGTCCACCATTACCGTATACTAATCCGTTGAGAATGTTTTTGCCATTCCAACTAAAAATACTTTGTGCAATATCATTACCGTCATGATCTGTTTCTGGAAAGTCTAACTCCTGTTCAAAGAAGTCGTCCATGACAATGTTATCTCCGTCAACTGTGATAAATCTTTCGGTCTCACTTTGATTAGCACATGCTTTATGAGCCGCATCAAAGCCTTTTACACCATGCACACGTTTTGCCCAAGGTACTTTATTTAATAAGTCCGCCCAGTGCTCTTCGGCATTAGGCTCATCGTATGATATGTAAAAAATATCTAATTCTGATACGTCTACTTTAGCCATTAAAATATTCCAATATTGGTCCTGTTATTTTACTACATAAAAACTCTTTGTCAACCATTAATTTTGCATTGTGCATTACATCGTCGATGTTAGGCTTTATGTTATTTTCTTCTATGTATTTAAAATGATCAACTATTCCTCTTGCACGTTCAAAGTTTCTCAAGTGATCTGTGCCTGTGTTATGTACTTTAAATCCTATACTATTTAAGTATTTCTCTGAACCTGATTCAGATATCATGAGTGGCATTGTGCCAACTGCAAAACACTTAAATACTTTTTCTGTTACTGCTCCTAATAAGCCATTTGCATATGGTATTCTATGCCCCGGTAATGTTTCAACTGTTATTGACCAATTGTATGTGCCAATGTATTCTTCGGGGAAATTTAAAAATGACATCACACCAGTACCAAGTCTCGGCAAATGTTTTGGCAGTTCGCTTTTCCTTTTTTCTATAAAATTATTTACCTTAGTATTAAATTCGTCTCTGTCTTGTAGTCCATGGTTAGAAAATTCTTCTTCCCAACCTACATATATATTTTTTTCTTGCCATGTTACTGTAGTGTTATCTTCTTGTTGACCTACTAAACTCCAGTCAGTTTTATCTAATAAGTTTGCTTCATCCATTAATGCAAGTGTAAATAATCTAACAGGCCTTGCTTTGTAATTTGGGAACATAGCATTCTTAAAACGTTTACTGGTATATATTTTACTTAACAAAGAAGTACGATAATTTGGGTCGTCCCATGATCTTGTTATCCAAGGACAGTCCCATGCTGTAACCATTAACCAAAACGGCACTGTGAGTGTTTTTATGTTTAGTGAAGGTATATCTTTGAGACCAAAATTAAAAGATACATATATTAATTCTCTGGGTATAATTTTTATTTTAAATACTTTATCTACAAAATTTTTATAGATACGGAAGTCTTGCCCCATTGTGCCTTCTTCCCAATCGGTTATAGTCACTCTGTATGTTGTTAGTACTTCTGCTAATTGAACTGGATCGTAATGTAAGAACACAGTTATGCTCATGTCTAATACAACATCTTTATTGCATTGCATTACTTGTTCGTGGCTTGTAAGACCTTCCAGGCTACCAAAACTTACTTTGTCTGCAAATTGATCTAAGAAGGTTTGTTGTGTAGCCTGAGAGGAAACTGGGTTAAAATCAAAATAGTGATAATCCCACCTTGGGTTGAATATAAACTCAAGCAATCCTGTGCGTTGTAGTCTCTTTCTTCTCCCGTCATCAAAAGGAGCAACTCTTTCGATGTGTGTGGTCATTTGGTTTTTAAATACGTATCAAAATGTTTAATTGTGTACACACTGTATTGTCTACAATCTGCAGGAAGAGGTCTTACTACCTCATCATGAATAATTAATTCACTAAGTGAAATAGTTTCACTGTGGTACATCACATGAGGATTACCTGGTGCTGTAATAAAAAACTTTAGCATCCTTGCACCATTCACAGTTGCACTAACAGGATACATATCGCTGTAATTTTCTTCTACAATTTTTCTATCAAGCACTACAGTTAATGCATCAGCACTAACAGTAACAGTGATTTGTGCTTTTTTAAGTTCTGAATCTATCTCATATAAAAAATCTTTCTCAGCATTTGCATATATATTTTCTGTAGGTTTGAGTTCAATTTTGTATACATTTTCTTCTAAGAGATCTTTTACAATCCAGTAGTTAGAAATTTCTACATCTTTTTTTAGTAAGATACCTAATTGATCTAAGTTGAAATCATATGTTATCCAATCTTCTTTTACATCAATTTCATCTACTTCTTGTGTTAAACACACAATATTGCCTGACTTATCAAAGTATAGTGTCCAGTCTCTTTTCTCACTTTTTTCCATGAGCATTTCAACTGATCCGCCTGCTTCTTCTTTTGCTTTTAAGAAAGCCTTCTTTCTTGCAAGTGCTTGTTTGCTAATGCCATCAGCCATTTGCTATCTCCATTTGTTTTATCATTTTGTCTGTTAACCAATCTTTTTCTACATAATGGAATGGTAACAATTGCTGAAAATTTCCTATTCTAAAATTGTCATAGTTTGAATAATATGTTGGAATACTGGTACTCCATTTATCTGCTATTGATTCTCCTTTAACATTTTGTACATGACTTTTCATATGTACGAATGTTGGCACAGCATCGATATTTTCTTGTGTGCATAAATGTTCTATGCCTAACAGTTTAATAGCAAGTGCAAAAGCAACATCACCACTTAACCATTCTGGCTTGCCTTGTGGCATGTACTTGTAAAACATACGTTGCCAATGCTGAAATATAATTTCAATCATTGCAAACAATTCTGTTGCAAGGTCACTTTTCTTAAAATAGAAAAACGCCATATACACATTAGGTAAATTGTTTGCTGTAAAATACTGTCTATAATAATCGCTGTGAGCAATCTCGCCTCTGTATGTTCGCACTTTTGTAGTTGCCCATACATCACGTTGCGACATAATATCCCACCAATGGCTTACATCACCTGGAAAAATCATATCTGTGTCAAGTATAACTGTTTCATCATATGGTGACATATAATAAAACTTCCACTTGTTATTGATCTTCCACTGTTCGTCTTTTGCATCATCTTGCCATGGAATATCTACTATGTGATCAAATACTTCTTTGTGTTTTTTTGTTATTTTCTTTTTAGTAGCAGAATCAACACACACTGTTAAATTACTAACTTTACTTTGTGTTAGTTTTAAATTTAACGCAAGTGCATAGGCTTGCTTTAAGTAGTCTACACCTTTTGTGTTTTGTGCTATTACAATGTAACCTTTACTCATTTCTTACTTTTCTCAAATTGCTTATTTGCTTGACGTTGTAGACTTCTTTCTATGTGGTAATCAAACCATCTTGCTATCCATTGTCTAATCTTCCCCATGATCTCCCCTAAAATATCTTTCTATAGCAAGTTTACAACTATAAAATGCTAAGTAGAAACCTGCTATAAAACTTGCTATTAAAAATGTAAACAACCAGTTTATAGGATCTGCTAACATCATAAACATATTAACATATACTGCGGCATCGGATTGTTCAGATGCTGTGTTGTAGTATGGGTTCTCATCACTTTCCCATTTTGCGTCGGCACTTGCCTCCCACATTTCCGCTTCTTCTTGAAGCTCTTCAGCAATTATGATTAGTTCTTCCCATTCCTCACCACCGACTTCACCTGTGTATTCATATACATTTGTACAGCCATCTATTAAGCATGATTCCTTAACTTCTTCGTATGTCACTCTGTAGGTTACAGTATTCACAATAAAGCCTACAACCAATGTGTAAGCAATTAAACCCAATGCTAAATATCTATTCTTCATTAACCTTCTTCCAAGAAACAGTTGACTTAGTATCTATAGCAAACTGTACACCTTGTATATAATCTCTATCTTCTTCTGAAAGCACCGACCAAAATTTACTTACACTTAACGTATGTTCGTATACTACTTCAGGTCTTTCTAAATGATAATCTTGCTCCATCCAATCTTGCAAGATATCCATTCTGTAATTTATCTTTTCTTTTAGATCCATTTATATTTCTCTAATTGTTATAATACCAAATTGATCCATTGCAACTGTTTTACAATCTATTCTATTTATAACACTATTTACTAAATCTACCATACGTTGACTGTTCCCGCAAACTATTTTAAGAGGAATTTTATCTTGATTCATTAATATAAAATCTTCGACTAATTCGTCAACTTCGTAGTGCCTAACACCGTGTAAATCTAAATTATGTGTTATTCCCTTCATTAAACTTCTGTGTGCCTTTACTATAACTGTCTTCCGGATCTATTTCTGCATCAGCATTCATGAATCTCATACGTTGTATCAAATCCCAATTGATGCCGTCATCTGTTCTCCATTTTGATCTAATGCCGCCCATATCAGACGTATCTAATTGTTTATTTTTTTCTGTCATACTTTCTTCCAGTCTTCTTTAAACAAACAAAAGCGTGTGTTGCCGTCATCTGTTTTGTAAACAAACTGCATGGCTAACATCTGTACAACTTCGCCTTCATTCTCTCTGTTGAATGCTGGCTCTTTGTGTATAATACGATCGCCTAAGTCTGGCTTACTGTTTTTAGCCATTACTTCGATCCTGCTGTTGCTTTTTTCTTTCTTGCAGTTGTTTTTTTGTTAATTGTTTTTGTTGTTGTTGCGGTTGTGACATGCTTCAACATCTCCTTGCTTATTCTATTTATTGCCCATTTGTTCATGATATGCAAGTCTACGTTTTTCCATTTAGTCAACACGAAGTCTCCTGGACTTCTTACTTTTTCGAGAAACAAAATCATACTGTCATGATTTTCTGCACTGTGTAAATCGTCAGTGTCAAAACTCTTGTATAGTGGGAAAGGCAGTTGTGGCAATCCTTTGTCTTTGAGACCTGATAGCATGTGTGCGGCAATACTAAAACTGTAATCGTTTCTGTATATAGAACCTGGTATCTTATACAAGTCTACATAGTATTCTCTGTTGTCTTTGACATGTTTTACAAAATTAAAAAATGTTTCTGCATAATCACATTTTTTAAAGTATACCACAGTAGCCCAATACATTGTGATACCCAATGGTGAAACACGATCAAGGCTATCAAATGTTCTATCGGTCATTATATCTTCATAATGCCAATTCATCATTATGTCTTCGTTGTGTCCCCAACAATCATTTAATTTATTACTGAGTATTAAATAGTCTGCATCAATAACTATGGTTTCATCAAACGGAGAAAGATCGTATGCATCACATCTATCTAAGTTATAAAAACTTAAACTTTTAGGTGAAAGGTTTGTATCTTTGTACAAACGTATGTTAGAGTATTTAAAGTCTCTGTCTTTTTCTTTGTATATGATGTGCTTACATGCACTATTGATTAAACGTTTGCCTATGTCTTTTGAAGTCCATGTCATGCTGGGCTCATCTGTTACAATGGCAATTTGATCTTTGGTCATGCCGAGATTCTTTTGTATGAGTAATGCATTCATTACTGCTAATTTTAAATAATCTATCTCGTCATTGTTGTGGGCAAACATTATTATGCCCTTAGTAGGTTTTTTAGAAGTCATTAAAATCCACAACTTTGTGAACACTTCTTGCCTTTCTTAATTTTTCATACTCAGCATAGTATTCATTGGTTGCCTCAAAATATCTGCTTTTGATTTCAGTGTAAAAGTCTTTGAGGTCAACACGTATAGGATTGTTGTAGATGTCTAATAAAACTGCTTGTTTTACTTTGTCGGAAATTAATGCTTTACAGAAAGTGATTAACTCTCTGTCAATTGTGAACGTACCACCGTTGATACTGTAACTTAATAAACTTTGCACCTTTGCCTTTAATGCTTCGTGTTGATTGTTTAATGTAACACGATAATTAGCATACTCGAGTGCTTTAGATAGTTTTGCAGACATATTTTTTAAACCTCATATTTATACAGATATTTAAGTCAAAAAAATGCCAGCACCCGAAAATACTGGCAACTAATCAGTTACTTAGGTAAGTTTAATTGTTCTTCTTTTAGTTCTGCAATACGTGGGTTGATACCCCATTTATTTTTCTTTTCTTTAGCAGGCATCAGTGTCCAATAAAAAACTGGGATGATTCCTATAATAGTTATATACCATAATTGGTTCCAGCCACTTCTACCTCTGTCTTGTAAACGCCTTGCTGTTACGGCAATACTTGGTATTATTACTGCTAATTGAATTATTATTGCTGTGATACCAATTGGATTCTCTACACCAAATAGTATAGCATCTATAATTCCGGCAACAAAACCTAATAAAGAGCAACCAACTATAAACCACCAGTATTCGCTTCTACTTGCTCTGGTTTTAAAGTCAAAGTACTTGTCTTTTAGTACTGTTTTCATTGATGTTTTAAAATTCATTTTATTTCCTGTAATGTTTAAATAACACACATATTTAGCGGCCATAAAAAAAGCCAGTTAAGGAACTGGCTTTTTATTAAGAATATTTCTTATTACGAACCTGTAATATTACCCATGCTGTCTACTGGAGCGGCAAAACTAAAGCCGGATCCACTTGCGTTTGGTTGTCTTCTTCTTGCATTAAGAGTCAGTGTACCTGTTGCCGCGGCATCAATAATGTTATCTGTTGCGTCAACTAAAATTGCTTTCAGTGTAACTACTGTTGGATTAGTTGTTGAATTGACTTTACCTTGTACTTTAATATAGTCATTTGAGTACGGTGAACTTGCACCATAGTATGTCCACAAATCCTGATAACTGGTTGCTAATTCATAAAAACCAATACCACTGGCACTACCTGCACTTGCTAAACTTGTTGAATAACTTAATTGGAAATCAGCCATACCACTTAATCTGCTGGCGTGTGCTGTAAACTGAGCACCACTTGAACCTGTGTATGAACCTGAATAACCAACTGTACCGCCACCGTTAAAGAAGCGTCTGCAATCATTTTCGTTAGAAAATGTCCATGTAGTTTCTTGTGTTAGTGTATTAGTCCATGAACTTGTAAATGTCTTACTGGCATCTGTTGATATAGTTCCACCTGCTGGTGAAAATCTGGCATCCCAACAATCTTTGATGTTTAACATTAAGTTTGCCCAAGTACTTGCTGTGATTATAGTACTTGTACCTACGTCTGATCCTACACCTGATCGTAAACTTACACCTAAGAATGCACACATTGCCTGTACATCATCCTGTAAGTCTTTAAATCCTCTTGAACTACCTGATGCTAAAACAGTATTTCCTGCACTGTTAGTGTTAACGCCTGCACCACCTTGGCCCCAACCATAAGCAGTTGAATATGTAAATGCGTTACCACTTGAGAGTGTGGCATCTTGGGCATTGCCCATTAATTTTTGTACGTTAGCACGAGCATTGTTGAAGTCTAAATCATCAATGATATCACCTGTGACTGTTTGAGTCATTGTTGTCATGCCTGACGAAGTTACGGATGAGCCTGAAGCCATGTTTATCTCCTAATATATAACTTATATTTATCTATTTAACACCAATGACTGCTTCTATAATACCTTCTGCGCCATTGTCTTTGTTTTGTAATGCACGACCAATAATTGCTCTTGCATCGTATGTATCGTTGCCAATACTTCTTGCAACACCTGGTACATCACTTGATACCAGTCTATCGCCCTTGTTTATTGCACCAATAACTTTAACTGGCACACGACCTGTTAATGCTACAGGTAATCCTTGTGCATCTTTATTCATTAAAAATGCAGGATCAGTTGATATGACACCAAACACTTCTGTATCGCTGTGTGCCGTTGTCATTGTAATTTCTTCACTGCCGCCCAGTTTCACAACTGTGCCTGCTTCGTAATCAGCATCTGCTGAATATATTTCTGCCAAATCCGCATATCTTGCCGAGGTTGCTGTTGCTGTGATAACACCAGCACTAAAGTTTCCTGAGCCATCTCTTTTAACTATTTTGTTTGCTGAGTTGGTTGATGCTGATGTTACGTTAATTGTTACTGCACCCGATGTGCCTCCACCTGTGCAATCTGTTCCGGCAGTTACTGATGTAATGTATCCTGCATCTCCGTGATCACCCCAGCCATATGCTGTGTTCCAGTTTGCAACTGAACCACTTGCACCGTTAACAGTTAAGTTACCACCAACGTTGAGGTCTCCTGACATGTCTATGTCGTTTGCAATTAAGTCTGCGTTTGAACTAAATGTTAAGTTACCAGTGGTAGCACCTGTAAATGTTCCTACGCCTAATCTAAATGCATCAACTGATTCGTCCCAACCAATAAACACATTATTTTGATTGCCACGTTCAAATATGTGGCCTATGTCACCCGATGGTGTACCAGTTTGTCCTGTGTTTAATTCTACTAACTGATCTTCTATAACTGTATTTGTTGTTGTTATTGTTGTAGTTGAACCTTCAACTACTAAG
>Ga0187219_1000167_pt1 | contig 29175 bp, 41 predicted proteins | sample 13SPOviralmetaG_FD_130162 | JGI IMG/M metagenome (GOLD analysis project Ga0187219, IMG submission 130162) | Marine viral communities from the oligotrophic San Pedro Time Series (SPOT) site, San Pedro Channel, CA, USA - 13 SPOT_SRF_2010-07-21... | ecosystem: Environmental > Aquatic > Marine >... | reverse complement strand
GACATTGAATTTATTCAATTCAAACGTTGGTTAGAGAATCTTTATAAAGAAGATATTCTAGAACTAGATTACAAGTCATGCGAAATGATTGCAGATGATTTGTATCTACAAATTAACAACAAATATCCCGGCCGGTTTGTTGTTATTGATGTCGCCGAAGATGGCGAAAACGGCTGTCAAATTGTTTACCCATAGTAAGAAGGAATAGGTAAATGTCAATTAAAGATCCTGTTGTTCGTAAAGTTTTTGACGACTTGGATAAGTTCCGCGACTTTTGTCGTTTTGAAGGTAAAGTTTTTAATGAAAAAGATCTTTACAGTAAAGATGCTCCTGTTTGGATTGCATATAATAAGCACCAAGGTTGGCTTCGTGCTAAAGCCCGCAATGCAGGTAGGAATTTTAATAATCGGAGAAACTAATGACTATCTATCTTGTAGATATCGAAGCAGTTGATACACGTTATACTAAGCAATGGAAAGACTATCTTCCTAAGCAACTGCAACGAGCTACAAATGAAGAAGTAAAAGTTATAAGCGGTGGTGAAACGCCTCAGGCTACTACGCCTGGGGCATTTCTCAATTTCGGTGGCACTAATGTTTACAAAAGTAAACAGTTAGAAACCATAGGTGAAATGTTTTGTAAAGGACAGATTGAGGATGGAGATTACTTCTTATATACTGATGCTTGGAACCCTACTGTTATTCAGTTACGTTATATGGCAGAACTTTTGGACGTTGATATTAGCATCGGCGGTCTATGGCATGCTGGTAGCTATGATCCTCAAGACTTTCTTGGACGGCTTATAGGTGATAAACCTTGGGTACGTCATGCAGAGCAATCAATGTATGCGTGTTATGACGACAATTTCTTTGCAACAGACTTTCATATCGAGCTGTTCGATCAAAGTCTTAACATGAAAGAAAGTACATCACATCGTGTTGGTTGGCCTATGGAATATTTAAAAGATAGTCTAGAGCAATATAAAGGAATGGAAAAGCGTGACTTAATACTATTTCCACATAGAGTTGCTCCTGAAAAGCAAGTTGAAATATTCCGTGATCTTTCAAGTGCATTACCGCAATATGAGTTTATAGTATGTCAAGAACAACAATTAAGTAAAAATGATTATCATAATTTACTAGGAGAAGCTAAACTAGTGTTTAGTGCTAACTTACAAGAAACGCTTGGCATTAGTTGGTACGAAGGCGCACTAGTAAATGCTATTCCTATGGTTCCTGATAGGCTCAGTTATAGTGAAATGGCATTGCCTGAATTTAAATATCCAAGTGCATGGACTGAAGATTACGATGCATACTTGCATAATAAAGGCAAAGTTATTGAACAAATAGTAAATTATATGGAACACTACGAAGATTTACTACCAAGTATCAACAAGCAAGTAACAAAATTAAATAAGGAATTTTTTAGTGGTAAAAAATTGTATAGGGTTATAAGAGATGGCGAATAAAGACGATACAGTTACTATTGATATTTCAGGTCTTACATTAGACACAGAAGATTTATATATAGACAACAATATGTCTACAATAACACTTAGTTCTAGTATAGACACAATTAGCGTCGACAGTAATTATACAGTTAGTCTCGATGATGAGTTTGATTTTTCAAGCATTACTATTACTGGCGTAGAATTTGAAGACACTATGCCCGAGCTTGAAAGAGTACAAAACATGTGTATGCACTACCCTGCTCTTGCAAAAGCATATGAGAATTTTAAAACAATCTACAAAATGGTAGACCAAGATTATAAAGGCAACTACGAGGACGATCTATGAGTATGAATCACGATGCAAAACCAAAAGACGAAGAACTAGAGCGTATGAAGGCAGAGTTCCTTGCTAAGGGTGGTAAAGTTACTAAAAGTGAAACTAAACCTATGCCTAGCGAACTTGGTATTAGCAACAATCAATGGAACAACAAACTAACCAAAGCAGAAAAAGATGCAAAGGCAGGCAAATGATTAAGAAACATTATTACTCATGGCAAGATGTAGAACGTATGTGTGTTAGTATTGTAAATCAAATGTATAAAGACAATTGGAAGCCTGATTACATTGTAGGTATTACAAGAGGCGGCAATGTACCTGCAACTATTATTTCAAATATGACTGGTATACGTTGCGAAGCATTAAAGGTTAGTCTGCGTGATGACGACAGTGAAAGTGAAAGCAACTGTTGGATGGCTGAAGATGCATTTGGATATGAACACTTTAAAATTTTAGAACACAATGCAGACATTAGTGCTAGTGCAGGAGAATCTATTTTAAATCTTCCTATTAGCAGAAAAAATATTCTTATTGTAGATGACATCAATGATACAGGTGCTACGTTTAACTGGATTAAACAAGACTGGCCTGCAGGTTGTTTACCTAACGAAGAAAGCTGGAACACAGTATGGAATAACAATGTTCGCTTTGCTACACTAACAGAAAACCTAGCAAGTGAATTTGACAAAGTACGTTACACTTGCCACGAAATTAACAAAGCAGAAGAAGATGTTTGGCTAGTTTACCCTTGGGAAAACGTAGCTGAATATTAACAGTAATTAAAAAACTAGTATAGAAAGGAATTACTATGGAAGAAGAACAACAAGGTCTATCGTTTACATTAGGTCCACAATTAATCCACGCATGTAAAATGCATGCCTTGGGAGAACTCGAAAGAGCAAAAACAAACATATTGGTTTACATGAATCATAGTGTAGGTATTGGTGAACATGCTGATATTGTAGAAGCTATTCAAGAAGAACTTGATAAAATGGCAGCTGCAGAAGATAGAGTAGAAATGCTTGAAAAACATTTTGAATAATAGTATTGACAAATAACCTAAATAAGTGTATACTGTATGTGAGTTATGGTATACACGGCAATCCACTGCCTAAACATCGGAGATAAAAAATATGGCATTACACAAAGCATTATTACACCGCCTTCAAACAGAAGGTATTCGCCACTGGGCGGGAGATAACATTTCATATGTTATGCAAAAAGGCGATAAAGAAAAATTAATTGACGAAGCTACAGAAGCATTTGAAAATGTATTAGATACACTTTTAATCGACCGTCATAATGATCCTAATTCTAAAGGTACAGCACGGCGTCTTGCTAAAATGTACTACAATGAATTAATGGCAGGAAGATATGATATCCCGCCAGCAGCAACAGCATTTCCTAATGATTCAGAAGAACGTTATGAAGGCATGTTAGTTGTACGTTCAGAACTAAAAAGTATGTGTTCACATCATCACCAGCCAGTAAGTGGCGTTGCATATATTGGTATTATTGCCGCAGACAAACTAATTGGTCTAAGCAAATATACACGTATTGCACAGTGGTGTGCTAGACGTGGAACACTACAAGAAGAACTTGCTAATGATATTGCTAAAGAAATTGCAAAGGCAACTGACGCAGAACATTTAGGTGTTTACATTCAAGCAACACACGGTTGTTGTGAGAATCGCGGCATTATGGCACACAGTAGTTTAACACAAACTACAGTATTACGTGGTGCATTTAAAGATGACGCAGGTACAAAGAAAGAGTTCTTTGACAACATTAAGCTACAACAAGAGTTTAGTTGTTAATGAGTAGATTAATTGCATTTGGCTGTAGTTATACATACGGTCATGGCCTTGAAGATTGTGTAGATGAATTTATGATGCCTGGCCCTACAGCAAGTAAGTTAGCGTGGCCGCAGCTATTAGCAGATAAATTAAATCTAGAATGTATAAACGAAGGACAACCTGGTGCTAGTAACAAACAAACGTGGTATAAAATAATTAATTATAAGTTTCGGATAACTGATTTAGTTTTTATTTTGTGGTCTACTAATGAAAGACATTGTATAATTAATAAAGACTATACAGTTGACCAAATCGGACACTGGGTTAAATCTAAGCCTTCTAAAATGTACTACAAACACTTGTTTAATGAAGTAGATCAAGCTATTGATTCTAATTTAAGAATAGAACATTGTACTTATCACTTAATTAATAAAGGTATAATACATTATAATATGCTGTTTAGAAAAGACACAATAGACGGACCTAGCAATGCTACAATATTAGATACTAATTTTCGTACAATTAAACATGGTATGCCTAGAGCAGTAGATAAATTGCATCCAGGTAAAGAAGCACATAAAAAATTTGCACAGGAAATATACGGAGAAATAAATGAAACTTAGATATTCAGAAGCATTTTATAGCGTACAAGGCGAAGGTAAGTTTGTAGGAGTACCCAGTGTATTCCTACGCACATTCGGTTGTAACTTTCGTTGCATGAACTTTGGTACTAACGAAACAAAAGATCGTTGGGAGCAACATAAAGAAGGTAACCGTTATAATGCAGAAGTAAAAGCATTAATTGACGCAGGTGTACACGAAACAACTGAGAAGTTTACAGACTTACCTATTGTACACACAGGATGCGATACATATGCAAGTATCTATCCAGAGTTTAAACACTTTAACAAAGAAGCAACTATTGACGAAGTAGTTGAGCATTTACTTTCACTTACTCCTAACGGTAAGTGGGTACAGGAGAATGGTCAAGATGTCCATTTGATATTAACGGGTGGTGAACCTTTGCTTGCATGGCAAAGGTTATATGTAGAGTTATTTGAACACCCACGTATGCAGGATTTAAAAAATGTCACATTTGAAACAAACACTACACAACCTTTACACAGCGATTTCTTCAAATATCTCGATCGTCAAACAAGATTTAAAGTCACTTGGAGTTGTTCCCCAAAACTTAGTGTCTCAGGAGAACCTTGGGAAACTGCTATATTGCCTGATGTTGCTTGGGAGTATCAGCTTATTAACGATAGCGACCTGTATCTTAAGTTTGTTGTGGCTACTAAAGATGACTTTGATGAAGTTACTAGAGCTGTCGAAGCATATCGTGCTAAAGGTGTGGAGTGTCCTGTATACCTTATGCCGCTTGGTGGTCGTTCGGAAGAATACACGCTCAACGTCAAAGATGTCGCAGAAGCGTGTATGGAAAGAGGATGGCGTTTTACCCCAAGACTACATATCTCGCTCTTCGGAAACGCATGGGGAACTTAGAGAGTATAAGAACTCTCAGCATGAGAAAGCAATGAAAGCATCTATTGATCAAGATGCAATTAGAAAGGCTGGTTGGTAATGAAAGATCCTAAAGTAGCAGACATGATTAAAGAGTTACGTTTGTACGTAGCTAGTATAAACAAACTAAATATCAAATTATATAAGCAAGGAGTAAGCTATAGAATCGATGACGGCTATAGTGAAGAACTTAATGCTAAACAAATTGAAATACAATATTTGCAACAAAAGGTGGAATACTAATGGGATGGTGGAATAAACTCATAAGAGACAAAGAAACAAAAGAACTTACGGACGAAGACGTAAGAAGATCTGCATTAGAATCAGAAAAGGAAGCAGCAACTAAAGCTGGTAAACCTTGGGTTGCTGTACTTGATACGCAGATAAATCCAGAAAATATTCGCAATGGATTCTTTGAAATCGACTGGAATAACGAGTTTATTGAACAATTACTCGATGCTGGATACTCAGGCGAAACAAACGAACAGATAGTTGATGCATGGTTTAGAACTATTGTCTATCAAATGCTTGAAGAAGAAGGACAAGATCCTACAGTTGGTGCAGGATATATAAATGTTGTACCTATAGACAAGGGTAAATCAGAAGTATCATGACAATAGAAGCAACAGCCTACAGCTTATTTCCAAGTTTAGTTATGCAGTTTGATTTAAGTAAAGAATTTAGTGACGAGCATATGCTCCAATTAAGTGAAAATACACCTGAACATACTGAACATGCGTTGCAACATAAAGGTAAAAGTTCCTATACAAAAAATCCAAACTTTTTACATGACTTTCCTTGGCTTAATGAATCTTTTTCACGCTGTGTATCGGAGTATGCTAACGTGGCAGGATTACAAGATATTGTTATAAAGGGATCTTGGACCAATCGAATGGGCGTCGATGGTAAAACTCTATTACATAGACATGAAGGAAGTGTTGTAAGTGGTGCTTTTTATTATGATTGCGACGACGATAGTGTACCGTTAGTAGTACACAGTCCGATTAGACCATATAGAATGGCAGAAGTACATAGAGAAGTAACGCAATGGAATGAATATACACAAAAATTACCATGTATAAACTATATGCTGTATATATTTCCAAGCTGGATGGATCATGAAACTACTATTAATTCTACCAAAATGCGTAATGTTATATCTTTTAACACATTTTATCCTTGACAAATCGTATATAATCGTATATAATCGTATATAGTTAGTAACAGTTTAGGCAATACAATGGCAACTTATATTTTAGTAGACACTCTTAACACGTTTTTTCGTGCAAGACACGTAGTACGTGGCGATATCGACACTAAGGTTGGTATGGCACTACATATTACACTTAATAGTGTTAAGAAAGCATGGCGTGACTTTGAAGGTTCGCATGTTGTTTTCTGCTTAGAAGGACGTAGCTGGCGCAAGGACTTTTATCAGCCTTACAAGCGTAATAGACAAGTAAGTCGTGATGCAATGACTCCTAGTCAGCAAGAAGAAGATAAAGTATTCTTTGAAATATTTGACGAGTTTAAAGACTTTATTGCTGACAAAACAAATTGTACTGTACTACAAAACCCTGTTCTAGAAGCTGACGACTATATTGCAGGTTGGGTACAAGCACATCCTAATGATAATCATGTTATTGTTAGTACAGATGGCGACTTTGCACAACTTATTGCTCCTAATGTTAAACAATATAACGGTATTAGTAACACAACTATTACACACGAAGGGTATTTTGATGATAACGGTGCACCTGTAGTAGATAAAAAGACTAAAGAGCCTAAAGCTGCACCTGAGCCTAACTTTATGTTGTTTGAAAAGTGTATGCGTGGCGATACTAGTGACAACGTGTTTAGTGCTTATCCTGGTGTACGTAAGAAAGGCACTAAAAACAAAGTAGGTCTTATCGAAGCATATGCTGATAAAGAGACAAAAGGCTTTAATTGGAATAATATGATGCTACAGCGTTGGGTAGATCACGAAGGTGAAGAGCATCGTGTACTAGATGACTACAATCGTAATGTTACACTATGCGATTTGACTGCACAGCCTGCAGATATTAGAGAGATAATTAATAATACTATTAGTGATGTTGAACCTAAGTCGATATCACAAGTAGGTTTACGTCTTATGAAATTTTGTGCGAAATGGGATATGCAACGAGTTGCAGATCAAGCTAACCTTTTCGCAGAACCACTACAAGCGAGGTATCCTAAATGATAAAAGCAAAGCCTATTTTAAAAGATAAGTTCTGGATTATAGAACAAAATGGTAGCAATGTAGGTACATTAAGTGTATCAGAAGATCAATACTTGTATTCATGCGATACTGGTACACATATGTACACAAATCCAAGTCAGCTTAACAAAGCACTAGGCGGAAATATACTATGGTCAGAGTCTATTAGTGATGCAGAAGAATCTGATAACATTGCATACGAATATCCAACTAGCACTAAGCCACATAATATTATATGGGATGTGAAACAAAAACTTCCGTTGTTTACAAAAAGTGAAAAGAGTAAAAGCCTGTATGCCGCAGGCTATTATATTATTAGATTTGAAAAAGGTTGGGTTAAAAGTTTTTGTCCTAAGCTAATTACAATACAAAGGTATGAATTTAAAGGACCTTTTAAAGACGACTTACATATGAGATTGGAATTGTCTAATGCAAACAAACACTCCTCTTAATAATATGCCTATTCAGCAGTTTTTAAGTCAAGTTAAGACTGCTGACTCTACAAGAGCAAAAGAAATTAAAATGTCAATCGAACAAGCTAGGAGTCTGGCGCTTACCCTAGGACAAGTTATGGCAAGACTTAACGGTGACTTAGAACAATTGTTGCAAAAAGAGTATTCTAAAGAAAATGAAGTAATACAAATCCAAATGGATGGCGGATCTAGCTGGTAAAAAGAGATAAATATATGCGTAGTTAATTAAGGATACGCATATGAGTCGGCCAAAGCCTAAAGTATTATTAGAATACGTTGATAAAAAGACATACAAGGTAGAACAAGTTCTTGATGCGGAAGCTATTTGGGCTGTATTTTACAAAAATAAACCGTTTAATCTAAAAAGTTCTAATGCACTTACTAGTTATCCTGGTCCAAAATACAAAAAAGTCAGCTTTAGTAACCCAGGACATGCTCACAATCTAGCACAAAAGTTAAATGAAATGTTTCATACAACGGATTTTAATGTTGTTATGCTCACAGATGGTGAAGTAGTTCAAGAATGAACACAAAAGAAGTATATACTAAAATTTTTTTAAAAGCAGCAGGTATAGCAGTAAGTGAATTATCTGTTAAAGAGTATATGCCTCAATGGTGGAAGAACACAAGAGAAAAAGAAACAGGCGGCTTGCGTCTTACTGACGACGGATACGATTTTCTCATAGAAAAAGTTCAGCTTAAAACATATGAAGTCCCGTACAGTACAAACTTTGAATTTACTACACAGGTTATTATATGGTTAGACCAGTTTATAGACTGCCCTTATTACTTAGGTACACGTAGTATGTATGTGACGAACGAAAAGAAGGCACTCGAACTAAGTCTTTTTAGCGGCGATGTTCGCAAATACGGACTAATGAAAGCTCTAAAAAAGAACAAAAAAGATGAAAAAAACACTTGACATTCTATGTATTGATGTTATTATATATGTATAGTTAGAAACTAGGCACTGATAACTTAATATAAAGGAATACAAGATGGAAGCATCAATTACACGTACTGTAAGCCCTAATGGCGCAAAGAAAAGCATTTTACGTGCTTTTAAAAAGAAACGTCCTATCTTTTTGTGGGGACCTCCAGGTATTGGTAAATCGGAAGTAATTGGCCAAATTACCAAAGGCATGGAAAATTCACATCTAATCGACATTCGTTTGTCATTATGGGATCCTACAGACATTAAAGGTATGCCATACTACGCTTCAAACGATAACACAATGAAGTGGGCACCACCTGTAGAATTACCTACAGAAGAATTTGCGGCACAATACGATAACATTGTATTGTTCTTAGACGAAATGAACTCAGCAGCGCCTGCTGTACAGGCGGCAGCTTATCAGCTTATCCTTAATCGTAAGGTTGGTACTTATAAGTTACCAGATAACGTTCTTATTGTTGCAGCTGGTAACCGTGACGCAGACAAAGGTGTTACATATCGTATGCCAGCACCGTTGGCTAACCGCTTTGTTCACTTGGAACTTGCTGTATCATTTGATGACTGGTTCCAGTGGGCTGTAGATAACCGTGTACACAAAGATGTTGTTGGTTATATGCAGTTCAGCAAAAAAGACTTGTATGACTTTGATCCTAAGTCGCCAAGCCGTTCGTTTGCTACTCCACGTAGCTGGACGTTCGTTTCCGAATTACTTGAAGACGAAGACGACGACGACAATACTACAACAGATCTTGTTGCAGGTTCAGTCGGAGAAGGCTTAGCCGTCAAGTTTATGGCGCATCGAAAGATTGCGTCAAGTATGCCTAACCCAAGCGATATCTTGGAAGGCAAAGTAGAGAAGATTACTAACAAAGAAATCAGTGCCATGTATTCCTTGACAGTATCTCTCTGCTACGAACTTAAAGAAGCATGTGATAAGGGCGATAAAAAGTTCGATGATAAGGTAAATAACTTCTTACGCTTTTCGATGGATAACTTCGAAACAGAATTAGTTGTTATGGGAATCAAACTTGCACTTACACAATACTCACTTCCAATCGATCCAGACGAAGTTGAGTGCTTTGATGAGTTCCATGAGCGCTATGGCAAGTATATTACTGCTGCACAGGCTGCTTAAACAAGAGAAATGGGTAGGAAACTGCCCATTTCTTCTTGACTTTTATAGCAAACGGTTATATACTAATAGTATAACAATAGGAGACATGGCATGCCCTTAGATTTTTTTAATTCAAACGTACTTTATAATCTAGAAGGTACTAAACATTGGACACCTAATCCGGATATTACTCCTGAAGAATTAGAAGAGATGCGTGTCGAAGTACTTGATCGCATCATTGTTGCACGAGTAGGATTACTACTAAGACATCCGTTCTTTGGAAACATGGCAACACGTCTTAAAATTGTATGCGCAGATGATTGGTGTCCTACTGCTGCCGTAGACGGTCGTAACTTATATTTTAACACACAATTCTTTAACGCAATGGGCAATAAAGAAGTAGAGTTTGTTATTGCACACGAAATTTTACATTGTGTATTTGATCACCTGCCACGTAGAGAAGACCGTGATCCTAAAATTTACAACATTGCCGCAGATTATAAAGTAAACAATTTACTTGTTCGCGATCGTATCGGTGAAAAGCCAACTTTTATTGATTGTTTTCAAGATTTTAAATATGAAGATTGGACATCAGAAGAGATATACGACGAACTGTATGAAACTGCTAAAAAGAATGGCGAAGAATTCCTAAAACAACTTGGCGAAATGCTAGACGAACACGTTGATTGGGAAGGCAATGATGGCGACGAAGGCAGCGGACAAGGCAAAGACGGACAAGAAAAAAGCAAAGGCAACCGTCCTACATATACTAAGGACGAATTAAAACAAATACAAGATGAAATTAAAGAAGGAATGATACAAGCCGCACAAAGTGCAGGTGCTGGTAATACTCCGGGCGAAATTGCACGTATGATTCAAGAGTTCACAGAGCCTAAAATGAACTGGCGTGAAATTCTACGGCAGCAAATTCAATCAACTATACGTAATGATTTTACATTTGTTCGTCCATCACGCAAAGGCTGGCATACTAGTGCAGTGTTACCTGGTATGAACTTTGATGAAACTATCGATCTGTGTGTTTCTATTGATATGAGTGGTTCAATAGGCAACGATCAAGCAGCAGATTTCCTCGGCGAAGTACAAGGTATAATGGACGAATACAAAGATTACAATATTAAATTGTGGTGCTTTGATACAAAGGTCTATAACGAAGAAGATTTTAGTGCAGGTGGCGGAGAACGTTTACAAGAGTACCAAGTTATGGGCGGCGGCGGTACTGACTTTATGGTTAACTGGACGTATATGAAAGAAAATGATATTCAACCTAAGAAGTTCCTAATGTTTACAGATGGTTATGCATGGGATTCGTGGGGTGATCCTGATTACTGTGACACAGTGTTTATTATACACAGCAATCATAATAAAGAATTAGAAGGACCGTTTGGTATTACAGCTCACTATGACGCCGCTTAGAAACCCAAACCCATTAAATATTATAGGCAGAAGGCGAGTCGCCTTTTTGCCGCCGTTTTTTGAGAGTGTTAATCTTAAGAATCGGTATAATTTATGCGACTCAATCGAAAAGTGGATAGATACAAATCTTAAAGGTAGGTATTATGTAAATAACGGATTTGGTATTGATGATACAGGCAAACACGTAACAAATAGGCTTACAGTAGGATTCGAAAACAAAAAAGAATTATCGTATTTTATGTTAGCTTGTCCACATTTGAAGTATAAGTAAAAAGACATCTATAAATAAATGTACAGAAGGAGATATTAAATGTCTGAAGCAACAACAAACGCACCTGAGACCCAAGCAGAACAAACTGCTCCTCCGGTAGATCTTACAGTGCAGGATTTAAATGCACTAAAAACTATCATTGACGTAGCAAGTCAACGTGGCGCATTTAAGCCAAACGAAATGACAGTAGTCGGTGGTACATATACTAAACTAGAAAACTTCTTGGCAGCTATTGCGGCTACCCAACAGACCAATGAAGAGAATACAGCGGCAGCAGAAGATGCAGCAACATCCGCTGGTGTTGAGGCAGCAGTCAGTGGCTGATCTAAAACACGTTGGTCGTGTCAAAAAGAATCAAAGAAAGTGCGCTGTGGTATTTAGGACTTTACCTAATGAACCTGAAAGCTGTCTTATTCTTCCAACTGAAAATTTATCACCGGAAGATCATGATGATGTTATTGCATTAATTGAAAGTAATAGCGCACAGACATCATATGAGTTAGCTGAAGCAATGGATCGTGCTGTATTACGTGATGGTAGCCGTATGTTACCACGATTCCATGGCGGTAGAAAGCTAGTTAAAATGTCTACATCAGAAATTGAAATGACTCCTAATACTAATACTGTGCTGTTGTTATCTGAATTAAATGAGATGATTGCTAATCAAAGAGGAGTTGGTATTGGAGACTTAACTGTACCTCCTGGTAAAAACGACACTGCTAGGACAAGAGACTTAGGAGAGCCTGCAAGAGCAGAGACTGTAGAAGATGTTAAACCTACCGGTGAAAAACCTTTAACAGACGATGACATGGCAGCTCAATATCGTTCGCAAGCGGACGCCCTCTTTAAAGAGGCGAAGAGACTTCGTGAACAAGCTGAAGATCTTGTTCCGACCAAACGTAAAACTAAGAGCAGTGCCTAATAAAAAATTACCTACAGACGTTGTTCAGCATTGGCCAGAGGTGCTCAAGGATATTGATGTAAAAGTCGTACCTATGGAGTACCTCGCAGCTCTTAGAGTTACCTTTAAAGATAAAAAGGTATGGGAAGTTGACCTACGTAGAAGTAGCGATTTAGACCGTACACTAGATGAAGTAATTCAAGATTTCTTTGACGAGTACGGTGATAAAATAGATACTGTAGACTTTAGATTAGATACTAAGAAAGTTAAAGCAGATATACAAAAGCGTACTAAAGTGTTTATGAAGAAACGTAAATAGATACGAAAAGGCATAAATACTTGTAACTAAGTATACACCAGGAGTTGAAGTATGGCACTACGCTTAAGACGAGGAACAAACGCAGAGCGTTTAACAATTACCCCAGAAATCGGGGAACTTATTTACACAACTGATACTAAAAAAGTGTTTGTAGGCGATGGGTCTACAGCAGGTGGCGTTCCAATTGACACAGGATTACTTGATCTTGCAGGTAATTCTTTAAATGATTTAGGAGATGTAGCAACAACAGCACCAACTGATACACAAGTATTAGCTTGGAATGATGCTAATTCCAATTGGGAGCCAGCAGATGCTGCGACACCTGATTTAAGTGCATCAGTTATTAGTGACCTTAGCGATGTTGGTATTGGTGTTATTAACAACGAACAAGTATTAATATGGAATGAAACTGCTAGTCAATTCCAACCAGGCGATGTGCTTGGGGTAACAACTGAACTAAGCGATATAGCTGATGTTGCGGATCAAGACCCGACTGATACACAAGTATTAGCTTGGAGTACATCGCAAGCTTCTTGGGTGCCGACAGATGCTGCTACTCCAGATCTTACTAGTGCAGTTATATCAGATCTAAGCGATGTTTCAATTGCTGTAATTAATAGTGGACAAATATTAGTATGGGATGGTACACACTTTGTGCCAGGAGATTTAAATGGCGATGTAGTTTCGGATACATCTCCTGTACTTGGCGGTAACTTAGATGCTGGTGGTTTTAACATCACAAACGCAGGCAGCATTGCTGCAATTAATATTAATGCAACAAATTTTACAGGCAATTTTATTGGAACGCATAGTGGCGATTTTAATGGTGACTTTGACGGAAACTTTGTAGGTAGTATTTATAACGAAGATTCAGCACTTGTGTTTGATGCGGAAAATAATACTGTAAGTAACTTAGTTAGTATTACTGCTACAGAGTTTGAAGGCGATCTTACAGGTGATGTTACAGGTAACGTAACTGGTAATGTAACTGGTAGTATAACCGGTGATGTACAAGGTAGTGTGTTTTCTGACAGCAGTACATTACTTGTAGATGGCATTAACAGCCAAGTGTTTGGTACTATAAAAGGTACGATTGATACTAACGATAAAATTTTACAAAGCACTACCGAAACTGTTGTTTATGAAACTGTTGGGTTATCAACAGGTAGTGCAGGACCTAATATTAAAGCAGATGTCTCAAGAGGTAGTTTAGGTGCTCCTACAGTATTACAAGCAGGTGATACTATTATGCAATTAACTGCTAGTGGACATGATGGTGTTGACTATAATACTCCAGCTGCTATTTTAAGATTAGGAGTTGACAAAGATACAACATCAATTGCTGAAAATGTCATGCCAGGTCGTTTTGTTGTCCTAACATACAACGAAAGCGGTAGTACAGGTTTAGATAATGCATTAGTTTTTAACAGATTTGGAAGACTAGGTATTGGTACTGATGTTCCAACAGCAAAATTAGATGTTCGTGGAGATATTAAAGCTGAAGGCACAATTACTCCAGGAGTGTATGCAGACGATGCGGCTCGCGATGCAGCTATTACAAGCCCAGTTGCAGGTATGATGATCTTTAACACAACAGGTGCTAAGTTTCAAGGCTATGACGGCGCTGCTTGGGTCAATTTAAACTAATTAAAATTATAATCTAATTAAAATTTTATCTTTTAAAGGATCACCTATTACCATTCCCGGTTTTTGGTACTCTTTTACTATATGTTGAATAATCTTTTTGTCGCTAGATATTATTTTATCTAAGAGCTCTATAAATTTTTTCTTGTTAATACTATATTCAATTTCATTTACGTCTAATTCTACAGTATTATGAAAGGAAGATTTGTTTATTTTATGTAAAAACTTATCTCTGTCTTTTTTTGTTTTATATACCTGATATAATATTACAGCATCATCAGTTATAATCTTTGCCCTTAATATTAGATTACCATTATCACGCACTTCTTTATAAGCATCTACATAAGATTTCCACCAATCTTCCCCTACTATATTAGCATCTCCGGTTTGTATTCTTTTTTTTGGATTTGTAATATAATCGCTGTAGTAATTTTTTTTACTAAAAGTAGTTTCTGTTAACCAGTATGCCAAGGTTGTAGTAATGTTTTTCTCCATAATATTCTTTCTTGTTCATAGTTTTGACTACCTATATAATGTAGACTTACCCAATTATCCATGAGTGCTAAGTCTTTTTGTTTCCATTGATGCCCATAAAGGTACCTATCTGTTAGCATACTACTAAACCAGCTTTCAATTTCAGGAGTTTGTACTAGTTCTCTATTATCTTTTTCAATTGCCATTGTATAACTAAAGTGCGGACCCCACATGCCTTCATCAGCAGTTAAGCCGAACACTTTGCTATCTAATGCCATAGCACCCCAATTAAAACTTTCTTTACCTGTGATAGGATGTTTTTTAACAAAGCTACTCCAATAGGGTTGACATCCTCCTTTGTAATCTTGCGTTAAAACCCTAAGGCTCTTAAAATATTCTTTAGTTGATTTATCTTGATCTTCAAACCACTTAGTTATATTTAAATAATAAATTATATCCTTTTCACTAGAAATTTTTTCTGCCCAAAATGGTCTAAGCGGAAATTTATACTTTTCGTGCCAAGGATTATCGGCGTGCCAAGGTAAACTATGTCCTTTAAATCTTGTTTTGTTTGACCAAGTTACAATATTATTATCGTCAAATGTTTCTTTATGTATTTTGTGTATTTCTTCAGTCCAAGGTGTACTTAGACTTGCACACCATTCTAGAAACTCTTGCTTGGTCATATCAACATTACGCCTAACGTAATAGCCTTGTTCTCTAGCTTCTTCTATAATTTGCTTCGGATTATCCATGTTTTTTTTGATTCGGTGTTATTTTACGCTGTTGCCAAGGTACTGTAAAGTCCCACATATTTGTAACTTCATCGCCTTCATATGCTTGTACTAGCTTATGCCAAGGAACAATTAATAAATGTGTTTTAAGTATCATACGTTCACTATCGGTATTATTTACAATACCGTGGTATCTATTTACATTTAAAAAATTAGGATTAAAATATTCGTGTGTTTCTAATTTTTGTCCTACCTTATTATCATCTGTATGTTCATAGAAGCTTATTTCAGTTTTTCCGCGAAGTGGTGTGTTAAACGCACTTAATGCTCTAAAGTAATTTGCAGTATGTGGTACTAGGTCTCCGCCCGGCGGCATCCAAATAAACGTAAAACGCATACAATGTTTAATTTCATCCCAATTAAGTTTTACACCACTGCTGTTACCGATGTTTACTACTCTTTGATATATCTCATTCCATATTGGAATATTACAATCATAACATACATTATAAATCTTTTGCTTAGTACTATCTACTCCTACAGTAGAATGATCACCAAAAGTGTTTTTAATCTTTTGATCAAAGAAATTATTTAATTCATCTTTGTCTGCACTAAAGCCTTCATATCCTTGAGTTTCAGCAAATCTATCTTCAAAAATATATCTAAAATTATTCATTTAATTTTCCTTATGTAAATCTTTCAAACGCCCAAATTCTTTCTTCGCACCACCAACACTTTCCGCAATGACCTAACTTTGGGTCTTCTATATTATCAAAAAATTTGTTACTAGGATCATATTCGCAACTGCGTGTAAGTGGGTACAATTCCTCAAGTAAGTTTGCTTCTTTATACATTTGTGCAATCTTTCGTTTATCACAATTTCCCCACGGAGTATAAAACTTACCATCAAGATACACCAGCGGTTTTGTAGTTGTTCTATGTGTTTCTGATGTTTCTAATGTAAATGTGTCTGTTACTTCTTTTGGAGGATTAGCAGTAACACCAGTATAAAGAGCATTTATAGTATTATTATCTATATAAACTCTCAATTTATTAAGTAATGCATCTTTTGTTTGTACATCACAATAAGTTATATGATGTTCAATATTTGAATTACCTGTTATCTGTATTAATTTTTCTACTATTGTTGTTGCACACTTAACATTATATCTAGATCGTTGATTATTACCTGTCGTAAAAACATATATCTTATCTTCTTTCTCTCTCATTAAATGGTAAAGTAAAATAGAACTGTCTACTCCGCCACTAAAACTTAACCCAATAGGGCCATCATGAATATCTAAGTTTACTCCTGCAGGTGCAATACTATAGCTAATAGGCATTGTTAAAAACAACCTTCATAATCAAAACTTAATCTGTATAAGAACCGATCACCTTCTACTGCATTACGTTTATGAATACTATGAAACTGATCCATAAAAATAAAATCACCCGGTTGCCAATCGTCGTGATGCCAAATATATTTGTCTTGGAAAATATGTGCCATTAGTTTATCAATAATGGATTTCTTATCAAGTTTTTCTTCTGGCTTATCTCGTAGCCACATTTCTCTAATATAATGGAATGTAAAGTACAATCCTTCGTCGCCATCATAAGGATGTGTATAAACTAAAGGCTTGGTAACACCATGTTTAAAATCTCTTGCACCGCCTTTAAACATTTTAAGTTCTTTGTCATCTTCATCTAAATCATAGAATGTTCCGTTTTCAAATTTGAATGTACAATCTATTTGCTTATAAAAGTTTTTATCTTCTTCGCTTAGATCCCTATATGCTTGTCTAGTATCACAAAAGCTAGTTATACTGTTTTCGCCAGGGCGAATACAATATAGTGCAACGCAACATTCTTTGCCGCTTTTCCTGCCATTGCCATTACTGTGCCAGTCTAGTTCTTTGTCTGCAAAGATACCAATCTTGTCGCCATCTTTGCGTTCGTTTGTTACTCTAAACAAACCAGGATAATCCGGGTGCATAAAAAATTGATTTGGTTTAAGTACATTACCGACTAATTCACATACCCTTAGTATGCCAGCTTCATCTAGATTTTGATTTCTAACGAGGACTACATTATCTTTTACAATGTTTTTACCCCAGTCTCTAATTTCTGAGTCAGACATTGAATTGAAGTCTACTTCATACCTCACAGCGTCCATTTGCATTTTTAGTTCTTTTCTCCTACTAGTATTTTATTTGGAGTTTCACGTTTGCTGTTAACATAATCTCTCCAAAGTTTTGCGTTTTCAAGTTCTTGTTCATATGCTTCTTGAGTATATTTGCCAATACTAAAGTTACCATCTAAGTCCCAAACGTCTGCTACAAAATGCCATCTATCAGCATTACTTCTGTTTAAAACATTATGGTACGGATGTACATATGCAAGATAGCTATTTCCCTCTTCAAGTATGTAACTTTCTTCTCCATGAATAAAATCAGTGCCTTCATCTGTTATAATAGGAATATGGAATCTATAAAAGTTACCATCAGTGTGCTTTTTAATTTCTCCACTTGGATGAATATATGATAGTCTTGCTCTTCTAGGATTCATATTTTTTTCATGTAGAAAATCTATTATTTCTTTAAAATATCCAGTACATGCACTTGTTTCTATACTATAGTCTAACATGTGATAAATTTTATGTTGCCTAGCATAGTCTAAATTAAAATATACTTTCGGATCAGGATCTGTCATATCCTGTTCATTGTACAAAGGATATTGTATTCCTACATTAAAATTGAATCCGCTTTGCAAAGAACCGTCTTGACTAGATAATGCAATACCATGTAATCCACCATCTCTTTGTTCGTTAATATTGTTATCCTCTAATATACGATATAGTTCGGACTTTAATCTATCTTTATTAAACTTCCAATTATTTTGTACAACATAGCTCAAATTAGTAGTTCCTTTTTATTTGGAATGTTATCATAGTCTATACCAAATATTAAAACAATACGTATACTATCTGCTGGATTTATTACCCTATGTAACCATCCTGTATTCACAAAATATGCTTCGCCTAGTTGCATATCTAAACTAACTTCATCAGTTTTAGTTTTCCATTGAAACAAACTTCCAGTAGTTTTTGCTGGTATTTGCACACGACATAGTACACTAGTATCAGTATCAATATGATAGTTTAGTTCGTTACCGCCATGCATGACGCTTATACGTGCTCTGTAGGGCTTTATAAAGGTCTTTGTAAGATATTCTTCAATCGCAGTAGTGTCTATATCTTTTCGCCAGTACACATAATTTGTTTCGTCAATAGTATCTTCAGCAGTGCATTCCTGGAGTAAGATCTGCTTATATGTTTCACTTGCTGTAAATACACTCTTAACATCACAGTGTTGAGAAATTTGATAATTATCTCCTCCTAGATCATTACCGGTGTAAGATTGTGCAATTTTTAGTATTTCATCAATAACATTTTGAGGAACATCAGTACTTACAACACCGTGAGTTTGCATTTGATGTCGACGTGGTCCGTTATTACCAGATACTCTTTGTTTCCTACTAGCTTTAATTTTGCAAGAATCATCCATAATAATTTCTCCATTTATCTACCGACATACTTTTTAACGGAAGTTTACTAGCTCCGTCTCTTACACATACTGATTGCCAACTATTTTTGTCTTTATCATTTGGATAGGTTTGATATAGGTCATCAAGAACTTTCCAATTACTAAAATATATATCGTTTAATTTAGCAGATAGTCTTGTTATTGAACTTTTTCTTCTAAGATACTCTACACTAAAAAATACATTGCTAATGTTTTGTTTATCAATCCATTCTAATTGCTTTTCTAACATAAACATAGCTGGTGTTTTTTGTGTTTCGTATGCTAAATGATGTCGTCTATAATTAGGATGATAGTATGTTCTTGTCAGCACTCTTGCACAATTATCTGGAAAGAAATGTGTTTGTATACAGCTCATTGCTATTAAGTCTTCATTATCATCTACTAAAAACGTCCAGTAAGGATACAAGTGATATCTGTTTACAACACTATATGCTAAGTCAGGATTGAACCAATCTCTATTCCTGTCAGCAGAATTATAAAACTGTTTGCAGTAATTAAGGAATTTATCTTGGTATTGATCAAGCTCTAATATTTTCATCTGTAGTTTTATACTTAAAAAAAGGATCTACCCATTTAGGATCTATTACATTTGGCCTGCTTACTTTTATACTATAATTACTATTCTTAACTAGACTACTATATAATTCATTATCTTCACCGTGCCACGGAGCACCTACACATAGTGTAATTTTTTCTTCATTTGCAGGATCTATACTATGAGGGTGACTTCCGTCTAATACATACGAATTGTATTCATTAGGCATAAACACTTTTTGATTATTCTCATCAATAAAAAATAATTTATCTATTTCACCATTAAGAACTAATCTATATTTGTGTTGGCGTGTTCCTATTTCATGTTCAAGAGTATCTAAATGAACATTAAGGCCGCTTCCGGCTCTTGTCCTAAGTATAGTAACTCTACCTATTGGATTCATAAACGGAAATATTTTTTCTGTCAAAACTGACTGTATTGTTGGACATCTTTCTCCAGCAAGGGTGTATTTAAATTGTCCTTTTGATGTGCTACGTCCTTTAACTGGGCCTCCTAGTTTACCGCCGCCGTTATAAATTCCTAACATTCGGCATCCTCTAAATCCGTTTTCATGATAAAGGTCGTCTGGTATGTCTAATACTTCTGCAAGCATTAATTCTTTTTCTAAACTAGTTACGTTAACATTAATTGCACAAAATGTAAAGTCCATTAGTGTATCCTAATTAATTTAATAAACCAAGCAGTTGGATCAAATTCCCACCATTTTTGACCTATTTCATAACTGCCTGCACGTTTGTGATGATTATTATGCCAGCCTTCGCCTGCAGTCAAAATATTTGCAATCCAACTATTATTTGGTTGTGCGCCTTTGTGTCCTAAAACATTTAGCAATCCGTAACCGTGAAATGCAAGTACAACAGGCGCAGCATAACCAAATATCATAAGCATAGGATCAATAGCTGCAAACACAACAATGATTGCAACGTTTAAATGAAAATAATATTTGTGAAACCATCGTAGTAATGGATCTTGTAACAAACGTTTTATAAATTTACGTTTTATTTTAAACCCATAACCCCAGGTGTTTACATATACACTCCAGATACCTTTTATACTATGACTATGCGGATCATCTTCTGTATCACTGTATGCATGGTGTTGTCTATGTGTTGCAGCCCATGTCATTGCAGGCCCTGCTCCCGCAAACATTCCTAAAATATTTACAGCATACGGATACCATTTACCTGCCTTAAAACTAAAGTGACTATAATATCTATGGTATCCGCCACTTATGGCTACAATAGCTATAATCTGCCACCACAAAAATCCTGCAACAAACATCCATAGTTCTCCGTACAACAATGCAGGAATAATCATAAGATGACAGAACGCATGATTTATTAATAATTTAGTGGTATTTTCCATGTTAATTTTCTCTTAAATTGTTAGTAACATAATCTACTGTAGACTCATTTAGTAAGGTATTTATTACTACCATATAACTAGGTGTTGCATTGCAATTAAATAAGTAATGCATTTTTGCTGTATCAACAAAGTAAACTGTGCCGGGCTCCCAGTTTTGTAAAACTCCGTCAACTACAAAATTAAAATCAGGCGGATTCATATTATCTAACGGCACAAGTAATCTAAATGTATTAAAAACATTTCCTGTTGTATCCCTGTGTGGAGGGAAATAGCCGCCAGGAGAAATTTTTAAAACATGACTTCTAATTACATATTGTTCTATAGGTTGAATTAATTTTTTAAGTCCTTCATATTCATATACAGGTGTAAAAGTTGAAAAATCTGTTTCATGATAAGTTGTGTTATTTTCTCTATTATATTGAGGTATACTGTCAAGATCAGGCACGCCAGATAATCCGCCATCAAGACTTGTAATACTCAAACCATAACGTTCAATATTTTTTCTTGGATTATATCTAACATAATCAAAGTTTGTTTCCGTCCATTCTACAAAATTGTACGGGTCTTTTAGTCTAAAGCTCAAAGGATACACAGTACCAAATGCTGTTAAATTTTGATATAGATATAAAAAATTACGGTTCATTTTTTATTTCTCTTTCCGTTTAGGTATCTTTGAATCAGCACTACTTACACAACTCTTAGTTATACAAGTCTTAGGTGTCTTAAACAGTTGAAACCCTGTTTCTATATTACCAAGAGGTGCATCATGGCACGAATAGCTTCTTTTTATTGAACCGTCAGGCTCCCGTATTATTATTCCGCTGTAACCGGCGTTACATGCCCATCCTTCAAAATTGTTGAAATTAAAGGCATTAAAGCGTTCTGCTTGGTCCATATACCACTTTTCACCTTTAGAGTCTTTTAGTTCTACCTGCATATGCCAAGGTATACTTGTGTCTAATTTATCATTTACTCCTTGAGGTATTTGGAATGACGGCTTTGGACGGTCTGCCCACTTTCGTTTGTTTTCTGTATATGCTCTTTGTGGCATTCCGTTCCAGAGTTTTTTAAGGTGTTCCTCACTATACCCATCCACAACACGGGAGGCCGTTGGATCGGACTGAGGTTTAAGAGTAACATTAATTCCTTGTTCGTGGAAGAACAGGGCGTTTTCCCAATCCTTTTCAAACCATTCAGGAACCATAACCATATTGATTGTAACTTGTACATCGTGTTCTTGACACAGGATTAGTTTATCTGCAAAGTCCTGCATCTTCTCCTTTGTATCTAAATGTTCTGTATGCAAACTAGCTGTAATACTAGCTCTATGAAATGGTTTAACACGTTCAACGTACTGTTCAAACCAGCGCATGTTGCGACTACAGTTTGATGTCATGTGTACGCTAGTATAGTTTGTGTTATTTACATCATCTGCCAGATGCTGTAGAATATCCAAGTAGCCAGGATGGAAAGTAGGCTCCCCGCCACTAAGAGAAAAATGATAACTATTAAATCCGTTTTCACGAGCTTGCCTTTTTATTTCGTCAATTGTTTTGAGACATAGTTCTGTAGGTCTATGATCTTTGCGGTCGCTTCTTGCGTAGGGCCAACAGTAGGAACATTTGTAGTTACAGAATCTTCCGAGAAGCCAACTGACAGTAAATACGTCTCTATATAAGAGTGTCCTTTGTCCGACGCTAACAATGTCGTCAAACGGGATTTTTGAAAAGTCATAGTTACTCCATTTTAGATCTTCAGTCATAATTTATTATAACACCTTTAATAAAATAATCAACCGTTAAATATATCGGCCAAAACCCCAAAATCTTTCTTTACAAAACCAACAGTTATCGCAATGGGAACTAAAGTCCGTAGTAAGTTCTTCACAACTTCTAGTCAACGGAAATAATGTTTCCATAACTCCAAGTGTTTCGTATAGTTCTGCTACACCTTTTTTGTCTATGTTTGTTAAGTGTCTCCAAGAATAATCATTAAGCACAGGAAAATTCTTTCCATTTCTATTATCGCATGGTCCGTTAATTAGGTTACCCTTTTCGTTTCTAAAAGTATCTACTATATCTAAGGGCGGATTAGCAGTAATACCAGAATAATTTTTTTGTATGTTTTCTTTATCATTAGCTTCGAAAAAATTATCCCATTGTGCATTTATATAATCATCGTTAGTATTCATTACGTCTACATTGTTTATATAATGTTTTCCAAAAATATGTTCTCCAAAAGTATCTTTATAAAAATTTATTATACGGGGAGCAAACACTCCTTGATAAGGTTTCTTAGGATGATTAGTAGTTAATGGTATAATCTTGATATCAGGTCTTTCTTCAGCTACATATTTAGATAGCATGTACCCAACAATAGCACTGTCAGCGCCGCCGGATATTTTTAAAGATACTACCTTTACGTCATTAGGTTCTTCAATATTAATATCTTGTTGACTATTTTTAAATATCATAACTGTTCCTTTATAAATTTATCACGTTTGTTTTCTTTACATACTTGCTCGCAACGTGGTATTCTATTATCCGATGTCCAACTTTCTTTAATGTCTGTCCAAACTTTTCCGTTAATTGCTTGCTCAACACTTACATTTGTTAAATTAATATCTGACATATAATCCTGTTGTTCTAATATATCTTCAAATTTATCTTTGTGTTTTCTGCTAACTGGATATTCTAACATTTTTGCATTAAGATGACAACAGGGTATTACATTACCCATGTGATTTACAAAAATACGTTTTTGATTAGCATACTTGCAACTAATGCAATTAGACTCTTGTGTTTCAACTTTTTTATGTTTTACTCCGCCTGTGTCTTTTCTATGACTAATAATAGTTTTAAATTCTTTAAAGCCTTCTTGCTTTGCTTTTTCTCTTGCTTCTTCTAGTTGATGTTCATTATGCTCAAAACTAATAAACTGCCAGTTTGCCTTTCCGCCAGCAGCAATAAATGCTCTATAATTTTGTTCTACTTTTTTAAAACTAGAACCTTCTCTGTATACTTCTGACAGTTCATCACTGCCGTCAATGCCCCATACAACTTTGTGATTACTAGGAAGTATATCTGCTAGTTCAGTCCACCACTTTGTAGTCCGTAAACTTCCATTAGTAGCAATATTAATATGGCAGTTCCAATCAGCAAAGTGTTTTATAATTTCATGAAATTGTGGATGACTACAAGGCTCATCAACGCTACCACAAAAATTAATAATTTTAATATTAGGAAACATTTCTTTTTGAAATCTCTCTTTAATAGTGTCGAGATCTAAATAAGTTTTGTTTAATATGTCATCGGCATAATCAGACAATACACGAAAACAGCCTTTGCATTTTATATTACAAAAACTTGTAAGTTCTATATCAATCCATTCTAATGTATCAGTTGTCCACATTATTCAAAACACCACGGTATAATTTTTTTGCTGTCAGTGCCTCTTGCACTATCTAACTCTAGTAAATATTGTTGCATCTTAAGATTTAATTGTTCATTAAATTTATAATCAGAATAAAATCCTCTTAGTTCAGGCACTTTAGTTTGTTCTAGGACACGTTCAACTATATGCGGCTTTAGTGCATTTACTTGTAGTTGTCTAGGGCCAACTAATTTATGGATATCGTATTTTCCATTCCACTCTTTTTGAATATTGTCAACTAATGTATCAATATTAGGTAAGTTCATTGCTTGTACAGTAATATTAAAAAATAATTTCTCGCAATTTAAGTCAACAAGTTCTTGCGTATTTTTTAAGAAGTTATTATGCTTAGTTGGAAAACGTATGAGATCGTTAACATCTCCCCAGCCATCGAGGCTAATACTAAATTCTAGTCTTTTAAATTTAGATAATATTTCTAAAAACTTTGGAGTATTACTTACTCCGTTAGTTTGAATACATAAAATAGTATTATTACAATTCCACTCATGCTTAGATAAATTCTTAACAAATTTCTGTACATCTTTCATATAAAAAGGTTCGCCGCCAGCAATGTAAATAGATGTAGCTTTGTCTATACAATTTTCATATATCCAATCCCAGTCAATTTCGTCCCTTGCTTTTCGATCATTTTCGTTTAACACTGCGCCATTGTATTTTTTAAAGATGTCAATATCTTCATACCATTTACTACTATTCCAAGGAGTACACATTGCACATTTTAAGTTACATAAACTACCAGGTCGTATATCCCAATGAGTAATTCCTGTATCTCCTCTTTCAAGACTATTTGTACGTTTACTTCGTTTGCCTGATGATTCTTTTAAAATGCAATCTACACACTCAGGACGTTTCCAATCTCCTTTAAAACCTTCTTTGATTTTATTAATGTATGGGTTATCTATTAAATCTTCAATGTTAGGTACTATTCCGCTTTGGTGTACAGGTTTCCATAAGCAACACGGAGATACTACATAACCACCTGAACGTCTTTCAATATATAGACTATTTGTACCTTCTAAACAATTATATGTCATTTAGAACTCCTACATCGATGTGTTCCGTAACTACTTCTTTATAACGGTCACTATACATGCTTTTTGGTGCGCACAATCCGCATCCGCAAGTTTGTTTAGGACATATTATAGTAGTCATTTTTTTATTTTCTAATTTATTTTTTAAATCTTTAAGTATAATATCACCTTGACTTAGTTTGCCAATTGCACCTCTTGTACCATCAAATTTTGCTTGGCATGTTTGATGATGAAATACTTGATCAGTTTGTTGTTCAATATGTAAGAAGAACCAGTTTACACTACAGCTCCATCCTTTAAAATCTCTCTTGTTAACAAATTGACTAGTGATAGATTCAGTCTTATTGCTTAAACACATATTACGCATACCGCAACAAGGACGCCCGATACTCATTCCTAATTTATCAGATTCGCTTTTCTTTTCGCCTGCTGCACTTAATACTTTTGATACTTCTTTTTCTTTGTTTAACTTTTTAGTATTGTTGTTCCAATAGTTTTTCATATAGTCTAATTGTTCAGGTGAATATTTATGTGCAAAGGATGGCTTACTGTCTGCTTCTTCACCGATAACTCTAGGAACATATTTTACATCGTGTTCTTCTAGAAATTCGCATAAGTCTTTACACTCATCAAAATGTTGTGCATGGAACATAACATTAACATTAATCCTAAAGTTGCCGCTATCTTCAGCTTTTTTAAACTGTAGTATTCTGTCTCTAACTTGATCTTTTAGTTTTTGATTACTTTCAGCATGATAACTTACTGTAACATGTGATAGGTTATCAATTACAGCTTGTGCCATTTTTTGACTCATTGCACCATTAGTAGTAAGTGTTAGTGCATTTTGCCATCTGCCTTTATACTTTTCTTCGTATGCTTCTTTTAAATATTTTACAAAAGGAATAAAGTTAGGATTTACAGTAGGCTCGCCGCCTGTGAAACTAATACTAGCACGATCTTCTTTCCTATATTGCATATATAAGTCAACATAACTGTATACAAAATTTACACTGTTTTTTAGCTCGTCTAGACTTGCATGAGGACTAAAGTTATCGTGCCTAGTTACAGGACAGTATGTACAGTCGTAATTACACCGTCTGCCTAAATCCCAAGTAATTTGAAATACTTTACCAGATAGTAAATTTATTGTATCAAAGTCCATTAAATATATCTTTCATTTCAGGAAACGTTTCTTCAAAAGTAATACCACGTTGTCGATCACATAAATCTAAAAATTCTTTCATTTCAGGTAAACGTTGACTCCAATCTTCGCTTTCCATAAAACTAAGAATACCATTTAGTCTTTTAATACCATATTCAGCACTGCGCCATTGATCATAATCAACTTTGCCTTTGTGCCAACTAGGTATACCTAACTCCCAGTTTTCTTCCCACCAAGGATACCATGCTTCGTATTTTGCTCTACACTTTGCTTTAAAGTCTGTAGGCAAGCTCTTTACATTTAAATGTGCTGGCCAGTATACAAAGTGTTGACTAATACCACCTGCGCCAAAGGGCCACATATTAACTTTCTTAAACTTTTGTTCTAGTTTCCATTGAATAAAGTCTGGTAAGTAATAAACGTTAAGTGCTTGTACTGCACATGCAATAGTAACTTCGACATTATCGCTAGTCTGTGTGTCTAGTAAATGAAATACTTCTTCTTGTCTGCTCCACTTACTTGGATAACGAATGTAATCGTTCATCTCTTTAATACTATCAATACTATAGTGGAATCGTACTAGTTTAAATTCTTTCCATAGATCAAATAAATCCTCTCTCCATTCAACTCCATTTGAGTTGTAACGTAGTTCAAGATCTTTTGCATAGCCCATTTTAATTGCATGTTCAAGTATTTCATAGTGTTCTTCGATAATAAGGCTTTCACCGCCAGCAAAATAAATTTGTTGCATTGTAGGCATCTGTTCATAAAACTGCTCCCAGAATACAGGATTTTGTTTATGCCAATTGTAACTACTGCCGTTGGTGCTGCCTTTGTTGTCCCACTGCATAATCTCTTTGAGACTTTCATTTTTTACAGCAGGAAACATTGCCTTCCAGTCTTTGATCCAACCTGAACTATCATGTGGACTGCACATAACACATGCTAACTGACACTTAGTGCCAAAACGTAAATCAATGTATGCCAAGTTAGGAGGAACACTACCGTCTTCGTTTGTTTCTTGTAATACCTTATCAACATCAACACGCTGACTCCAGTAGTGTGTTTCCCACATGCGTTTGCTGCGATGTCCAGCTGCTTCTTCTTTAAAACATTTTAAACAGCTAGGTGGCTTTTCACCTGCAAGCATTTGTTTACGTACATTCTTCATGTAGTCGCTGTTCCATGCACTTTGGAAGTCACTAACATTTAAGTTGTTAGGACGTCCTTCGTCATCTTTTAGTATGCCTACTTGGCCGCCATGCTCTTTATCATTAGTTGGACCAACTGAACTAGCGTTTGCTGTACAGCATACTCGCATACTGCCGTCTGGTCTTGTGCTTAGATGTACCCACGGTAGTAGGCAAAATGTTTCCGATGGTAATTTATTTGTCATTTAGTTTCTCAAATCGTTGTGTTGCAACTTTATTTTGTTTACAATTTTCTGTGCATTTCGAAAACTTTTCGTTCATGATAGCAGTATATAAGTTACTATACCAGTCACTGTCATAGATATCTTGTATACTATTTGATCCGTTTAACCTGTGTTGGTCAGGACTATAAAGTTTACTATAATCTTTTAGATTTTCAAATCCTAACTTAGTTCCCCACCAGCAGCAAGGAAGAACATAACCGTGGTGTGTAATATATATACCATGATCGTCTATACTTCCAGTAAGACATTTTGGTGCCATTATTGATGAAATTATCTTTGGTGTTGCTTTCTTATCAATGTTGTGTTCTGTTTTGCCAATATTAGGTCTAGCACTTCCTATGAACTTTACTTTAGAAAATCCTTCACTAGTTGCATAATCTTCAACTAGATGTGCTTGATGTTCATTGTGTGCAAAATATATAAATTGCCAAACTGCGTCTCCGCCGTGTGCTATGTATGTTCTATAATTTTCTTGTACTCTATCCCAAACAACATTTATCCTATAAAGATGATTAGTATCTTCAAAGCCATCAAGGCCCCATGTTACATTGAGACGGTTGTTTGATTCTGCAGATATTTGTCCTAGCTCTTTCCAAAATTCTTTATTGCGTGTTCCGCCGTTGGTAGAAATAGATATCCTAGGTTTCGTAGGAAATAGATCATCACTAGATAGAATCCACTTTACAATTTCAATTAGATCAGGATTAGTTGTTGCTTCGTCGTAGTTACCGCACATATGTATATGTGTTAAACTTGACCAAGTGTCTTTATCAAACCAACTTTTAAATTGTTCTAAACTGATGTATGTATCGTTTAATGTAACAGGATACATTTCATCTTTAATATTTTTATAGACCTTTGACCTTGCACAAGCTGGGCAAGCAGCATTGCAGTAGTTAGACAT
>Ga0187219_1000166_pt1 | contig 29212 bp, 9 predicted proteins | sample 13SPOviralmetaG_FD_130162 | JGI IMG/M metagenome (GOLD analysis project Ga0187219, IMG submission 130162) | Marine viral communities from the oligotrophic San Pedro Time Series (SPOT) site, San Pedro Channel, CA, USA - 13 SPOT_SRF_2010-07-21... | ecosystem: Environmental > Aquatic > Marine >... | reverse complement strand
TAGATATTTCAGAACCTTGTAAAGTAGTTGAGATTGAAGTGTCACCAAAAGTTAATCCAGAATCTGCGAGATTAGTTACAATTGTTCTATTAATAGCACCTAATGTGTTTTCGGCTAATATAGATTTTTGTGAACGGAGTACAAGGTTACTAGAAGTAATAGAGTTTGCTATTATGGTACCACTTGAACTTATATTACCTGAAGATGTTATGTTTGTAGTAGTAATGTAATTGTCTGCTCTTAACCCTCCATTATGTATTCTAGTTTCAAAGCTTTCACTTACTGTTATTAAAGGTGTAGTGAGACCTGGAACGGCTGTATTACTATATACTCCAAATTTAGCATCTGGTCTGATTTGGTCAGCATCTAATAAAATAGCAAAACTACCTGATCCTTTTTGAGTAATTGAACCCATTCTAAAATCGCCAGTTGAAGTAGGACTTTCTGCTCTTAAAACTGTAGAAAATTTTCCAGGTTCTGCATTTACTGCTATAAATCCTTGGGTTGATTGGCCTATTTGAACTGAACCTATTCCATTAAATGTATCACTATTACCTAAATTTATTTCTGAGGCACGTATTTTACTAAATTCACTACCACTTTTAAATTCTATTTCTTTAGTAGATTCATTAATTGTCATACTAGCTACTTCTTCTGAACCAGAATAAGCATCACTACTACTATAAAAATGTATAGTACCTTGTTTTATATGTAATGTCTCTATAGGGGCAGCTGGATCCCCTAATATTAATTTTTTACCGTCGACAGGAATTATAATATCAGCTTTAATTTTAAGTTCTTTTCCATCTTTAGGTTTAATTTCTTCATCTAAGAATATAATATCACCAATAGAACCCCCATTATTAATGTTAATATCCCCACCTGTTATGGTACCCCCATTAAGGTCAAGATCCCCATTACCATCCACTACTACAAGATCTGATGTGCTTCCTGAAATTTTTAATTCACCTGATAAATTATCAAACACTACTAAGGGTAGGGGTGTAGTTGATAGGGGTATACTAGAGGGTTGGATTTTAATACTTGAAGAAATTAGTATATCATCTTCAAATTGAACTTTATTACCAAAAACTATATTTCCTTCATCATCTATAACTAAATTATTTGCACAACTAGATGTGTAGAAAAGACAACCTGTTGTTTCATCCCAATATACTACATTAGCTTCAGAACAATCAACAGATTGTGAGGGTAAACCCGGAAAACATAATCCAGGACCTATTTCTGATGATTGTGTAGTAAATGATCTAGTAACAGGTTGAATATTACTTATCCCCACCATGTTTTGTTCATGGTAACTACCTGAAAATTCTAATGTATAATATTGGGATAAAGGATATTCATTTTCTTCATTAAAAGCAGCAATTGAAGCTGTAGTTGATGTGTCATTAATTGTTACAGGTGTTGTTCCTTTAAAAATTCCAGGAGATAAAGTAAAATTAGGATTATTTTCAGAAGAATATATAGAAATATGTTTTGGGTTATAAGCTTCTTCTTCTACATCTGAGATAGTTGTTTCATATAAACTAAATTTATAAAAATCTTTAATTCTATCCTGCCCAAACATTCTAAATCTGTAATATTTGTAGGGTGTAGTATTATTGAAATCATTTAATCCTCTATCAAGTAAATGAACGTAGTTATTAATATTTCCATTAGATAGAACCTCTGCATGGTCTTGGGGATTAGTTCCGGGGTAACCACCATCATCTGAAGATTGGAAATTATTAAAAACAGGATTTGTGCTGTCTCCTAATTCAGGTATTATATTTACCCCATTATAATTTGCTAGCTCATTTTTAAATGGTATGAAATTTATATTTCCCCATATGTCTAAAGGTACCCATTGATCATCTGCAGATGTACCGGTTTCATTAGAAGCTTCTTCAGGTGTTGCAGCATTACTTCCTTCAAAAATAAATCCTTGTAAAGTAGCTATATCTGATTTATATGAAAACCATTGGTATCTATGGATTATTTTAGGATCATCACTAAAATCATACCCAAATATTAATCTATCATATGATGATGGAGCTTCATTATAATCAATTTCACCCAAAATTTCATTAGTAATTGCATTTCCAAATCCATCAAAAGGAAAATCTGGAGAAGTAGAATTTACATAAGGTGGTAGTGTATCAATACTAGGAGCCACATTCAGTACTGTATACAATTTATGGTTTGGAGCTACTTGTGAAAGTTCAGAAATAGTCACGCCAGGTAATCCTCCTGGTGCTATAAATTCTGAGGATGGATCATCTACAAGAGTTCCTAAGTCATTTGACATATAAAATGCATTTGGACTTGTTTCTACACCTTGTGCTGTATTCTCATTTATTTTCTGTTGTAAATAATTCAATTGAAGGTCATTAATAGGACTAGCAACTGATACTGGATTTGTATTATTAGTTAAATTACTTATATTAGTAAAAACTTTATCACCCGTAAGAGACATTGATGTTTCACTATAAATGTATTCTGTGATTTTAGGTGGGTAATTAATTCTAAATTCTTCTATTAAAACAGGTTCTGGGAATTTTAATTTTACATAAAATGATGATGTTTGGTTAAGATATTGTATTCCAGTAAATGGTCCATCTACCTCATATGTAGGATAAGACCCATAAGGATTTGTTACAGTAGTAAATCCAAAAGTATTTTGTTTTACATAAATTGATGATGTAAGATCATTATCTATTAAATCATTTATACTTGAACTTGTAAAAGCATAATTATTTAAACTTAAATTTACTGTGTCAGGGTTGACTGTAGCTGATATTACTTCAGGGCCTCTTTTTTGAACTTCTATAGTATTTAATCCATCATATGATTCAGTAATATCACTTGGTATTACAGTAGTTATACCAATAGAACCCATAGTGTTTAATGCCCCTGTTATATTTAAAATAGATGTATTAAGTATATTTGTATTAATAGTATTTGAAGTTAGATCTCCTATACTTCCATTAAGTGCATCAAATGAAGAAATATTATTAATAGAAAATCCATTCATATTTATATTTCCACTCATTTCTAAACACTCTGAATAGATACAACCACTTACAGATAAAGAACCTGATATAAAAGCATCCCCAACAAATGGGAAACCATTATCAGCTAAACCTGAATAATCAGAATATATAGCATGACTTGCTGTTCCCTCTAAGTTACTAGTTATTATATTAGTACCATTTACAGTTCCCTCATTAAATGTTATAGAAGTTCCTACAGTAAATGATCGTGTAACTGGTACAATTTCTGTAATATTTATTGAGTTTTTCTTTTCAAGACTACCTGAATATCTTATTCTATAAAATTGAAATGATGATGATAAAGATGTTTCTGCAATTGAAGTAGTTCTGTGTAAGTTTTGGTTTAAAAAAGATGGGGTTAAACTTAAATCATCTCCTATAATATTAGGGGGGTTAGATTGAACTAAGATATTATTTGGACTTGATCCTGTTGCTAATAAAGTTCCTTCATTTCCACTTTGAAATGAGGCACTATGACCATAAATTTCTATAGATTGTGGTAAATAAAAACTATTAGGATCTTCATTATGGAAATTATGTCTAAATTGAGATACTATAACAGGTTCAGGAAATTGAAATATTACATTAGCTGCTTTTTGGTTTGTATTGATACTAAACGGGTTAATAGAAAAGTAATTAATACCATTAAATAATTGATCTACTAAAGAACCTGAATTACTTGTAACATCATCATTAATAGAAGATCCAGGATTTGTTGTACTTGGGTCTCCATTATCTCGTTGAACTGAAACCATATTTGTAGTTGGTATGTATATTTCGTCTATAGGACTTACAAATAAAGATGTTTCACTTGATATATTAAATTCTGCTATTTGACCATGAGTAAGTTCACCTGATTCACTTTTATAGTAAACTATATTAGGTGATGTTTTTAAAGGTAAACCTGCGTGTAATCCTTCACTAGCACTTATATGACCTGAAGCTGTTATATTATCTTTTACCCATATATGACGTGATGAAGTTAAGTGGTTTTTTATATTGTCAATATACCAATCATCATCTGTAATAGAACCCCCCTCAATATGACTTGCGGTTAAAGCATTAATGGCCCAACTTGAGGTTGCATATAATTTTCCCTCAACTGTTAAATCATTATGCAAGAATACAGAACCTGTGAATTTATGGGTGTCTGATTGTTCATCACCAAATATAGTACTAGCTGAGGTGACTAAAGCTGTTGTGCTTTCAAATGTAAGTCCTTGAATATTTGCAGCTCCATTTAGATATAAATTACCACTAGCACTTATATCTCCCTCAACTGCTAATGCGGTGGGTGGTTTAGTTCCCGCTCCTACACTCATAGATTGATTTAATGCAATAGTTACATTTTTATCAAATAATGTTCTTTCTCCTACATGTATGTTATGAGTAGGAACTATTTTTCTTAATCCTAATTTATTGTCTTGAAGTATGGTAATTATGGGGATTCCATTTATATTATTATTATGATTTATAATTCCAAAAGCACCAGGTAAAGTTTGGGTACTAGTATCATATGCATTACTACCATTACGGAATAATTGGGTACCATATTTACCATCACTAGTTTGTTTAAGGAAAATATTATTTGTAGTAGCATTATCATTTCCATAAGATTCTATAAGGGTTCCTTCAGAATTAGGATTGTCAAGATCTTTTACATTAGCAACTAGAATACTACCACTAACATTTAAAGTTTTGGATTTATCAGTAGTTCCTATAGAAAGGTAATTTTTTGTTGATGGGCTTTTAAATATTTCTAAACTATCCATAACAAAAAGTGAACCTGATATTCTTACATCAGTGTTTATAGAAGAAGTTATAGATGCATCTACTGAACTTGTAGACCATAAAATATTTTCAATATTGGTAATATTATTAATAATAGTGTTGTTATCTCCTGGGATACCCCCTAAAGAATCTGAACTTGTTATATAAAATTGCCCAGTACTACTATTCCATACTACAGGAGCATAACCATTTGAGCTATCTAATGGTACATCTAAAATTTTTAAATGTCCACTTGCACTTATAGTACCTTGTACCGTAAGGGGGGTTTCGGGGTCAACATTTCCTATTCCTAAATTATTTCCTTTTAATACTAATGGTGTGTTGGTATTGGTTTTAAAAGAAATTTGATTATATTGGCTATTAGTATTACCTATATCAAGTGTGCCATTATTATTTTGGAATGTGTTAAAATTATCTAAAGTAATTATTTTATTACCTTGAATTTCTAAATTACCTGAGATTAATACATTAGTACTGTCTGATGATGAGATATATCCAGTTCCTTCATACCATAAATTATCAGGAGCATAACTTGCTGTTCCATATAAATTACCATATGTGCCCCCTACAATTAAAGAACCTGTATTGATAACATCTATAGTTGAGGTATAATTTAATTCGTAAATTGCTATATCATTAGGGCCAAGGTTAGGATTTTGATTTTGATGTAAATTATCCACATCAAAAAATAATCTATACCATTTATAAGGAGTTGTATTTGTAAATGAAAATGTGTCTACTTGGGTATAACTTGTTAAAGAGGTTGGTAATTCAAAATCTGTAGATTTTTGTGCTATTCCTTCCCAATTTACACTATCATTAGATCCAGATATTTGGGGACGTTTATGGGATTTAAATGAAAAATATGTAATATCTACTGAATTAATAATAGGTGTATAACCAAATTTTTTAAAAAAGTTTAAATCTAAAGATAACCCTTCTGCATTTATGATATCAGTAGATAAGTAATAAGCTGTGTTTTGATCGAAATTATATTGAGTAGCACTTGTAGTATCTCCATCATATAAATTCCATAATCTAGAGATTCCTCCTTCGGGTAGAAGACTTGAAGTAAAAATATTAATAGGACCATAACTACCTTCACTATTTTGGGTTAAAAAACTAGTGTTATCAACTATATTTAAGAGACCTCCAGGACCTATATTATCACCTATTATTTCTAATGAACCTGTTATTACTGCATCTCCTATAAATGGAAAACCTGCACCTGTTCCCCCACTGCCTTCTCCCGCAATTGAAGATAAATCTACAGTGTTACCATTAGTTATAGATAAAATATTACCATTTAGGTATAAAATTTGATTATCATCACTATTTTTTACAAAACCTAAATCTGTGATTTGAGATGCACCCGAAATAAGAGTATCTAAACCATCTGTTGTAATTTGGACGGAACTACTAAAAGCCCCATCAAACACACCATAAAATGTACTAGCACTCATTTCGCTTGCGGAAACTATACCACTAGTAAAAATATTACCATCTGTAGAAATATTACCACTTGATGAAATTGTACCATTAATAATAATATTTCCACTTCCTGAAATACCTTGACCATTTAGATCAAGATATGCTCCTGTTAAGGTTCCATTATTAATTGTGGTTAAAGTGTCTACAGTTGTGTCTACAACTAAAGTATCTCCCCAATATAAGTTACCACCATTATTATATAATGCACTAGATGTATTTTGATTTAAAAGACTATTTGTTGCTCCTGCATCATTTAAAATAATGTGGGGATTTGCGGATAAATTGTCCAAATTATCTTCTCCTATTTTAAGAGACCCTGTTATAGAAGCTGTTACGGGATTTGCATTATTATTTTGATTATGGGGGAAGCCAGAACCTCCTCCACCAGTAAATGGGTTCCCATTGAGTCTATATCCTGACGCATCTATAATTCCACTTGCGCTAATATTACCTGAGGCTGTTACATTACCTTGTAAATGAATTTGAGAACTAGTTAAATGAATTAGCCCTTCTGTAGGATTAAGTGTTTGAATTCTTTGTTCAACATCTGAAATATTATAAAGTCTGTAAGCATCTATATATAAATCACTAACATTATTGTCTGTATAATGACCAAAAATTCTTCCTGAGAATTGATCTACACCCGTTTCGTTATCTGATGTTTTATTAGTGAAAAATATAGGATTTAAAGATTCTAATATTATGGATCCACTTGGTATTGCAATTGGTGGGGTGTTTCCTAAATACATCCCTCCTGATTGAATTAAACTTCCTGTGTTAATTATACCATTAGTTGTAAGAGTGTTTAAATTACTTATAGTGGATGAATCTACATTACCTACATTTATAATATTATTATCTGCTAAATTTAAATCTGTTGTTGCTTCTCCATTAATTATAATAGTTTGTTCTGGTAATGTAACTACTAAACCTGCATTAGCTAATGACTGGGACACAGTAGATTCAAAATTAGTTAACCCATAAGGGTTTACTAATGTGTTAGGGTTGACATCTGAATCAAAATTAACATTAATCTGTTTTCTATTATTTTCTATGATGTTAAGGTCTTCAAAAATATCAATATGATGTAAATATTGAATTAAATCCCCCCCAAGGGTATTAAGATAATATCCCCCACTTATATGGAGTTTATAATATTTATAGGATTCATTAGTTCCTAATGTATTAAAATTATCTGTTGTGTATTTTGTTATTGATCTTTTTTCATTTATAGGTAAATCTCCTTCTTCAAAAGAACCATCATCTATATCAGTAAAAGGAAATTCTGGATCTGTTCCTACTGTGAGAGATTTAAATTCAAAAATACCACCTTCTAAGGGATTATTTGATTTAGATGAAGATTCTTTATGTACTAAATTATTTTCTTCATATAAACCTACCCAATCATTTCCGTTGTTACTACCTGAAACTTTAATGGCTTCTATACTTCCTGAGGGGTAGGTGTTGTAAGGGTTGGTGGTGGGTTCAAGATTTCTACTAAAGTAAATACTAATTTTAGGAATTACTTTAGAGGATGATAATTCAAAACTATGTGTTGTGTATCCACTTACTGAAGCAGTAAAGGGGGCATAACTTGAAAGAATTGGGAAATCTTTACCACTTTCAGAGCTTGTAAAAGCAAATAAATCATAATTTATATTACCATTACTAGTAAAATTAAAAATTTTAAAATTTGGGTCGTAAAATATGGGGGTTGAATCACCTGTATTTTGGGTTCTATTAGGTAAGGTTTTTATTATATCGGCTGAGGATTTAGATCCAAAGAGAGTAATATAAGAAGAAGTACCTATTGAACTTGATAATTTTAAACCAAAGCTAGATACATATTCTACTACATCATTTTCATCTGTAGGGAATAAAGTTGTTTTATTAAAATTACCATGTTCTGTAGAGGATGAGGGGTTAGGAAAAATGGATGTAATAATACCAGGACTGCTTCCTCCTCCTTCTCCTGCTGTGCTTACACCATCTACAAATAGCCCACCTTGTATATAAACTGATCCAGTAAATGAATGGGAGACTTCTGTGGAAACTGACCCGGATCCAAAAATTGAACTACCTGAAGAAGTTAGGGTAGTAGTTGATGCAAAATTTAACCCCTCAATTGAAAATGAACTAGCATCTACATTACCATCTACATTAACATCACCACCTACATGAATTGCTGAAGCTGTTATGATTGCATCTGGGTGGGAAAAACCTGTTGGACCTATATATCTGTAACCTTCAATCCATAATGGGTGAAGTTCTGATGTATTACCAGTTGGATCTTGTCCATCTCCTGTAGCATTATTATCTTTTACTGGACCATCAGCTCCAAATAATAATATACCAGATTTATAATCAAAAAACCACCCTTCAGTATTATTAGCTATTCCTGCTTCACTAAATGTACCCCCAGGTCTAAAATTATTGGCATCAGCTACAATATTGTTACCTGAGTTAAAATAACCATTAGTACTATCATTACCTGAATTTTTTGATTTTCTTACTTTTATTTTATATCCTGTTCCAAATTTGTAAGGGGATATAAAATTATCCAACATAAAAGATTGTGAAGCTGCTAAATGATCATAAAAATATTCTTTATATAAACCACCAACATCAATATAATGATTATCATAATAAGTAGATGAATCAGAACCTGTATTTTCATATCCAAATGCTACATAAGCTTGATCATTACCACCTTGTAATTTAATTAAGGGACATATAATTTTTTCTACATAAGGGTTGGTTCCTGTTCCACTTCCACTAAAAAATGAAGATGAAAAATATCCTCTAGCTAAACGCTCTTCAGGAGTACTACCCGAACCTGTGATCCAAGTTCTAATAACTTGGGGAAGAGTATTATTAATATTTTTAGCATTAGTAAAAGGTATTTCATCAATATTTGTAAGAATATCCTCAGAATAAACATTAAATGATTTTGAAAATTTTTCGTTAGATATTGGTCTATTAGAAGATATATTAGATATTCCTAAAATACCTTTAAAAGATTGTATTCTTTTTTCTAATTCAAAAAACTGTGCTTCTGTAATTGGCATATTTGGCTTTTAATTTATTATAAATATGTTAAAAAATAAAATTAATCTGGAAGAATTTCTAAATTACTAATTAATGTACCCGCACCTAAGGCCGTGTTTTTATATCTAATTCTAAATAATAATACTCCATTTACAAAGAATATATATCTATCTATAAGATTTAGTCTAAATTCTATGTAACTACTTCCTACACTGCCTCCTAATTGATTATCACTTGTTGAAAGATATGAATTCCAACCATCTGCTAAACTATCTTCATTATCATTTTGATAACCAATATTAGACCAACCAGATCCCTGTGAATTAGAAGGACCTGGGAATTTTATGTCTACTCTAATAGGTGAATCATCAATTAATGCATCACCAACGAATAAACTTCTAAATATATCCTCTGTTGCGAAATTTCCGTAAACTCTAACTTTAAAATTCAAAGTATTTGAATTAACACTAGCATCTGTAAGTCTTAAAGCTGTATAATAGAATCTATTACTATTATTTGTTAATAAATCATAATTAGGTAAAAATTCGTGGAAATTATTATATATAAGATTATTATCACCATCTACAGAATAATTTTTAGATGGATATTTTAATATACCTCTATATGTTTGTTGTAGATCTTCTGTAGCTACAATACTTTGATTTGAATTATAATTTGCATTAGACGCTGTTAGCCAATAGGAATATCCATAAGTTTCACTTGAATAATTATGTGAAGTGTTATTATCCTCTTCCATAGTGGTTCTAGCCCATCTTCTGTCTTCATCAAAGAAGGTTTCTATTGAGTCTGTTTTTGCTACATAATTACTTATAGAAGACCCTGATGTCATAAATCTTCCTATTAATTTTTGTCCTAAATATTTATCTTGATAATCATCATTACTTAATGGATCTTTTTGACGTGCTGTAATTTTTATACCTTGTATAAAACCACCATCTCTGTCTGTTCCTGTGGGGGGACCGAATGAGCTCTGTTTTATATGATATAAAACACTACCTGTGCTTTGTTCTGTGGGGATCCAGTTAACATCATTTTCATGGAATCTTAATCCTCTTCTAAAATCTAAGTTTGTAACATCATCAAGTTGATAAGTTCTATGGAAGAGATCGTTTCCACTCATATTTTCACCATCCCCTATTATTGTTAAACTAGAACTAATACGTGATGAATACATTAGATTTTTAGTAGAAGGATAAGTTTTACTCGCTAAATGATGTATTAAATTTATACTAGCACTGACAGGGTAATCTATTTTAAAATAACTTATACCTGATATACTATGTGTTGGTTCTAAGTGTGATGGAGCATTACTCATTGTAATATAATTACCAGTGTTTTCAAGTGAAGAAGTATAATGGCCATCATCATAATACCAATCAAATTGATTTAAACTTTGAGTTAAACTTGAAGTTATATTATGAATTAATTCTATATAATTATAACCATCTCGAGGTTTACTTGTAATTTCTATAGTAGCATCCCAACCTTGATATCCATTAGAAAGAATTATTCCCTCTGAAGATGTGATACTTTGTGATACTCCGTTAAATGGAGAAACTTTATTAAGTGTTAATTTACCATTACCACCACTAAAGTTTATAACACCATTACTAAAATCATCATTATATCCATTTATATTTTGATCTTGATTATTATATTCTTTATCAAAATTTTCACCTAAATATGCAATAAATTGAGTTTCTCCATTAAGTATAACTTCTAAAGAACCTGTGTCCCCATATGCGTATGCTCTGTTAGGTGTTGTGTAATTCCCATTATATACTGGATTTACATGTGTATTAAGTGTTATACGATAATCATGGGATCCATCTGATTGTGATGTAAATATTACACGAGAAGAAGTTAAATATCTACCTCCACCAACTCCTGGATTTTCTACATCTATTGATTGAGAATAATGACCCAATCCTGCTACTAATGAACCTGTGTAAAATTTATCTTGTTTGTCTGCAGGGTGTCCTAAAATTGTAAAACTACCAAAATCACCTGTCATGTCAGCAGGGGAAGCAGGTATTACAAAAATTGATTTTGAAATTTGGAAAAATCCTGAACCTGTTTCTTGGTCTAATATTTTTAATGTTATAATTGATGAAGTAACTATATTTGAATAGTTGTGTGGGTTTGAAATAAATATACTTGCTGTACCATTTGCTGGATCACTATTTAATGGGTTAGATCCATCATCAGCAAAACTAAATAATTCATTACTTGAAGTAAATGTTATATTTAAATTTTCATTAAATGTTAAATTACTTTCTGAAGTAAATGTTGGTGATATAACATTAGGGGAAGAAAATATTTGAAATTCTTTATAATCACTGATGTAGCCATTTGTAGGACCTGAGGGGTATATTAAATATATAGATTCTTCTGAATCGTTTGGGTTGAAAAAGCTTGAAGTTAACAAATTATCTAAAGAAAATGGGGACTCAATTGAACTTGAAAGGGCACCTGTAATAAATACATTTATTTTATTTTCTGTTTCTATTGTTGTATCGGGGGTAAATATTATTTCTGAAGGATTTACATTAGAAGTTATATTATCTACGGAAGCTGAAACTACATAAAGGGCTCTTTCATGGTTAGAAAGATTAGCTTGAGAATCTACTGTATTTATATCTATATCATAAATGTGTGTTTCATCTGTTCCTAAAGGGATTATTAATGTATAGTATTTATAAACTTGGTTGAAGCCTACATTTTTCCAATCATTAAAAGAAAATGCGTATTCAAATTCTGTTAGTTTAAATGTCCCATCATTATATTCTAAGGTTTCATTTGTTTTTATTGTTGTACTAATATCAGTTGATAATATCATCTGGCCTTCTCCTGTAAAAGTTGGATCTTGGGTAGTTGATGATGCGTATAATTTAGCATCTTTAATGTAATCTTTATTAGCCTTTATAATTAAATCTCCTACAATACTGTCTTCACTGTCACCTATATCAATTTTAATTTCTAAATTATAACCAATACCATCATGGGTAATTTTTGGTGTAATTACATCCCCATCAAAATTGTCTCCTTCTCTACCTGCTTTAAATACACCATGATTACTACTTATACCATTTATGGCATTTTCGGGATCATCAAGATAACCTCCACCATAAACTGCCATAGTAAATGGTCTGTAAATTTCTCCATCATCATTCATAGCTTCATTATAAAATAAATCAAGAGCTAGTTCTTCAAATGACATTTTCATACCCCATGAATACTCACCTTGACCCTGTCTGTGTAACTTAGCTAGTGTAGAATCATTTTCATTATTAGAACTATACATTCCATAACCATATTCTTTATTTGAAGTTGAATGGTTATTTCCTGCACTTGCTAAAGTGCCATCTTCTCTAATATCTTTTCTATATGGTTTATGAAAAAAATCAGCCTGTCTCCTTGCATCTGATGGGATTCTTTTAAAACCAAATTGCATTGTACCCTCATTTAAAGGAATAATTAAAGAATTATAATCTATTGAAGATGTTTGAACATTAAAATATTCATCTGTGATACTTAAATTGTTATAATTACCATTCGCTATTTTTACATGTGAATCCTCTGGTGCATTAGAAATATTTTTGTAAAAGTAAATATTATCATTTACATTTAAATCTAAAAGTTGTTGGGAATAATTAAAGACAGGATGACCCGCCTCATAAAATGTTGCAGCATCTGATTTACGATTATTTTCGTTTTCATCATCAATATTTTTTGGTTTTTTTCCAGGAACTATCATTATACTTGTACCTAATAATTTACCCTCAGTATCAAGTAAATGAGATGTATAGTTGTTCTCTTCTTTAAGAAGGGAGGAGTTTTGAAAATTATTTTGGAAATGAGGTACGAGTGAATGGTGAAAATCTGCATTTCCCCATTTGTTAGCACTTATTTCTTCATTTAATTGTAAAGCTCCTTTATTACCTAAAAACAATTCTACAGATGAGTTATAAGGATATAACTGAATGTTTTTGTGGTTATTACCATTATCAGTAACCTGATAAGTTTGATTAAAGTCACCCTGTAATTTTATATTAGATATTTTAATACGTGGGTTGTTGGGATGTTTTAAAGATTGGGATAAATTTATACTACCCGAAGTCATTCTGTGTGGCGGGTAGAATGCACTCACATTAAGACCACTTAACCAATCCATACTATTTAGGTTAGCATGGGGTTCAACATATCTTTTAAAATGAAATGAACTATCTAGTGCTTCATTTTTACCCCTAAATAACCCATAAGATGCAGTAGCTATAGGCTTGTAATCAGGATCATCAAAGTTGATTCTAAGATCTATTCCTGTACCATAATCCCAATATGATTTACCCCATGGGAAATTTGAGTTAATATTAGGGGATATATCATTTACATACTCCGCCTCACCATCTTTTCTTCTACCATCATACCCCACAATTGGTGGGTAGAATAAAATGTCTGCAAAGTTACTCATCCTAACATTTTCCTCACTAACCAAACCCGGTTCCCCATCATTATAACCTACATAATATATTGTCTCATTAGTGTATGGATCTGTGAATTTATTAGCATGAAGTAAAAGAAAAGCGATAAGGGGGTCTGTTATGAGGTATACATCTTTACCATTATTAAAACCTGCCTGATCTCTTTTGTAACTAGGAATAGTCTTTAAAATATAAAGTGGATGATCCTCTGATAAAGCGTTAATACTATTATTACTAGGTATTGTGTATTTGTAATTTGATTCTATATCATCTATTTCTTCTTGAGTTATACCAAATTCTAAAAGAATGGGGGTTCTGTCAGCTAATGTGGATTCAATATTGAGATTGGAATCCAGAGATTCATCGAATGTGCTCCAAAGCGTATTTAAACCATCAAAAGTACCTATACCAGACCCAAATCTCCTACCACTGCTTTGTCGTGTAAGCCAACTAGTGTTTTGAACCTGAAATGTCCATTCACCTAAAGAGGCACCACCTGGTGTTCTTGGAGTATTTATAGGGCGAGGTCCTTGTGGGGAGTTAATATAATAAGACATTTTGTTATAAGGTGAGTTATCTGTATTATTATAAGTGGCTCCCTCTCCCACCTCAAATTTAAGTTCTTCAATTTCTTCATTTCTATATCGATGAAATCTAAAATTGTAGTTGTTTATTGAGGTTGCATCTTCATCACGGAAATTTGCAGGAATAGCTGTATGACTTCGTAATTCAGCATTAGTAGGAGAATATCGAGTAAATGCTTCATTTTCTGAAATTGTTTCATCTTCAGAACCTTGGGGACCATAAATAAATGTTTTTATAACCTTATTATGTTTGAGATCTGAAGCATCAGTACCTGTTATTAAACCTGCTATAAATGAACCTGTAATCCCTAATCTACCTAAATTATTAATGCTTTCCCCAAATATAGCATCTGAATATGCTGAATTAATGTCAGCAGTTGAACCTGTTTTTGTGTTTCCTCTGGCATTAAACAAAAGGGGAAAGAAACTTGAAGTATAATGAATTTGGGTTCCTGATGTAGTTTCTAATATAGATGGGTTATTAAATGAAAATACATCAGAATTGCTTGAACCTGTGGTAAGTTTTATAGTTTTAACTGTTTCTGTTAAAGGGGAAAATGTTAAATTTGATGATGAAAAGTATCTTTTTAATGATAAATTTATAGCATGGTGGTCTAACGATGGGGGATGATTTACCGTAGTTAGTATTCTTACACTTACTAATTGTTCTTTACTTGTTGCTGGGCGTTGTGTAAGGGGGGCTAATTCATTAGCTAATGTAGAGGTTTCTGAACCTGTCATACCGTGTAAAACAAATGTATTTCTGTATACTCTATCACCTTGTTGTGAACCTGAATTGTCTTGTTCTACTTCTATGAAAAAATTAGTAATTGTGGGGGAACCACTAGGATTAATTTTAATAAAATTAGGTTGTCTTCCTGTTTCTGTTCGTGTAAAACCATTTTCGTTTGAGGGGGCAAATTGGATATTTCCCTCGGGGACAATTAACTCATAATGATTTTGGGGGGATATTGAACTACCCGTAAATAAAGATGTGTATTCTGTAACTAATTTTTTATCACTATTATATGATTGTGGGGGAGGAGTTGCATAATCTGCAGAACTAGTTGAAAAGTTTATTTCTGGTCCTGTGTAATCTGTTCCTGATCCACCATCATATTCTACAGACATACTAGCTCCATGATGTAAATGACCTATAGGCTCTGTAATAGTAGCTATTATTCTAGTTCTTAATACAGCGGATCCTGTAAAATTATCATTAGAAATTAATGAACCTGTAGGAGAAGTTAATGAAGCTCCTGCCATTAAGGTTCTAATATGGGTGTCAGGGAATGTACTTGAATTAGGGTTATTAGAAGCTAGTATACCTGATTCACCTTTATTTTCTATATCTACACTTGTGATATTAATAATAGTATTAGGTGTGTCATTTACTGTTATTGTAGATGGAATTGGTGCAGGTGCATTATGATTATTTTCATTAGTAGGGTTATGAGTAGTTGTTCCTGTGTATGTGTATACTTCTCCATTTTGATTGTTACTTGTTAATGAAGTTCCTACAAAACTAGTGGTGTAATGTATAATTAATTGGTTATCAGTACTTACAGATGTAGTTATAGCATGCCCTAATGATTCTGAATTTATATTTATACTACTAGGGGAAAATGAATGATTATCAGAAGTTAAGGTTTTATTAAAAGTTGTAGTATGGTGTAAAGGACCTATAGGTTCAATTACTTTTGCTTTTACTCTAAATCGAGTAATTGATAATTCATTATAAGTATCTACATTAATATGACTAGCCCAAGCTGCATTTGTAGATGTATTTGTAGTATGGGGGTCTCCATATAATACTGTTCTTGTTGTTGAATTGGTACCTACTCCACTAAGTCCTTCAGTTTCGGTTTCAAATTCTAAATTTGTTATTTGTGTAGGAGGTGTGTCAAATACTTTAATTGCTATTGAATTATTAATAGCTGCGTAAGTATTAGGTGATTCATTTGGAGCTATATGTGATATGTTAGCACTTGGAACTGCGTATGTGGTTGTTTGGCCTGATGAGTGATCGGTACTAGATAATTGCTGACCTATCCAAGATGATGTAACTGTGTAAATTAATTTGTCTGAATTTACATGTGTTCCATCTACATCAAAGTGACTTTCATCTATTATTAAGGCTGAATTTGTATGGAAAGTTTCTGCAGATGGTGTTGTTAATGTACCATCTTGGTGTGTAAATTGTTTAGTAAAGGTAGTTGTATGATGTAATGGACCTATTGGTTCAATTACTTTAAAATTAACTCTAAATCTTGAAACTGATTGAGATCTAAATACTGAAGCTAAATGGTGATTAGCCCAACTAAATCCACTTTTACCTTCTTCAATTCCATCATTAGTTAAATGATTATCCCCATACAAGACAGTTCTAATAATAGTAGAAGTATTATCTGGTGCCCCACTATAACCATAAGTTTCAGTTTCAACTTTTACATCTTTTATTTCAGTGGGGGCAGTGTCTTTTACTATTAATACTGTGTTATCTGTAGTAGTAATATTTGTAGTGCTTATTTCTCCATCAGGGGAATGTTCAGCTGAGGGGGAAATATTATAGGTGTAGTCACTCCCTAATGTAGTTAACAATGGGACTCCTACAAATGATGATGTGTACACACTTCTTCTTCCCAAGGATGGAAATACTATTGTTGTATCCTCTAAAAATGCACTGTTAGTATTAACAGTTCCAAATTCATTAATATTACTAGATATTTTAGTGTCAAAATGGCCATGGCCTAAGGGTTCAATAATTTCAGCTTTAAATCTAAAACGGGAAACTGAATGAGAAGCATACACATCACTAAGGACATCAATAACATCATTAGATGATTCTCTACCCCAACTATATCCTGTTTCACCACTTCCTGTACCATCATTAGTTGTTACATTGTCCCCATATAATACTGTTCTTTTTGAAGAATCTGTGGCATTAGAATCATTATCCTCATCATAACTATACCCAAACGTTTCTGTTTGTATTTCTACTCTTTTTATTATGGTAGCAGGTGTTTGGTTAACTGTGATTGTTCTAAATGTAGGATCTTCTATTAATTCTAATTCATTAGCTGCTGTAGCCTCAAAATTAGGATCAAATGCATAACCTAAAGTACCACTAACCGTAAATTGTTGTGAACCATTATTATTACGATCATTTCCCTCTAAAGTAATTTGTTGACCTATCCAAGAAGAAGTAATTACTGTGACTTTTTGGTTGTCTATTAATGTTGATACACTTTTGAATATATTTCCATCATCATCTGTTTCTCCTATTGTTGTTGGTATATTGGTAAACCCAAATATATCATTACTATAATTACCGTCACCATTAGTAGGTTTTAATAAAAGGGTAACATTGGGTTGGGATGATGCTATTCCTATAGGTTCAGTAATTCTAGCTTTAAATCTAAAACGAGAAACTGAAGTTTGTGCCATAGCTACACCTAATATATGAATATTAGTACCATTTTCATCAACACCACCCCATTCTTCTCCTGTTTCACCACTTCCTGTACCATCATTTGTAAAGTGAGCATCCCCGTATAATACTGTTCTTTCTGTGTTAGCGGTAGCAGCTAGATTACTGTATCCTTCTGTTTCAACTTCATATATTATGTCTTCAATTTTAGTTGAAGGGGCTACACTCATGGTAACAGAAGCACTATTAGTTAAATCTACAGCGTCTGTACCTACATTAACTGTAGTTGCTAAACCTAGGTCGGATGTTGATCCTGAAGTAAAGTGGGCGGAAAATGTTGTTGTGCCCGGGAGGGTTTTAAATTCAACCCAAGAAGAAGTGTATGATCCTGTTAGTAATTCTTTTCCAGTAAATATACTACCACCATATCCATGGTTGGTTGTATGACCAAAATCTGTTTGATATTCACTTGAAGTATTAAGAGTAAATGTAGCGTTAGTTTCAAAAGTATTTGTATAAGGGTTAGGGGTTTCTGTATCTACTGCTGTTGTTGTTTCATAACTAAAAGTAATTCGGATTTCATAATGGTTATCACTGTCAGACATACCCCCATTATAATTAACCCCACTACCAGGGTTATAAGATACGTCAATTGTACCATCACTATTTAAATTAACTGGTTGTGTACCTACCCATGCATCTCTAAAGGTTGAAGGTGTAGTACTAAAATTACTACTATCTCCTAAAATTCCTGAATTAGTATCACTTACATAATTATCATCTCCAAAAAATATACCACCACATTTAAAATTTTGAATATTTTCATTAGCTCCATTATCAACATCTCCTCTTAATTCAATTTTAATTACACTTATAGAATCAATTGTAGTAAGGTCAGTTACTCCATCTGAAGTAAAGAAATTAGTTAAATTTATAGTACCTCCAACTTCACTTGTATCCTTATTACTTTTATGTCCTAACATATTAGAATTACTAGATACAACATTAGTAGGGTCTACACTAAATGGTCCATAAGAAGTTATAATTTCCTCTGATGAACCTTCCCCACCATCTACTTTTATTTGAGCAACTATATCTTTATGTGAAGGACCAAATGGCTCAATAATATTACATTTTAATCTTAATCTTACAATTGATTGAGAAACATAAGTGTTGTAAGGTTCTTGACCTGCTGTTAAATTACTAAATAAAGTTGGAATTTCATCAGAAATAATTGAACTAGATAAACCATACAATAAACTAGAAGTTAATTGGTTAGTACCATCATCTGAAAAATAACCTTGTTGATGATCATTACCACTTTCAACTTCAACAACAACATTTTCAATTTTTATGTTGGGGCATTTATTTATAGTTAAATTAGCATTGGGGGCGGGGGCATTATAAACATCATAATGGTTATTTATAATGCCATTTTTTAAAGTTCCATGTTGTACCCTAGTTGTATTATTTAGCTCTGTTAAAGTAGTGTTCACCCCATAGTATTCAGTGGATATTGATAGAGCATTTCCATTACCATCAACAGGTAATTCTTTTACAATTGTAAAACGATTAAAATCGCTAGTGTCAAATTCTTTTTCTAAAGAGGTATAATCACCTGTGGGATCAATAGCTGATTTATTAATATTAGTAGCTACACTGGAGTTACCATTAATTCTAAAATATCCTAATGTATTATCATCATTAGCTAATGTAGTAGTTGATCCACTTTGTATTTGAACGTAAGTGTAATGGTCATTATTTATATCTACAGGAGGAGAAATGTCTGCTTGTACTTGTATTCTTACTATTGATGATGTATATCTGTCATCTAATTGTCTAATTGATTCTGAGGTTAGTGTTTCTGTAAAATCATATAATACTGTGTGATCATGAGTGTCTACTAATTTATTTGTAAAACCTTCAGTATTATTATCTCCTTCAAATTTAACTTTTATATTACTAATTTCAGTAAGTGGGGGTGGGGTTATTTTTAATTGTATATTATCGTGAGAAGACACTCCTGGATTTTCATCATTATCAGGGTATTGATCTCTTAAAGTGACTTTAAATGTTTCTGTTTGGGGTTGACTAAGTTTTATAGTGTTAATACCTGTGCTTGAAAATACGGCATTATAGTTAGTTACACTAGCAGTAAAATGTAAACGTGGGGCCCCCTCTGATGAACTAAAACCAGGAAATTCTAATGATTCTATTGCTATTGATTGATGAGAATCTTGATCAGTTGAATCTCCCCCATCACTGTGATTTAAAGTAAGAGTGTAGAGGTCATATGAATTATCTAATGCAGTACCTTGAGGATTGGTTCTACTTGCTGTAAAAGATGTTAAAAAATCATCACCTTCGTTATTTACTTGGTTATCATCACGAGATTCCTCAAAATTTAATACAAAGTCTTTAGAACTAGAATCATGATCTAAATTTAACTCAAAGAGTGTTCCATTTTCTGGTAGGATTGTAGGGACTACGTTTACAAAACTACCAATTGTTACAGTGTGGAATATTTGATGGGTTTCCCCACCTGAACCTGTTTCAGCTGCATATATAATGTATTTATTGATTCCACCTTTTCTTTCATCCTCACTTGTTGGTTCATAAAAACTTTCTTCTCCCTGTTTTACTGTTATGATGTTATCATCTACAGCCGTTCCTATTTTTAAAAAATTAAAGTAATTAGGTTTAAAATTACCTGAAGAAGTTGTTTGTATTTTAACTTCTCCAATCGCAGCTAAATTTGAATTCTCAGGGTCGGCATTAGTAATAGTAAGGGGAAAAAATGTGTCTTTTGAAGTAGGGGTTGCAACTCCATCAGCTGTTGACTTTGAAATGTAAAAAGGATCACCTGCAAAAAATACAGCTGTAGAACCACCACCTCCCCCATCTGTAATTTCATCACCATTTAAGTTAAAATAGTTACTAGCATAAATCGCTCCTTCTACAGTTAAATCAGATGTTGTAATTCCATTTTTAAATTGAGCTACTGATCCTGATTGGATAAATTTACTACTACTGTATATGTGGTTTCCTGCCATTTAGGGTTCTATTACTGTTACTGTAGTTCCTTTTACTACTGTTTTTAAAGATGATGAATTATTAGCTATTATTAAATATTCATAAACTCCTGCTTCATCATAAGTTCTTTCAAAGAATGACTTTAAAAGTAAACCATTACCTTCTCCTTTAGATACTGTTTTCCATGTGCTTGTGTCTCCTGTGGTTATTAAGGTATTATTTTCAATAAAGCAAAATCCACTAAAATTACCTGAGGCTGTTATTCTTGCTGTTTCTCCTACTTCAATTACCCATTCTTCAAATGTTCCATTAGGGTTGGCTTTTCCCACATTTAGAGGGTTGTTAGTAGGTTCATTGGGGGTTTCAGTAGATGTAGACATTCCTACAAATTGATTAGCATATATGTTTCCCGAACTTGTTAATGTTAAGGAAACATCTATCCCATTTTTAAATTGAGCTACTGATCCTGATTGTATAAATAAAGAACTTGAAATTAGATGTATACCTGCCATAACCTACATTTTTCTAACCATTGCTTTAATAGTGTAACTTTTACCTTCCCCATCTTCTATTGCTTGTGCTATTACTTTACCAAATAATAATTTGCTATAAATATGTCCGGGGTTAACTCCTTTACCATGACCTTTAATTTTTGATGTAATTATATAATCACCTACTTTAATTTTTCCTGTTATAAGGATAGGTTCAGCTCCTAATACAATTGGGTAATTTCTGCCTTTAGAAACAATACCCATAACTAGGGGGTCTGAATCTTTTTCGCATGGCTGTAATGTGCCATTTTTTAGGGATAAAACGGTGCCTTCTTGCATTTGATCGAGTCCTTCCGTTTCTAAATTAATCTCGTGGATACCACCAAAGAATGTGTTTACAGCAAAGAGATCATTAAATTTCCTAGTATCAGAACCTATATTTTTTTGTGTGTTTCCATTTCCATCTACATTATCATTATTAGGTAAAATATTATTGACATTATCTAATTCAATGTTTGCATCTATTCCCGACACTGTAGCACCAGAAAAATCTGCATTACCTGTTATAATAATATCATTTAATTTAGCATCACTACCACTTGTTATTAATTTTTTCCACTTTGCTCCCACTTTAGTTTATTTTTTAATTGATTTTGTAATTTTGCAGTAATACTATATATATTTTGCATTTCTAATCCATCAAACTTAGTTCGGGCTATGAATTTAATTAAATATGTTAATTCATCTACAGAAAGATCAGTTGCGTGTTTTAGTTCTTTTAATTTTTTTAATCTTTCTTTTTCAATTTTTTGTTGTTTTTTTAATGCTTCTTGTTTTTGTTTTTTTTCTTTTTCTCTAGCTCGTTGTCTGTCTAATATTCCCATAACCCCCTATATTTTAAAAATTAACCTGCGTAAATCCATATGTCTCCATCTTTGTCAACTACCATTTCACCCGTACCAAATTGTAAATTTGTAGCAGCTGTTCCTATTGTATCTGTTAAGGCAGTACCATCTGTAGAAGGTAATTTTCTAACTGTAACTAAATCACCTGCAACTTTACCATCAGTATCAACACCACTATTAGTATCAACACCATCATTATTAGAAGACATAAATGTATCATCAATCTGTTTTCCTATAGAAATTCTATTTTTATCTGCATTAAAGAATAATCCTACACCTGAACCTACAGATCCACTTTCAAATATAATACCTGTGTCAAGAACTGTAGCATTAACTGCAGGATCATCACCATCTGCTTCTATAAAAGGAGTTCCACTACCACTACCTAATAATATAAATCTATCTTCAACATGGAGGTGGGTAGAATCTATGACTGTATTTGATCCAAGAACTGTTAAATTACCTCCTACATGTAAATCAGTCCCTACATGCATATTGGATGCTGTTACAGCAGAGGCTGAAATGTGACCACTGGCTGTAATATGACCTGATCCTGCTTCATTACTACCAATAGTATTTCCTACTAATAAAGAACCTGTAATTATTGCTTGATCAGCCCCTATTGTGTCTCCACCATTATATGGAAATGACTTTATACTGCTAACTGTGGTTACTAAATCAGCTATTGAGGAAGTTGCGTCTGCAGCATTTTGTGTTAAAACTCCTATTGAGGCAGTTGCGTCTGCAGCATTTTGTGTTAAAACTCCTATTGAGGCAGTTGCGTCTGCGGCATTTTGTGTTAAAACTCCTATTGAGGCAGTTGCATCAGCTAAACTTGTAGAAACATTAAATGTAAGGGGCGCAACTACAGGGTCTGCATCTGGATTTCCACTACCTGGGTGTACTAATTCTAATGCACCACTAATAAAAACTGAACCTGTAAATTGATGTCTGTCTACTGCGGCTTCATCACCAAATACTGTACTTCCTGAAGTTACTAAAGCTGTATTAGAACTAAAAGCAAATGAATTTAAATAATAAGTGTCTGCACCAATAGTGGAGGCAGTAATATTAGATGCTGTTATATTTAATATTTGATTTGCTGCATGGTAAATTTGGTGATCAGATCCATCAGAACTTGAGAAGAATAAGTCTCCTGATGAAGTTAAAGATCCAGTTATATATACTTCATCAGCTAATGAAATTACAGGTACACCTGTTGATGTTGTAACTTTTTTTAATATAGTATGTCTAGCTAATTCATTAATTCCACTGGCTATTGCTGTCGTTAATGTTATACCGAAATTAGCATCCTCACCCTCTACTTCAGCTTCAAATGTTGCAACTGTTTTTTCTTCTTCAGTTCCATCACTATATCTTATAATAATTTCATCACCTGCTGTAAGGGTTTGACTATTTAAAATAGATATGTCACTACTTGTTATACTTGTACTTGTGTTTATAACAACTGTATTACTTTTTGTAAAAGGAATTAATTCACTAGTTGTAAATCCATCTATTTCAATATTATCACCTGCGTCTATCCCCAATATAGAACTATTACTATCATTTCCAGTAGCTACTTGTACAAGGTGACCCTCTGCATTTGTCCCTACATAAAAACCAGGACTAGCGACTGTTGGTAGTTTACTAGCTGTAATACCTCCTGAAGATGATATTGTAATACCTGAACCTGTAAGATATAATTTAGTGTCTGTATCCCCTAAAATAACACCATCTGAATTGCCTACAGCAAATTCTTTATCATTATTTAAATGATAAGCACTTGCAGTCATATTATCTACACCATATACATCAGCATTATTAAAATTAGCATCTGTGTTTGCTGATGCATCTTGGATACCTGATCCATTATGACCAACAATAACAGTGTTAGAAGTAAGACTAGAAGCACTAACAATATTATCACCATATTTTTTAGCATATTCAGAACCTGTTTGAACATTTCCTGCAGAATCAATTACTAAAGGAGTTTGATTGGTACCATCATGTCCAATTCCACTTAAATTAAGAGGATTAGTAGCACTTGCTGTTAATGATTGTAGTCCTGCGTTACTACCTGATACTATTACTTTTTTCCAATTTGCCATTTTATCTTATTTTTGGGTAATTTTAATTTTTTAATGTATAGATTTACTAGTAAATCTTGGAACAACTTCCAATATTTCTCTAAAGTCAGTAGGGATAACATCTTCTGTTACTCCTTGTTTAAAGGCAAATAATACTTCATTTGTACCGGGAATATGATAATACCCTGAGGATGCTGGTGTTTCTAAAGTAGAATTTGAAAATATATGAGAACCTGAACTAACCCCAAATGCACCTGAATAAGATCCTGATGGTCCTGTTGTTCCTTTAAGGTAATATAATGATGTAGTTGCTCCTGATGCTTTAGCATGAGCTGCGCTAGATGTACTAAATCTGAAAGACCCACTTCTTACAATTGATTCACTAGGGTATATCAAAAAGTTTTTACTAGGAGTAAATAAAGCATTACCATTAGTGTCAAAAGCACTAGCAGAAGCTTCTCCCTCACCAAATTCTCCATCACCAATAATTTTTCCTTTCATATAATTTTCTATATATACTCCCTCAGAAATATCATATCCATTACTAGTTGATTGTTTAACACCTTTTAAGCGATGTGCATTTAGCATAGGGGATCCTGATATTGCTCCCACAACTGTACTTGATGAAAAACTTGAAGTTAAATGAAACACCTGGGACCTTGCATCTTGTTCTGTTATAGGATAAAAATCATATTCTATTCCTGTAAGTCGCATTTCTGATCCATTTTTATAAGACCCAGATTTAAAATATATTCCATAATAGGCATAACCTTTTACATTAGTAAATTGAAAAGTTCTAGCATCTGAATTATCTGTGGGGCTTGATTCTTGGGCAATGCCTGTCCATGTATTACCATCCATTGATCCTGATATTTGAACTTGTTTATGATAGTAATCTTCATCACCCCAATATAATTTTATTTTATTAACTATAGGGTAATTAATAATACCCGTGGCACTACCATTAATAGTATTATAACTAATACCAAATGATTGAATTTGTGGTTTATCTACAAAATTATAAGATAATAATATATTTGAACTACTTACATTTATAGGACGATATCCTTCATTTGATCCCGTAAGACCATTAAATGCTTTTGTAGGATCATAACTATTAGAAGATGATAAGGCGTATGAAGATGTTATTAAATCTATAAAATCTACATCACCGGCTATATTTAGAGTATGACCAATGGCCCCACTTCCCGAAAATAAAGGTTCAATTTGTTTAGTATTATCTGTGTGGGTACTGTGTCTTATAATAGATTGAGGTCTAGAAGATGTAGCACCTAAAGCATATGATTGTGTCACATTATATAAAAAAGACCATTCAGACACAGTATCATCTTGTTCATATTTTACAGGCCCCAAACCCCCCCATGTAGCATATGAAAAACTTTCTGTTGGGGTAGTATTAAACATTATTACTTTTTTTGTTTTTAATGCGGGAGTAGTACTATGATTAATTATCCCGTGTGTAAAAGAGTAAGAACCTGTAGTTACTTCATTACTTGGGGCAAGTAACATCATAAATTTTTGTCCATTAAGTTCAGCAGCATCTGCCGCTACCCCAAATTGGGAGAAGAAACTTGCACTTATATCAGTAAATGCTGTTCCGGAAAATTCTCTTTGAAAAAGATCATTAAAAAGATGTCTAAATTCTGAAGCAGAAAAAGCTAACATTATTTCCCCTGTGTTATTATCTTGTTCTACATGATAAGCATCAGGATTAGAAACTAATGCTGTTTTAACCCTTTGATAATTTATAAGTCCTTTTGCTTTGGAAGAATTAATTCCATGTCGTGCAGACAGAGGTATTTTTTTATGTGGTTCTTTTTTAGTTGAGGTTGCAGAACTTGATATTTGTGTAAAAAGTTTACCTTTAAAGTTTTCAAATGCCATATTAGTATTGTTATTTTGTTATAAATATAAAATTATTTAGGAATCACAACATTATTCTGTACCCATATAAAAATCACTTCCACTATATAATAAACCCCCCATTACTGCCTTAGGGGTGTAGGTAAATTCATCTAATATAATTAATCCCTCTGAATTTACTATAAGAGGAATATTACTTCCTGAATTTATTGTAATTATGTCAGTAGTTCCATCTAATGTTGTTAAGGTTACTTGTGATGATGAAATTGAGGGTGCAAATAAATTTCTAGAAACTGTTAAATCAGTAACTGTTTCACCTGTATTTAAAATTTCCCATGTAGGACTTGTGTTGTTATTTCCTGGGTCTACACAAACATAAAATTCTTGAGTATCTTGTTGAAATACTATTAAACCTTTATAAGAATTAAAGGAGGGTATTGATAATCGTTCTGTAGCAGTAGCTGCTATAAATCGAGAATCTATAGGTTCTTGTGTGCTTGGATTAAATCCTGCTCCTATATTTATAGCCATTTAAAATTCTACTTTATAAGTTAATGATATATTTTTTTGTGTATTTGTTCTATATATTTTATAATTTCCTATAATTGATTCGGTAAATGCAGAAAATTCATCTTGGTTTGAATCTTGATTTATAATTTTAGTTAAAGGTCCTAAAAGATTATCATATATTATATATAAATATTCACCACTTATGGGGGGTGTAAAGGAAATTATTTGAGATGTTATTTCATTTTTAGTATTAAATCCATATTTTATGGTTCCCCCTCCTGAGGATAGGGTCCCGGGCCAATTAGTTAAAGTTTGAAGTTGTGTTAAGGAATATTCTTCTAAAGGTGATGAAGCAAATCTTAAACTTCTTACACGTTTCCATGTTCTTGATATACTTCCCGTATAAAATTCTTTTATATTATTATTATCACTTGAATTCCAATATTGTTCTATATTTCCTGTAGAAACTGTATTAAGAAGTGATACAGATAATGTAGTATTATGAGGGTTATAAGGTGGTGTAGATTCTACCCAACCATTAGATCCGTTAGCTAAACCAGATGTTAGTGTCCATGTAATTTCGCCAAGGGCTCCTTCTTCTATTTCATCTTGTTCATCTCTATAAGCATCTGATCTTATAGAATATACCACATTGGTTATAGTAGGATCTGAGGGGTTTATTTTATTTAAGGTTAACGTTTTATTAGTGGATATAGTTAACTGGGAATTATCTGCTAATTGGGTAATAATATTAATAGTAAAGGTGTGATTACCCACAGCATAAGTAGGAAAGTTATCAGGTGATATTATAATTGAATCATTCTCATTAAATGTAGTAATTCCTGTTGTAGAAGATGATAACATTCCCTTTATAAAAGTAGTTCCATTTAAATCAAATTGGGGGGTTAAAGTATAACTATTAGTTATTAAATTAAATCTATTAGTATTAAAATTGTTTATACTTATGTCTGAAATTGTGGGTAAAGAAGGACTTCCAAATACTAATTCTAATGTACCATTATTTATATTAACTGTCACATCATTACTAAAATCTTTTATAATTAAATTTGATAGTGATGAAGAATTAGAATTTGACTGTGTTTGGAATGTTGTTACATTACCCGCTACTGTTGTTATTAAATCATTTAAACCATCAACATGACTTGCAGTTGCCGTTCTTTGGGCAAAAGTTGCATGACTTGCAGAAATTGAAGAAGAAACAGATTCACTATTAAAAAATTGATTAAATATAGATCCGGTTTGAAATACTACTTGATTTTCTGTGATTTCTATTACATTAGTAGTGTTGATAGCTTCTACTGTAGTTAAAGAATCTACTAATATGTCTATGTTAGTACTATCAGTAGTGTTTTCTACTACTAAAGTATTAGTTTGAGTAGCTATATCTAAATCATTAGAATCTAATGTAGTTTCTATTATTTCAATTTGAGTAGAACCATTATCTACTATTTCAATTTGCCCTCCCCCCGATTCAACTATTTCTAGTTGAACAGCAGATTCCTCTATTATTTCAGTAATATCTGCCATTTAAAAATTATCTTGTTACTTCCTTAGATAGTTTAATTTTTCCTTGAAGAAGACGAGTTACTACTGGAGGAGTTGAATTATCTCTTATTTCAATATCATATACAGCTGTATTAAAACTCATTGAAGCTGTTGTGTCTGCATCAATAGTCAATGTAAATTGATGAGCACTAGAACTAACTGTAAAACTAGTATTACTAGTAATACTACCATCACTTTTAATGCCTTGTTCTTCAGATATGTCTAATATAGTTGTTGGAGAATCAACTGATTCTCTTATATCCATAGAAATATCATGATTAGCCAAAGATAATGGACCTCCATTAGAATCTTTATATTTAAAAGTTCGTTGAAAAGTTGACCCTTGTTCAATTGTAAAGTTATATATTCCTGCTGCCATAATTTAAGTAGATTTATTCTATAATAAATATAACAGAAAAATGGATAAATTACATTGCTTGCAAACGATCAAACACATCATCAATTGCTTCATGACGGTGGTTGTCTTCTAATATTCTTTTGTAAACATAATCAGAAGCTGCAATTTTAGCTACATCGTGGATTGCTGAGTAATTTATGTCTTTTAAATCGATTTGTTGATTGTCACCACAAAATATCATTGTTGAGTTTTTTCCTAATCTACCCAAAGCCATTCTAAATTGTGAACGAGTTAAATTTTGGAATTCGTCTATAATGACAACACTGTTTTCAAATGTGCGACCTCTAAAGTGAGCTAATGAAACCAATTCAATAGATTCTTCTTTTTCTAAGCGATCTAATGTTTCAGGTTTATTGTAAATTTTTCGCATATTTGAACGAATAGGCACTAGCCATGGCTCCATCTTTTCCTTTTCT
>Ga0187219_1000153_pt1 | contig 30045 bp, 38 predicted proteins | sample 13SPOviralmetaG_FD_130162 | JGI IMG/M metagenome (GOLD analysis project Ga0187219, IMG submission 130162) | Marine viral communities from the oligotrophic San Pedro Time Series (SPOT) site, San Pedro Channel, CA, USA - 13 SPOT_SRF_2010-07-21... | ecosystem: Environmental > Aquatic > Marine >... | reverse complement strand
AGTAACTTATCATTCACCTTATAATAACTTCCTATGAAAACTTTTAAAGATTTAATATTTAAATAGCATTCAATATCTACTATTGAGAAAGATGCAAAGCAAGCTGTATTAGAGTTTGATAATGGACGCGGTGTCTCTGTAATTACAGGAGGTAAGTTCTTTCATACTAGTGAGGCTAGTCCTTATGAAGTTGGATTTCTTAGGAAGGATGGTAGCTTAGGAGTTGTTAATATTCTTAGTAGTACTAATGTACTTCTAAATGAAAACTCTGATTATAATGACGTTGAAGGTTATTGTAATGAAGAAGATGTAACCCTTATTATGAAACATATTCAAAATATTTAAGACATGGATGATTTATTAATAAACAACATTGAATATACTATTCCTCTTGAGGATGCACAGGTTATTATATGGCAAGTGCAAAGAGAAGGAGGAGAAGAGAAAGCAAGAGAATGGATGCAAGAATATCTTGCTAGATTCAATTAGATAATGGTGACGTCTCCTACCAATAAGTGGAGACACCTTTTATAAATATTGTTTTATCATGGAATTTTTAACAAATCTATGTGTTGGTTTTAGCTGGGATAAGCTGGCTAAATGTGATCAAGAATACCTGTACGAAATGTACAGAACTATGAAGTATGCAAATAAATGTCCTATAACTAATGAGGATATGGAAACATTGTATCCTAATCGTGGTAATTTTAAATTCTTTACTGATTCAGTAAAGTTAGAGAAGTATATTAATAGTTCTCCTAAACGTAATGAAGTGTATACTTCTCATTTATTAGACAGTGTCAAATACTTTATGGTATGGACGTGTGATCATCTTGAAAATACTGAAGAATCATGAAAAATTATTTAAGTATCTCAATAGTTCTTATAGGAGCGATAGCTTCTTGTTCAAATAGTGGTAAGCTTAAGCCTGTTACTAGTAATTTAACACCATCTACTAACAGCATGTTTGTAGATTCTTTAGAGACTTTAATAGATTCTACTATTAAATATGATCCTAGGTATCGAAAACTAAAGAACATGTGTGATGATGTACCTGCTGATATAGGTGTATGTTCTGATGTTGTTGTACGTGCCTTTGCTAAGATTGATAGATGTCTCGCTCAAGAGATGTATGACTATCGTAAACAGAAAGGTCTTGCTACTGATAGGCACATTGACCATCGACGTGTAAGAAACTTAGGCGTTTTGTTTACTGATTACGGATATGAAATACCTGCTAAGCATAGTCGATACAATTCTGACTACTATAAACCAGGTGATATCCTTTGGTGGAAGCTAAACGGAACAATAGATCATGTAGGTATTGTCACTAAGAGTGGTAAAGTTCTACATAATTATGGTATGGGACAGGTAGCAGATGTTACTCCTTTTGCTTATGAAATACATAAGGTATACCGTTTAAAAGATTATGCCTATAATGAATATGCTGCTACCTTTTAGTATTCTTACGAGGTGCAGACTTAGGTCTTCCTTTTTTAGATCCGTTACGAGCTCTGTTCTTTGATTGAGCTTCCATTCTGATCTTTCCTTTTTTAGAGTGTGATGCATCAAGACCATCGTTGTTGCCATATGTCTTGGCTTTACGATTAGCTTTGTTTGCTTGTACTCTTTTCTTTTTTGCACTTGGTGTAGCTGAATAAGTTTTATCGTACTTCTTTTTCTTAGCTTTTGACTTTGCATTCTTTGCATAGTGCTTAGCTGACTTAGAAGTTCCTGTAGATTTACCTGCTAGTTTATTACGTGCCATAATACAAAGATAATAATTATACATTTAATATTTAAATACATTTAACATGGTTAAAAGAACCCACAAAACATGGAAACCTGAAGAGATTCAGGTAGTACAAAATTCTAATTGGAATAATATGACTAAACGTCAAAGATCTGTACTTGCAAGAGCCCTACAGAGAACTGTTAGTAGTTTAGACAATAAGTATCGTAACTTACATATAGCTAATAAAGAGATTGATAAAGCTTTTAATCCTGCTACTATTAATCTTGCTGAACGTAATCAAAGAGTAGCTAAGTCTACTTATGATAAGTTTATAAACGGCATTCTTAATAATGCTAAGAGCGCTACTATAGATGGAGATAAGATTCATATTTACTTTAAGTAATGGGATTTGATTTACACGGCATAAAGCCTAAGACTACTGGAGAAGCTCCAGTACGTATTGACTTTGATAAGGCGTCTAATGATGAGATAGATGTTTACTTTGAAGACCTAAAGAACTTCGAAAGCATAAATCCAGGTGTGTACTTCAGAGCCAATGTTTGGAGCTGGAGACCACTTTGGAATTATGTATGTGGAGTTTGTAGTAGTATACTATCAGAAGAAGATATAGAAGGAGGCAATTGGAATGCAGGCTATGTAATAGATGAAGATAAGTGCGAAAGCATGCTCCTATTACTTAATGCTGAGCTATCCAATAAGCTTACCCATCGATATCGTGATACCTACATGGATGAGAATAGAAATTCTTCTTATCCTTTTTATATAGAAAAAGTTGAAGACTTTGTCAAGTTCCTTAAGGAATGCGGAGGTTTTCAAATTTGTTAATTTTTAATTTTTATAATTTATACACACAATGAGTACATTTAAAGAAGCCTTGACAACAGGCAAAGTTGTCGTTCGTAAAGCATGGGTTAGTACTAAGAACCCAGAGCAAGTTGCTGTTCAATTCTTTCAGCAGATAGATTCTCCTAGTTCCGTTAACACTTTAGTGTCTATGGCTCAAGGTATTAAACCGATACAAACTGTAAGTGCCATCTTTTCGTTTTCAAGAGATGTAGCCCAATCAAAATTGGGTAATACTGATGTAGATTTTACTACAGGAGGTAAAGCTGTATATGCAGCTGATATGTTTGAACAAGAAGTAAATATTCAGGTAACTGAGAACTTTACTCCTAATCCTTATTCAGATAGCCATCAACCAAAGATTAATCCTGGTTCTGGTGAAGTTGTAACTGGATACGATAGTAGTACTAGTAAGAACATGCCTGTGTATAGACACACTGAGCTAGTTCCTGGTATCGCTAGTCATACTTGGGCTCCTAAAGACAGCATGAAGGTTGGGACAGCAACAGGTCAATCTAGTAAAGGTGTAAACCTTACTGACCTTCTAACTAGATAAGGTAGATAATCACTATCATCAATTTTTTATTGTTTTATTTGGGGGCACTTAATTGTGTCCCCATTTTAAATTTAGATAATGCCAATATCCACTAATTTAGAAATGAAGATATTTATATGTAGTATGATGTTACAAGAGCTGTTGGATGAAACAGAAGGTAACTCTAGATATAAACATAATTTAAAGTATTATATTAAGTCCTTACAAAAAGAACTAGATATACTATTAGATGAGCCTATTAAAAGCGATGCACTAGGTATGTGTATTAATAAAGCTTCTACAGCCTTAGAAAATGCTCTTAAACAGGTCTAGCTTAAATAACTGAAGAAAATTTCAGTATGTTGACTACAAAGAGTGGGGGCACAACGGTGTCCCTGCTTTTTAATTTTTATCAATAACTTTTTAATAACAAGAACAATCAAATGAAAAAAGTAATTTTAATACTCGCAATAGCTTTAGGAGCTATAAACCTATACGCACAAGACAGTACTTTCATGTACTATTTTGTGGATGAATTAGAAGATAAGACATATTATATGCCTAGTTCAGATTTAATAATAGCAAACTCAGAAAAAACTGAAGGAGCTAAGATTAGCTTTCACTTAACTGATGAAGGAGACTTCTCATTCCTTACTGCTAAACTAGTTGGTCTAGGTAATTGCTATGAGGACAACAAAATGATAATACTCTTTAAGAATGGCTTAAAGATAACTCTAACCTCTTGGAATAAGTTTAACTGTGATGGAGATGCTTACTTCAACTTAAATGCTGAACAACGTCTTTTACTTTCTACTCTACCAGTAAAGACTATCAGAGTTACTAACGGGTATACTTTTGAGTCTATAACAGTATCTAAAGGTTACAATAAAAAATACTTTATTCAAACCTTTCATTGTATAGATTACAATCTATTCACACTCTTTGAAGATTAAATCATGAAGAAATACTTTAATTGGCTAATGGTCAATACTAAAATTAGCAAAGCAAGCTTTAAAATGTTTTGGGCTTTGATGTACCTAATATTTTTATTCATTGTAATACACGAAGCAATAGTAGATAGTCCTAAAGCATTAATTGGACTAGCACCTGTTGGCTTAATGATGTACCACCAATGGAGAGAGTTTAAATCAGATACTAAACCAAAACAAAGATGAATAGAGAAGAAACATTAAACGGATATACATTTGAATTAATTGATAATGAGTTTTATCAATGTAGAGGAGATGTATGTTATGATGATGAGCATGATGAAGTACCTGAAGAAGGGTTATGGGAGGCTGCTTTAAAACTTGAACAAAAATTAAAAAATCAAGGATTAGAGGCAGAAACTGATTATTCTGAAAAAGGTTGGGTAGAAGTTGTTATTTTATAATAAACCAAAACAAAGATGAGTAAAGTAATTTTAAAAGTAAAAAAAGAAAACCTTATTGAATGGTACTTTGATAACTGGGATAGACATGAAGCTTATCAATTTCTTAATGATGTAAAACAGGATGTATTATTATCAGGAGAATACATTCTAAGAGTAGAAGAAATAGCTGATAGACTTGGTTATATTCCATCACATATTCTTGAAGGAGAACATGATGTTTTAGAATATGAAATATGGGATGAATTAATATTAATTTAAACCAAAACAAAGATGAGTGAAGAAAAGATATGTTCACATAAAGAACTAAAGGAAATTGCAGAACAATGGTGCAATTTAGTGGGTGAAAAGCCCACAATCTCAACGCTAAATGCTTTTGTAATGGGAGCAAAGTTAGCAGTGTCAAATAACGGATGGATAAAACAAAGATGAAAAAAATAAGCGCAGAAAGATTTAATAATGTATCGATGGCAATAATATCAATTTTAATTATTGTAATAATTGCATTAGCAATTTAATAAATCAGATAAAAAATAATTATCATGAAGAAACTATTTAAAAAGTTTAAAACTTGGGTAGCATGTGTGGCTAGAGCAGATGAGATTTATCTTGTCATGGGGCCTACTAAAGCAGATCCTGGGTGGAAAGTACTAATAGCTACTTACGAGATAGAAGATGCTATTGATTATATGAACAGATTTAATTACACTGAGGCTAAACAAGGCCCTTGGTTAACAAAAACAAAAGTTTATTAAGATGACAACTGACTATACTTACGGGAATATAGAGTTAAAAATAGATTATGATATACATGATTTTGTACCAGCTACCTATTATAATCCTTCTGAAGGAGGATATGTAGAGATAAATGATATACTTCATAAAGATGAATCTATTTATGAGCTTTTTTCCTTTGATGCTTTGTCCGAAATAGGAGAAGACATTTACGAAGACTTAAAAAATAATTAAACTAAAAGCTATGACTTATTTTGTAACAAACCAATTGGAACTTTTTATTTCCTACCCTCCTACTATTCAACATAGTACTTTATCTGTTATGATAAATGACATATCAAGATATCAAGTGCTTGCTGTTGATACAGAGACTGAAGGATTCGACCCTTATACTTGTGGTCTTATCTACCTTCAGATAGGTACTGGAACTAATGAGTATGTGATCGATGTTGCAACAGTAGACATTAGTCCCTTAAAGAATGTACTAGAAACTCGAACTCTTATTATGCACAATGCTAAGTTTGATCTTGGGTTTTTATTTAAACAAGGTTTCATATGTACAAAAGTGTTTGATACTTTCTTAGCAGAGACTGTCTTAACTACAGGTATGAAGAAGCCTGCTGGCTATCGTGGTCTAGATGGATGCTTAAGAAGGTATTTAAAAGTTCCGCTACAAAAAGAGATCCGTGGGCTAATCCACAAAGAAAGGTACTCGACAAGAGTTATTAATTATTCTGCAGCTGATGTACAATACTTACATAAGCTTAAAGAATCACAAGAAATAGCCCTTGATAACAATGACCTTTCTGTGTGTTTAGCTCTTGAGAATAAGTTCGTTGTAGCTCTTGCTTATATCGAGCACTGTGGTATCTATCTTGACTCACATAGTTGGTCTAATAAAATGGAAGAAGATAAGATAGAACAAAGTAAGATGGCAGACAAGCTTAACAACTGGGTAATGGATCATTACCCTAACAGTAAGTTTGTAGACAATCAGCTTAGCCTCTTCTCTGAAGGGCTTAAGTGTTCTATTAATTGGAAGTCTGATAAGCAAGTGTTAGAGCTATTTAAGATTGTAGGTATAAATACTTATGATCCTAAAGAAGACAAACATAGTGTAGATATAAGACTACTAGAGTCTCAGATAGATGACTTTGAAATACTAAAGACCTACCGTGCTTACAGTAAAGCTACTAAGCTTGTAAGTGCTTTCGGCGATAGTATATTAAAAGCTATCAACTCTGAAACTAATAGAGTGCATACTACATTTAGACAGATTAAAGATACTGGTCGTATGTCTTGTGGTAACAGAAAAACAAACAGCCCTAACTTACAACAGATACCTTCTGATGATCGACACAGAACTTGTTTCAAAGCAGAACCTGGTAACAAGATAATCGTATGTGATTATGCTTCTCAAGAGTCTCGTATACTTGCTGACATATCTAATGAACCTAACCTTGTGAAGTTTTACACAAGTGGTGGAGCTGACCTGCATTCGTATGCTGCTCAAGTAGTATATAAAGAGTTAGCTTCTGTCACATTAGAGGACATCAAGAAGTTTCATAAGGATAAGCGACAAGTAATGAAGGGGTTTAATTTTGCACTAGCTTATGGTGGTACAGGTGAAACAGTTAGTAGAAACCTAAACATTCCTATTGATATAGCTAAACGTGCAGAGAAAGATTACTTCAAAGCTTTTAGTGGACTAAGGAATTATTTTGAGATAGCTAAGAAGAAACCACTAGATACTGGGTACATTCTTATTGATCCTGTTAGTAAGCGTAAGTCTTTTATAGATTTCTATGATGACTTTCTAACCCTAAAGGATAAAGTAGAAGCACCTGGTTTTTGGGATGACTACAAACAAAATAAATCTTTTGAGACGGATGAGTACATTAATTACTATAAACCTACTATTAGAGAATACTTTAAGATGAAAGGTATTATCGAACGTAAAGGTTTAAACTATGTAATTCAAGGTACGGCAGCATCTCAAACGAAGTATGCAGGAATCAAATTATTTAAATGGATTATAGATAATAACTACTTTGGAGTAGTTAAGATTATTAATCTAGTTCATGATGAGATAGTTGTAGAATGCCCTGAGAATATAGTTTTAGAAGTTGAACCTAGAGTCAAACAGTTTATGGAAGAAGGCGCTAATAAGTTTATGCGCCGGATACCTATGATTGCTGACCCTGAAATATCAAACCATTGGAAGAAATAATAAAACCTCATCCATTCTTTTATGCGGGAATGGCAAAACCAGATAGACTAGAATTAGTAAGAGCATTACATAGGCAGGAAAATCTTCCGCTCCTTTTTTCTATACCTAATTCTTGTGACTTAGAGCCTACTAGAATTCTTAATCTAGTAGCCTCTTATTTTGATATACCTCCTTTGATTATGTTAGAAAAGACTAGGAAGGGAGAGATTGTACGAGCAAGACAGTGGGCTATGTTCCTCATGAGAGTAGAGCTAGGCCTTACACTGTCTGCAATTGGAAGAATATTTAGCTACAGAGAAGAAGTTAATGGAGTATCTCGGACTGTAAAGAAAGATCATGCTACTGTTTTACATTCATATAAAAAAATAACTCAATGGATTGAGATATATCCTGAAGAAGCTAAAGTTTACGAATATTTTAAAAATCATATTTAATACTACAAAAATGACTAGAGACGAAAGACAAAAACAGTCCCTAAATGCGTGGGCTATTAAAGGATATCGAGGATGTTTACAAGCTGTTACAGGCTTTGGTAAAACTAGGATAGCTATAATAGGTATTCGCGGACTACGTAAGAAAGGTCTGATAGAGACGGCGACAGTTACTGTTCCTACTATTGTTCTTAAAGAACAGTGGGAAAAAGAACTAGAAGCTTTTAATTTATCAGAGTACACAACTGTTGTAGTAAATAATACTGCAGCTATGAAGCCTGATAAGTTTACATGTGATCTTCTTATTTGTGATGAGGTACATACTGTGCCTACAGAAACTAGAAATGTTATATTAAGTATTGGACACAAATACTTTTTAGGATTAAGTGCTACTATTGAAAGAAAGGATGGTAAACACGTAGATATTCTAGATAAGTATCCTGTGTTTGATGTAGTTAAATTTGACGAATGTATAAAGCACGGATGGATTAGTCCATACAAAGTTTATAACGTCCCTGTAGCTATGCCTGATGACTTAAAAGAAGAGTACATAAAAGCTAACAATCAGTTTAAAGGTATAGCAGCACAGTTAAGTTATCATGGCCCATCTATGACCGTAGCTAATACTTGGAGAATAAATGGTAATGCTAAGCAAAGACAGCTCAGTGCATTATATTTTAAACACATGAATGCTAGAAAAAGTTTGTGTATTAATAACCCGAACAAAATAGATATTGTTAAAAATATTGTATCTTTATGCTCCGATAGATATGGGATAATCTTCTCACAATCAATTGGTTTTGCCGACGAGATTACTAACTCAATAGGTGAAGAAGCCGTAACATTTCATAGCAAAATAGGAAAGAAGAAGCAGAAAGAAATCCTTAATGACTTTATGGACCAGGAAACTAACACTCGTGTTATATCCTCTGTACAAGCATTAGATGCTGGATTTGATTTTGTTGACCTTTCACTTGCTGTTGTTGCTGCGGGCTTTAGTAGTGAGCTTACTAATGTCCAACGTACTGGTCGTACTGTCCGTGCTAAAGAAGGTAAGGAAGCTCTAATCATAAATCTCTTTAGTGAGGATACTCAAGAAAAGAAATGGTTAGAGGGACGACAAAAGAAAGACAAGAATGTTACTTACGTAGACATAGAATCATTAATGACAAAGCTAGAGAATGAATATAATAGTAAACTGTGTACATCCGGAGGGATTAACTCCTGATGAACAAGTCTTTGTTAGCCTATTAAGAACTGACATGAAGCTACTAACCAGCTTAATGTCTAAAAGTTTATTAAAGGTAGACAAAGAACATTTAGTATCGAGTGGGCACATACTTGCCTGGAAAGATAATCTTTCAGAAATTATTATAAGTAATAAAAAAGTTCCTAAGATTCAAGGTATAGAGGATTGGATAGATGACTACCGTGCTGTCTTTAAGAATAAGAAAGCTGGGGCTATGGGCTCTAAAAAATCCTGTATAGAGAAGATGACTAAGTTTATAAAAGAGTATCCTGAATATTCTGATCCTGAACTTATAGTATCTGCAGCTGCTAGGTATGTAAATACACAGAGAATAAGCAGATACGATTATCTTCAAAGGGCTGACTATGTTATTAGTAAGAAAGATTCTGATTCTGTAAGCTCTCGTCTTGCAGCATTTTGTGAAGAGATTATTGAAAATGAAAACAAAGTCGAAGTCTTTAATCAAGCAGGTCGGCAAACAATCTAACAAACATGGAGTTACATAATACCTTAATGGGTAGGCGGCTGATAGAAGGCGACCTACCTAGGGCTGTTAATGCCTTAGAAAGAATAGCTAATGCTTTAGAAACCTTTTCTAAAAAGGAAGAAGCAAAGTCTTTTCTTTTAAAACTACAAAAAGAAGATGTAGATATGTCGGACGGGGAAGCCCTAGATGTAGTCTATGAAATTTTATTATCTAATTAAAATCATAAATAAATGGGATGGATGAAAGAAGTCTGGCGCCTTACTCAAGAAGAAGGCATGACTAAAGATGCAGCTTACGATTTAGTAGCTGAAAGACGTAAACGTAGACAAACAGAAATGGAAGATCTAAAAATGATGCAATATGAGCGAGAGTCTTCACACAATCAAGGATAGCTTTTGGAAAGAAGTTGAACGAGGTAAGCAAGGTCTTAATGAGGGCTTGCCTATGGGATTCAATAGACTTACTGATGTTATATGCAATGTTCAACGTGGACGCTATGATTTATGGGGCGGAGGTACTGGTACTGGTAAATCTTCTGCTGTCTTAGATGCATACGTGATTAATCCTATTGAGCATATACTAGCAAATCCTACAAATGTTTCGAAGATTAGAATCAAATACTATAACCTAGAGATGGCAACAATGCCTCTTATGGCTAAGCTTATGGCTCGTAGAGTATTTGAACAATCAGAAGGTAAATATTTACTAAGTGTAAACAAGATCTTTGGTCGAGGTAATTATAGATTATCTCTAGAAGAAGATAGATTGCTTGGAGAAGCTCAAGATTATTTTGATATGCTAACAGACTACGTAGAATTTGTAGATGGTTCTGTTAGTCCTCTATTTGTATACAAAGATTTATTAGCCTTAGCTAATGAAGTAGGCGAAGTAACTAAAAGAAATGATGGTTACTGGAACTTTAGGGCCTATGATCCTAATCTTATTGTTGTAGTAGTAATAGACCACGTTGGTTTAATTACTCCTAATAAAGATCACATGGGAAACAAGAAGAGAGCTATTGATGACTTGTCAGAGATGCTTATTAAGTTTCGCAATAGATGTGGTTTTTCTCCTGTAGTAGTTAGTCAGTTTAATAGATCTATTGAGGCAATGGACAGAAAGTCTAATGCCCATCCTGATCCTCAACTGTCTGACTTCAAAGATAGCGGTAACCCAGCTCAAGATGCTGATACTGTAATATCATTGTTTAACCCTATTAGACATAGACTTAATACTCATAACGGATATGATATGAATAGCTTTGGGTCTTTCTATCGTGGTATTTCTGTATTAAAGAACAGAGATGGTATGGACAATGTAGATATAGCTATGGGCTTTATTGGCGCTATCGGAAAAATGAAAGAGCTTCCTACAATAGACGAGCTTAACGCAAACCCTGAACTTACTAATAAAGTTCTAGGATATTTCTCAAATATAAATAAAAATTAAATGGCTACATTAACGTATGTCGTAGGTAGATCTGGCTCCGGCAAGTCTACCTCTATCTGTCCAATCCAGCAAGCTGGTATACAAGGACTAAACCCTGACGAAACTATTATTATTAATACAGACCAGAAGCCTTTACCTGCTCCTGGATTTACTGATATGTATAATGAGAAGAAGAAGAACTACTACAAATCTAATGATACTCTTGAGGTAATAGATCAAATTCTTAAACCTGCACACAAGAGAGAGAACATTAAGAATATTGTTATAGATACTTGGTCTCGTCTTCAAACTGACACTGTAATGTCTAGTCGTTTTCGTAAACGTTCTGGCTTTGATAAGTGGGCAGAATTTGCAGGTGCTCAGTATGACCTGTTAAATATTATCAATGATAAACTTAGAGATGATATTATCGTTTATCTGTTTGCTCATCCAGAAACTACTTTTGATGACCTTGGTTCTCCACAAGAACGTATTGCTGTTCAAGGTCAACAACTGAAGAAGTTTGTACCTGAGTCATTCAGTTCTATTGTACTATATGCCGAGCCTTCTAAAATGACTGGGCAAGGTCTTAAATTTGGTTTCCGTACTGTCAACAGCGGAGCCGATACTTGTAAGAGTCCTATTGGTCTCTTTGATGAAGAGTTCATCCCTAATGACCTGGGATATGTTGATACCGCAATTCGTAATTATTATAACCTATAAATATAAATTAAACAATGGAGTTTTCTTTTGGAATCCCTTCGCAGAGGGGTAAAACATCTGCAAAATCAGTGGACTTATGTCCTAACTCAGAAGCACTTACTATTTGTAAGAATGCTGGACCACGTACTTCTAAGCTAATGGTTCTTAATCCTCTAGCTTGTGAGAGATTAAACCTTGAAGAAGATGGTCAGATTGCTTTTGACTTTACTAGAGATCAACTGATCATAATTAATGCTACAGGTATGTCTTTACCAAAAGGTCAAGGTTATACTGTAAAAACTAAAAAAGAGTATGCTGGTCTTACATTTAAGGATAGCAAGCTTTGGTCTCACTTTGTAAAGACTTACAATCTAGATGAGACTTCTCATAGTAACTTTGTTATAGCAGACACTATTAACACAGACCCTGTAGCTTGTACACTAACACTAGAAGCCCAAGAAGAACAAACTGTAACATTAGAAGTTGCACAAATTCTTGACCAAGCTTCACTATCATCAAACGGCTTAGATACTGCCGAAGAAGTATCTAATTTTAACAATACAAATTACTAATTAAATGTCAAAGACTTTTAACTTAAATGACGCATCTTATGATGCACAAGGAGGCGTAGCAATCTTTAACAATGGTACTGCCGGCGTAGTAGAAAACTGTTCGAACAGAATAGAAAGAACTAAGCAAGAGAATAAATCTAATCCTAATGCTCCTGATTACAAGATCTTCTTTGCTGATCCGAGCGGGGCTGAAGTCAATGTTGCCTTCTGGTACCCAAAGGATTCTGATACAGAAGAGAATATTATTAAGTTCTTAAAGAAACTTAAGCATATAGCTCACTGTTTTTGTGGTTCTGAGGCTCAACTTCCTACAGGTAACCCAAAGGCTATTCTTGATGGAGTTATGAAAATGCTTAATGACTCAGGAATGTCTAGCAAAGTAAGAGTAATGACTAACTACGGTACTCAAGGCCGTGAGAGTCAGTACTTACGAGTTCGTACATTTGTTCCATTTGTAGAACCTATGACTGTAGATAAAGCAAATTCTAGACTTCGTTCTTCTAATATAGAGAACTACGATAGACCTGCTGCTACTGAGACATCTGGAACTACGTCTTCAGCTGGATCAGACTCTGATGACTGGAGCTAAACAGTATGACTTAAATGACTCTAACTTTGATCCTATTGTTTATAAAGAAGATATACTTAAAGTAATTTCTGAATATCAACTATTAAAACAATATTTTCCAGAATTACAGTTAGATACAGCAAACAAGTCTCCTTTTAGAGATGACTCTGTCCCATCGTTCGGCGTAACGATGCGGTCAGGGTTTCTCTACTGGAGAGATTTTGCTACTGGAGAATGCGGTAATATTTGGAGTTTAGTCGCTAAGAAAAATTACACAGATTTTTCTGGCGCACTCCAAATTATTGCTAGAGACTTAGGGATTAAAGAAGGTGCAGACTTTAAAAAGATTGCATCTACTATTCCCGAAGTTTCTATACCAGAAAAAAAGCAGGTCAATATTGGCATACGTTCTAGAAAGTGGCAAACCTTTGATAAAGAGTTTTGGTCAGGTTTTGGAATTAGTAAGGCAACTCTTGAGAGATACATGGTATCTCCTATTGATTTTATGTTTTTTAATGGTCACCCTAGAAAAACAGATCAGTGCTCTTATGTTTATCGAGAATTTAAAGATAAAGTTCTAACATTTAAAATTTATCAGCCTTTTAGTAAAGAACAAAAATGGATTAGCAATAACAATCATTCCGTATGGGAGGGTTGGTCTCAGCTCCCTGAGACAGGTGATCTTTTGATCATCACTTCATCCAGAAAAGATACAATGAGTATCGTAGATGTTGCTGGTTTAAATGCTGTAGCCTTACAAGCTGAAAGCATGAAACCCAAACAACATGTTGTTCAACAACTAAAAGATAGGTTTAAAAAAGTTTACGTCCTATATGACAATGACTTTGATAAGCCTAACAATCCTGGTAGAATTTTAGGTAAAAAGATAGCATCTGAGTTTAACTTAACACAAATAGAAATCCCTAGCAAGTATTGCTGTACGGATTTTAGTGATTTAGTTAAGAAACACGGTAAGAATAATGCTAATAAAATTTTACAAAAATTAATAATATGAAACTAGAATCATCGTCAGCTGCAGTAGACATAAAAACAAACATGCAGATGACTACTATTAAAGCGGAGCTAGCACAGGATAAACTACATAAAATGTGGGACTTGTTGCAATCTCCCTACAGAGATCCTATTGCTTCTTTAATACGAGAATATGTAAGTAATTGCTTTGACTCTCATATAGAAGCTGGAGTTAATACTCCTGTTTATGTTACTTTAGAAGAAGATCAATCCAGTTGGTACTGGGCTTGTGAAGACTTTGGTGTAGGTCTATCTCCGGATAGATGTAGAAATGTCTTTATGAAATATCTAAATTCTACTAAAGAAGAAACTAATAATCAGATTGGTGCCTTTGGTATGGGCTCTAAGTCTGGTCTTGGTTATACTGATGTTGTACATATTCGTACTAGGTTCAATGGAACAGAGTATAAGTATATGCTACATAAGACTACTGATGCTCCTACGCTTGCTCTTGTAGACTCTTATCCTACAGATAAACGTAACGGTACTCAGATTAAAATTTATCTTAAAGATAATTGGGATGAGCGAGAAAAGTTTGAGCGAAGGACTAAGCAACAGCTAACTTACTTTGATAACATACATTATGCTGGAAATTTAAAAAACCTGAACGAAGACTTTGTTGTGTATAAAGGTAAAGACTTTTGGATTAAGCCTAGCTGTTCTTTAGACGGTATGCATCTTGTTATTGGTAAAGTAGCTTATCCTATCAACTGGGAAAACATAGGCTTGGAAAGGGTTAATATAGACGTAGCTTTGTCTTTTGAAATAGGCGATCTTCCTGTTATCTTTACTCGTGAAGACATTAGGTATACTGATGATGCTGTACGTAGAATAAAAGATAAAATTGAAAGAGTAAAGAGAGAGCTCATAGAATTAGCTACTCCAAAAAGCAAAGACATAACTTCTTTACCTGAGTATCAGAATATTATTTTAGGCAAAACTAAAGTAAAGTTTAGCGATGAATTCTACTTAACATTACCTGAAGAATTAGGTAACCAGGTAGACGTTAAAGGAATTAGATATGCTCCTAATCCTTATATAAGTAAGAAGTGTTTGCAAAGTTCTAATAGTAGAATAAATGGTATTGATAATTTATTTTCCAGAATCCTTAGTAATCAAAGAAAGCTTCATAATGGTAGAAATTTAGCTTGTAATTGGTATAATCTTTCTGATAGGTTCAGAAAAACTAACACTAAGAAGAGTACACATACTGTTAAAATTCTAATGGACGATTCTTCTGATCCTAGAAAGAATAGATATATTGCGAAGAATTTTAGCAATTATGCAGACTTGTTTACAGATAATCGTGAAAATTTAAAACTTACTGATTATAAATACTGTTTAAAGCTTAGAAGAGATAATAGAGAAACCTGGCGTCATCAGATACAATGGTACCAAAAATGGGCAGATACTTACTTTGAAGATTTCTTTGACCATAAGTACTCTGAGATTGAAGTACCTGAAGAGTTTGAAAAAAGCGCTAAGGTTGGGCTAAATCGTGTAGTTGTAGGATCTGATGAGATTAGATACAAAGTTTATAGAGAAACTGAAAATACAGTTTACAATTCTAATTTATCAAAAGGTATACACACAGGAATTACATCTGATCTTATTAAAAGTAAAGTCAGTGACTTGACTAATAGGAGCAACATTATTTGGTCTACAAGAGATAATGAGGAAGGTTTAAAGTGTACATATAGGATGCTTAAAAACTTAAATAATTTAGGCACTACTACTATTATATCTGTATCTAAAAAAGATATTGAGGTTATGGAGCTTTTAGAAGAAAATCATGAGCATATTGTAAGCTTAGACAATTGGTATATTTCTGAAAATGATGTACTTGAATGTTTTGTTTTCTTTCATAAATTTCATAAATTAGTATCATTATATACGAGTAATGCTATTTTTAGAAAGCCTAAAAATATCCCTTATAATTTCTTTTCTCATCGTTGTGATAAGTACAATGACTATTTACCTATAGAATTTGGAGAGCACTTACTTAAAATCTTTAAGCTTCAAGGTAAAGAGCTAAAGATGGATAAGTTTCCTGCTCTTACATCCTGGTATAAAGCTGAAAGCGCTTTAAACTCTATGTGTAAAAAACTAAAACTTTATTCTACCGATGGTAAAATACTACTCGCTATTAAGATGTTTCCAAATCGTCCACTTGCGAGTACGCAAAACAATATTAAATCTTATTTATTAATTAATAATTTGTAACACATGAATTACTTTAGAAGTGGCAATACTTTAATTGCCGTCTTGGAAGGAACTACCTTTCAAAAGACTTTCACCAATGGTGAAGAAACGGAATCTGCTCTTAGCAAATTACAAGACTCTGAGGGATTAACTCTAGTAGATGTAGCTGAAATATTTAGCTATTCTACTGAATCTAAAATCTCTCAAGTTCTTGAGCAACATGCTAAGGTAGAGGAAGAAAAAGATATCATAGACCTTATGGAAGATATTCGAAAGAATGGTCATGAGTACTTAGAGGTTCGAGGTAGTAATGTCTATGCTAGAGGTATAGATATAGCAATGCCTGAAACTGTAGTACGAGAGTTTATGGTTCGTAATGGAAATGAGAAAGACACTTCAGCCTTAATGAGGTTTTGGAGTTTAGCTTGTCTCAATCCTACTGCAGACACTAGAGACCGTCTGTTTGAGTTCTGCGATAAACATGGAATTAAGTTAACTGATAAAGGTTACTTAGTTGTTTACCGTAACGCTGATAAGAAAGATGCTATGGTAGATGATATTAATTTACATGATTACATTTATGCTTCTATGCCTGAATGGAATTCTATGGGAATAGATCTTGATACTACAAACATCTCTCGTAATCCTGAAGGTAAGTTTGAAATCCATAACGAAGTTACTGGATACTCTGACGGAGGTAAAGACGGCGGTACCTTTATTGGTAACATTTCGGAACTAGTAAATGTATTTGAGAACAGTGGTCAGAAGGTAATATATACTGATCATTACTCTCGTCGTACTCATATTGAATTTGGTAAGCCTGTAAGTTTACCTGAATCTGAGATCGATAGCAACCCTAACAATCAATGTTCTAGTGGTCTACACGTAGCAGGTGAGAAATGGTTAACTCAGAATTACTTTGGTGACTCTGGTCTAATCTGCTTAGTTAACCCAATGAATGTTCGTGCTATTCCTTATGCTGACCGTGGTAAAATGCGTGTCAAAGAATACATGGCTGTTGGTGTAGCTAAATACGATGATAACGGAAGTATTATTGGCGTACCTACTAAAACTTTCGAGCATGATTATCAAACTATTACTGCTACTGAAATTGCAGAAATGCTTAAAAGTGTAAATACTACCGAATGCTCCGATGAATATTTAATTCCTACCGAAATTACAGAATCTACAATACAAACTATTTTCAACAATGTTATTGAGATTAATCCGGAGGAGTTAATGGGACGCACTGACGGTAGAGTTTACTCTATTTATGGCTCGCAAGAAGATTAAAATTACTCTTCCTCAGTTTCCTTCTCATGTAAAGATTTCTAAAACCAAAAGTATGAAGCTTGGATATAACAAGATTTATGCAGGTATTAATCATTTCGTTAGAGAAAAAACTGTTCGACAAATCCATGAGTTTGTAGAAGCATATGTACCTATAGGACTGGAACTTCCAGCTCCTGTAGGTACGCATCTACGAATATATGTCCCAATTAATTATGGAAATGTTAGAATGGTTAAAGGAAACATCACCTGGAAGCCTCCTCATGATAGGTATAAACCTAACTGGGATCTAGATAATTTAGCTTTTATCTGGCTCAAATCTTTGAATGATGGTCTAGTTAAAGCAGGAGTACTGCCTGATGATACTGTTGAGTATCTAAATAGTACCGCTTACTCTGTTCACTTTGTTAAAACTTTTGAGCAGAGAAAATTAGTTTATGAAATAAAATACACAACCAATGACGACTAAAGAATATAGAGCACTAGATGCTGTTAATCAGTCTCGTTTAAAAGTGTTACTACAACATCCGTCCAGGTATTTATCGTCTCAAGATGATGGGGAAGAGAGAGATCACTTCCTGTTTGGGCAGTTTGTTGAAGACGCTTTAATACAAACTGATGAATATCTAGATAATAAATATTATGTTACTAAAGCAGAAGTTCCTACGGACTCTATATTAAAAGTACTGAAACTTTTAGCACAGCAAAGTTCAATAGATTATATGGATCAAATAGATAACGACATAATACTACAAGCATGTAGAGTATGTGGATACGGTAAATCTTGGAAAGATGAAACCTGTATTAATAAAATCCATGAACTAGGTTCAGATTACTATTCTGAGATGAAGAAATCAGAAGGTAAAATTAGATTAGGTCAATCTAATTATGATCTAGGAATGAAGCTTGCTAATGAAGCTTTATCTAATCCAATTATTTCTCCGCTTTTTAATCAAAAGGCAGCTAAAGAAAATAATTGTGAAATTCTTTTTAAAGAAATCTTAGAATTTAATTATCGTATTTGGCCTTGTAAGGGAGAGATAGATCTCTTTTACATAGATCATGATAAGAAAACTGCAAGAGTGTATGACATAAAGACTAGCGCTCAAGCTATGTTCTTTCAATCTACTATCTTAAAGTATAGATATGATTTTCAAGTTTACTTTTATAGTCTAGGTGCAATAGCTTCTCAGTTAGTACCACCTGATTATACAATTCTTCCTCCTAGATTTATTGTTCTTGATACCCGTGGAGAACTTCCTACTACTATATGGGATTGTCCTGCACACATAGACAATAGAATACCTGCAGATTTTGAATACAATGGAAGAATGTATGAAGGTATTGATTCAGCTTTTACTCGTTTACATTTTCACCAGTCTACGGACCAGTGGGAATACCCTATGGAATATTATAAAAACGCATCGATGCCATGGATATAGATAAAGTACACAGAATAAACAATGCAACTATTTTTTTGTTGCCGTTAATACCTCTTAATAAAGGTATCTTTGACTTTGTAATACCGTATAAAGGCAAAAGTAGTCGATTACTAAATGCGTATATATATGACGTAGATGTTCCTAAATATCATAAGAATCATGTAACACTAGTACATTCTAACATACAGGACATTGGCTTTAAAGTCTTTGAACAGGAGCTAGAAGATAACAAATGCTATGTGGACTCTTATGATATTGCTGATACAAAATACTGTGTTAAGGTATTTAAAATACCTGATAGTTCTTTAGTATCCTATGAGGCTTTTCTTAGAGGTAAGTATTCTCAATTTAATCTTCATGATATGTCTAATGTTTTATATTTTGATTATTTGAATCAAGGTAACTACCTAAACAAAGTCTTTCATAAAGATGAGGAATTACGTATTAAGAAAGAGGAGCTTCTAGGAACTAGTCTAGAAGGTAAAGAGTTATGGTCGATATACGATCCTAAGTATGACTTGCTTCATGCGGATTTAAAAGACACAATAAGTTCTAATAAATTACAATCTAATAATGCTTTTTTAAATGAAAAATAACTTTTGGAAAAAGCAACTTGGTGAAGGTTGGTCAGCTGTTTTAGCTGACCTTCTTTCTTCTGAGTATGCTGATAAGCTTATAAACAAGCTTAACGAGGAATATAATACGGGAACTGTTTTCCCAGAGAAAGCAAATGTCTTTCGTGCTTTTAGAGAAACGCCTTGGCAAGATCTAAGAGTTGTAGTCTTAGGCCAGGATCCTTATCATGATGGCTCTGCTACAGGTTTAGCGTTTGCTAATAATCTTACTCCTAGTAACCTTAAGATGAGTCCTTCTCTAGAAAAGATAGATAACTGGCATCATAGAGGGGGAATAAAGAAGTCAACTTTTGTTATGGATACTTCATTAGAATCATGGGCTAGCCAAGGAGTCTTAATGCTTAACACTGCTTTAACTGTTAAGCAAAAACAAGCGGGCTCTCATAGTAAGTATTGGAAAAAGTTTACACACGAAGTCTTAAAGACTATAGCTGAGTGGAGACCTGACTGTATCTTTATGTTATGGGGTAATCATGCTAAATCTTTTAAGCCTTTAATTAAAAGTGGGATTGTATTAGAATATGTACATCCAGCGTATGCTAGTTACAAAGAAATAGATTGGAAATGTCCTAACTTTGATGAGGCTAACAGAATAATAGAGGGTGCAAATGGCCCAGAATTCCAGATTTTATGGTAAATTTGCCTTTATGTCTACTAGAAAAAAGATCAAAGATACAAAACTTGGTAAATGGTTAGCAAAAAAATTACCTAAAGCTTTAGATATTGTAGGAGATATACTTCCAGACAGTGGTGCTTTAGGTATAATTAAAAATATTATAGACAACGATCCTAGTATTTCTCCCGAGCAACAAGCTGAATTCAACGCATTAATAAAAGAAATGTATGAGTTAGAAGTAAAAGACAGAGATTCTGCTAGACAGAGAGAGATAGGAATTAAACAAACTGGAGGCCAGGACTGGATGATGTTCTTAACAGGTATCATTGGACTAGCTTCATTTGTATTTTTAATCTACGCTGTAGTATATGTAGAAGGAGTTACAGACAATGATTTGTTTGTACATTTAATGGGTATGGTAGAAGGTGTTGTTATAAGCAACATTTTTGCATATTATTATGGAACTAGTTCACAAGATCGTAAAAGATGAAATTAAGTTTAGGAGGAGGAATATCGTCAGTAAGTAGATCTGTTGTAGGAGGGGAACCTGAATTTAGGTTCTCTGTAAATTCTGCAGGAGTTGGTACAAGTAATACCGATCAATTTACTATCCCTGTAAATGCAGGAACATTTAACTACGACATCTCTACAGACGATGGTTATACTGCAACAGGAGTAACAGGTTCTCATACTATTACATTCCCTTCAGGTGCAGGAACTCATAACGTAGTAATTACAGGAACTTTCCCCGGTATGAAATTTAATGCAGGAGGAGATGACGATAAAATACTTACTATTGATAATTGGGGGCCTTATGGAGGAGGTTCAACAAATCAACAGCAAGCATTTTCAGGATGTAGCCTACTTGTTATTAACGCTACAGATGAAGGTAACTTCGGGAGTGTTAGAAGTTTCTTTAGGTTTTGTCTTAATGCTACACAAATTACTACTTTCCCTTTCATAGACATGAGTAGTGCTGTTTCCTTTAGTGGTTTTTTCTTTGGTGCAACTAGCCTTGCTGACTTTCCTGCAAATATGTTTGATAATTCTCCCGCAACAAATTATGCAAACGCATTTCAAACAACAAATTTAACTGAACAGTCAATAGATAATATTTTAGTTTCTATAGATGCATCAGGAACAACAAGTGGAACATTTAAACAGAGTGGAGGGAGTGCGCCAAGTGCCACAGGAATAGCAGCTAAAGACAGTCTTGTAGCTAAAGGGTGGACGATGGTAATTACAACTTAGAAATATGAGAAACGCACAATTATGTAACCCATCACAAGAAACTTGGTTCATCTGTTGGGATAATGGTAGAAAACAAATAAAAGCATACTCATCAGTAGGCCCTACAGGATGTATGGATACGTTTTGGGATGAAGTTGATTACTACTTAGACGAGTCTGCATGGTTAGCGGTACTATTAAAAAATGGAATAGACCCAAATAACCCATCATGAGATTAAGAATTTAAACCTGCATAGCAAACATAAATTAATAAACATGAAACATTTAAGTAAAGGATATATTTTTAACGGCAAGCCTATTAAAAATACTAAATTAGAAGTAGGAGGAGTTAACCAGCGTATGACTGATGCTGCTGATGGTAATACTACTCGTCCTAGAATGCTTAAGAAAAACCAAGAAGATCAAGAAGAGTACTAAGGCTCTTCTACTCCAAAGCTTGATAAGTTATCTTCAAAGGCTCTAAATAGATCGTCCTGATCTTCAATCATATTCCCACTCATAACATCTAGATTTAAATATCTTCTAGTCTGATCAACAGCTGTTAAACCAGGAAGGTATCTAAAAGCTTCTTTTGTAGGAGCCCACCATCCTTCGTAGAACCCAGACTGTAAGTATGGATCTTTACTGTCGTCCATTACTCTATTTATAGAATTTGAAAACTTCTCAAATCCTTGTGCTAGTCTCATAACTGCAAGAGGATTATCTAGTGTTCTTCCTTGCTCAGTAATATCAGAATAAAAAGCAATATCCTTTTCAAAACGTCTTGATAAGTTAAGAGCTCCAATAATCATATTCTTTTTAGACTGGTCATCATCTTCGTCATACATGTTATATAGTAATAACATTGTTAAAGCAAGCGTAGACTTCATTAAATACTCTGAAAATACTGCAGATACATTAGCTGTATCTACGTCTGACATTCCTCTATCTTCTAGCCTCTCTTTGAAACGACTCTTATATTTATGAGGCACAAGTACAGACTTAAAGAAGTCTCCGTATACTCCTATTGAGTTCTTAAAAATTTTCCCAAGACCTGTAACAAGGTCAGTATCTCTCTTTGACTCTTTTATTCCCATCCTTTCTCTCATTCCTTTTGGTACAAGACTACCGACATCAAGACCAGACCCAGCTAAAACTAATGGGGGTAAAAATTTAGAGATAATAGGTATTCTATTTATAAGAGGAACTAATCCTAATACAGGAGCTGCAGATCTATATCTTCCTTTTCTAGAATATCCTGCAATTGCATCATAATGTTCAGGAGAATATCTAGCTGCATATGTTCTATACATCCATGTACGGAATGTAGAAACAGCTCTACCCATAAATGTTTTTTTAAGTAAAACACTGTGGTTGTAGTCACCATGAGTTTCTTCTACAATATGTTTTGCATATTGAAAGAACTCGTTAGCGTCCCATGGCTTAGGCTCGTTAGCTGATTTTGTTTGATAAGCCTCAATATCCTCTCGTAGTTTCCCTTCTTCATCATAAGCCTCATACAAGTTCATTGTACTACCATCTGTTAGAGTAACTTCTGTATCTAACATCATAGCTACTAAAATAGCTGCCTGGTTTACAAACTCAGAACGTTCCATTAAATGAGAGGCTCTAAGACTCCCTTTAGATTTTCCTGTAAGTTTACTAGTATTATGGTGAACCTCATCAAAAATAGATGTAACCATTTGATTTGCATCAATTAGGTTTTTAATCTTGTCTCTATGTTTACTTTGTACTACCTTATCTAGCTTACCGAATGTAAGAAATCTTACAGAATTACCTCCTAATATATAGCCATATCCTCTTCCCATACTACTTGCAGAAAAGTCTCTGCCATCAGCGGCAGCAATTTGATTAGCTACATATCCAATACCAATGTTACCTACTGCGGATATAGGAGAAAAACCAATACCAATTAACTGAGTTAAACCAATAGCAGCATCTCCTATTTTAGATAGATTAAAAAATCTACCCATTTTATTTAGCTGCTTTTCTAGATCTTTTTTTTCCTTTTTTAAACTATCAAGCTCATTTAAATCAGGTTGACTCATAATTTCTCCACTATTCTCTCTATCTTCTATCTCAGCAATTCTTTCCTCGACATCTAACTGTCTTTCTTCAAGAGCTTTTGCTTGCTCTTTTTCCTGCCTAGACTTAACTTTAACTCCTCCTTTTCCAACATTTTCTCCCGGGTCGATACCAAAGAACTCTTTATCTAAAAAGTAATCCATTGCTTTTACAGATGCACTTTGATTTAATGCTCCTGCCGTTGTCTCTTGATTTATAATAAAGTTTTTTATTATACTAACTTGTGGTTCTATTGCTCTCTTAGCTTTAATAGTTTGGACATTTAAAGCAAACATACTCATAATACCTACTAAATTAGTAGATGACTTTGTGTATACAGTATTAACAGCATCCTTCTTAAGTCTTGCTTTTACTTCATTTGTAAATGCTTCCTCCCCATTTTCTTCTATAAACTCTTTTTTAAGTTTAACAAGCTCTTCGTTTACTCTCTTAGTAATACGATGCATAGTAACTGCATTAACATTAATATCTTTCTGATTTACAATTCTATCTACATCTTCATGTAGGTTAGGTTGTTCATATGCTGATTCATTTGCAACACTGTATGCATACAGAAAACTATCTACTAACTTAGGTAATAATAGTCCAGGGCCGTCCTCTGCCATCTCTTTAAAAAATCCTGCCTCCATTGTGGGTAGGCTAAGACCTGTCATAAACCCACTAATGTCTCCAACTTCTCCTCTACCTTCTTCAATTAAGTCTACCATAATATCGTAGAACTCTGTCATTTCTGGATAAGTGTCTACCATACTCTGATAGTTTGCATCAGTATTTTCTTGATTAGGTACTGCTAAAGTATATTTAAAAGAAGGTAAATAATTTCCTACACTTTCATTAGTAGTATGTGACTTATATGCTAGGAATGGAGAGTTTATCGCTGACCAATCTTTAAGGTATTGGATATCCTCGCTTGATAATTTCTGCTTATCTCCTAAAAGGTCTGAAATAATAGAGTCCCTTTGGTTAATAAAGGAGTTAGCTATGTTTCTTTGCCTTCTCAACATTCTGTTAGCCTCTGCTTTTCCAAATCTTTTTTCTAAATTCTTTATAGCTTCTACGGGGTCTACATCTGAACTTGTAAAAATATCTGCAGGTATATCTATAGAAGACGAAAAGCTAGATATGTCTGGAATTAAAATAGAAGGATCTATAGGAGCTACATTGTTTTTATAGAAATTGTATCTAGCTACATTTGCTTTTTTAAGTATATTTTGAGCTCTTCTCTGCTCCTCAGAGTTAGGCAATGCTACCTCTAATTCTAAAGTAGCATAGTCAATTTTAGCTTGAATCTCTCGAAACTCTTCTATATATTCCGCCATTGCCGGCTGTAGGAGCTCCCCTGTCATTCTTCCCTCAGCATCTCTTTGATAAAATGCTCCCATATCTTTTTTTCTAAGACCTTGTGCTGCTTCCTTTAATTTATTAATACGAGTAAAGGCTGCATTATGTGCTTGATTATTTGCTTTGTTTACATTATTAAATAAAGACTGCATAATAATAGGCTGCTGCTTTCCTAGATTTAATGTATAAGCTCTAAGAGTTGCTAGCGACCCTTTGTCTTGCTCTAATAAAGTATCTAGTATCTCTGAATCTGTTAGGTCACTTGTATTCCCATGCTTTCTAGTAGACGCAAATACTGCTTCTTTAATACGTATATCCATTAAACCTCCAAAACGAGTTTTATATCTTGTAGATATAGCACTCATCTTGTCCACTAAAAATTTGTTTTTCTTTTCTAGATTATCTAAATAAGGATGCGGCTTACCTGGTATAACTGTTTCTACTGCCCAACTATCGTACATTATTTGAGCTTCTCGTAGCTCTTCAAAAGTATACTCAGGTTTAGTAAAAAATTCTTCAAGCTTTTTTTCGTCAGCGTCAGCTCTACTAAATAATTGATCAACTGTATTTAACTCTTTTAACCTACGAACATCTTGCTCAGTTTTTTTTATTAGTTGCTCTGTAGTATTCAGCCTCTGTGTTGTTTCTAAATACGCATCGTTTGTATACGATAATTGAGGTATTAGATTTTCTAACTCTCTTCTTTGATTATTAAGAACTCTTAATTTTTCTTTTTGAGCCTTTACAAATGGAGCAGATGCTTCAGGAATTAATCTGTTAACAGCATCTGTATCTGTAGACGTAGCTCTATATGCTAGCTTAACTACGATTCCGTTTGGAGTATTCCTTTGTACAGGAGTATAGATTTTATCTAAGTTTCTTTTTACAAGATCGTTCTGCAGCTGTACAACTTTCTTAGCTGCTGCTCTCTTTGTTTTATGAGTTTTAAAGTAGGCAGTTGCTCTAGTACCATCCATCTTCATAGACAGAAGACCTGCTGAAGACTCAATCCCCATAGCTGTAGTATCTATTGACGGAGTGTTATTAGCTCTCTCAATTTTACGCGTAGTCCTTTGAGTACGGTTAATAGTCTCTGGTAGGTACTTATTTTTTATAGTAGAGTCTGATAACTTTAGTTGTTTAACTTTAAAATAAGTTTTGAATCCTTCTCTAGCTCCAAACTTTGATATAAGGTTAGATAGAATTGGATCTGTTATTCCTGTTATTCCGCAGCTTTTTTTCATCCTAGTTTACAAATTGTTTTTAACTTTCCTTCCTTAGATAGTTGATTAAAGAATCGACGCTCAGCTGGGTCTAATTCTCGCAAGAACTCATCTACAGTTCCTTGCAAAGGTAGTAAACCTAATCCCCAATCATCAGCTGTTGGTTCATTACCTTTTGAATCTTTTGATTGTGCTGGTTTATCTTTTTTAGTAGTAGGGTTTGCAAAGCCTATAACAGGAGCTTTATCTTTTCCAAGAGAATAAAATTTATCTGCACGATCTCCTAACACTGTTAATGTTTTAGCAGCTCTAGATACAGCTACATATGCTAAAGCATGTGCTTCTTGAGTTATTCTGTTACCTTGCTTGTCTACTATTGCAGGGCCTGAAGGTGGAAGAGTATTAGCATCAAAAAATACATTATCAATAGTAGATCCCTGTGACTTGTGTATAGTAATAGCATATCCATAATCTATTCCTTTTTCTACAAACAGTCCATCACTTTTAGCTTTTTTATGGGCAGTAGATTGAGGATTAAATACTTCCATTCTATCTGTAGTAATATTATAAATATAGCTATTACCTAAGTCTATTACTGAAAAGAACTTTTGAGTGTTTTGTTGAGCCCTATAAAACGCCGGCCATAGACTACGATTTTTTAATGCTGCTTGCTTAGCTTCATGTATTTTCTTTAACTGACTTGCTATAATCTTATTATTCTTTTCGTATTGTTCTCCTGTAAGCTCTGTTTCTAGTGCTATAGAATCACTAGGACTTAAAGGCATAAATCTAGTACGTACCCTACCATCTTTAGGAATATTTTCTACTCCCGCTTTTGCTAAAGCTGCTAGCTTTGAACTTACCGATGTTATAAAAAGAGTATGTCCTTTAACAGAGTCTGACTCCATTTCTACCTTTTCTATAGTATAGCGAACACTATTTGCTAATCCTGGAGTGCTTGCTCCTGAAGAAGTTACTTGCTTACTTTGAAATCCTAAATAACCTGTTATTACTTCTCCAATTTTTAGTCCGCCATCATATCCTAAACTTTCTCGTACAAATTTATTAGTTTCCGAAACAGACTTGTTTGTATATCCTATATAAACAGTTCCTTCTGGGTCCTCTTTAATTTTGCTTATGTAGTCTTGTAATCCTTCTGCTTTTCTTTTATACTTAATGTTAGTAGCTCCTTCTTTTACGGGTACTCGCCCTGTAACATTAGCCCTCATCTCTTCTAACACTTCTAGAATATCATTGTCTGATGTTCTTTTTATTTCTGTTAAAGTAACTTTAGGTGAGTCTGTAAACGCTTGGGATACCAGCTTCGTTTTACTTGCTCCAGGAACTACTTCAGGTAATTGTTGAGGATCTCCCATAAAGATTACTCTATAAGCAGGAGTCTTTGTCTTACTATTTGCTATGGCAAATTCCTTTAAAAACTGATAGTCTTTTCTACTAAGCATTGAGAATTCGTCTATAACGATAATATTAGTAACTCCCGATAATTCTATTAGCTTTCGTGTCGGCATAGGCATAGGGCCTTTTGCAGGCAGTGCTCTATCTACCCTCATTGATCCTAAAGACTGAATAGTAGAAGCGGCTTTTGACTCCCCTTGTTTTACAGTAGCGCTAGTTAACTCTACTGTAGCTGCATGCGTAGGAGCAGCATAGATAAAGGATGGGCTATTTAAAAAGCTTAGTCCTGCTCCATCTACTATTTTCTTTACAAAACCAATTACTGTAGTTTTACCAGTACCAGCTGCACCTACAAGAGTCATCGACAGATCTTCAAACTTTTGAGAAGACTTAGGATTTATAACAAAATCTACAAGCTCTTCTAATGCAGCTCCTTGTCCTTCAGTTAATTTAAAACCTGTCTCTATTGTTACACTCTCCCCGTTTAGACCTTTATAAGTAAACTTAGTGTTTTCTATTACAGATCTTTTTGGAGAATTTAATGGAGATATCTCAGTACCAGTACTTTGTTGTAATGATAATTTTTCAAAAGCAGCTTTAGCTTCTTCTACTGTATCAAATTCATCATATGTAGAACCATCTTCTGCACGCACAATTTCATCTCCTGCTAATTCAAGTTCATTTCCAAATTCATCATATCTAACCTCACCACTTTGTTGTGTTGGTTTAATTACTTTAGGGCTGTTACCTGAATTATCAATGCCTAATTCTAGTAATTTAGAGTCTAAATAAGATTGATGCTGAGAAGGTAATTTAGCAAATCTGCCTCCTTGACCTATTCTAAAATTACCCAACTTAAGAGTTCTAAATTTAGATAAGTCTTTTTTAATCTGAGCTATCTCATCATTAATAGTAGTTTTAAATAAATCAAAATTTTCATTCGTCCAATTAGTACCATAAGCACTCATTGTAGAGATAGGATAAGCGTTATTCTTACCTCTTATTACAGCACTTGTAGGGTTTCCTGTACTACCATAATGTAATGGTTTATTTGTTTTGTCTTTATACTTTTCAGCATACCATCCTTTTGTAATATTAGGAGAACTAGCACCTGGTCTAGATGTTCTTTCAGCATTATCTGTAAATAAATACATGCTATCTGGATCATTATCTAATGATTCTCTAGAGTATTTTTCATTAGAAACTTTTATTTCAACCTCACTAGTTTGTGTTGGTTTGATTTGTCTAGAAAACTTAGGAAATCCATCTTCTGTTGTTCCTATTTCTTCCCATCCTTCATTTATAAGATCTTGAACCTCTTCATAACTTTCTGCATAAGTAGTTTCTATCCCTAAGTCTTTTAAATCTTGCGGACTTGCTTCAATGTCTGCAGCAACCTCACTAGTTTGTTTTGCTGGTTGATTTCTATCAAAATTGCTATCAATGTATTTAAGAGTTCTATTAAGGGTTTCCAGAAGTAAATTTTCTTTTTTCAACCCAAGTAGATTTAGTAAAGCTTGTTTAAACCTATTCCATAGAGTAGTGTTTTTATAATCAATACTCTCTAAATATTCTTGAAATTCAGGATTAGCAAAAGCTTCAGCTAAAAATTCTTTTTCATTTTTTAGTCCATAAAAATCTTCTTTTGTATTTTTCTTAGCAATATTATATAATTCTAATATTTCTTTTCTAAAAGTAGCATTAGTTCTAAGTCCTTCTATTGTAAGCATGTGGGTTAACTCATGCAATATAGTTTCATCTACATTATTAATAGAATCCTCTTTAGTGCTTATTTTTATTGTAAACTTTACCTTACCTGTTTTATTGCTACTAAAAACAGATCCAGAAGACTTTAACTTATTATTAAAATCAAACATTACTCCTTTAGGCAAATATTCTTTTAGAATTTTTAATAATTCTTTTTGCCTGGTGTTTAGCGTGTCATTATTTAATATGGTATTAATAACTGTATTAGCATCTACACCTGTTTTTGTTGCTTCAACTTTTCCTACGTGAGACTCTATTCCTTTTTTTCTTAAATCTTTTTTGTCTTTTATTATTTTATTTAACTTATTTCTTTCTTTAGTTTCAAGATCTGTTTCAATATCTACTATATCGACCTCCAATTCAATTTTTTCTTCAATTAAGTTATCCCTTTTATTAATTAATTTTTGCCTGTCCGTGTAATTCTCTTGTTTTAAAGCTTTGTTAATTCTTTCAATTCTATTTGATAAAGATTTTATTTTATCTTTTTTTTCTTTTATTTGGTTTTCAGCTATTATTCTAGTAGTAGGAATAGAAATTGGCTTTTCTCCTGTAATTATACCATCAGAGCCTACAAATGCTTTAGGTATAATCTTATCCGCTTCTTTTGAAGGCAGCTTAGTTACATTACCATTCTTGTTTATTCTTGCTACTTCGATCTTATTAAAGCCTTCATATACGTAATACTCTTTACCGCCGTCTGGGACTTTAGTTGAGTTGGTTCTAGACAGTGCTAGTCTAAACTCAACTTGATTTAGTATCTTCTTATCTGTTACTTCATTAAAAGCACTATCTATTACTGAGCTACCATTGTAAGTATATT
>Ga0187219_1000152_pt1 | contig 30052 bp, 7 predicted proteins | sample 13SPOviralmetaG_FD_130162 | JGI IMG/M metagenome (GOLD analysis project Ga0187219, IMG submission 130162) | Marine viral communities from the oligotrophic San Pedro Time Series (SPOT) site, San Pedro Channel, CA, USA - 13 SPOT_SRF_2010-07-21... | ecosystem: Environmental > Aquatic > Marine >... | reverse complement strand
CGGAACTAGGTGCTGTTATATCAACTACTGACTGTGTTGTGCCGTTAACACTTTCATTTGCATCATTTCTTAATGTATGTAACGTAAATGAATTTGTTGTTACACTACCTACGAAGTAAAAATTACCATCTGTTAGTCCTGTGGGAGGAGTTGCAGCAATTATTCTTACACCTGTTCCTGTTGCATATCCGTGATTTGCTAAAAATATTCTATCGCCTGCTGAACTTACATTACGCAGTCTAAATAAATGGTTTCCGTTACTACTTGTTCCAAAATTAACTTGACTAGCATCAGAAACATCGTATTTTGTGTATACTTCAAAAGTATCTGCATCTATTCTTTTTGCAAAGTATACTACGCCGTTTTCTAATCCACCAATTTCAGTATTGCCGTTTGCACTATACTCAATTGGGTCACCGTTAACAAAGCCATGACCTGTAACAATAACTTGATTGTCTGTGTAATCAATTTCATTATCTACAGCGTTTGCACTAAATGTTGTTGTAGTAAAGCCTGCTTGATTTATGTTTTGTGTAATAGCATTGTTGTCTTCAATAAATTCGTTTGTTGTAACACTTGCATCAAATTTAACATTGTTACCAGTAAGGTTAAGATATAATCTATTTTCTACTGCTTGTATGTCAACTGTAAATGCGCTACCGCCCGATCTACCACCTAAATCAGCATCAGCTGCACTTAGAGTATCACCCGATGTGTAACCTTCGCCACCTCTAGTTAAATCAACTACAGTGACAGTACCAGTTCCATCGACTGTAATATCTGCTTTTGCGCCGCTTCCTGTACCACCTGTAAGTGTTACATTAGTATACGTGTCTGCTGTACCATATCCGCTTCCGCTAGGCAAAGTGTTTGTGTTTGTAAATATAGCAACACCTTCCCTATAATCTGTAATTGTACCTTCTGCTAAGGTATTAGCACCTTTAACATCAGTACCGATAACAAAGTTATGTACAGTGCTATCATCAGGATCGTCAATAATTAAAAACTGACTTTCGCTATCGTCTGAAAGGAAATAATTATCTTGGGCATCAACACTTCCTGTTGTCGAAGCTATATAAGTCGATAGCGCACCTGTTGTACTGCCCGATAATGTATCAGCACTATTTGTTGTAAATGTTCCAGTTACGTTTACAAGTGTAAGTTCTGTGGCGCTAGATATTGCTGCCTTTACTTCACCTGTTGCGCCACTATTAAGCTGAGTTACTGTTTCTCCTTTTATAAGAGATTTAGCATCATTTAGTGTAAGTACTTCTTGAGCGTATGCTTCAATAATATTATCACCTGATAAAACTTCATCAGCAGGAATATTTTCAAATAATGTTAATCTTTCTTCAAATGTATCTAAAGTAAAACTACTGTTTGTTCTAATTGGCGGAATTAAATCACTATTAATTTTACCACTACTATTAAGTTGTACAACAGCGCCAGGCACACTAGATGATGTAACTTGCTTGTCAAGGAAATCACCTAGTCTGTTGTTCATAAATGAACGTTGTGCTAACTGAGTAGTTAAACGCCCATGGCTTGCGCCCCCTGGATCGTTGTCACCTAGAGTAACATCTGTTGAAATTGCTTCAATAGTAACATCTGATAAGCTCAGTTGTAAACTATCTAGCTGTGCAATAGACACTTTGTTTGTAAATGTAACATTACCAGTTCTATTTTGGGCAGTAATAAATTTACCAACTTTAAAATCACCTAATTCAGTTGTACCCGATGTATAAACACGCCCTGGTAAGTCTTGGTATTGCTCGTAATCAGGTATTCCTTGCCCGCCATTAATTGGCATTGCATTATAGTCTGTACCAGATCCAGCATATTCCCATGTATGTGCAGAGGAGTTTACAATACTAGGACGATGTAAAAAACATTGAAATCCTGGTAACAGCGCAATATTATTTATCGAGCCTCCAGATAGAGTAGAACGTACTAATATTTTAGCACTGTGTAAATTTGTTTTATCAGCAATACTAGAAATTGCAATGTTTGTGTTACCATCTGCATCAACATCAATTGTACTGCTCGCTGTAAATTTAACATAACTTGTAACACCGGAAACAACTACCTGATTTATACTTACAACTAATGTATTAGTATTAGTATCCCAGCTGTAAACGTATGCATTGTTTGTATTACCAGAGACTGTACCTGTAATTTCTTGTCCTACACTAAAGTTATACGATCCTGCTGCTAATACAATAGTCTGATATATTGTATGAGCATTTTTTATTTCGTTAACAAAGAATTCTTCATCGCCTGAAATAAATTTATGTGTTCCAGATGATGTTGTTCCAAGAGTTGCTAAACTTTCTAATTCTTGATCTTCGTACAATTGGAATTCATTTGCGTTAATTAGACTAACATAATAATAAGTTTCGTCGTAAATGCCAAATATATCTGGATTACCATTAGAATCATATCTTAATCTATCTCCGTTAGAAAACCCATGTGTAGTAATAACAAATTTATTATTAACTGTGTCTACTGTAGAGCTATTTGCACTAAACGTCTTTGTTGTAGTACTTGTTTTGTAATCATCGGTAACATCGTCTCCGTTACTGTTTACAAATCTTGTAATATAGTGTTCTGTTACTGCTCTGTCAAATCCTATTAAGTCAAATGTTTGAAATACTCCGTCAACACCATTTGTTGCTATTATTCCTCTGTCAAATTCAAATGCTTCGTTCCTAAAGCCACTTGCTCTTAGTGCGTAAGTGCCAAAGTTTGTTGCAGAGTTTGTAATTGATAGGTATCCGCCGCTTTGTGCATAAGATCCATTTTTACAAAAGATTTGAAAGCAACTAACAATCTGTGAATATGCATTATTTGAAACTCTATATCCTGTACCTCCAAAAGATAAAATTGTAAATGCATTACCAACTATACTTGGATTTTGTACAGGAGCAGCGCCTGCTACAGGATTTTCTGCTTCTATTTGATTTGTAGGAGTATTTGGCTGGAACACTTTTGATCCATCTACATTACACCCGTTACCTCCTAAAAAACTAATGATCGAGCAGTTTTGGACATAAGGCGAAGCTGTAATTATTGTTTTTTGCACAGGCAGTCCCGGATACGAATGTCTACTTACGCCATGGTCGTCTGGGTCGTCAAATGCTACAGCAAAATTATATGTTCCTGTAGGTATTCCGTTTGCATCTAGTTTATCTCTAAATGTAAATCCGCTCATATACGCAGCATTACGAATACGGAAAATATCTTTTTGAACATTTTGAGGACGTATAACAACTGAGCGCAATGCATCGCCCATTATAGAAATATTATCTGGTACAATAATTGGATTATCTTCTAAATATTCACCTGTACCTATTTTGATAGATATAAGATTTACATTAAATGTTCCGTATACTAACGTACTTGCTTGTGCTATACCTAAATCTAAGATAGTAATTGTTTCATCCCATAGATCGTCATGTGCAGTTTTTGAACTACTTCCATCATCGTAGGAATTATCTGTAGTTTGTGTAACAGCAGATTGAAATGGTGCATTTGTATTACCGTCTTGATCATCTGTTAATGCAATATTTCTAATAATATCTCCTGAAATATGTTTGGCATATTCTAATGCAGCAACAGTCTGCGGTTTTTGGTTATCGATTACTTCTTGTGTAGATGTTGTACCTAAATAATATTTTTTACCAGCTTCAATTGACTTACTATTACCGCCAAACTTCAAATCGTAAATTACAGCATCAACAATATATCCTACATCTCTTTCGCATGTAGCACTATCATATGTAAATCCGCTCCATATACCACCTGCATTCGCAACTTGATATGCAATATAAGCAATAACTTCTTTTTGTATAAATGTTTTGTTTAATGTTAAAAGTTGAATTACATCATTTTTTGTGTCAGTGACTGCAACCTTTGGCACATACACATTTTCACTAGCAATTTCACATGCTTTTTTAATGCTTGCTAAGGGTTTTATAAATCCATCATTACTATCACTGCCTACAATACTATCAACATAAATCATATTTGACGTAATACCAGGATTCTCAAAACTTAATGTTCCTGACCCGTCTGTAGTAATAATCTGGCCAGGTGAACCTGCTGTAGGAGGAAGTTTAAAATCATATGTGCTAGTAATACTTTCGGGTACTTTGATTACAACACCGTTAGTACCATTTGCACTAGATTCTCTAATTGTTATAGAATCATTATCTTCGATGACAACAGGAACTTTAATGTTCATAGCTGCTGCTGCAACCTCAGCAACATTTGATCCATCAGCTTCTAGTACAATTTTACCACTTGCACCGCTTTCATCAATACTTACGCTAGTATCGCCGTCGTGTATTTGTTTTGTAATTTCTCTAACTGAACTGTCAGATTTTTTCATAAACAATTTACCATCAGCAGTATTAAGAGCTAGTTGCCCTTCGTCCATTTGTCCTGCTGTTGGCGCTCTACCTGCAACACTAGAGCGGAGGTGTTTAATCTTACTTGCCATTTTTCAATCCTATATAGTATGGGTCAGGTCCTAAGACGCCCGGTGGTCAAAAGTTGTTATTGTATTTACCGCATTTAGAAAGTGCCTTCGTCAATTGTATCTGTCCAGACCGGAACTCCGCTACCGTCAGTTGTAAGTATTTGATTACTTGTTGATGCATCCGCATCTCCTGCTGCTGCCGTAACCTGAACGTCCCCTGTGCCGTTACCATATAAAATACCTTTTGATGTTAGTGTGCTTACACCTGTACCACCATGTTCGACTGCTAGATCACCGCTTGTAACAATGCTGTTAACAGTTAAGTCTTGTGCAAATAAATCGTTAAACTCTGCATCGCCAGCATTACCGCTAAATATTTCGCTTGAGTTAGTCGAGTCTGGCTTAAATGTAAATCGTCCTGTTGATTCATCGTACCCAAAGAATCCAACCTTTGCATCTGTTCCATTGTGCCAACGGAATTCTATACCTTTGTCCTTTGAATCATTTACTGCTGGTGCTGTATCACCGCCTAATGTAAACACAGGATCATCAATAGTAACTGTTGTACTATCTACTGTTGTCGTTGTACCTTGAACAGTTAAATTACCAGCTATAGTAACTGTACCGCCAACGCCAGCTGTATCAGGATCAATTGTTAATCCTCCTGTAGTAGTACCAATTGTAGTTCCGTTAATAGTAATATCATCAATGTCTGCTTGACCTGTAACATTTAATGTACCATTTACCCCTAATGTATTGCTACTAAATGTAAGGTTTGCAGAATCAATTAGTCTTCCGCCAGCACCAGCTACTGGTACTCTATGTTCAGTTAGATCTTCAACAGTTACTTGTGCAAGCGTAGCAAGACTATCTACATCAATAGTACCGCTAACTGTAGCATCACCAGTAACAGCAAGTGTATCCGAAGTAAATGTTAAGTTTACATTATCTTCTACTTCTCCGTCTGTGCCGGCTAGTAAAACTCTACCGTCAGTTAGATCACTTATTTTTGCTGTTGCTAGAGTAGTTGCTCCTTGTACATTTAAAGTTGCGCTTACATCTAGAGCACCAGTAACATTTGTTGCATCTTGTAATTCAATTGTACCGCTGCCGTTTGTTCTTATTTCAATATCAGTATTACTTACAATTGTTTGTATTACATTAGTATCAATTAATATATCGCCAACATCGACTCTATTTGAATAAGTTGTATCGTTATATAGATCCATCAATGTAGATGAACTTGGCATGTGAACCATTAGTCCGTTATTATGCGAACTCATAGTAGTATCACCTAAGTAAATTGAATTACCATTTAAGTATAGATCATTCCAACGGTAATCGTCAGTACCTAAGTCATACGTGTTTGTAGCACTAGGAACAAAATTACTATCAACTCTGCCACCAAATGTAATTGTTTGTGAAGTTGTAAGTCCTAAGTCTACATTTCCATTAACTTGTAAATTGCCAGTTATTGTAGCTGCTGCATCTACTGTTAACAATGAACTGTCAAAAGTTAGTTGTGCGCTATCCTCTAATTCGCCATTAGTACCAGCAATAATAATACGGTTGTCTGTAAGATCTCCAACAGCTAAACTTGGAAAACTAGATCCAGATGCTGACGACATTTGTGGAACAGTGAGTGTTGTGCCATCAAATGTAAATCCAGCAGCATCAACTAATGCACCATTTGCACCAACAAACATAACACGGCCTTCTGTAAGATCGCTTACTATTGCACTAGCAAGTGTTGATTCTCCTGTAACACCTAGTGTTCCTGCAATTGCTGTGTCTCCGCTTGCAGATGCTACTGTTAGTTTATTTGCACCGACTACAAAAGTTGTACCGTCATATGTTAAGTTTGAACTTCCGCTTAATCTACCACCTGCTGCTGGCACAACAATTTGATTTATTGTTAAATCTTCAACGGTTGCTTCAGCTAGTGTTGCTAGTCCGTCTATATCAATTGTACCGCTTACTGTAGCATCACCTGTAATATTTGTGCTATCAAGTAATTCAATTGCACCTGTACCTGCAACACTTAATTCTAAATCTGCGTTAGAAGCAGTTGTTCTAATTTGATTTCCGCTAATTGTAATGTCATCTAATTCAATAGTATTTGAACCAAATATTGTACCATTTATAGTAAGTGTACCGTCAACTAATAAGTCATTAGTTACACTTGCAATTGATATAGAAGTGCCAGGTTTAAATGTATCAGATGCTGAATCATAAATTAATGTTTCACCGTTTAGAACGCCCGTTGTGTCAATATCAACTAAGTCGTTAATTTCTGGTGTAACATTTTCAAATGCTGTGCCTATTGAACCTGCAAATGTATATGCTGCTCTTTCTGGTGTTACAAAGTTTCCACTGCCGTAACGTGCAGATGTAGTAATTCTAAAGTCATCAATATTACCGTTTACATAACCTTCTGACCCGTTAGCACTAGCTGGATTACCGCCTATGTTCCAATCAGTAGCAGTTAAGTCTCTTGTATAAGCTGCACTTGCACTTAGCGTACCGTTTATATGTCTATAAAGTGTTCCGCTAGTTCTAGTAAAACTTACATAATACCAAGTGTTTGGTGTTAATGACGTAGCAGTTAAAATGTTTCCTGTGCTATCAGTAACACCTAAAGAACCACTAATTTGAAATAATGTTGCATCATCTGCAGAATAAATATATCCTGAAACACTACTGTCATGATATATCCAAAAATCAATAGTAAAGTCACCGCTACCAATTGCTGTACGTGTTGCACTTAAATATGAATTAGTACCGTTTCCTAAATAACTACCGGTACCGAACTTTTTAACAGTTTGTGTAATTTTTGCATCGCCATTTGCAGTGATTGCACCGCTTATTGTACTTTCATCTAAGAATGTAGTAGCATCTTCAGAACCGTTAGCAGGAATTAAAATTAAAGTATCTGCATAAGAAGTGTCACCAAATGATCCGCCATAGCGTAAGTATTGTCCTGGTTTGATATTAGATATATCAACGTCACTTATTCCATCAACGCTCGCTGCTGCTAAGTCAGTTGTAAAGTCAGCAGTTTTATATGTTGTAACACTAAACACACCAGTGCTGTCATCAAATGCTAAGTCACCATCTGCACTTACTGCTGCACGTACTCTTACATCTGTATAATATAAGTTTGTACCTTCACTTAGGTCAGTTGTACTATGATTGCTTATATCACTTACTGTCCCAGTAACGTCACCTGTTAGATCACCGTATACATTAGCAACATTTAAGTCTTTGTTTAGATTCCAACGATCGTCTGCGTTTGTATATGTTAATGTTGCACTTGCACCATCTACTGTTAATCCTGCACCGTTTGCCGCTGCTGCATCAGCAGCGCCATTTGCTACTGTAATATTAATATCTTCTACAGCTAATTCACTAGTGTTAAGTGTTGTTGTTGTGCCACTAACAGTTAAATCACCGCTTATTATTACATTGCCGCTTGCTGTTACTGTAGCTGCTGTAATATCATCAGTAGCTAATTGTCCACTAACTGTTACATTGTTAAACGTTACGTTATCAGTAGTACCAACTGCTTGTCCAATACTAATTTCGCCACTAGCAATAGTAACACCGGTGCCTGCACTTAAATCACTTAAAGTAATGTATTGTGCATTTGTATTATCAAAACCAATTTCGCCTGTTGAACTGTTATATGTAATAGGATCTGCTGCACTAATTAAGCCACGAACTTCTGCATCAGTACGCTCTGTAAATGATATAACACCTGTACTATTATCGTAGCTTAGGTCACCACCTGCACTAATTTTACCTCTTACTTCTGCATCAGTTGCGCCGTTGTATGTAATAACACCTGTTGCGCTATCATATGTCATACTACCAATACCGCCTGTATCAGTTAAACTAATTGCACTTGTTGCACGTAGATTAGTAAAGTATAAATTTGTTGAACCTTCAGACAAATCATCTGTGTCTTGATTGCCAAAATCAGTTAAAAAATCTGCTGTTTTATATGTAGTTACACTAAACAAGCCTGTTGCTTCTGTGTATGATAAATCACCGCCAGCACTAAAGTTTCCTCTAATGTCTGCTGCACTCGGACCTGTATATGTAAGTACGCCAGTAGAATTATCATATGCAAATGAACCAAAGCCGCCTGCATCTGTAGCACTAATACTAGTCCTTGATCTAGCTTGTGTAAAATATTGATTAGTTGAACCTTCTGATAAATCATCAGTGTCAAAGTTACTAATGTCACTTACTTGTCCTGTTATGTTTCCAGTTACAGCAGCATACACTCTGTTAAATTGTGCATCGCCTAAGGTACCTGTAAATACTTCTGCAGTGTTAGTTGCATTTGGAATAAAGCTAAAACGACCAGTTCCTTCGTCTAAACCAAAGAATCCAGTTCTTGCTGCGCTATCCCACCATAGGAATTCAATTCCTCTGTCTTTACCATCGCTTGCACTTAGTCCACTTACACCAACTCTTAGCACAGGATCTTCGGTTGTTGTTACAGTTGAGTTAACAGTAGTTGTTGTACCTTGTACAGTTAAATCTCCAGTTACAGTTAAGTCATTGTCAACGCTAACATTTTGGTTTGTACCGTCAATTGTAATGCCACCACCTGTTTCGCCGTTTGCTCTCAAGTATAGTGAATTTGTTGCAAATACTCTGAAATTATCACTTCCGTCATTGTCAAATGCGCCAACATTTGTCATACGCAACCCTGAGCCACTTTGTGCAATTCGTAGTGTATCTGCTATAGTTAACGAATTGCCTGTTCCGTTAGCAGCAATAGTGCCACTTGCTGCAATACCAGCTGTTGTAGTTGATCCGGTAACATCCAGTGTTCCGCCTATAGTAGTATTGTTAGTAACTTCTAGTGTGTTACTAGGTATTAAAACACTGCCTGTTCCTGCTGCACGGAGTTCTAAATCTGTGTTTGTATTATATGTTTCGATAATATTATCATCTATGCGTATTTGATCTGTTTCAAAAAATGCTGCACTAATTGTACCGCTTGCATCAATGTCTTGTCCACTTAATTCTGTGTATGTTAGTGTTCCGCCTGCTGTGATATTACCATTGACTACTAAGTTACGACCTACTGTTGCATCTCTAGTAATATCTATATCGTTAGTAACTGTTAAGTCATTTCCAATTGTTACATCGTCAGGTAAGCTAAAAGCAATTTTATTATCGCTAACTGTTACAGCAATTTCATCAGCAGTTCCTTCTACAGTCAAAGTTTCAGTTAATAAATCAATTACTGTAGAATTTGTGCCATCTGTAATATCTAATGTTTCTACAAGAGCTGCTGTTGATACACCTGTTACTCTGCCGTAAATATCTACAGTCAATACAGGTATTGAAGTTGCACTTCCATAAGTTCCGCTTGGATCAACACCTAGTGCATCTAGATTAAATGTAACTTCGTTATTTGAAACAGAACTTGCAAGTCCTGTACCTCCTGTAAATGTTAATGTTTCACCGCCTGCTACTGTATCAGTTGCAGATCCATCAGTAATACCAAAACTTGTTGTTAGAGCTTGTGTTGTAACAGTTGTAACACGACCTTGTGCATCTACTGTTATCACAGGAACTGCAACGCTTGAACCGTATGTAGCTGCTGTAACTCCTGTATTAGGTAATCCTAATGTAGGTGTACTACCTTCTCCGCCTGTATCTGCTATTGTAAGGTGATTTGCTGTTACTTGTATATCTTCAACATAGTCGCCAGTTGTGTCAGTACCTAATGCAACACTATTTGCACCTATAGTAAGTGCAACATTTGATACGTCTGAACTTCCGTCAATACTAAATGACCCGGTTACATCACCTGTTGCAAAAGTAACTGTTCTAGCAGTCTGCCACTTTGATGCTGTAGCAGCGTTACCACTTACATCACCTGTTACATCACCAGTTAAGTCACCAGTTACATCACCTGTAAATACTGCATCAGTACCGTCAGTGCCGTTTTCTAGTATCTTGCTTGTGCCATTAGAAGCAAAAATATCTCCAACAACATCTCCGGATAATTGATTAGCGCCTAAACTTAGTGGCTTGTTAAATGCTAGATGCTGTCCTACATGATTCCAGGTCATTGTAGCATCACCGTTAGAGCCTAAATCAATTGTTAACCCTGCACCGTTTGCTGTTGAACTATCTGTTGTTCCTTTAGCAACAGTAATGTTAATATCGTCTACATCAAGTGTTGTACTATTAATTGTTGTGGTGTTACCATTTACTGTTAAGTTACCTGTGATAACAACATTTCCGCTTGCTGTAACAGTAGATGCTGTAATATCATCAGTATTCAAAGTACCAGATGCTGTAATGTTGTTAAATGTAACATTATCACTTGTACCAACTGCCTGGCCAATTTCAATTGTTGGTGTAGTACCTTCGCCTGAATTATCAGTTATAGTTACGCCTGTTCCGGCAACTAATGATTCTACATAATCGCCAGTGGTATCTGTTCCTAATTCTAAGTTACCTGGATTAAATGTAGTTGTAAGTGTAACATTTCCTGATCCATCAAAACTTACAATATCTGAAGTTACATCACCTGATAAAGTAAACGACCTTGCTGTTTCTAAGGCTGTTGCAGTATCTGCATTACCTGTTAAATCACCAGTTACATCTCCTGTAAATACTGCATCTGTTCCGTCAGTTCCGCTTTCAAGTACTTTACTTGTGCTGTCACTTGCGTAAACGTCCCCTGTTAAATTGCCTACGACATTACCTACTACTGCACCTGTATGTACACCAACTGTATCACCAGTAATATCGCCACTTGCGTCTATAGTTGTAAATGCACCAGTGCTTGGTGTAGTTGCACCAATTGCAGAATCGTTAATTGCAACACCGTCAATTGTACCGCCATTAATGTCAACTTCTGCAAATGTACTTTTATCTGCGCCTGTTCCGGTAGCAGTAACCTTACCAGTTAAATCACCAGTTACATCACCTGTTACATCACCTGTTACATTACCAGTTAAGTCACCAGTTACATCACCTGTAAATACTGCATCAGTACCATCTGTACCATTTTCTAATATCTTGCTTGTGCCGTTGTTTGCATAAACATCACCCACTAAGTCGCCAGTAATATCGCCTGTAACTGCACCTTCAAATGTTGCTGCTTTTACAGTTTGATATACAGGAGTTCCTGCTGCATCTTTAAATTCAAACTTGTCTGTAGTTTCATTCCAAAGTATTTGTACGTCAACAACAGAGCCTCTGTTAATAAGTAAACCTGCATCTTGTGTAGGAGCAACGCCTGCTCCTAAATTGCTGTTTAGTTCGATTAAATTATCAGCAAGTTTAATTTCTTCTGTGTTAACTGTTGTAGTTGTACCACTTACTGTTAAGTCACCACTAATAATAACGTCACCGCTTGCTGTGACTGTAGCTGCTGTAATATCATCTGTTGATAATGTACCTGCTACAGTTACATCGTTAAATTCTACATCGTCTGTAGTGCCAACTGCTTGTCCAATTGTAATAGTAGGTGTAGCACCTTCACCACTGTTATTTGTAAGTGTTACACCAGTACCTGCAACTAATGCTTCAACATAGTCACCAGTTGTATCGGTACCTAATGCAACACTATTAGCTTGTATTACACCATTAAGTATAACATTTCCAGTGCCGTCAAAACTTACAGCAGTTGCAACAACGTCACCAGTCATACTAAAGTTTCTTGCAGTTTCTAATGCAGTTGCAGTATCAGCATTACCTTCTACATCACCAACTACACTACCTGTATATACTGCATCTGTCCCGTCAGTGCCATTATCTAATATTCTTGTTCCGTCTGTTGCAAGGACATCACCTGTTAAGTCGCCTTGTAAAGCTGCTGTTACTACGTTGTTGATTGCATCAACAAGCAATGTACTGTTGTCGCCAAATACACTACCCTGTACATCACCTAAATGATAACCTGTTGTGTCTCCTGTTAGATCTCCAACTACATTACCTACTACATCACCTGTCAAATCACCAGTTACATCACCTGCAAATGTTGCATCATTTCCATTAGTGCCGCTGTTTAAAACAGTAGTTCCGCCTGTAGCTTTAATGTCACCTTTAAAGAAAGCATTTGTGCCGTCGGTACCGCTATCTAAAACAGTTTGTCCACCAGTAGATTTTACATCACCTATTAAATTACCTGCAAAAGATGTACTTGTAATTATTCCACCTGCAGGGTTATATGATAACCCGTTATCGACTTCTAATCCGTTTGTACCAGTAGCGGAGCTATCTGCAAATACTAGATAAACATTTTCGTTTGCTGTAGGATTAGCAGTTATTGTAACTTCAGTTGCACTGTCAGCATTACCAACTAAGTCAGCTGTAATAGTACCTGCTGTAAAATCTCCACTTGCATCTCTTGCTACAATTGTACTTGCAGTGTTTGCATCTGTAGCATTAGAAACAATTTCATACTGCACTGCTTCGCCTGCTACTTGTGCAACACTTAATCCAACACCACTGACTGTAATATCTTCAGCATAATTTCCTGTTGTATCAGTACCTAAAAGAACTGCATTTTCTCCAACTGTAGCTGTTAATGTAACATTTGCACTACCGTCAATTGCTACACTACCTTCTAAGTCTCCACCTAGTGTAATTGTTCTTGCAGTACCCCACGATCCAGCTGTACCAGTTATGTTACCTGTAACATTACCTGTTACATCGCCTATTAAATCTGCTGTTACTGTTCCAAATAAAGCATCGCCAGCATTACCTGTAAATACTTCACTTGTGTTAACAGCATCTGGTATAAATGTAAATTTACCTGTACCGTTATCAAATCCAAAGAATCCTCGTTTTGCTGCTGCTCCATTATGCCAAAGGAATTCATTACCTCTATCTTTACCATCATTTGCAGATAAGCTACTAACCCCTAAACGTATTACAGGATCTTCTAATGTCATAACAGTTGTGTCAACTGTTGTTGTTGAACCGCTTACTGTTAAATTTCCGTCTACAAACAAATCATTACCAACAGTAAGATTTGTTGTAATTTCTACTGTACTAGGAAGTCCTACAGTTACTTTATTATTTGATACAACAACTTCTGTTTCAAGTGCGGTACCTTCAAATGTAAGTGTATCAGTAAGCAAACTAATAGTATCGTTATTTGTTCCATCAGTGATGTTTAATTCAGTAGCAACATTTATTTCTGATGCAGCAGTTAATCTACCATAGTTATCTACAGTAAAGCTAGGAATAGCAGTAGCACTACCATATGTACCAGTGCTAACACTTGTAGTGTTTAATCCTATAGTTACAGCAGCACTTTCTAAACCACTACCAGAAAGTACTAATGTACCATTGCCGTCATCTGCTATAGTTTCAACATAATTTCCAGTTGTGTCATCTCCTAATACAATTGAATCTAATTCTATAGTTGTAGTCAAAATTGCATTTGCAGATCCGTCAAATGATGCTGTACCAGTAACATCGCCTTGTAGTGTAATATTTCTTGCTGTTGCTAATGCTGTTGCAGTATCTGCGTTACCAACTAAGTCACCTGTAAATGTAGTAAATGTTGCATCAGTGCCTTCTAGTGTAGTAATATATCCTTCCGCCCAATATGCACTTGAAGAACCTATATTTTTTGTGTTACTACCTGATGGTATTAAATCGGATGCAAATTGTGCATTTAATGTAATAGTATCTGAATTTGAATCGCCTAATTCTGTATTTCCGGTTACTGTTAATGTAGGCGTTGTTATTCCGCCTTGTGTTATTTCTAGCCCTGTTGAAACAAATCTAGCAACTTCTGTGCTACTTATTTCTGCAATGACAGCATTACCTGCATCAAACACAATGTTTGTTGCACTTTCTAAAGTCGGTGTTCCTGTACCATCACTTATAAAACTTTCAGCTGTAACTGATCCATCTACTTCTAAAGTAGTGCCATTCCATGTAACATCTGAAGATGTTGTTAATTCTCCATTTGCTGATGCAATTACAATGCCTTCATTATCTAAATCTGATACAGTAAGTCCTGTAACAGTCATATCACTTAATACATCAACAATACCAGTACCAACTGCAACAAGTTCTAGATTTGCATTTGAGTTAAATGTTTCTATTCTGTTACCATTGATTTGAATTTGATCTAAAAGTAAATTACCGTTTGGATCAATAGTTACATTATCTCCAATATTAGTAGAGCCACCGCCACCACCAATATTTGTATCACCACTTCCGCCTGCACCTACATCTAGATCTTCGCCCGGAGGAGTTGTTATTTCTGTTCCTCCATCACCGCCTCCGATAATAACACCACCGAACTGTGTGCCGCCTGATGCAGATGGACCAAATGCACCCGAGTAAACAGCTCCTACAACGTATATAACTTTTGATGCAGTTAGTACACTCGGTAAATTAGTACCTATAAAATGCACTGTTCCAGCTTGATAATCAAAAAACCATTCGTCATTATTACCTGCACCAACAGCAAATAATTGTGTACCTGTACTAGTTGGATCAGCCGCGCTAGGACTATCAGCATATACTTTGACATTATAGGTAGCGCCAAACTCTGTAGGTATCCAGTCAGTGCTTCCAGTTAACCAAGTACGTCTTGCACTTGCTGTACCGTCTTCAGTACACTCAACAGCATTAGCACCTATGTAAACAGTAACAGGAGAAGCACTCGTAGCAGGTATTACATTTGGAATTTCAGCACTATCTCCCCAAATTTTATCACTTCTTATTAGTAACGGACTTGCTATAGCTTCGTTTGTAGCACCTTTGTTAGATTCAACATCTGACTTACTTACGCCGTAACCTATCTTTTTCCAAAGGTAATCAATTTTTTGTATATCGCTTATCGCCATTTAATTATACGCCTTCTACTATTGACAAACTGCTAACACTTTGTCCTGCTGCTAATGCTATTCTTACTAACACAACATTACCTGTTGCACTAGTAGTGCTTACTATTCCTAACGTCATTTGATAATTTCCGCTTAAACTTGTATTATTACCGATGGTGTTTGCAGGTCCATCAGCAACACCGTTACTACCATTACCGCCATTACCGCTATCTGCACCTGGTGTGCCTGATCCGCCAAATGCTTGATCTGCACGTAACCATCCATTAAGAGAACTAGCAGCGTCGATATCAGTGCCCGGTACTGCTATCCATAATCCGCTTATTCCACTGGATGTAATATTAATTCTAAATTTACTTACAGCACTTCTTCTAAATGCCATTGTAAAATATTGTGTGCCGCTATCGCTACTTCTATCTGGGCCTGCTGGTAAAAATCCTGTGCTATAATCTACTGTATTATTTTCTAATACTCCTAATCTTATAGTTGCTTCTTGTGTCCCTTCAACTCCAGGGTCACTCGATTCTGAGTAAACACTACTGGTATAAAAGTTTGTTGCTCCGTTAAATGCCGGGGTGTCAGTTGTTGCAGCAAGGAATGCTGCGCTACGCTTACCGTCGTCGCTATAAGTTGATCCTAAGCTATTTGAAACTGGAATTGCTATTTCACTTATACCACTTTGCGCTGCTGTATGGACTTGAATTTTTTCGTTGGAATCTACTCTATCACTAAACCCATTTACATTAAGTATTCTCATTTCTGCATTTGACACAGTGCGCTGATTAGCTACGTTACCTACAGACATTGTAAAATTATTCATCGTGTATGGTGTGCCTACTCCTACGTTTGCTATAACATTACTTCCGTTTAACATAGGACTGCTAGGATTACTCATCTGTGAATGACTGTAATTTTGGTTAGTACCTATAGAACCAGATGTTCCTTCGTAGTCGCTACCAGTTTCAATAAACACTGGTGCATTAAGTCCGGTTGAATGATCGTTAAATACTTGTCCACAAAAATCTTCTACTTGCCAGTTTTGTAATATAATTGTGTTACTACCATTGTAATAAGGAATACCACTAATGTATCTCTTAGTTCCTGCTGCACCTTCGACTACAGTACCAGCTGTAATAGTTGGATCTCCAATTGGGTCATGTACAAATTCTTCTATGTTTGTATTACCTTCTGTACTATGAGTAATTTGGAATGTATGTATTCCAGGGTCAAAGTTAGAAGAACTATCATGTGCAATTTTAGCTTTAAACCCTTTGTATAAGTTTGGAGTATAAATTGTGCTACTAAATGATAAATCACTGCCGTCTGTATCAAGCAAATTGTAATCTGATTCTTCTTGTATTTCTAATGAACCTACAACTCCTGTATTATCAGTAGCATCTAGTTGAATATTGTTAACATTAATTCCATCAACTTTTGCGATTAATTCTCCTGCTGATGCATTATAAGCAAATGTAGACTGTGTTTGTGTAAACACACTAACTGCTGAACTTGTTCTTTTAACTGTTGAACCTGCTGTCAATGTAGTGCTACTTGTGTTATCTGTAAATCCATGTGCTAGTCTAGGATTACTTGATACTGCTTCTTGTACAAGTATCGTCTTAGTACCTAATCCGTCTGGAGCAGCAATGTTTGGATTATACACTTTTATATCTTCCGTAGTACTCATTGGAAATAAACTAGGTGTTGCTGATGTATGTGTTAGTAATGAAAGAGTTAATGTGTCACGCCCGTTGCCGGTTGCTGTTCCTGCTCCCCAAGTGTGTGCTAATCTTGTACCTAATACGCCACCTGAAGCACTATCACTTGCAATACTATCTGCCGACGTGCCATCGCCCCAATCCATAGAGTATGTAACATCTGCCATTTGTGTATTTGTGGTAATGTTTTCCATATACAGACTATCACCTTCGTCTACATATAAATCATTACCTGTAAGTGCAGTTCCGCCTGATGAAGCTCTATATAATCTAAATGCCATTACAGGATCTGCTGTGTAAATTATTACGTAATCAACTTCTTCAGCAGTAAATTCACTACCGTATCCTGTGCCGTTATCGTTGTAAGCTCTAACTTCTACTGTAAAAGGACTATTTACATTGCTTGTATATGTATGACTAGGTGTAAGACTTGTTACTGTATCAGTTGTACCATCGCCCCAATCAATATCATATTTGTTTGGATTGCCTTCTTTAACAATAGTTAGTGTAACACTTGTACCTTCACCGCCTGCTAATGGTGTTCCAGTAAATGCAACACTTCTTACAAAAGTATCATTTGCTACATTTAACATAGTCTCGTTTAATTGATCAATTGCTTCTGCCACGTTACTTGTTCCACTAAGTTCTTTATAGGCACCGTCTTGATAACCACCGTCAGCTGGTGCACCTAACGTAATTTGATTTCCTATTTGACTTGACGATACACCCGTTACTTGATCGTCAACATATGCTTTCACACTTTGCTGTGTAGGTATAGCTGTTGCACTATCGCTTACTAAATCATCTTCATCTAAAATTGCATCAACTTCTGTAGTATTTTCAATGTTAAATTTACCAATAACTTCAACTGCACCTGTTCCTGCTGCTTTTAATTCTAATGCTGCATTTGTAGTGTTAGTTGCGATTGTGTTATCAGTAATTGTAATTGACGGAGTAATAATATCTCCATCTACATTGATATTTGATCCAACTGTAACTGTTTGAGTTGTTTCTAGTGTTGCTGCTGTTATAGCTGCTGCATCAATGTCACCTGTAGTCAATGCGCCTGTTATATTAGTATCAGCAAGTAAATCAATAGTACCTGATCCGTTGGGCGAAAGTTCTAAATTACTATCTGATTCAGTTGTTGTAATTAAGTTTCCGTCAACCCTAATATTGTCTAACAGAAGTGTGCCTGCATTAATCTGTGCAGCATACAAATCCATCATAGTATCACTACCTGGCATATGTACCATCATACCGCCAACATGTTGACTCATTGTTACATCACCTAAGTAAATTGAATTACCGCCTAGATATAAGTCACGCCATCTTTTGTCTTCACTTCCTAAATCAAATGTAAGTGTATCATTAGGTATTAGATGTGAATCAAATTCACCAGCAATAGTGATACCGTCTGTGTCTGCATCACCAATTGTAATGTTACCGCCTATTGTAACATTTCCTGTTGCGTTGATGTCTACAGCATCAATGTTACCAAACTTTGCATTACCTAATGTTCCTGCAAATACTTCTGTGTTGTTTGTAGCGTCTGCAATAAATGCAAATTTTTCATCAGTTCTATCAAATCCAAAGAATCCAACTTTTGCATCTACGCCTGTATGCCAACGGAATTCTATACCTTTGTCCTTAGTATCGTCAGTAGTAGGAGCAACGTCTCCGCCTAGTGTAAGTATAGGATCGTCTAATGTTGTTACAGTGCTGTTAATTGTAGTTGTTGTACCCATAACTTGCAAGTCACCTTGTATAGTTACTGTACCTGCACTACCTGCTGGAGTAGGATCAATAGTAAGTGTACCTGATGTTGTTGCAATCGTATTACCATCAATTGTAATATTATCTAAGGCTAATGCAGTTGTTGTTAATGTTGTACCATCAAAAGTTAAGTTAGCACTATCTTCAATTTCAGTTGCGCCCATTAACAACACACGGCCATCTGTTAAACTTTCTAAGTTTAGTCCAGCTAGTGTTGTTGTTCCGTCTACGTGCAAATCACCTGCTACAAGAGTATCACCTGTTGCTTGTTGAACTGTAAAGTTGCCAGTGCCGATGCTAAATTCAGTACCATCAAATGTTAAGTTTGCATCATCTTCTATTGCACCACTTGTGCCTGAAATTACAATTCTATTGTCAGTCAAGTCGCTTACTATTGCACTTGCAAGTGTTGTTTCTCCAGTAACACCTAAATCACTTTGTAATGTTGTATTACCAGTAACATCTAAAAGTCCTGCAACATTTAATGTTCCGCCTGCACCAGTTGGATTAGGATCGATTGTAATATCAGTGCTTGCTCCAATTGTACTTCCGTCTATATCAATGTTATCAATAGACGCATTACCAGTTACAGTTAAAGTGCCAGTAACACCTGTATCAGCTAAAGTAGATGTTCCTGTAACATCTAGTGTACCACCTATAGCAGTATTACCAGTTGCTTGAGCAATTGTAAATTCAGTTAAGTTTGGTCCAAATCCTAAATTGCCAGTAGCGCCAATTTGCATACGTACTGAACCAGCAGTATAAAAATCTAATTCATCATTATCTGTACCAGGTGATGACTCAGCAATAATCTTTGTATCTTGATCAACATCTTTTACTCCGCCTAATGATGCCCACGCAGTACCGTCATATCCTTCAAACGCTGTGTCAGTTGAGTTAAAACGCATCTGTCCAGTTACAGGAGTAGGTCGTTCTGCTGTTGTACCTACAGGAATTTGTAATGAACTTGTAGTACCGATAATCATATCGGTGCCGTCAAATGTTAGTGCAGCACTATCTTCAATTGCACCTGATGTACCAGCAAGAACTATTCTGTTTGCAGTTAGATCGGATATTGTTGCACTACTAAGTGTTGTCTCTTGTGCATCTAATACTTGCAATGTTGCATCACCAGTTACATCTAATGTGTCATTAAGTGTAGTTGCACCGGTTACATCTAATGTAGTTGATACTGCCGCTGCACCTGTAATATTTGTATCTGATAATAGTTCTACTGTACCAGTTCCTGCTGCAACTATTTCAACAGGGCTATTAGTAAGAGTAGTTTGTATCTTGTTACCGTCAATAGTTAAATCTTCGCCAATTAACCTATCAGCAAAAATTGTACCGCCAGTAATATCCATTTCGTTACCATCTGCATCAACAACCTTAAATCCGCCATTTTCTTCTTTAAGTTGAATACCGCCTAGATGAATAGTTTGTCCTGCAACATATAAGTTACGCCATTTTTTAGTTGCACTACCTAAGTCATAAGTTTCGTCAGCATTTGGTATTAAATGTGATTCAAAATCTGCTGCTACTGTAATTGCGTCTGTATCTGCATCACCGATTTGTATATTACCGCCGATAGTAACATCACCGCTTACATCTATGTTACCTGTAATATCTAATGTTGTTCCATCAAATGTTAAGTTGCCACTATCTTCAATTGCACCCGAAGTACCTGCTAGTACAACACGACCAGCTGTTAGATCTGATATTGTTGCACTACTTAGAGTAGTTTCTTGTGCGTCTAATACCTGTAGAGTAGTATCACCTGTTACATCAAGTGTGCCAGTTGTGTTTACATTTCCTGTAGTATCAGCAACAGTAAATGCACCATCAACATCAATACCGCCATCTAATGATGCAAGTCCTGCAACGTCTAGTGCGTCATTTAAGGACGCTACTCCAGTTACATCTAGTGTTCCGCTGACTGTTGCATCTCCGGTTATGTTTGTATCTGTTTGTAATTCAATTGTGCCTGTACCAGCTGCATCTAATTCTAGAGGACTGTTTGTATTCACAGTTTCGATACGGTTACCATTAATTTGTATATCTTCAACATTTAGTTGACCTACATCAACTAATGATGCATATAGCTTGTGCCAAGGTTTTGCTGTACTACCTAAATCATACTTGTCTGCTTCGTCTGGTATTAGGTTAGATTCAAAATCTGCTGCTACTGTAATTGCATCAGTATCTGCATCACCAATAGTAATGTTACCACCAATGTTAACATTTCCTGTTACATCTAAGTTTCCTGAAAGTGTTGTATCTCCTGTTACAGTTAATTCACCACCAACGTTTGTGTTACCTGTAACATTTGTATTTGCTGTAACTGTTACATCTGCTGATCCTGCAGGTGTAATATTTAATCCTCCAGTGACAGTAGAAATTGTGTTACCCGATAAACGTACATTTCCTGTTTGTACTTTGAAAGGATCTACTATAGTTGTGTTTACACCATTTATAAAGTTGATACCAGTTAATGTTGTGACATCAAATGTTCCGCCTTGGAATGTTGTATTACCTGTTTGTTGATCGACAGTAAAGTGATCACCGATTCTAAAATCGCCTCTTTGGTCAACACTTGAATAATAAACACGGCCACCGTTTAGTTCTGTAATTTCATTTGCTTGTATTACTGCACTATCGTCGTTGTCTAGTCTTTTACCTACACCAATATAGCCAAAGTTGTGTGACACCATTCTTAAACTTGTGTCAGCTCCATCTGCTACTAGTCCGTAGTTACCGTACACGTTTGCAGATGCAATTGAACGCATTTCTGCACCAAACTCTTTACGGTCATATCTTAAAATAGATGTTGCACTTGCGCCGCCGTCAAAAGTAATTGATTCTGGTGTAAAGTCAAATCCTTCTAAATCATCATACTTTCCGTTTTGTACAATTGTAGTTCCGCCCTCTACTGCGTCAACTGTTAGAGTAGCTACTGTAGATCCATCTGTAGATGTAAATGTTGCAACGTCTCCTGCTGCGATTGTTCCGGTAACACCGCCTAGAGTGATACGTGTTTTACCTACACCACCTCTACCTGTTGCACCTGTTACACCTTTGATGCCTTCATTAGCAAAGTATGTAAAACAGTTAAGCCATTCTACTCTAGCACCGTTAGTAATAATAAGTCCACTACTGTTAGGAACAATAAATGTAACACTATCAAACAACATTGCTGGTTCAATAGATCCAGCAGCAATACTTGCACCGTCTACTAGTGCTCCTCGACCTGAATCACCTGCTAAAAATCCGTATGGATCATCTGCTGCATTTGTACCTAATCTTACACTAGAGCCAAAGTTTGCAACAGTGATGTCTTTGATATACGCCGAACGTATTGTAACACTTGCTGTTGGCTTGTAACGTATAGCATAACCTGTATCGTTGGTAGTATTGTATTCCATTTCACGGATAGTCATTGACTCAATTACAACGCCGCCGTCAACTCTAAATCCATCTAAGTCTCTTGTTGCTACTGTAGGTTTAATCTGTGTTGCACGTAACCCTGCACCTCGTACTGTAACATTTGCAGGTACATCTAATGGAAATGTTTCTTCAAATGTACCAGCACTTATTTCAATTATATCCCCTGCGCTTGCTTGTGTTAATGCAAATGAAATACTTGCAAAAGCATCATTAGGAAGTGATCCGCTATTATTATCATCACCATTTGCAGTAACGTAATGTACATTACCTTCTGGCATGTTAACATCAATACCTTTAGCAAGTATTCTACCTGTACCAGCAGCATCTAGTTCCAAATCTGCGTTAGTGTTAAGTGTTTGAATTACGTTTCCGTCAATACTAATCTCATCAACTACAATGCTATGTGCGTCAATTACACTTGCTTCAAAGTTTGTGCGTGAGCCATCAGGTCCTACAATTACAAGGCCGCCTTCGCCGTTATCTTCCATTTGTAATCCACCTAAGTAGATTGTACTACCGCTTACATATAATGAACGCCAGCGTTTTTCGTCTGTACCTAAATCATATGTATCATCGTCGTTTGGTATTAAGTGCGATTCAAAGTCTGCTGCTACTGTAATAGAGTCAGTGTCAGCATCACCAATAGTTATGTTACCACCTAAAGTTAGATCACCTGTAATATTTGCATCACCAGTAAGTGTTAATGTAGCCCCGTCAAATGTTAGATTTGCACTGTCTTCTAATTCTCCGTCAGTGCCAGCAAGCACAACACGCCCTGCTGTCAAATCACTTACAGTTAAGCTAGGAGCAACTACATCACTGAGCATATCAATTATGCCTGTGCCTGCTGCAAGTAACTCTAGGTTAGCGTTTGAATCATATGTCTCTATTCTATTACCGTTTATTGCAATAGATGAAAGTTTTAAATTACCGTTTGGATCAACTTCAACGTTTTCGCCGATAGTAGTTGTGCCGCCGCCTTGTCCAATTGCTGTGTTACCTTGGCCGTCTATAACAATATCATCGTTGCCGCCAACTGAAGTGTTACCACCGGTACCTGCACCAATTGTTAAATCTTCGTATGGTGGTGTAATAATTTCTGTTCCACCTGGTCCAGCACCAACAATAACTTGTCCAAATTGAGACCCGTTTGAACCTGCAGGACCAAATGCACCTTCATATACAGCACCTTCAACATATATAACTTTTCCGCTAATGCCTGAAGGTAAATTAGTACCAATGAAATTTATAATACCTGCTTGATAATCAAAGAACCATTCATCGTTGCTACCTGAACCAGCAGCAAATATCTTTGTTCCAGTTGTAGCTGGATTAGCTGCGCCTGCACTATCAATGTATACGTTTACTTGATATGTAGCACCAAACTGTGGAGGTATCCAGTTTTCGTATCCTGTTTTCCAAGTTCTGTTTGGAGTTGCAGTTGCATCAGCAGTACATTCTGCTGTATATAGTGCTACAGGAGCAGCGGCTACTAAGGGCTTTGTGTCAGGTATATCAGCACTATCTCCCCAAAGTTGGTCTGCACGTAAAAGTAATCCACTTCCAATGCTTTCGTTTACCGCAGTCTTAATACTATTGACGTCAGTTTTCGCTACACCGTAACCTACTTTTTTCCAAAGCCAGTCAATTTTTTGTATGTCACTTATTGCCATTTACTTTACCTTACGAAATTGAAAGTGCTGTAACACTTTCGCCTGCTGCTAATGCTATTCTTATTAACACAACATTACCTGTTGCATCTGTCATGTTTGCTGTACCTAGTGTCATTGAAAACGACCCACTTAGTGATTGCCCTGGAATTATTCTTTCACCTGGGTTTACTGCACACCCATTTGTGTTTGTAGGTGATCCTGATGCACCTGGAAGTCCTACACCATTATAAACTCCTGCACACTCTAACCAACCGTTGATTGTACTGCTACCATCAATTCCTGATCCAGGAGCAGCAATGAAAACACCTGTTACGCCTGTTGAACTTGTAATATTAATATCAAAGTTTGCAACAACTTGACGTCTAAATGCCATTGTAAAATATTGTGTACCTGTGTCGCTACTTCTGTCTGGTCCTGCTGGTAATAAGACACTAAAATCATCAGTGTTATGTTCTAGCACACCGTACCTTATTGTTGCTTCTTGTGTTCCAGCTACGCCAGGATCTGCTGATTCAGTATATACGCTATTTGTATAAAAGTTTGTTGAACTATTGTATGCAGGAGTGTTTGTTGTATCTGCGTTAAAGTCAAATATTCTTACAGCATCGTCACTAAAGCCTGTACCTAAACTTGCACTTACGTCAATTGCAGTTTCATCTATTCCTGATTGCGATGCACTATGGACTTGAATTACTTCTGGTAAGCTAACATATGAACTATATCCATTAACATTACGGACTCTATATCTTAGTTGCTCTGAAACTCTTGTATTGCTTGCATTAATATTAACAACTAAATCTCCAAAGGAATATGCTCCGCCTACACCTGTATCTGCATTAGGTATGCCCCCTGTTAACATTGAAGTTGTTCCATCTACATCGCTATAATCAAAGTTTTGCTCTACAATACCGCTACCACTTCCTTCAGTGTCTGTTCCGCTTGTAACTTCTACAACATCAGATATGTTTGCATATGTTTGACCAACTAAGTTAGTTGCTGTTGTTCCACTAAGTGTTAAACTTGCACCTGTGTTGTAATGAGGTACTCCGCTAACATAACGAAGTGTTCCGGATACATTTTGTGTTAGTGCGCCGCCTGTTGCAGTAGGATTAGTAGTGATATCGTCTTTAACAAACACTACCGTGTTTGTATCACCTGTAGCATCATGGCTAAGTTGAAAACTGTTAATGCCTTTTGGAGTAGATGTATTAGTTTTACTTACACGAGCTTTAAACCCGCTGTATAATCCTGGATGATATATACTAGAAGAAAAACTTGTAGAACTACCACCTGCATTTAGCAAGTTATAGTCTTGTTCATCTGTAATTGTTACACTGTCTGTTGTACCTGTGTTATCAGCTGCACTTAATCCTATTGCTCCGTCAGCTGTACCGTTGACTATAGCACTTAATGTTCCTGCTGCTGCATTATATGCAAATGTACTTGTAGCACTAGTCTGAATATTACCAGCTGCACTTTCTATTCTAGATACATTGTCACCTGCATTTAATCCAGATGTACCGCTTGTGTTGTCAGTTGCACTAGCTGCAAGTTTAGGACTTGTACCTTGTGTGCCTGTGATACTAATAGTTTTTGTGCTTAGTCCTTGCGGAGCAGCAATATTTGGATCATAAACTTTTAAGCTAGTAGTTGTCGACAAAGGGAATATACCAGGTGTAGCAGTTGTATGTGTTAGCAAGGTAAGTGTTAAGGTATCATTACCAGTACCTGTGTTTGTAGCAGCGCCCCAAGTATGTTGCAATCTGCTTCCTGATACTCCGCCTGGATCGCTATCACTAGCAATGCTGTCTAGTGACGAACCGTCACCCCAGTTCATTGAATAGGTAACAGCAGCCATTGTTGTGTTTGTTGTTATGTTTTGTAAGTATAAGCTATCACCTTCGATAACGTATTTGTCATTACCGGTAATAGCACTGCCACCTGATGATGCTCTGTAAAGGCCAAATGCCATAACAGGATCTGCTGTATAAATTATTACATAATCTTCCTGAGTAGCACTAGCTTCGCTACCATAACCAGTACCATTATTATTATACGCACGTACAATTACAGTATATGGTGACCCTGCATTACTTGTATACGTGTGACTAGGTGTACTATCAGTAGTGTTTGTTGTTACATCACCATCACCCCATGTAATATCGTATCTATTTGAATTACCGTCCACTGTTAAGTTTAATGTAACTGTTAACCCTTCACCGCCTGCTAACGGTGATCCAGTAAATGAAACGCTTCTTACAAAAGTGTTGTTAGCAACATTACGCATTGTTTCGTTAAGTTGATCAAAGGCTTCGGCTATATCTTCTGCAGGATCTAATCCAACATACGCTCCATCAGTATATGTTCCGTCTGATGGTGTTCCAACAACAATTTGATCACCTATCAAAGATGAAACAGTGTTGCCTATGTTTGTATCTACATATGCTTTTACACTTTGCTGTGTAGCCAATGCCGTTGCACTATCGCTTACAAGATCATCTTCGTCTAAAATAGTATCAACAGATACACCTGCATTGACCCTAAAGTTACCTTGTACTTGTATTTGTCCTGTGCCAGCTGCTGATAATGTTAAGTCACTATTACTTGCTGTAGTTTGAATAATATTACCATCAATTAGAATATCATCATCTATAGTAACTGATCCAAGTGCTAAGTCAGCTTCAATAATAACTTTACCTGTACCAGCAGTTTTAATAAAAAGATCACTGTTTGATTGTGTTGTTTGAAGTGTGTCACCTGTGATTAATAAGTTTGCGTCAATTAATGCACTTTCAGCTTCTGTTAATCCACCTAGTTCGCCTACAAGTTCTCCGTCTGGGTATGTAAAAACTTGTAAACTACCATTACCAGAATCTTTTAATTCGATATCGCCTAATGTAATTGATTGACCAGATAGATAAATGTCACGCCATCTCTTATCTGCACTACCTAAATCGTAAGTTTCTGTAACGTCTGGAACAATATGACTAGCAAAATCAGCATTTACTGTAATACTATCTGTATCGGCATCACCTAAAGTTAAGTTTCCGTCAGCAGTAATTGATCCTGTTGCATGTATATTGCCAGCTACTTCGACATTACCATTAAAATTAATAAAATCAGTTGCAGTCGCAGGAGCAATATTAATATCTCCAACGGTAGTTGTAAGTGTAGAATTATCTAATGAAAGATCGTCTACAATTAATGATCCTGCTCTCATGTCAGTAGCATTAATTGTTCCTGTTACATCTAATTCGTATGCAGGTGTTCCGTTTATTATTCCTATTTTAGGATTTGCTGGATCTGATGAAACATCAAAATAAATTAAATTAGTATTGATAGCCAGATCATCGTCACGTACAAGATTACTCTTGAGTAACGGACCTGAAATTCTTCCTACGTTGGCCACATCAGCTCCTCATTAAACGGCGATCCTGTCGCTCCAACCACCTTACCTTGCGGGTTGACCACAGTCTGTCCTGCAACTTAAACCAACTATGCTGCATTACTAGTATTTATCCAATCAAAAAAATAAGGGCTTATTAGCCCTTATAATGAAATCATTTGTTTAAAGTGGTTTAAATGCACTATTTGTCGAAATTATGTAGTACAGTGATGTCTTTTCCAGTAGGCGGAGCAGTACCAAAATCTAAGTACCAACCAGCTACTTTGCCTGCAGGATTTTGTACTAAAGTGTAGTTTGTTGTTGGAATTTGAAACACGTTTTCAATATAAACAAATATACTTCTTGGATTATTTGCAAAACTTGTTGGGTTTTCTGTATCTTGATTATCTAAAGGACCAAATATTGTTTCGATATCATCTGCTCCAGTAAACGTTTGTTGGTTGATTGCTGTAGCTGTACCCATACGAATCTTTTTCCAACTGCCTCCTTGATAAAATTCTAGTTTACCGTCTATAGGATCGCCTGCATTTGACTGAATAAGATAACGCATCATACCTTCTTCTGGTACAAGTGGTCTAGTAGCACTATCACCCCTTGGTACTCTAACACTTTTTGGTGTGTCTAATACAATCTCATCATTAATGCCTTTGACAATAATGCCTCTACCTTGTAAATTTTTTGAATTAGTATGTTGCTTCTTATAAAATTTCATTTTTAGATATCCACGTAGCTTAGTGTTGCAACTAAATTGTTAGGTGATCCACTTAACACTTGCATACTATCACCTGCTTCTAACACAAGTTTTTCTGTATCCATTACAAATGTTTCTCCAGCTGCTATAGGCAATGAATTAATTACCATATTAACTGCGCCTACCGATCCTCCACTTTCAACTAGATGAGCAGTAAGTGTTGTCTCTCCAGATGTGTCGTCTAGTGGATCAGGGACTGCTGTGTTTGTAAAAATTACTGTTGTAATAACGTATGTTTTATCAGCAGGGACTGACAGCAATGTTTGTGCGCTGCTTGTTAAACTTAAATTTGCTAATGCCATTTCCTGTTTCCTTAAAAAATTAGTGCAAACAATGCAGCAGTTCTTCTACTTACAATGTCGCCTTGTTTGTTTGGTGTAATATATTTTAGCCCAGTGTCTTTAACATCATCTTCGTCGTGATATATAATTGCGCCTGTAGCTGGAGCAGTAGGTGCACCGGGTCCATTTTCATCTATATGTAGCGAGTCTGGTATACGAACACTACCGCCTGCTGTACCGACTAGTACTAAGTCGTCTCCGCTACTTACTGAAGATATTGTACTTCCCTCAAATTTGAGATCGTACATAAATGCTTCTGCTGTTCCTACAACAAAACGATTAAATCCGTCTACTTGTAATCTACATACACTTGGTACTGCTGTATTATCAAAATCTTCTGCTGCAACTAAAGTATCACCTTGTCTAATTTGTGTAGGAGGATTTTGTCCTGAAAACTGAGTCACATAATCAACTACCCATTTACTATTAGGTATATCGTCATCATCTACAACATAGTTTTCATAGTCAGCGGCTGCTGCACGTAACGGATTGTTACCTGCATCAAACTGAATTGCGCCGCCGCCGCTGTCTATGCTATTTGTTTGTATACCAGCAATGCTTGAAAGTCCATTGCTGTCTACTTTTTTAAAACTAAATGCGCCTAATCCTTGTGTACCAGTTACATCGTCTTCATATGGAGCAGACTCGTCCCATACCATTAATGCATCTGGTAGTGATCCTCTTACAACTTGTAATCCTGACCACTGTGTAACACCTGCACCAGGTGTTACACCCATACCTGTTTCACCATAGTTAACTCTAACTATGCGATCTTCAACATCTAGTTCTGTTGTATTCAGTGTTGTTTGCTCACCTTGTACAAGTAAATCTCCTGTAACAATAACTGTACCTGTATCTACACCTGTATTAAGTGTAATATTGCCGCCTGGTTGAACTGCAATTTTATAATTACCATTAGGTATATCAAGTATCTTTGTCATAGGTTATTCCTGTTGTAAGCAATCAATTAAAATGAGTCTACGTTTGCACCTGAATCATCTGCACCAGGATGCTCGCCTGCTGCCCAACGTACTTTTGCTACATCTTCTGTGCCGCCTTCGTACTGAATTTTACGACCGTATAAGCGTGTTACGTGTACTGTTGTTGAATCATCTAAAATTGCATCAATTTCCATTTCACCTTCAGCAATATCACCATTCGTTGCTTTGTTTACTAATGTAAGTACTTCTGTTGTTGATCCGTCAGTAACTGTAAATTTATTTGATGATCTTTGGTTTACGATCCATGCATCTGATGTTGCAAGTGATCCACCTGTAAAGTAATGACGTGAAATCTTAATTCCACCGTCTCCGTTTCCGAAGTTTCTTTTATTAATTGGACGTCCCATTGTTTCTCCTTTGACGTTCTAGGTCTACGCTGTGGTTTCAGCATAAGTCCCCTGTAAGGGTGCTCATTGACATATGTATTTATCAAATAAGAAAAAAGCTCTAACAAATAAATGCTAGAGCTTTAATTAAAAATGATAGGTCGGACTTAATGATTACCAACAACCTCCTAGTAGCTCATGCCAATTTCGGAGGAGCCTAGTATCGGATAGTTACTTCCAAAAACATATCTTTGTATCTCTACACTCATATGTTGCCACTACAGCT
>Ga0187219_1000144_pt1 | contig 30576 bp, 47 predicted proteins | sample 13SPOviralmetaG_FD_130162 | JGI IMG/M metagenome (GOLD analysis project Ga0187219, IMG submission 130162) | Marine viral communities from the oligotrophic San Pedro Time Series (SPOT) site, San Pedro Channel, CA, USA - 13 SPOT_SRF_2010-07-21... | ecosystem: Environmental > Aquatic > Marine >... | reverse complement strand
GGGGGCGGTGATGTCACAGATTAACATTTTTTAGGTTTAATACCCCCCTATATTGATAAAATGTGGTCAAAACCACATCATATTCCATGGGATTCACGCCCCGATTTAACATTGTGACACCGATGACACATCGTTTGCAAGTTGTCCCAAGCCAACGAATCACCACCGCTTTTGATTGGGACGATGTGGTCAACAACTTGCCCAACGCTTTCACATTCAACACACAACGGGTTCCGCTTGATAAACATTCCGCGCAATCTTCGCCATGCGGTTGACTGATAGAATTTATTTCTTTCAATCCGTGCTTTGCTTGACTTGTTTTGACCTTGCAACCACGGCCGTTGTTTTCTCTTTGGTACGTTAGGCATTTACAATTTATCTTTTCGTTCTGGTCTGTAATACTTGCGCAAATCTCGGTTGTTCTGGTCGCGTTCCACTTGCGTCATCTTAGATTCCCAAAACCCGAAATGGATATACATGTGATTTCGCATCGTGTATTTATCCACCACATATTTTTCGGACGCTTGGGGAATGTGCAACCCGCGTTCCCTTTTATACTCTTTCGAACACGTTTTACATTTCGGACGATGACCCGATTTTGTATCGGTCAATCGTGCGAAATGTTTCAATTCCTTTTCTTCCTTGCACTTGCTACAAACTTTAGTTTCCAAATCTCTTTTCAATTGCGGTTTTTCTGTATTTCTTTATATGAGTGACAACGCCGTCGGCATCTTTAATGAATCGGATGGCGTGTCCAATCATTGCCGTGTCGTTCACTTCTTTCAACAATGGAACCATTTCAGTCAATCGGACGCGCTTTGATTCGCCGACATTCATGTCGACAAATATTTGGGCCATCTTGTTTCTTGTTTTCAAATCAATCATAAGCCACAATATCCCGAATCACATTCATTGAAATCGTCGTCAAACAATTTGATTTGACGTTTCCATTTCATTATCTCGCGGAACGTTACGTCCGAACGAAATGTTCCTTTGTTGTTTTCTTCCGTTTCTGCAAACCAATTCATTTTTTCGGGTTCCTTGTCGTTCATGTGTGACAACAACATCGGTGAACGCCACCAGCATCCAACACAATTGTTCATATAAGCAAAACGAACGCGTTTGTCCGTCCAAAATTGTTCAATCGTATCTTTGTAGATATTCGCATCAATCAACGGAAAAGATGGTTTGCAATATTCAATCGTTTGCCATTTATTGTTCCCGTTTGAATGTTTACCAACAACTATTTTCACTTCAACCATGCCGTTGTCGTTCATCTTTTCCATCATGCTTTTGGCACGTCGTGTTTCATTCGCACGATAACCAAAACGCATTTCAACGGGTCCATCAATAGTTTTGTGACGCCATTCTGCAATCGGAATCGTTTTCATTTCTGTCGTGCAAAACCGCGCGATTTTGTTTGGTAGATACCCGCCTTTCTTTTTGATTACCTCGTCAAACGTTGGCCCCGTCAACCAAGTGATTTCACGCCCGATGTATTGTTCCAAATCTAACATCGTGTAAATGATTTTATCATCTTCAGCGGTTGCAATGAATGGTTTCCCGATTCTATCTTCAACCATTTGACGAACCTTTTCATCTGGGAATCGACATCGTTCATCCTCGATTCGAACCAAGGAAAAAACATCAAAATCCGCTTGATGATTTGCCGCGATATATGACGACGTTTTTCCGCCACTCAATGAATTTATTGTTTTCATCCCTATAAAATACTAAAATTTTTGTCAATCATTAGTTTTGGGCCTTCTTTACGATACCCGAACATCTTGTTGGCTTCCATTTCATTCAACAATTTGGTTGCCGTTCTCTTTTCAACGTTTTCCGTGTCTTGAATGAATTTAATCGCCGCCGTCTTGCTTTTTCCGTTAATCAATGGCAACACCCTTTTCATGTCGTTTGATGTCCACACGCGTTCTTCAATCTTTTGCAACGGAACTTTTTCAGTCAATTCAATTGAATCATAGGACGTGATGACCATTTCCATTGATGGGAATTCAATGTTTCGTGTGTATTCCGCGACAATATCCGACGCGCTTGGTGTATCTTCCGACTTCGCCAATGAAACGGCGGTTTCTGCCTTTTGTGTCAACAATGCGCCCAAATGTCCTTTGGCGTTTCTGTCGTTCTTATTCTCATGTAATACGACGGAAATGTGGCAATCCTTTTCCGATGTCCATTGCAACAACTTGGATGCGATTTCCGTGGCTTCTTCTTCATCGTTCACCCCTTTGGATGCCAAATCAACAATCCCGTCAATGACAACAAAACCCAGATTGTCAAACGACTTCATGACGTAGTCCGTCAACTTCATTCGCTCTTTGTTGGTCAACAATCCGCGGAATCGGTAATGTTTGAAATTAGGAATGTTGACACGCGGGTCCAATCCCGCCATTGTCAAAATCCTTTTTTTCGCACGCGCTGAATGCCAATCGCCCATTTCCGTGTCAATGTAAATGTTCACGCGGTCATGAACGTGTCCACGGATATGATTGGAAATCGTATTGGTCGACACGGCGGCGGCCATCAATGCCGACAAAAAATAACTTTTGCGCGATTTGGCTTTCCCTTGAATCAATGAAAAATTGCCCATCGTCCCGAACACATATTCATCGCCACCGAAATGCAACGTGATGGCCTTGTCTGGTTCTGCAACCTCAACCGATGAATCCACTTCCAACGACTGCAACAACGCCGCCATTTCATCCAATTGTTCGGGTGTGGCGTTCTCGTAATCAAACAACGCATCGTCCGACACTTTGCGCGATTCATTTGATTCGCCGAATCCTTGGTCGCGCAAATCTTTGATTGCACTTTTGAAATCACCATTGTGACCCAATACAACAAAACATTGGAATGCGTCGTGTACCTTTTCCGCCTCGAATTGTGTGGATGTGGTGAATGGGAAAAACGCGCCCGAATCTTTAAAGATTACGCCCGATGTTTCCGATGTTGTTTCGCCCGGTCGCAACAAATACGTCATTCGTGCGTTTTCCCGAACGATTGTCCATCCGTAATGCAACAAGACATCCAACGTGGTGTTCGTCGCTCTAAATTCGCCCCACGGCGTTGAATCGTCCGAATCGTTATCCAATACCGATTCCGTCGGTTGATTCTTTATTGGTTCGGGTTGCGGAATGGTGGCGTCCATCATTTTGGCGCACATCCAAATCACGTTCCGTTCGTCGGGGCTGACTTCAACGACGTCGGTGATTTTTCCAAGTATTTTATAACCCTTAGTTGGCCAAACAACGATTTGACCACCCTTTCCGCGTGTTTCGAATATTACTTCGCCTTTGCTATTCTTTGCTAACTTTTCGTTTCCCGCAATTTCCGAACATTTGAAAATCCAATGGAACCCGCCCGATTGCGTTTGTTGGATAATCATTTTATTGATGAGGTCGGGCGCGTTGTCCTCAATCAATTCCTTGAATTCATTGTATTCGTCACCCTCAAAATATTTGGCGTCGATGTCCAAACATTGGATTCCATCGAAACCCATGACCAAGCCAATGCCGTTGGTCTTATCGAAAACGCTGAAATCTTCAATTGGTTTTTCCGCGTGTTGTTGCCATCCTTTCAGCAATGGCCGTTTTGAATTACGAACCAATGGAATTGGGGAAAATCCGTGGTCGCCATATTTTTGGGCAATCTTTTTGATGTCCATTCGTTTTTTGCTCTTTGTTGTGTGTTATCTAATCAACGCCCAATTGTCACAATTGCGCGAATATCTTTTGGGCGTCAATGTAATTGATTTTCGCCCCTTTAATTCCTTAAAAGGAAAAATGAACCAACGGCGATTCACCACGTCATAACAGATGACAAAATCAACGTTTTGATATTGGTCGAAAACGCAAGTGATTTCCGCGTGGTGTTTCTTGATGTATGTCGCCGACTTCACTTGTATCGTCACGAAACGATTCCCGCGGAACGCTATCATGTCAACTTCCGATTGATGGACAAAAGGAAACGCAACGTGCCAATCTCTTTGAATCAATTCGGCGGCACATCGCAATTCCGCCAACGCGCCGTTTTTGTGGTTGTCGTGAATCATTTGATTTTTGACAAATAGTCATCGTAGCTTTTCGCGATGAAATACACGCCACCAGAATCATTGATTTCCTTTTCAATTTCCTTTTGGTCGGCGGATTGTCGGTCCTTCCCGATTTTCACTTCAATGCCGTAAAACTTGCCGTCAATGATTCCAATGATGTCGGGAATGCCTTTCCGCTGGACGCCCTTCCGATATACGTTCCTTTTCTTATCGTACACCGCGCCGTTGTTTATACGATATGCAACGCCACCGCGGACGTGGTACATGTCCCAAATGATTGTTTTTGTCAAATCATTGGCGGTGGTGTCTTTGAACCTTTGTTTTACCAATGCGTGCGGTGGCAACATTGGGTGTTTTTCGGCTTTCAGTTCGTCGGCTAATTTGCCCAACTCTTTTAAATTCTTGGGAATCCAATTCATTGTTGATTCTTTTATTGGCGGAATGCTCAATCATTCTTATGATGTGTTCTTTGTCCAATGCTTTGAAATGTTCTTTGGCAAGTGACCAACAAACACGTTCGAAATCATTCAAGTATTTGTCGCTCATATTTTTGAACTTTATTCCAGAATTCTAAATATTTCATTTTGCGCATTTCAATTTCCATTTCAACGTCTGGGTCGTTGCGATGGATTCGGAAAATAAACAATTTTTTTTGAATGCGCGGGTCGAACGAAACGAAATCCATCCATTGCAAAGAATCAATCACAATAAAATAGTGCATCACTTGCGGTTTGTATTGTGCAGGAATCTTGTTCATTCTCAAATATTCAACGTGCTTTTTCGTTGACGGACATTTGATTTCCACGCCGCCAATTGGGACGTCCTTTTCATAGACCAGCGCGTCGGGACTGATGGCCAAAAAATCATGCTCGTCGTGAATGCAAAACCCGATTTCCCTTGCATCGTTTCCCGTTCTCATTCTGTATTCATCCAACGCCACGGGTTCCATCAAAATGCCGTGTTGCATCGCTTGCGTTGTTGGTGATTCTATGATTTCACCCGACAATCGTTCGGCGATTAACTCATCGACAAACGTCAAATTGTTTGACTTGAAAATGTTCGCACATCGCGAACCCGTAATGACACCCAAACGCATTTCGAACCATTCGCGTGACCTTTGTTCAACATTCTTGATTTTCATAAATCTTGATTGATTATTTTGTTTAATTCTTCAATATCGTGCAATTGCGAAACCCTCAAATCATAGGACGCTGCGCGATATGTTAAGACCGACCCGTTGTCCAAAACTTTCTGTTCACCTTTTGCCATATACGTGGCGTCCTCGAAATACATCTTTTTGGACCGCCATCCGCAAATGGTCGTTTCATTGTTCCTTGTGTTGTGATGGCAAAAAACATACATGTGGACGTTGTATGATTTTTGCGTTGCGGCGATGTTGACTTGAAAATGTGGTCGAACCGCTGAACGTGTCGCAATCGTTTTCACGTCAATCGTCATTCCATTCCTTGCAACAATATCCACGCCGTCGTCAAACCCTTCTTTGCTTCGATATTCTTCGACATCAATTCCAAGATATTGGCGGACGACATATTCACCCAACAAACCAATGTATTGGTCTTTTCGTGACCCATCAAAATGACCGCGGTTCGCAAGACTATTACGTCCCAAATATTTCCAAATGCGGGCGCGTTGTTCTTCTGGTACAATCACCGAAATCATGCGTGATGTTTTTTGCAGTGTTCCTCGAATAGTCGTTCACCAACCGCGCCCAATAAAACTTTGGCGGACATGATGCGTTTCCGTTCTTCCATTCCTTGACGCCATTTTGAATGGTCGTCGCTTCTTTCAAAATGCCAATCGTGTTGTTTCAGCATTTCAATGAATTTTTCTTTTGTCATTGTTCAATCTTTTTCGATTCCGTTTTCTTTTAAATCACGATAACACAATTCAATCATGGTCATCGTTTTATTGGGGCAATTGCAATTCATTTCAAAGTGATTGTCGGGTGTGCGTAAACATAAAGCAAAGCCAATACACTAAATGCAAACATCGCTATCGTAAACGCTAAAAGGTAAAAAAGAATCTTTGTGGCTTTCTCTTGGTCAGTCATTCTCTTTGGTTTTTAAATAAACCTCATATCTTATGCGAAATTCTTCTTCTGGATTAAAATCCATTTCTCTATCCGCACCATTTTCAGCAAGTTCTAAATTTATGGAATCTTTAAACTTATCGAACCAATCGTCATATTCTAAAATATTACTCATTCTATTTGATATTAAGATTCGACAAATTATCCAACGCATCCCCAAAATCAACACCAGCGATTTGGCGTTCTGGTTCGCGGTGTTCATCGACCACCATTTTCAACGCGACCAATTCTTCCAATGACAAATTCAAAATCATTTCAACTTGACCTTGAATCGTCGTCATCAATTCTTCATCCGTGGAATCCAACGCGCCCAATGGACCGCGAATCGCCCGTTCGATTTCCGTTTCCAACCGCCCCATCATTTTTTTGATGTTCTGGCGGTACAATCGTGTTCCCTTCATCGTGTCCATCTGTTCCAATGTCGCTTGGTACAAAGCCACCAACTTGATGGCCTCTTTGAATGTTGTGAATCGTTTCATCAAATAATCATGTTTTTAAAAATATGACTTATAACATCAACCGTCCATCCATTACCAAGCATTTTGTATCGTTGTGTTTTACTTACGTAATTTGTATATCCAATAGGCACGGTTTGTAGTCGTTCGCATTCTGTTGGCGTAAGCATACGGTGTGCCTCCCTATCTTCGTGCAAATATGACTCACTAATGCTTACCGCAGGTCTTGAGCTTCCGTTTAAGCCTTTCCAGTAAACAGAAGTTAAAGTGTTAAAAATGTTTACTTTTTCAAATCTTACTCGTCTTGGGTTTAATTCAAGCTTGCATTGTGTAGCAAATCCCTTACCGTCTATAAAATCACTTATATCCCATTCTTTTTGTTCAGGTTGGTTTACTTTAATGTTAGTCCAATACAACCTTTTTCGGTTATGTGGTATAAACTTGCTACTACTTATTTCTATCGGTTCACAACCTAAATAATCGCTAATTACATCTTGATACTCTTTTTTCATTTTCACGTTTTCAAGTAAGAAGTAATCAGGCTTTGTTTCTTTTAATAGCCTCACAAATTCAAAGAACAGCTTGCTTCTTGGGTCATTAAAATTTAGTTGCTTACCTGCAAAGCTGAATCCTTGACAGGGACTTCCACCAAATAACAAATCAATCTTTGGTAAATCCACTGCCTTAACTTTTGTTACACTTCCAATCTGTTTAGTGTTTGGGTAATTCTTTTGTGTTACTTGTATAGCATACTTGTCAATTTCGGATGCAAAGTAATTATCATATTTAATTCCTAATTTGTTGAGTGCTATTTGTCCGCAACTCATTCCATCAAATAAACTTAATACATTCATATTTTTAAAATTTCAACCACCTTTTGCGGCGTTGGTATTTCCTAATCAATCGTGCGTTGTTGTTTAATAGGTTCACAACGTCGTCGTTCCATTGCGTTGCGCTGGCCACCAACATCGTGTTCAATGAATCCCATTGCAATTCAACGATGTATCGGTCGACAAACATTTTGTGACGCCTCTTTCGAATTATCCTTTTAAACATAGGCGTCCAACTTTTCACGCAACGATTCGTTTTCACGTTGCAGTTCATCGACTTGTTCCGTCAATTCGTGAATCTGTTCTTTTCGCAACTCGCGTTCCTTCTTCGCGTGTCTTGCGCGGTCATCATATTCCGCCAACACTTCCATCAATCGTTCGTAGATTTCAACGTATTGCGGCAACATCATGAATGATTCATGATTCTTGAAATGGTGCAAAATGGTGGCGTGGTTCTTTTCGAAGAATTGGCCAATTTGCGTCGCGGAATAATATCCGCGACACACATTGAACAACGCCGCCCGTGGAATGACGACGGCTTCCTTTCTGGTCTTTTCCATTGCGTTGACATTGTATTCGTCGCGCAACACCTTGACCATTTCTTCCATCATCATAATTGGTCTAACGTTCATAACTCAAACAATTAAAATGGTAAATCATCATCGTTGTCAAACGCTTGCGACGCCGTGGCCACTTGCGGTTTGTTTGATGGAACGGGTGCGGATTGTTCATCCGTTAATTCGGGCAAATCTGGTAACCCTTCAAACAACGCGTCGGAATCCGTGACCGCGTATTCAACCAAATTGGTGATGACGAACGCCGACAACCAAATGGACAATCCTTTTTTCCCTTTGTGTTCCCATTTCTTAATCCACACGTTGGCGCGAATTTCACTTCCGTCACCAATCAATCCGTCGAACGATTGGCGGTTGGCCAAATACGCTTTCGGGATGTTGATGGACTTAATCTTAACGACGGGAACGTCGTGTTTGAAATTACCTTGCGGGTCTTTGGCACGAACGTGTTCCAAAATTCCAAGGTCGGTCAATTGCTTGATGGACGCTTTGTCCAACTCAAGGTCGCAACCATACTTTTCCGACATCTGGTCGGGTCCCGATTCATTGGTCATTCGGGCATACTTCACAGAACCCGACAAAATGGTTCCGTGTCCTTTTGCAAAATCTACTTTTGCCATAATTAAAAAAATGTTATTGACGCCATCATTGTTGTGTTGATTCGGGGCGTCGTTCCGAATCTTTATTGATATTGAATTGGCAAATCTGGCGTCGTGATGTGGTTGATTGCGGAAAGCAATCCAGCCATCAACACGAAAACCATCAATGTCAAAATTGTCAAAACGATTGGGGGGTAGTTTTTAAGAATCCAATTTTTCATTTGCTCTTTGTTTTTGTTTACCTCATTAGTTGTGCAATCTTTGACGAAATACATTCGACCTTTATTTGGTCCGTATCTGTCCAATCTTTTGTATTTCTTTTTTCAAGTAAAGATTGTAATTCGTTTGATAGTTGTTTGATTGTTTTCATTTGCTCTTTGTTTATTTAAAATATTTATTGAATGCTTTTTGGCTTTTGATTTTTACAAATTCAAATTTTGAAAAGTAGACAACGATGCCATCGTTGTGGATTGCAAAATCAAATGATTCGCCTTGCTTGAATTCAAAACCTTTTTTGGCTTTGACGTTTTTAATACAGATTACTTTGTCCATGTCTTTGCTCTTTGTTTTTGTTTAACAATGCTAATATATAACGAATAATTTAAATACACAATATGTGAACAAAAATAATTGTGAATAATGCAATAATAATCCATCACGCCAAATCTTGACATTCACTCACAAAAAATTTAATTTGGCCAAGTGGCTTTGCCCCTCGGGGAGGGGGCAGAACACATGGACAAATTAAAGAATAAATTTTTTCATAAAAATACAATCGTTTCTCTTGCTCTTAACGAATTGTTGTGTGAAAACCCAGACGAACCCATTTGGAACGTTTGGGTTTTTTTAATGGCATAAAAAAAGGGAACCCGATGGATTCCCCTTGTTTTGATTCTGGTTGATTTTATTTAGGTAATGATTTTATAAGTTTTAATATATCTCTAGAATAGTGGCAAGTATTCCATGAATAGTAGGTGTCTGTTGTGTCCATATGTATACGGGTGCTTTCTAATTCAATAGATAATTTATAACCATCGTAAAATCTTGAGCCGCCGCCAGTAGAATAACGCAAGCCGCTTGCGCTTGTCGTTTTAGTACAAGAAGATGCATAAAATTTATGCTCGATATTTAACTCGTTTAATAATTCGTGAACTAAAGTAAGTTTAGGCATACGTCCCTTATCATTAGATTTAGCTGTTAAACGCTCTAAGGTTTTTTGTGATTTCTTAGTTAAATTCATTTTGTCTTTGTTTTTGTTATTACTGATGTAAATATATAACAATAATTTGAATTCACAAATTGTGAACAAAAGTTTTTTAAAAAAATAAAAAGGGACGTCCAAAAGAACGTCCCCACAACAACAAAACAATCGGTCGCCCGATTGTACGTTTTGCGCTATTTCGTCAACCTCATCGCCCAGATGATGACCAGAATGGACACCACCAACCAAAGAACCGTCATGGTCTTGCGATACCATTCGGGACCTTTTTGTTCTTTATAGATGATTCTGTCCACCATTATTTCATCCACGAAACGGATGGTGTCGGGTGGGCAAACCACATCAATGCGAATCGTGTCATGTATCTTTTGAACGCGAACGACCGCATTGTCTTTTTTGATTTCACGAACGATTGTGTCCCGAACGACCAATGTGTCCGTCAATCTTATTTCGTCCGTCACGAACGTTGTGTCGACTTTCACAATCGTGTCGTTCATGATTGTTGGGTCTTTTGCAATCGCACGCTTTAGGTGCCACGATGCACCACACGATTGAAGAACCGCGGCGAATATTACGACCCACACGAATCGCATTCGTCTTGATTTTCGATGTTGCATTGTTCTGGTTGTTCTTGGTTTTGTAAATCTTCGACCCATTCGTCGAAATCGGTTTTCACATTTTCCGTCATTGCTTCTTTTTTATTAGTGTTAAGATTGATTCGTATTTTTTAGACATCCCGATTTTGTTGTCACGATATAAGATGAACGCAAAAATCAACAACGTCAACATGATGGCAAAAAACAAAGGCACTAAGGTGAATTGCCATTCCGCAGATGCCACCCCGTTGTTGTCTTTTACACCGCCTTTGTAACTATCCTTATGGTCCTTATGAATATAAATGTACCGCATTTCTTTGGCGTCATAATCTACCGCGACACTATCTTGATAAGCACGCGCCCAATTGCGAACACTATCGCCGTAACTATTGGTTTTTTTCTGTTGCATATTTCACCCCCATGATTGTCCCAATGATAGAAAACGAATTGGTCAATAATATTCCAAACATATTCGACCACGCGTTCCCCAAAATTGTGGTGTCCTTTGACGACAACAAGGCTACCAGATACATAATTGTTGTAAGTGCGCCCACGCTCACAATGATTATCAATGCCACGCGAACAATCAATCCAATCAATTCGAATTGTGTTCGCTTTTGTAATATGTCCAAATCTTCAACGGCTTCGTCCCTCAATGATTCGGCTTCATTCAATGCGACTTTCAAATCTTGCATCAACGTTTCGTTTTCCTTTGCCGCCGTTTCCAATTGTTTGTTTTGGGATTGCACGCGCTTGGTAACGTCCAAACGCTTCTTTCGTGACGTGTTGTCCCGACGTTTGCATTCCTTCAAATACTCTTTGAATTCGTCGTCGTCGTCATCCACGCGAATCAATTTCAAAATGTTCCCTTCCAAAAACACTTTGTTTTGTTTGGAAATTTGAATCAATGCGTTGCGTGTGTTCCGCGTGACGTTCATTGGTTAGTTGTAAACCTTGAACGCGTTTGTCTTTTTCACATAGCCATCGTAATCGGAAACGAATTGTTCCAACCGCGGTTCTATTTCGTCGCTCTTAATAATCCAGAATTGTGCGCCCACGGATTTGGCTTTTTCAATCTCTTTGTTGTCGTCCGACGATGAAATGATTCCGATGACCACGCCGTTGCCATAATCGGTGTTGATTTTACGAATCAATTCAATGCCGTCAAATGACGAACCAATGATGTTTAGGTCTACAAATACACATTCGGGTCGGGCGTTTTTGTCGTTGCCTTCAAACCATTCTTTGAACAATCTGTCGGCCTCATCCGATGAATTCAACGCTTCCAATGATAAGGTCATGTCAAGCAACGAACAAGCATCTTCAAAAACAAGGTGAAACAAATCTTCGTCATCGACCAGTAAAATTGATTTTATCATTGTATGTGTATTCTAATTTTGGTTCCTTGTTCTAATTTTTCCGCGGTGATTCCGAACCCGTGTTCGTCCATGATGGCGACACAAATGTTCAATCCCAATCCCGTTCCATTTTCTTTTTGGCCGTCGCGTCGCGTGTACGGCTTCGACAATTGTTCAAAATCGGATTGCGACATCCCGCGCCCATTATCTTCAATGACCAACGTGGAATCGTTTTCCATATACAAAGAAACCACTTTTGTTGGGGCGTCATTGTACTTCAATCCGTTCCGAATAAAATTATCTATCGCGGTACAAAATAAAGAATCATTGACGTCGCACACAATCAAATCGTTCAAAATGACTTGTTTGAAATATGCCGTCGCGTCCAAATAATTCGTCAAGATTTCCCGTAAATCGTGCGGGTTCTTTTCCAATTGGGAATCCAATTTCACAAGGTTGGTGAACTCTTTAACACCTTTATAAACGCGTTGTGTGTGTGTCAATCCTTCTTGAATCATTCTTATTGGCGCGCCTATCTTCATCGTTTTGATTTGGTCGTCGGTCAACCTACGTTTCAGCGAACCCAATCCGCGGGGAATATATGTGTTGATTCCCGAATGCATATCGTGGCGCAAAATCTTTGCGGCGTGTTCCAGATACGCGTTCTTTTTGCCGACCTCGATTTCAATGTTCTTTTTGTCGGTGATGTCGGTGGCAATCTTTAAAACGCGATATGTTTCCCCATAGGGATTTTTTATTGGATTGTAGTTTCCGTAAATCCAAACCAACGCGCCCGATTTTGTTTTCCGAATGAATTCACCAGACTTGATTTTTCCACGCTTTAAATCGTACCAAAATGAATGATATTTTGTTGAATCGAAATCATGTGTTGTGGTGAATTGTTTGTGTTTGGTTCCGATTAACTCGTCGCGATTGTACCCCATGACGTCGCAAAAAATATCATTGCACGAAACGATTGTCCCATCCAATTCGAATTCAACCAACATGTTTGATTCGTTGATTGCCGACAATGTGTCGTCAATGGTTTGGAATTTGTATCGTGTTTGACGAACGAATTCAACGACAACAAAGAAGAAAAACGGCATGAACAAAACAACCGACAACCAACCAATCAATGTGGTGGTGTGTGTTGTTTCTTGATACCCGATGACCAATGCCGTCTGCATTGCAAAAAAACAAATCATGATTGCAACGGCAATGGCCAAACATATTTTTGACGCAATCGATAAACGCATCAATCATTTTTCTTGTTCATAATATACCAGCGTTGTAACGTGTACCCGATGGACGCAAAAAGCAAAACAATTTTCAACGTCGATTCAATGTTGGTGAACGTGACCGCCATGGTCAACGTGTTGATGGTGTACAATTTTAGGTCGTGGATTGACATGGGTTATTTTTTAGAGGATGAAAACTTTTCCAACCCCGCGATTCCAAACGAACCCAATGTCACGATGACGAATGAATTGTAAATGAATTCATTGATTGAAACGTTGGTGATTACGTCAATGAACATGACGAACACCATGACCGCAAATGATAGGAAACCAATGATTGTTTTTTCGTTCCAATCGTTGTCGTTCTTAAATATCTGGACAAATCTTTTCATTTATTCTTCTGCTTTTGGTGTTGGTTTGGATTTCTTTGGCTTGGATTTTTTAGGTGTTCCAAATTCCTTTTGAACGTCGAATGACGGACACGCCTTGTTTGCAAACTCATTGTGTCCATGAACGGACGCGTCGGGATATTGTTCGACTAAACGGCCAATGATGGTGTTCAGCGTTTCCCGTTGTTCTTCCGTGCGGGTGTCTTTCGCTTTCTTGTTTTTATCAATGCCGCCAACGTAGCAAACATGAATTGAATTTGCGTTGTGTCCTTTGACGCCCGCGCCCATCTGTTCCATCGGTCGTCCGACCTTCAACGTTCCGTCCAACTCAATCACAAAGTGGTAGCCAATATTTCGCCATCCACGCCCTTTGACGTGCCATGATTTTATCGTTTCCATTTTTATGTCGCGACCTTCTGGTGTCGCTGAACAATGGATAAATATTTTGTCAATCTTTCTCATAATATTTGAATTAAATTTCTGGAAACCAATCGTCACCCAACGATTCCACCAACGTCAATTCCGCATCATATTTTTCATGCTTTAAGATTGCGAAATCCGTTCCGTTTGGATGTTCGTGTATTATTGCCCAATTGATGCCCCTATCTTGGTTGTAAGATTCGCCAATCGTCACTTGATTATCGTAGTCTAAACATTGTTGATATGTTCCAATAAAATAACTCATTAGAGTGTAAATACTGAATAAAAATTGTTGATTTGTGTGATGACGTTTGACGATGTGTTTTCTTGGTCGTTATCGTAAATAACAAACTCTTGAATGTATCCATCGTAATAAGAAACACTACTTCCAAGTTTTTGAATCTTAACATCGCCCGTGCTTGTTGTGGATGAAATGTCGTAGGTGTTATTATTCATTTTAGCTAAAAATGAATTTTCCGAATTTCTACCACCGAACCAAATTCGTTGATTATCATAGGGCAAATTAAGCGTATATAATTTTTGCGTTCCCGCTAATTTTAATTGGAATCTAAAACTCAATAAAGTGAAATTACTTGATTGGTTAGATGAATCAAAGCCCCTTCCCGAATTGGTGTTTGAATTGACTTGATAAAAACCCATTGCACCGCTTATGATATGCTCATTATTCACTTGCATAAAGTCCGTGCCATCATAGTATACGGCGGGCTTATCATTTACTTTCAAAATTTTTGTTCCGTTGTGTATTTGCGGCATTGCGCTGAAAGTGGTTTGTACCATATCCTCACCACTACCGCTTTGGTCGTATATTTTAGAAACAAAAACGGGGTCACCGTTTGCCGATGCAATTGTATTGATTGCGGATTCGTCCAATACATTATTAGAAAAGCCAATGTTTGTGAATGTTTCCCCATCTTGCGTCACCTCTATACAATTCCCTTCATAGGTCGACGACAATTTCCGCATTGAATATCCAGCCAAAACACCCGTTGAATAATCGTCAAACAAATAATCAAATGCGGGTTGAACTTGCGATGTTGACGCGCTTGTTGCCGTCACGCTTCCTTCAACATTTGTCGCGGTTTGACTTACTCGGAAATATTTTGTTTCATCTGCGGAAATCAAAACATAAGTGGTCGACGTTGCGCCACTAATATCCGACCAACCCGAAACGCCATTGTCACTTCGTTGCCATTGGAATGTTGATGTTGGCGTCGGTGTTCCCGTTGTATTTCCAGCGGTTGCCGTTAATGTTTCGCCAACCTTTGCCGTTCCGCTTATTGTCGGATTTGTTGTGATTGCTGGCGCGCGATTTAATATAACAGTTAAAGACAAAGAAACCGCCGACACGGATTCCAACGTCATCGCTTGTGGCGCAATGGTCGGCAATGTCAACGCTTGTGGCGCAATGGTCGGCAATGTCAATTCAACCGCCATGTCTTAAATCGTTACATCTTCAACAATGGTAAATCGTCCGCCCATCCACGTCGTCACGGATGAATCGGAAATCTTTGTCGCTTGCATATCGTAATAATAGACGCCCGATTCGATGTCCATATCCGATGCGGATTTTGTCATCGTCAAATTGCCCGACGCGTCCTTTGTGAAATCCGAATCCGTGAACGTCAACAAAGAAATGCTTGACGCTTGGTTTCTTTTCACTTGAACTTTGAACGTGTACAATGTCAAATCGATGGCGACCGCCGACGCGTCCGTCCAATCCATGTCCAATGAAAACGTGTCGTTCTTCATGCACGTCACATTCAATGTCTGTTTGATGTTTAAGTTTACGTCCGCCATTTGTGTGTCAATTTATTAAATCTTTTGCGTGTTTATTTCTCTTTTTTCTGGATGATGAACCAATTCGTTGAACCGCCAAACGTGTGTCCCATCAATGTGATTCCGTCAAAACTTCGGTCCATTTGATATGGTTCCGTTGCGCCGTCAATCGTTTCGCCCGTCTGCGGTGAAAGATGAATCTTCTTGTTTGCGGAAATGGTGGAATCTGTTTTGAATCGCAACAACGCCCCATCGACCGCCGACGGCAAATTGATGGTGTACGTTCCATTTTCGTCACCCGAATAATTGATGAAATTAGTGTGGTTCGTTATCGCTTGATTTTCCGAACCGCCCGCCGACGCGTCCACATCATTGATGGTTGTCGTCACGCTTCCCGTTGTTGTGAAATTACCGACATAAGTTCTATTCAATGTTGATGTTCCCGCGACGCCCAACGTTCCGCCAATGGTTGTGTTGTTGGTCACGCCCAATGTGTTGGTGTTCACGTCAGTTGATTCAATGCCGTCAAAAGAAACGTTGCCCGTGTTCCCGTTTACATTGGAAAAATCATTCAACCCCGTGTCAATGTTTACGTCGTCAAACGTTGGTGTTATCGTTGCCCGTTCAATGACAAACCATTCACCCGACCATTCGTCCAAATTGGCGTTGAATGTTCCGCCCAATTGAATCCATTTTCGTCCGTCAAATGTCAATCGTTGTCGGAAATCATGGTCGGAAAAAATGCGCCCTTGGTATTTATTCACGGGTTCATTCATCAATCTTAAAAATTCCTCACAAACCAATCGTTGAATGTCTTTATAGGAACCCGAATTGTTGCGTCGCCAACCGCTATAAGGAACCTTCAAAATCAACCCGCCAACCTCTATTCGGTCAACCAATGAACCGCGTTCCCCTTGACCCGTAAAAATCACCGACGTTCCCAAATCGTAAGAAACAGACCCGTTGATTTGTGCGTTTGGCGATACGGCGCGAACGCGCGTTGTTTGATTTTGTATTGAACCGAATGATGTCGTCACGTCGGACAACTTCATTTTGTACGTTGACGAATTCAAAACCGACAAACCGCGAACGGAACCATTCGATTCCACGAAACCCACATTGTCCCAATTGACGGACATGTCGCCATCAACGGGAATGATTGGCGTGGTGATGGTCGTCGGTCCAACAATCTGTTGAACATCTGGTGTGTTGCCCAATGTAACTTGCGCGGAAAATTCTTCGAACTGACCAATCAAGATTTCATATCCCGAACCCGATTGTGTTGTCGTCCATTCGGGTGTTGATGGCGTGGTTCCCGTGAATGTACGTTTTAAATAGTACGTCACATTGTTGTTGAAATCAAACAATTCAACATTCAATTTCAGTTTTGCAAAAATCGGATTGTTGTTGATGTTGGTATTTAACACCAACCGAATCGTGTGGTTGAATCTCAACGTGATTTGATTGTTCAACGCCGACGACACCAATCCCAATTCCAAATCTGGGTCGTTTGAATTGTCCCAAATAACGCCCGTCATCGCCTTGGGTTCCTTGTCCAATGTGATGGACACATCGTTCACCGCGGGCAAGAAATTGAAAATGTTTCCCGCCAACCGCGCTTTGTTTGTCGTTTGGTTGATTGTTTTTCCGTAAGAAAGACCCGACGTTTCGCCAATCTTCGTTCGGTCTTTTTTATATGTGTGTTCCGTGAACGACCCTTTTCGTTCAAACAATTGTTCCAATCGATATTGGCCGTTAGAATAATAGAAACGCAATCCAAACAACGTGCAGATTTCCGACAATATATCGTGCCAATTTCTGTTTGTGTAAAACCCTTCTTCGTCGATTGTGTCGAACGCGTGGAAATCCAAAAACGTTTCGTCCAATGGATTGTTGTTGGCATTGTAGGTCATTTCTTCCGCCCACCAATCACAAACGACCGCCAAAATCGGGTCGTCGGTTCCATATATTCCAGCGAATCCAACTTGGTCAATCGCGAAAATAAATTGATTTGTGAACTTCTGGAAAAACGATGTTCCGCACAATGTATCTTTCAACTTTGAAATCCCGTCCGTCGCTTGAACTTGCAAAACATATGGTTGCGGGGCGTCCTCAATTTCAATGATGTCTTGCGTGATATATCCCGCCCACCAAAAAACTTCCGACCCTTCAACGCCGCGGTGAATCTTTATATAATATCGGTCTTGTTGGTATTGCTTTAGGTTGGAAATGAAATCGGTTGTTGCTGAATCATTGATGTACATTCCAAACGATACGGACGACCCAATCAATGGGGAATAAATATTGTCCGTTGCGCCCGAATAAGTTAATGTGAACCCATCGGAAACAACATTGAATTCGTCGGGTGATGAACCCGAATAATCTTCGTCCCAAATTTCTATTTTGTAATATTCACCCGAATCCGATTTGAATTCCGAAAATAGTTTGATTGCCGCCATATATTAAAAACCTCTTTGTCTGGTCCTTGTTCTTTGTGCGCGTTCGGTCGACAACAAGATGTCGGAACCACTCAATCTTCCGTAAACTTCAACCGCGCCGTTGCCACCAAATTCGTGCAATCTGTCCAATGGGATGACGGCTTCCGATTGTCCACCCTCACCGACCATTGCCAATGTTGGTCCCGTCACGATTCCACCTTCGGCCAACATTGGAATGTTTGGCATGAATCCCGCGACGGATTGCATGGTTCCGAAAATGTCGCCAATACCGCCCACACCACTAATTCCGCCAATGGCCAAACGAACCGCAACCGCCAACGCAAACGCCGCGATTGCCGCCGCCGTGAATTGAACTATCATATCACGCAACATGGAAACCATTGATTCTTTGAATTTGCCAAATCTTGTTTCGCCTTTTTCCAATTCACCAAATGCAACAACCAGGGATTGGGCGAAAACATTTTTCATGGCGTTTCCCGCTTGAACTGCCAACGCCGTGAAATTCACCATTTGACGACGTGCGTTTTCCATCATTGGGACGAACCCCGATTGGACATCGAACGCGACTTTTTTGATTGGTAATGCCAACAACGCTTCCGCCGTTCTTTTGCTTTCATTACCCAACGCGCCCGTTTCTTCACCCGCCAAATCCATTTCATCGGATAATTCACCCAACGATTCGGTCGTTTCTTCGGTTTCCTCTTTGAACAATCCTAAATCTTGTTTGATTTCGGTGACGACTTCGCCAATGGATTTGAACGCGGGAACCGCCGTTTTTTCCATTTTCTCGAACGGCGCAATCATGATAGAATCCATTCCGAACAATTCCGCCGCTTCGTTGAATTTACTTATCAAAGAATTGACCGCGGGAATCACGGCGTTCACCATGCTCGCAATGGCATTTCTTGCCGTTGCGCTGAATGCTTCAAAATTATAGGCGACGTAAATCACACCCGCCGCCAATGCCGCAATCAATGCCACAATCAATGTGATTGGTGACATCAAAATGTTTGTTGCTATTGCCAACCCGCGTGTTGCGATTGTCTGCAAAATTGTGGCGTTTCTTAACACCACCAACCCGCGGGCAATTCCGCCAATTGCAAAAATCACGGGGCCAGCCGCCGCCGCGAGTCCAGCCAAAACAACAATCGCCGTTTTTGCGCCGTCGGACATTCCGTTCAATTTACTTGCGGCCTTTGCTAAAAATTCAATCAATGGAACGATTGCCACCGCGACGATTTCACCGATGGAAATTCCCAATCCTTCCATTGCAGATTCCAAACGCTTGGATGCCCCGAATGCCGTTGAACCCATTGTGTCGGCCATATCTTGAGCCGCGCCCGCTGAATTTTGCAACGCTTCGGTTGTCGGTGCAATCTGGTTGACGCCTTCAGCCAATACCAACAACGCGGATTGTGCCGAACGTCCGACTTCATCTTTTGCATCCGCAAGGTTCAACCCTTGTGCGGCTAAATCTTGCAAGGCTTGCGCCGTCGGTTTGCCCGTTGCGCCAATTTCGGAAATGATTCGGCGCAATGCCGTTCCCGCTTGGCTTCCTTTTATACCAGCATTCGCCAACACCGCCAACATCGCGGACGTTTCTTCCAACGACATCCCCGCGGATTTCGCGACGGGTGCAACGAACTTCATGGATTCCGCGAACGTTTCCATGTCCAACGCCGACGAACTGAATGACATCGCCATCACATCGGTGACGCGTCCCGTTTCGCTTGCATTCATTCCAAACGCCCGCAATGTTGAACCCGCAACTTCCGCCGCGCGTGCCAAATCTGTTCCCGATGCTTGCGCCAATGCTAATGTTGCGCCCGTGACTTTGGTGATTTCGGTGGCGGTGAAACCAAGTTTCGCAAATTCGGTTTGTAAAGTGGCCACTTCACGCGCTGAAAACATCGTGGATGCGCCCAAATCTTTAGCGTTCTTTGACAACGATTCGAATTCTTCAGCGGTCGCACCCGATACGGCTTGCACCTTGGCCATTTCCGCTTCAAAATTCTTGAACACATTGAACGAAATCGCCCCCAATGCCGTGATGGGCGCGGTCAACTTCATGGACAAATTCTTGCCCGTCTGTTGCATCTTGCGACCCATGCGGTCCATGGCGCGTTCGGCCTTGTTAAGGTTCGTGCGGAACGGCTTGATGTTCGCCGTCAATCTAAAATTTAAACTACTTATGCCCGCCATTTGCCTTCGCTCGTTCTTTTCGTTGGTTGATTACGTCTAAAATTTCCCCACGCGTCCAAACCTTGCGGTCCTTCTTCGCTTCTTTTTCCCACGGAAACACAATCAAATCTTTTGCCTTGATTCTCTTTTTTGTGTGTGGGTTCAACAAAATCGTTGTCATCCAACGCGTGCGTTCCCATTCCGTTTGTTCTTTTCTGCTTTGACGTTCGTTCCAACCCTCGACCAGATTCGCCCACTCGCGTGGCAAAAGGTCATAAAATTGGGACGGCATCAAACCCACTTGACCGAACGCGAACGATTCCAATGTGTCCCATGTGGCAACGTCCGTTGATTGTTGACCCGTTCGGTCAATTACTTTTTTTCCGTCTTGTTTGCGAATTGTTGTTCAAAAATGTCGAATGCCTTTTCAATCAACATTTCATCTTCATCAATCCAATCCGCAACGTCGGCGACATCATATCGGAACGGCGTTTTTTCTTTCCGCGCCCCGTCTTTAAATCCGCAAAACATTAGCGTGATGGCTTGGTCCAACGTCATGTCGTCACCCAATGATTCCAATTGCGCCAATGTTGTTACCGTCATTCTTGAGAATTCACGCAACGCGTTGAATCCAAATCGAATCGGGTGTTTTCTTTCACCAATTTCAATGATGTGTGTCATGTTCTTTTTGTTTTGTTGTTGTTAAAAATGGGAACGCCCGACGGACGTTCCCCTTGTTGTTATGATACCGACGCTTGCGTCAATACGCCCGTGCCCGTGAATCCGAATGAAAAACTGACATTTTCTTCAACGCCCGCCTCTTGTTCGTAAGAAACTAAATACGCGTCGCCCGTGTAATCTATTTCACCGCTTGTTGCTGAACCGAATTTCACTTTCACCAATGTGCGGTTTGATAATAGGGTGAACAAATCGTCTGGTGTGTCGTAATCACCAGAAATTGAATAGGTGACTAATCCGTCGCCACTCAATGACCAATTTTTCAAACCTTCCAAATTTTCTTGCCACCCCGCTGAATCTTTGGTGGTGGTGTCGCGTGTTTCCATTGAAACACTTAATGACGCGCTTGTTGCACGTCCTATGATGTCGTAAGATGACCCGTCATCCTCGCTAATTTGAATCACAACGTCCGTTGAATTCATGATTGATGTTGCTGGCATAATTTCTACCTTTTATTTTTTACAATTTACTAAATCTAATCGCGTGACACTCGGAATTTCAAATCACATTGTGACCCGAACGTCCGTTCGTCATCGCTGAACAAATCGCGTTGTCCATCGAACATGCACGATTTTACTTTCACCCCGTCGATTGTTTCGTCCATCCTCACGAATGCACTTCGAATGTATTCAACGGCGTTTTGTGTGTCCGAATACTTGGTTGAAATCATAGTGATTCGGACGTCAATTTCGTCAATGTGTGAATCGCTTTCCTTTGACATTGTCGTGGAAATGCTCACCACCTCATAAACCGCGAACGGCGTCGCCTTTGTTTGTTCGCCAACAACGGGGAAAACGCGTCCACCAAACAACGTGTTCAAATTTGAATCGCTGGTGAATTTTGATTTGATGACTTTCCCAATCATATCCGTGCGGCTTTTGTTTGTTTATTTAAGAACGAACGCATCCGTCGTTTGAACTCATGTCCAACACCCGCGGAATTTTGCATCCGTGCTTTTCTTGCGAATCCAATGTTTGCGCCTTTGTACTTTCCGTTGTTCAAATATCCGTATTCAATGAAATGGGCAAACCAACCGCCTTTTTCTGGGTCTTTAAAACTACGTTTGACACGCGGTCCAACTTGCAACGATGCGAATGTTGAACCCTTGTTCACACGCGTGGTGATAATCCCCATCGATTTCCGCAATTGTCCTTTCGTTATTTCAGCGTAAACGCCGCCGTTTCGATACACGACAAATTTGTCGCGTGGATTCTTGCGTCCCCTTTCGGATGTCGATGACGATGGGAAATCGGTGATTCCGTCGCGATACGCTTTCAACATTGGTTTCAATGATGCCCGCGCAATGCGTCGAATTTGCGCCGTTGTTACGCCATCGTGTAGATTTTCCAACTCTTGGAATGCGCGTTCGAATTCCTTTTTGATGTCCTTTTCATCAAAACCGATGAACGCACCACCGCCGCCACGACCTTGGTTTGAACCTTTGATTCTTTGAAACGTATTGAACCCCATCAGTCTTTCAATGTTGTCACAATCTTCATGAACGATTCACGCGCGTCGGCGTTTAAAATCGCGTCGATTGTGTAGGTTTTTGAATTGTAGACAATGCGCCACGTTTCTTGAATTGCTGAATCATAGCGGATGAAAAAATGAACACGCTTTGTGGCGACCATCTGGTTGCCTTCTTCACCTTCCGTTCCGCTCTTTTCTTCGACCTTTGCCCATCGGGAAAATGCCGTTGAAAAGCCACCAACGTTTTGTCCAAAATCGTCAACCGATGTTGATTGATTTTGAAACTCAATTCGTCGGTCTAATTGTCCAGCATGGTCAATCATTAGAATGTGAATATTCTGTAAGGATTCCACAAATATTCCGACGCCGTTGGCAATGCCTTGACGCGGTCATTGCGTTGGTCGTACAAATCCGAAATCACCAACATCATTCCTTGAATCAATGGTTTGGGAATGGATGACACATCCGTCCCAACAACATATCGGACAATGACTTGATTGACGACACCCGCCGCGGCAAACCATCCCGCCGTCGATTGAATTCGTGCGGGTTCGCTTATCGTGTCAATAATGTATTGGTCGGACGTGATTGTCACTTCGGAACCTATTTCATCCACATATTTGACCGATGTGATTGATGCAACGGGACCGCGTGACAAATAAACAAGATTTGACAAATTTTCCCATCTGTTCATTGGGAATTTATCAAAGTATTCGTCAATCGTGGTTGTCACCAAAATGCGTCGCGTGTATTCTTCACACATTTGACGTGATGCCGTAATCAATGCCGAAATCAATGTGTCGTCATCGCTATGGTCAACGCGAAGAAAATTCTTCGCTTCACTCAATGTGATTGGTTCGGACGCCGCCGCCGTTACAATATCAAAGGCCATTTATCGTGTTTCTTTTGATGTGCTTTTCTTCACCGCTTTTTTCGCGCGTTTCTTCGGTGGTTCTGGGACCGCCTCACAAAGACCCGAATTCAAAAACTTTCGTGCTTCGGCTTCGGGTAAATCCACCACGTCATCAACGACGTGGTGGAATGTATTCCCGACAACCGATTGGTTGAACTTAACTTTCATTAAGCCTTACCAATAAGGTGTTTAATAGCGCGTGTATCAACGGCGTGTCCGTCACGACGGGCACTAACGAGATACCCGATTTCCATTTCGTCCATGTAACGTTCGTTTAAACGAATGATTTGAACACCACCCGCACGACGCACAACGTATTTGTCGAAATCTGCCGCAATCATTACTTTGTCAGTCGCGTCCAAATCTGTTTCCATGTCATTGTTATAGTACACATTATACCCGAACAATTTGTCTGGTTGTCCCGCCGTCATCGATGGGATGAAAATTGGAAAATCGTTTGAACTGCCCACGCCTAATTTTTGCAATAAGGCCATAATAGTGCCCGAACACATGAGGCCAAATGACGCTTTGTTTCTATAACTTGGGTCGATTGAATGGATAAGATTCAACACGTCGTTCGCTACTAATGCGCCCGATGTTGCAACCGTTGCACCCAATGTTGATTCGGCAACGATTCCTTTTGGTTTGCTTGACCCATCGCCCGTGGTGAAATCTGCGTTGGTTTTACGCGCGATTCTTTCGCCTAATGCTTCAACCAAGAATGAATCAAGATTGAAACCAGCGTCGTCAATCAATTGCTTTGATACACGAACTAAAGACGTGTAGTTGTAAGAACTGAACGCAACGTTTCCAAACGTCATGTCGGTTTCGCTTGTTGCCGCGCCTTCAGTAGCGATTGCCGCATCGTTGCCCGTGTCGTTCACGGTTGGGTAGTCTAACGGATTACCGCTTGCCGTGTCTAATTTTTTGGCCACTCTTTCAACCTCGCCCGTGAATTCTGTTGCAACGTCTAACACACCGCTGAATCCTTCGGGCACTAAGAAACCACCAGCCGATGGCGTGCTTGTCAATTGTGCGCGTTCTTCTGCGTTTAGACCCGCTAAACCTCTTTTCAGGTATTTACCGAAAATCGCCGTGCGTGATTGCTTTGGTGATGCTTCGCGTGCTTCAGCGTTTGCCGCCAATTCCTTTTTCATGTCCGCCGCACGTTCCAACGTTTCGATTTGCGTCATCATTGAACGCGCGTCGCTTTCCATTGCGTCGAATTTTTGTTGTTCTTCGGCGTTCAATGAACGACCTTCTTTTTGGGCGTTGTCAACAAGTGACATTGCACCCTTAATCAATTCGGCTCTTTGGCCTCTCAATTCGATGTTTTTCATCGTGTTAAATTTAAAATTTTACTTTTATACAAATAAATGTTGGACACTTCTTCGCCATCGTTTGAACCAGAATCAACCGCGTCGGTTGGTGTTGTTTCAATTGGTGGTGTTTCCGTTTCCAAATCGCGTTTCAATTCCGATGTCGCCATTTGGTACGCGGGCATTGCCACGGGGGAAACATCAATCAAACGTGATACTTTTTCAATAATTCGGTACGTTTTGCCGTCGCGTTCTTCCCATCTGTCTTGTTGGATTAGGAATGCGAACGACGATTGATTGATGTCGCCGCGCTTCATCAATTCGACCAAATCATTGGCATAAGTTGTATTGGGTAAATCGACTTCGTAGAACAAACCGCGTTTGTCCGTTCCGATTCTTAGTGTGCCACTTGACACACGCCCCAATAAATAATTTTCGTCATGGTTGTAATATGCGCGAACGTCGTCATTCATCACGTCGTCGAATGCGCCTTTTTCTATTTGCTCATAATACCCCATAAATTCGGAATCCGAATCGTAAACCGCGGCATAACCGCGAACGACGTTTCCGTTGTGTTCCATGCTTTCCATTCGGAATTCGCGTTGCTCAATAACGCCCGACGATTTCCGAACTTCAGCGTCAAATTTTTCCAATGAACTGAAACGATGCGCCACATTCAAAACGGGTTTTCGCTCAATGTAGGCATCTTCTTCGCTCGAATATCTAAACAACCGAATCAACGCCGCTGGGTCGTCACTTGTTCCGTTTACCTCAAAACCCGAATCCGCCTCAATCACGCCGTCGGTTTCCACTTGGATAATTCGTCCGTAAGCATTGCCGCCCGATGAATTCCATTTGACGAAATCGCCAACCGACAATTCGTCGGGTTCCGCGCGTTCTTCAACCAAGATTCCGCGAACACTTTCAACGACCGATGAATTGTTGTCGTAATGACGACCGATTTCCAATTCTTGAATCTTTGCGATTTTGCTTTCATCGTCACCCATAGCGAACACGCGTTCTTTTTCAATGCCATTCGCAATGGCGAACCCTTGCAAATATTCGTCGTTCTCGCGTGCGCTTATGATGTAAATTTCCGAACCTTTGTTTTTTTCTTCTTCAAAATACGCACGCCCCGCGTCCGTGTTCAATGTGCCGTCAAAATCGAACGACACTTTTTCCATTTCTGGTTCGTTGCTCATTTCCGATTTACCAAACGTGATGACGATTTCTTCATCTGTTTCAACTACGGATTTTATATGTCTTTTCTTTTCTTCCATTTGTTCAATCGTTCTTTTTGCCCAACGCAACATTGGGTCGCCGCCCCATGCCGCGTACATTATCGAACCGCAAATTTCCTTTCCATCCTCATCAAAAAACTTGCCTTGGTCGTAAACTTTGGCGCGTGATAAAAATGAATAAGTGCGAATCAAAACATCGTCCGAAATCGGGTCGCCCTTTGACAAAGTGTTGGCGCGTTGCCAACCCACGGGCGTTCCACAATCCGTTCCGTTTTCCTCGCGGTGTTTTAACGCTTTTGACGCATTATCTCGCGCCGCCTTTGGGTAATTATTCCACGGCATCGTTTGCGTCGTTTACGTTGGCGGAAACGTCCGTCATGTTCAGCGGTTGCAAATACACATTACCGCCGTCAATCGGTTCCATATTTTCAAAACGTCGAATGTCATTGGCGGACAAAAATCCCCATTGACGCGCGACGGCATAAGATTGGTAACGCGATTTAATATCACCACGCAACAATCCGTCCATTTCAAATCGGATGTAATAATCGGAATCACCGACAAACAATTTTCTGCTCAATTCGGCTTCCCATCTTTTCACCCATGGCAAAATCGTGTTTCTTTGGAACATGATTCCTTGTTCTTCGACATTTGCCCGCGTTGAACTTTGGTCCATAGAACCCAGATAAGCCAACGGCAAACGGAAAAATCTTGCTATATCTTCAACGCCAAATTTCCGCGTGGAAATGAATTGTGAATCTTGCGGTGAAACGGACAATTTGGTCACGTTCATACCTTCTTCCAATATGGCGGTTTTATGTGAATTATTCAATCCCGTGTTTCTTTGCGACCACGAACGCATTAATCTTTTATAGGCTTCGTCGCTCAATCTTGCTGGGTGTGTCAACACCGCTGAAATGTTCGCACCATTTCCAAAGAATGAACCACCGAATTGGTCGGCGGCCAATCCAAGGCCAATGGATTCACGCGCACATTCAATCACAGATTTCCCAACAACGCCGTCAAATCCTAAACCGACAATGTGAATCATTTCCGAATCGTCGAACGTTTCTTTGTCGTCTATCTGGTAAAACTTTTCATCCTCGTATATTTTGACCGATACGCGTTCGGGTGCAATCGGAATCAATTTGATTGGGTTTCCCGCGTTGTCGCGTTTGATTGCAATGAATGCGTTTCCGTGCAAACAAAGATTTGCTTGACACGTTTCGCGGAATGTGAAATCCGACATCAATTGGTTCGGTGTGTGAATCAATTTGTTGATGGGATGTGCGTCTGCATTGCGGACCATTCCGTCCGCCGATTGTTTGACGTGCCACGGCAATGTCGCCATCGTTTCCGATATTACACGAACCGCCCCAAATACCGCGGACAATTGCATCGCGGTGTTTTCAGTTACAGAAATCCCCGTTTTTGATTCATTTCCCGCGAACAACCATTCGGCGGGATTCGACAAATTTGTCGATGGGCGATTCGGGTTGTTACGAAATGCGCCCAATATTCGCCCAAACAAGTTTTGATTTTCGGCCATTCGGTTGAAAACGATGTTTTAATTGGGGACAAATTAAACAATCATCTGCAAAAAAAAGGGACATCCAAAAAATGAATGTCCCAAAACAAAAACAAAGACCGACACCCGAACGGGCGTGGTGGGTTAAATGGGTTTATGAATCGCCGCGTTTCGTTCCAATCGTTCGTTCAATGCCGAACGGCTAAACGTCACAATGCGGGCGCATTCTTTCAATACTATTCCAGCGGGCGAAATGGATTCGACCGAAAATTCTTTTCCCGTTCGCGTCATTTCAATAATGTCGCCAACGTTGATGTCATCAATTGGATTCATCTTGCGACAAATTACCAAATCATTTGTTGTTGTCGTGTGATACATAAAAAAAATATTTTCTGGTTCTTACCACCAAAACCCCCCGTTTGTTTCAGCGGGGGGCGTTGATGGTTGGGTTGGAATCAATATGGTTTTGATGTTTTCAAAATTTCGGGTAATCTTTCCAACGCCTCTTTTTTGGTTGAATATAGTGTGTCCCACATTCCATCGTTAGCGTCCAAATCTAAAGTGTCGGAAGTAATCGCCCAAATTAATGTACCAACACCACACCATTCAACCCATTCCTTTTCATTACTAATTTGAATGATGTGGCCGTTCCATTCGGTTTGGTACAAGCCTTTGCAAATTTTTGTTGTTTTCATGTCTTTTTGTTTTTGTTTGATATTCAAATATACATAAAAAACAATACAATCAACAAAACGTGAAAAACTTTTTTTTAATTATCCCCAACCGATTCGCAATCCGTCCAAAAGACATCCACCATTTCCCCGTTTAAAACCAAACGAATCGTGAATCCGTCGCCCGTTTCTTGCAACCACGGCGTGAATCCTAAATCAAATAACATCAAACCCAATCGTCTGGCATCTTGAATATTCATCATAGCATTCTAATTCCTTGCGATTCATAAGTGGACGAACCCGTCATGTCCTTGTTTTCCATCGTCATCATTTCACCCAACGCCATTATCATGGCAATGATTCCGTCAATCTTATCGCCCGCCTTTGATTTGCTGAATTTTACATTTTCCGCATCGTCCTTTTTCGTCACCACATTCGCCGCCATCCAACGCAACATTCCGTGACCGCCGTGATGCAACAATCGTTTTTTGACCAGAATTTCCGCATTCTTTATTGGTGACGTCATCGAAATAAATCCTTGACCAAACGGGTCCATTTCAACACCCGAGTCCGTCAATTGCTGAACCAATGAATTCGAATTCCATCGGTCAAACGCCACCGACTGAATGTCAAAGATTTCCGCACATTCCAGAATCTTCTTTTGAATGACATTGTAATCCGTGGAATTCCCTTCCGTCACAATCAATTCGCCATTACTTACAAACGTATCGTAAGACCCACCCGTTTGATTCCGACGGCGTTCGACCGCCGCTTCACTCACAAACAGAAACGGAACAATCTTGATGGATTCGTCGTCCATAGGAAACGCCAACACGAACGCGGTGACATCTTCAACGGCGGCCAAATCTAATCCGCCGTAACATTTGCGACCCTTCAGTTTTTCCAATTCCACAACGCCCGACGATTTCATCCATTCGTCGTCCGTAATCCAAGACGCCAAAGAATTCACCCATTGGTTCAAATGCAACTGACGGAATGCGATTTCCGACGACGGCAATGTCTTGGCCTCGCGTGACATCTTTTCGAAATATTCTGGTTTGATACTGATTCCAAAATTCGGATTCGCCTTTTTCCACGTTTCCAAATCATGGATGTCGTCGTCTGGTTCCGCCTCATATATCAACGGCAAAAAGGTATCGTCGTCGATGACGCCTTCGCCAACTCTTTTCCCATAGGAATACAATTCGTGACAAATGGAATTCGTGTCGAACACGCCCGCCGTTGTGATGGCAATCATTAAAGGTTGTGAACGTGCGCCCATAGACGTCGCCATCACATCCCACAATTCGCGATTTTTCGCCGTGTGTAATTCATCGTAAATAACGCAATCTTCACCCCCCGAACCGAAATTCGGGGGGTTAACCACACGACGCATTCGCGCCGTGCAATAGTCCCGCATCCGCGGCGACCGCTTTAAGAAACGAATTTGTTCCGTTCAACACAATTGAATTTTGAAACGTCTTGCAATTCTTTGTCAAGATTGCCGAATTCCGAACCATTTGTTTGCAGACCTCAAACACTATTTTCGCTTGGTCCCGTGACGATGCGCAACAATAGATTTCCGCGCCTTGTTCTTTTTCAACAAACAACACCGCCAACGCAATCGCCGCCGACAAATTTGATTTTCCATTCTTTCGCGGAATCTGGACATAGCTTGTTCGATATTGTCGCAACCCCGACGCGTTCATCGTCCCGAACAAATCGTGGATGAATTGTTTTTGCCATTCTTCCAACAAGAATGGTTGACCCGCCAAATCACCTTTCACATGGGTGCAAACCCGTTCAATGAAATTGATGATTCGCGTGGATTTTGTTTTGTCGTGTGTCATTCAATTAAATCGTCAAGTGTTTCAATCTTTTCTTGCATTTCAATTTTGGCGCGTGACGATGCCGTCAATCCAAATTGCGTCATCATCTTTTCAACCTTCGCCCACGATTGGTTCATCATTAAAACTTCGGGGCGCGGTCGCCACATCAAATCGCCTTGTGCCGTCGTCGTGGAATAGGTCGGTCCTTGTTCCTTGATGACATTCCGCGCGACTTGATAATCTTCCCACGCGTCCGCTAACATCTGCAACGCCATTCCATCGACGTCCGCAACGACACCAAGGTCGTCCAATTTTTTCACCAACCAATCAAACGTTTCGCCAGCGGATTGGACCGCGGGAACCGATGGGATTCCGTCGGCTTCCAATCTGTTTTTGTGGCGGCTTGCGTCAAATGTTCCTTGCGCTTTCAACATCGCCGTTGGTTTTGGTTTTCTTCCTTTGCTCATTTTTTATCCTTTTACAATATCCTTTTGCCCACATCTTGACTTTTTGTCGCTCAAAAATGCGGTCGTGTTCGCTTTATGGGGGCGGTGCTCCCCCTTCCCTCT
>Ga0187219_1000143_pt1 | contig 30582 bp, 14 predicted proteins | sample 13SPOviralmetaG_FD_130162 | JGI IMG/M metagenome (GOLD analysis project Ga0187219, IMG submission 130162) | Marine viral communities from the oligotrophic San Pedro Time Series (SPOT) site, San Pedro Channel, CA, USA - 13 SPOT_SRF_2010-07-21... | ecosystem: Environmental > Aquatic > Marine >... | reverse complement strand
GGATTAAGACAACAGTATATAGATCAGTCTGTTAGTTTAAATTTAGCATTTCCTGCGGTAGCAACTCCTAAATGGCTTAACAAAGTTCATATAGAAGCATGGAAGAAAGGTGTTAAAACTCTTTACTATACACGTACTGAATCTGTTTTACGTGGTGATCTTGCTGCTAAAGCGATGGACGAAGATTGTTTAGCCTGTGATGGTTAGATAATATATTAAATTTAAAAAAGCCGATGCAATTAAGTATCGGCTTTTTTATTATAGAATATTCGAGGTGTGGTTGCCTGGTTGTCTTATTCTATTTGTTTTTCTTTTTAAACATTAAGTAATATAGGAATGAATTCCATTCATGTTTTAGTTTTGCGATAATCTTTTTCATTTTCTTTTGTTTTTGTTTTTGTTTAATAGCCACCATTTATGTGTGGTGTATCCAATACTTATTGATAGTAATAATACTTTTAAAACCATATCTACTTGAGACATAGATATTGCAAAAGTACTTAGGTTTAATGCGTAAATTTTCAAATCCGATATATTCATTTTAGGGGTTTATTTTAAGGAGTTTTTTCTTTTAGTTGACGATTCTTCACTTATTTTTTTCATGTCTTTTTCAAATTGTTTTTTATCTTGAAGCCCCATTATTTTATCTACACGGTTAGCTTCATTTTTAAGATTTCTAATTTGTTTTCTAGTTAAAACACCTGAGTTCCATAGTATCTCTTCTTGCTCCTTCTTACTCAGCTTTTTCAATACGGATCTTCTTTGTTCTGTTGGATTTAGCTCTTTAAATTCCTTTTCGGCCTCTAGCTCCTTGAACCTTTCCTTCTTTTCTTCTTTTTCCTTTTGCTTGTCTTCTTCCGACATTAATTGCCACTTAGGCCAACCTAAAGCAATCAATGGTTTCATCCAAGTTTCTGTTTCGCTGCTAGCTATATCTACTGCATCGATCGCCATGCCCACCGCTCTATCAGTTGGAAGACCTGTAACTGCTGCAATTGCATTACTAACTGCTGTAACATAAGGGTGCTTCAAAGACATTTCGTCAAATTCTATTTCTTTTTTACCCCATTCCATAGCGTTGCCGACCTTAGCAACCTTACTTAGCTTACTTGAAAGCGGGGGCGATACAGCTGTTACGCCATCTTTTAATGTTTCTGCTAGCCTTTGATTCCTTGTTTTTTGGCTTCTTTCGTAATACTTTATAGCTAAGTTTTTAACTGCGGATACTACGGCACCCCCAACACCAATACCTCTCAGTATACCATCTACCATAGAGTTAGCGGTTTTAATCATTTTCTTGTTATTGCTTTCCTCTTGTTTTTCTGTAATCTCCTCTTCTTCGTCATCATCTCCCATCATAGCAGCAAACAAACCTTGTTGCAAGAAATTAAAAATAGCATTTTGAAGGAAACCATAATAAGCTATCCTGGATAGATGCGTCTTAGCATCTCCACGGCCCGCTATAAGGTCCTGTGTGGATCTTTTTATTATCCTAGCATATTGCGAAGGGGTATTGGCAAAAGCTAATATAATGCGCCCCACGGGCTCCCTTTGCTGCTTGGATGTCATAGCTGGATCACTAGACTGCTGAGATGTTTCTGCGGTTTTAATAAAATCCTGCATCGCTTGTTTTTCAGCAGCGGCTTTATTCATTCCCCCTTTTATAAGAGCGTTTACTTTATTCCTATAAAACGAAGCACCACCGGTCGCTATTGCAACACTATCTGCCATTTTAGTAGGTATGAACCCTGCTTGCAAAACTTTTGCTAATACTCCTTGAAAACCATTTTCTTTAGCTGTTGTGGCGATATCCGCTTCATTCACATTAATTTTTAATCCGTCTCTTCTATCTACTAAATAATCTGAGTTCATCAGCATTACCCAATCTTTCCAGTACTGTGGTTGATTAGCAAACGCTTTAGCTGCTTGGTAAAGGTTGTTACCTTCAAAGTTTATAAAGTTAGTAAATGATATTAGCTGCAATACAGCAGATCTTCTGTTAAGGAACATGATATTACCTACAGCTGCGTTAAGCCATCTAACAAATCCGTCGGTGACCCTGTTACCCGTAGGTTTAGAATTTTGACCTGTTTTCATTGCATCTAAAGAAGATTTCAATGCCTCAACATATCTTCCGCCAAAAGCAGCTTCTAACTTATTAAGATTAGTTTTTGTAAATATAGCGTCAACGTTTTGCTGCCATACTTCCAGCATTTTTTTTCTACCCTCAGTATTTAATGTATTGAGTAAATCCGATGTTATAGTACCGCCCGGCCAGCTTTCAGTAGGCGCTTTGGGATCGTTGTTCTTGTTGATTTCTAATAGCCTATCAGCAAATGCTTTTAATTCGGGCTGAGAATTAACATAGTTAACAAGCACGGGCAAATCAACATTGGATAAACCGTCTATGTCAAATCCTTGAGCATCCCAAACATAAACTCTAATAGCATCTTCTTTGCTAAATAGACTTTCTTTCATGTTACCGTTTTCGTCCTCATACTTAAAGGTTTTCTTAAGTTTTCTTGGCACAATACCCAATTCTTTTTTAAGAGCTCTATATTGTTTAGCTATTGATATTCTTTGTGTTCTAAGTCCTGATACACCTTTCCAGTAAGGATCAATCAAATGCTCTTTATAAAAAGCCATAGCTGATTCTCCCTTCTTACCTTTAGGTAAAGTTTTATACAACAACCCCATAAAATCTTCTGCTGAAGGAGGAATAAAGAAACTAAGTCGGCCTTTTTTAGCGCCTTTTTTCTTGGCTTTAACAGATTGATATTCTTTAAATGATTCTATGCCAGATTTTTCTTCAATTATTTGATTGAATCTTTTGTTAAGATCCATGCTGTATCTAACCCTAGCCTGCTGCGTATCACTCTTTACATCAAGCGCATTTATTACTTCTTTAACTTCTTTAGGCTGTGCCTTTAAATTAGTTGTTGATGAATTAACTGCATCGCCTTTAGTAGAAAGCTCATTTATAAGGTTATTAAGGGTAGGCTCTATTTTTTTAGAGTACCTAGTCAAATTAGTATAATCTTTGCTAAACACTTTACCTGTATTGGTATTCATCATGGTAGACCGTCCAGTTATATTACCCTTAGCATCTCTAGGTACTTTTAAAGCCAATTGATCCGTGCCTGTATCCATTCTATCAAACCATTGTTGCTTTTGCCCGCCAAGATTTTTAAGCGCCAGCAATTTACCATCTTTAAATGCTATTTCAAAACCGCCATCATCAATCTCCACGTCTCCCGTATCTTCGTTAACAAATTCGCGGCTAATCGGTTTGCCGTAACTTCTCCACATTTGACGAGACCCGAAAGTTAATTCAACTGGGCCAGTAGGCGTTATCTCTGGGTTTTTAACAGCTCCCCCTTTAGCGGGCCCGTTATCAAACTCTTCCTGAGTCATGTTTGGGTCTTTAGTTTTGTAGTAAGAAGTGTATTGACGAACCTTGTTTACTTTAGGATCATTATTGCGTCGTATTCGAGCAAACCATATACCTTCACGGTTGCTATAACTACCTTCTTCTACCTTAAAACCTTTTGCTTCGCGAGCGGCAAGTTCCCTGTCATAATCAGCTTGGCTGCGTTCTCGTATTGCTTTACTATCATCAACTTCTACGCTTTCATACATTGTTTCTCCCGCGACCCAACCTGGCTTTAAATTACCGACAAAGTCAAGCGGAAGCTCTCGGGTTTCTGGGATACTTGCATTATCAAACGCTTGTTTTACCACAACGCCGGCATCGACTATAGCTTCGTACTGAATTTCGCTTTTAGTTCCAACGGGAAGAAAAGGAGGATTTTCTTTTATTTCTTTTTGCTCTGCAGCTGTGTATCCGGGCTCTTGAGCTGTTACACACCAGGGGTTAGTTTTTTCACCCCAATGAGTATCTAACATTTTTCTAACAGCTAGTTGTCCCCAGCGGTTAGGCATTATTTGAAATGTTTCTACTCCTTCAGGTAAAGATTTTTTATTAAAAAATTGTTTTTCTTTATTAGGATCCAATCTTTTAGCCTTAACCTCTCCTGCAAATTTATCTATAATTTCGCGCGGATTATTAAAATTCATCACGTCCAGCTTCTTCAGCTCGGCTATTCGCATAGCCTCATTTACAATTTCCGCATCAACAGGGAAATTAGTAGGGCTTTTTGCTACAAAGTTTAATGCTGCTCTTTTATACTTACCTTTATTCTTTTCTGGTATGTTTAAAGAATTAACCCAGTCAAATACTTCATCTATCTGTTGCTCTGCCGAGAACACTTTATTGCCTTCTGTTACATCGCCTCCGCGTAGCTTGTCAAGTATTGTACTGTACTCTCTACGTATTTTCTTAGAATACTTTGCAGCTTTAGCAAGCTCAACATTACTTTTTACATTGTCTAGAGCAGAAAGTGCGGTGCTTACGGCATTAACATTACCTACATGATCATCGGCAAAGTAAAAGTCGTTATAACCTTCTGCGAATTTACCTACAACCCAGTTAGCTTTAGCTTGTGGATCTGAACTCGCGAGCCCCGTAATATTAGCAAGTGGTATGTCAAGGCCTACACCCTTAAGAAATTCGTGTATAGCATTAGCACTATTAGCCGGCCTAGCGGTTAACACGTAAACATCTTTATTACCAAATTTTCTGTTTCTGTCAACAGCCTTGTTAAAAAAGGGCCCTTTAGCTCCATTCATTACTTTGCTGAATTCGCTGAAATCAAATTTAGCGCCCTTCGCTAGCATAGCGTCTCCTTCCTTGGCAAACTTAGAAGCGTCAATTTTACCTTTAGTGCCGTCAGGCATTGTGAATAATACGTTACTTTTAGTTGTTGCCAATGTGTCATCAAAATCCCAGATACTAATACCTCTAGTAGGCTGATCCAGGCTGTTACCTAAGGTTATAGCTTTATCAAAGTTTTCAGCCTGCTTTATAGATTCTTCTAGGCTAATTCCTTCTTGGCGAAGATTTAAGGGTAATGATTTGCTGTTTTGTTTTACTAATTTTTTTCTTTGAGCCGCATAATCTATTACAAATGTACCTTTTTTGTTAATAATCCTTTTAACTTCCTTAGTGTTCATTCTTTCAACACCACCTACTCTTGGTAGGGCATCGTCAAGTTCTTTGGAAATAACATTTACGTAAGCCGTTTTTAAGAATTTCTCTAATTTATTTTTAGCTGTAGTAGTGCCTTTGTCATTAATGTACTGTTGATAAGCGTCGTATATAAACACAGCCGCTGTTTCGTGCTCTAATATAAATTTAGTGTCTTTAGGTGACAATCTAATAAACTTCCCTAATAAAGAAACTTTTCGAATCAAAGCGTTTGTACCTAGCCTCATTATAGCTAATTTTTCAGAAGCTCCTGCTAAGTCGCCTGATTCTATCAGGGGGTCTATTTCAGAAAGAATAAGCTCGTGAGCGTTTTTAGCATCTTTTTCTAGGGTTACTCCGGCAGCGTTAACTTTATTAGTATTCCCAGTTGCTATTTGCTTTTTAATGTAATCAGTACCTGTTACTTTCTTTATAGGTTTTTTATTTAATTTTATAAATATATTAGTTTGTTCCTTTTCTGTTCTAGGATTTATGCCGGGTTCTGCAGATAAAGTGAAACCTAATTTATCCAGTCCTTTTTTACCGAGCCCAGTGGCTTTAGCTAACTCATTAAATAAGTCAGCGTTATTAGTCATTCCTAAAAACTTTTCATTTGTAAAAGTTCTTGCGTATATTTTTAAAAAAGATTCAATTCTTTCGACCTTAGCTTCGTCACTTAATTTGTCTAATGATTTTTTAGATAAGCTATTCCATATTTTATTCATACCAACTTTTTCTAGTATGTTTTTATATGCTGTACCATAAGCATTACCTACTGCTCTTCCCACTGCCTCAGCTAGTTCGCCTTCTGTAACATCATCTGATTTTCTTAATTGTTCTATGTATTCGTAAGTAAATGCTCTAGCGGTATTTAGGTTTATTCCTCTTAGGTCTTTGTAAATGAAGTCTACTACATCGGCTAAGCTGGTAACTTTTCTGTCTTGCCAGTTTGGACCAAACCTAGTTTTAAGTCTATTATTTAAACCTTTTACTAATTCATTATTTCCAGGTATAAAGAAGTTTTTGGTTAAGGCACGGGAATACATATTAGGGTTTTTACCCATTTCTAAATCCATTATAGTCATAGGATCTAAGTCTCCCTCCGTTCGGCTTAACTCATTTGTAGTCATTCTACCAAACAAGTTTATTAAGCCCAATAATGTTTGTCCTTCTTTATCTCTACCGCTAACTTCTGGCTTTTTAACTATGGTGCCGTCTTCATTTTTTCTGGCCCCTATAGCTTCAAGTACTTCGTCCATTGTGAGCTTTTGCTCAATTCTTTCTACATTACCTATACCGGTTGTTTTTCTGCTTTCAACTTTGTAGGCCAGATTCATTAAATTTTTAGGTAGACCCGTTGATTTACCAGAAAATCTCCCCTTGCGCCCGCTTGCATACTTGTAATCTCCTGCGCTTGTTTGAGGTAAAAATCTAAATAAAGCTTCCGCTATAGATTCATTTGCTTCTCTTTTGTAAGAAAAGTCAGGATTAGATGTTCGTTGCTCGTTCAGACTATCTTGAAAAGCACCCACCTCATCTAAAGGCACTCTTGCCTCTCTAGTAGTATCGCCTTCTTTTATTGTAAATACTGCTTGTTGCTTAGTAAAACCTTCTACCGCATTGGCATAATCCTGTTTATTTAGGTTACCCGACCTAGCTGTTAACGTACCTTCGGTTATACCAAACATTTCCGAAAGAATATTATTAATAAGGTTAGGTAGCTTTTTAAAGTTTTCAACTTTTGTGTTACCTTCGTTTTCTATCCAGAATTCTTTAACCTGCTGCTTAGCTTGTTCCGTTCTTGTGTCACTAGCTAGTAAGGCTGAAACTTTTCTCAATGACTGTTCTGTTATAGATTCAATTGCTGTATCGGAAGATATATCGGTAGAAGTATCTGCTATCTTAGTTAAAGCATCAGCTCCTCTGGATATGCCTTGTTCTTTGCTTATAACACCTAGTCTTTGTGCTAAGTTCCTAAGACGAAGTCCTCCCCTTTGAAATATGATATCTTCGATGTCATTAATAACTTCCTCTCCTGATCTGTTTATAGTTTCGGGTCTAAACTCATTAATAGTAAGGCTGGTTATTTCTGCTTTAGCAGACTGCATAAACTCTTCACGTGTTACGGCAGCAGTTGCATTTTTAGCAATCTTATCGTAGTAAAGCTTAGTAAATAAGTTTACTGCTTTATTTATAGGTGTTTCTAAAGCGGCTGTTATTTCTCTTTCTATTTTGTTAAGAGCGGGAGGTTTTTCTACGGTTAATGGTTTGTTTTTAAGATCAGCTATTCTTTTTTCTCGACTTGTTCTGCTTTCAGCCTTATCATCAATAGCTTCGATCTCCGCAATAGCGTCGGCGTTTAATTTCTTTTCCTTAGCTATTAGTTCCTTATTCAGTTTTTGAGCTTCTGCTATTTTAGGCTCTATTTCTTTTTTAACGTCTTTATCTAACGAATATTTTCTTTTAGACTTATCTGCCTTAGGTCTAACTATTATCTCCTTAGGAGCTTCCTGAACGGCTTCTGCTGTAGGCGTAGCCTCTGTAGCTGGAGCAGCGAGTGCCGCATCAAGTGCATCACCAGCTTTTTCCATTCTTTCATATAAAGCTAAGTTGTTCGGATCCTCCGCTGCTTGATCTTGTAAGTCAAAATATGCTTGCTCTAAAGCCTCAATTTTCATTGATTTACTAACTTTAGGCTTTGTTGCTGTTTTCTTTGTGTCCTCCTTAATATTCAAGCTCTCAACCGATTTTTTTAATTTTGATACATTACTTATATCTACAGTGCCGTTTTTAATTCCCTTACCTATAGAAATAGCAAAAGCTACAAAATCATTAGTGCCCTTGAAATCAAAATCATAAATACCATCTGCCATGTCTTGCATCATAAAACCTGTAAGTCCAGCAAATGCCCTATTTTCTTTTCCGCTAATGTTAAGCTTGCCTTCGCCTATTATTTCGAAAAAATTAGCCATGTATTCATTATCTTTTTCAAGTTGCGAGGCGTTTTTGTAAGCCGCTAAATTTTGTTGTATTTTAAAATCAAGTGATGAGTGATTTTTTTTCATCCAAGCCTCCACCTGATTCCGCATTTGATTTAACTTTTTAGGGCTATTAGCAAAAATCGCATCCATTACCCCGTGAGATATCTCGTGCTCCATTACACCTAGCTTAGCTTGCGCAACTTGATTTTCGGTCACAGCTACCGCAAATGTTTTGCCGTTATTTAATGGTATATTAACTCCACCTCCGCCGTTTTTTATGTTAGATATGGCATCGGTTTTGTTTTTTGCAGGGGCGTCTAACGCATTAATAGCATCGGTAGCTTCTTTTTGGGTGGCTACTAATACGGCGTTTTTATTATTTTTATTATTTTTTTCAAATTTTTCCGTGATTTGTTCGGCTCTAAATATGTCAGAAGCTCGTTGCTCAACTTTTTTATTTATGTCATTAGTACCCAGTTCTTTTTGAGCTTGCTCTATAAGGGAATTATATTTATTGTTATCCCCGGATTTAAGTAACGCAAAGTTGTCACCATAAGCCGCTATGTCTAAAAAGTTTTCTCTTGCTTGCACCGCTAAATCAAATTTAGCCTCTAGGTCCTTAAGCATTTCTTGCTTTTCTGTGTAATTTAAGCTTTTATTATTGACTATATCCTTAGCTTTTCTCTTTGCCTCATTTATAAGACTTGTAATTTTTAGTCCCATTTCGGATCCAAAAGAATCAATACCATTAGCTGCTTGGTCAATAGATTTTTCTACAGCTTCGGCTTGAGCAGTAGTTAACTCAGCTAATTCAGCTTTAAGATCTTTAGCTATTTTAGTTCTTTTATCTTTTATTTTTCGGTATGCCGCTGTTTTTTTAAAAATTTTTTGTTGTCGCGCATCTATTTCTCTTGTTGTTTTCGTAGAAGATAAAGCCCGTACTCCGGCTCCCTGTAAAAAAGGTAATCCTGAAAAAGCAAATGAAAACCCTATACTGCTTATTGCTACATGATCAGCATTTTCAAAAATAGGTCTGCCGTCAATTAAATTTTCAAAGACATTAGTAGCTAGCTCGCCGGAAACTTCTAAGGCATTATCATAAACAAGATTTCGTTTCCAATTCATTTTCCAGTATTCTTTTGTGTTTAAAAGAAACTCTTTACCAAGCCCGTTGGTCTTGTACATTTTTATACCTCTTTGCAATATAGGGTTTGTAGTTAAAGCTGTAAATACGCCGTTAGCTAAACCTACACCAATACCTCTAGCATACATATCAAAAGCACCAACTTTGTCTTGCCTTATTTTATCTGCAAGCTCTTGCTTTAGCCTATCTTTTTCTTCTCCGGTAGCAGCATTTATTTTATCTGCATATTTAGCCTTGTAATCCTCTGTCATAAGAGTGTTTTCATAAGCTAAATCCATCATTTTTTCTCCTGCTGTCCACGCTCCTACTACATACGGCGCTAAAGTACCTCCAGAAGCGGCCATAGCGATTAGCACCGGTGCTTGTGTAGATATTTCTTGAGCTGCGAATCTACCAAATCCTCTTAAACTACTGAAACCTTCTTTTACACTGTAATCCCTCGTATAAGAACTTCGTATTGATTCTTTGTACTCAGAATAATCAGATCCTAATTCATCGAGTGATTCGTCTACATCGTCAAACACCTGCTTTACGCTAGGGTTATAGGCTGAAAAACCCATACTCCCCCTAAGCCCTATATTGATTGTTTTAGCACCAAACATCCCTAAGCTCGTACCGATACTTCCAAGCCCTGTAAACAACGTACTAGCAGATTTGTCTAATATACTAAAATTTAATCCAGCCGCTTTTAATTGCACACCTAAATCGCCTAACTTTTTGTCTATGTCCTGTAATTCCTCTAGCTTTGGATTAAAGCTCTCGAGAGACACTGTTAAATCTGCTTCCGCTTGCTCTAATAAATTTACTTGGTTTTGAGTAATTCTAACACCATTTTTAAATTGTAATATATCTGATCCATCAGATAAATCTCCTAAATTTATTTTTTTACCCTGGACATTTAAAACAGCATTGTTTACATCCCCGCTTACATATTTTGCAGCTATATTTAATGACTTTTGTAAGGATTCTGAGTTTTGAATGTTGTCCTCAAGTATTATTTTCTGCTTTTCTCTTTCTTTTAAAACTTTTGTTTTTGTTACCGCAGTACCTAAATTATATAGGCCTCTGTCCTGCTCGTTTGCAGATAAATAATCGTCTACTTTATTCTGTAAAAGCCTAAGTCTTTCTGTCTCTACAGTCCTACCCCATACAATATCCCTAGCTTGTTTAGTTAATTCCTCTTGTGTTTTTTTAGGATTTTCTTCTGATAAAGTTTTTATTGTTTCTGCTATTTCTTTATCATATTTTAGCTGCTCTTTTATCCTACTATCAAAAAGGTTTTGCATACCAGGCCTTGTATCAACACCTGCGTATATATCCTCAATTACTTCCTCTGTTGCCGTAAAAAAGTTTTCTCTGTTAACCCCTAAAGAGGCTATAGCCTCATCCTTTGTAACTACCCCTTTTTTCTTGTTTATTTCGGCAGCTTGAGCGCCTATATTTGCTAAGGCATCTTTAGACACATATCTGTTAATAAATTTATTAAATTTACTGCTTTTAGCTAAAATTTCATTTTCCCTAAGATCTGCCCCATCTATTCTTAAATCAAATGAAGCTTCTATTTTGCCTGTATCTGGGTTAGTATACGAAAGTGTGCCCACGGTTCCCGCGTATGGATTATTAGCGTCTGCTCCAATCTGTTTGCTAGACATACTCATGTTTGGAGTTCTCGCTAGAATCTGCATAAATTCTTTTATTCTATTCTCGTCGCCTTCTAAAACAGATGTCAATGTAGGTAAATCAATTTGTTGATCCTCTGCATAAAAAGCATCTATATCATCAATTGTTACCGGAGGTAATTCCAAAGAAGTATCTTCCGAAGGCAATTCCGTACCTTCTTGTGCTAACGCATCTGACCCTTCGCTTGCACTCACCGCAAGGTCTTCCGCAAAATTTGGAGAATCTATTTTTTCAATCATGGACTTTCCCGCAGGAGCTTTGCTGACCTCTGTGCTGTCCTCTTCTTTTTTCTTAGGCTTTTCCTTTTTGTCGGTGATATCCTCTATTGAATAACCCATCATTTCAGCTTCGTGTAAGCCTGCTAAAAGGTCGGTATCGTTTCTAAAAATGACTTCTTTTCCGTTTATTAGGTATTTGTACATGTGTATTTAATTTTATTAGTTATTAGAGCTAGACGTAAAAAAAGAATCATCCATCTTTAATTCGTTTTTGAACTTGATAAGGGCTGACTTCAATTGATATTCTGACATTTTAAAATTATTTTCTAGCAAGTTTTTTAATCTTCCAATATCCTTTATTACTAATGTTTTTGACCTAGAATCATCCCCTTTGCCTTTAGTAGTTTCTTCTCCTGGCGTTGATCCTGTTTTGTAATTAAGAACTAACTGCCCACTGCTATTTGTTTTAAACTTAACCTCCCTGTAAGTTTTTTTACCCGCCATAATATCTATTTTTTTACCTTCGCTTGCAGCCCCGGAAATTTCAAATAAATTATTTAAAGCAGTTGCGGCATTTTCCTGTCGTGATACACCTGTTTCAGCACTATAAGGTGTGATACTATCATTAAGACTTTTGTTAAATTCAGCGTTGCTAACATTTATTTTCTTTTGAGCTTCTGTTAAATTTAAGCTTTTTGTAGGATCTTTTGTTCTTTTTTCGTACGATGAAGTAGTGGTAGTAACAGCGTCTTCGCCTTCTCCTGTTGTTGTTGAGGTCTTCTTTATAACTATGCCTTCTTGTTCTAATGCCGCATCGAAGTTTTGGTTACTTCTTTCTTTTATTAATTCTTTTTGTTTTTCATTTGCAACCCCTGGTTCATCTTTTTCTTTATCTACAAGATCATTATATTTTTTTGGATCTATTCCATAATTAACTAATTGTATTTGTTGTGCTTGTCTATTTCCGTATGTACCCTCTATGGCAGCTACGGAGCTTTGATAAGCTGCACTCTTCTCCTGCTCTATATATGCAGGATCAAGGGTTTGAACATTATAGAATATTTGGTCCCCGTCAGCCGCTATGTCGGTGGTATTAGATTTTTTTGCATTTGACAAAGCTGAACCTGTTAAATCACCTCCATCGAACATGTTAGCTAATATGCTTTTACGCACGGCTTCCGCAGAGTTTGGTAGCTCTATCATGAAATCATCTGCAATAGTTTTAAATTCCGATGCAGGTATTTCGTATACTTTTGGAGGTTTACTTCCTATAAGTGTAGATCGCGCCATTAACACACCTTTTTTTCTATATACGTCTGCTCTATAAGCAGGATCTCCGCCAAATCCATCTACTATAGCCACAGATCTTGCCGTTGAGTACTCGGTTATAGGTTTGTTAGTATTAGGATCAATTTTTTGTTCACCATATTCATCCAAAACAGGTATTAACTCTTCTTTGTAAAACACGGTTTTTCCTATCTTCTCATATTTTTCTCTATTTTCTTTCAAGAGGGTAGTAGTGCCTATTACTGTTTTACCAAACTCTACATCAGAACCTATCTGTGTTTTTAATCTACCTAGCTCCGCTGATAATTTTGGATCGGTATTACCCCGCTGCTGCTCCCTTTTTATTTCGTCAATTCTATTAAGATTTGCTTCATTTGCCTCGATCATAGCAGCCTTCATAGAGGCAGACATACCTTCTAGCCCGGCATTAAAAACAGCGGAACTTTGTGAATGTTCATTTTGAAGCTTAATAAGATTTTGTTTTTCTTTTTTCTGGAGTATTTCGTTTCTTCTTTGTTCGGCACCAAACGCTTCAATACCTTTAGATATATTTTGCACACCCTGAGATATACCTTTAGCTAGTATTTCTGCGGATCTATCGTTTACTATTTTTGGATTTCTATAACTCATTATTAATGTTTTTTATTAAGCTTCGGGGTTATCGATGGAAGCATTGTCAAAATTAAAATCTGGAACATAGTCAGTATCAATCGTTAGTTTTTTTTTAATGCGCCAGAGCCTAGTAAACTACCTACCGAGCTAGTGATCCCGCTAATCATGCCGGAAGTAGCGGCGGCATCCGCAGCTCTCGCATTAGCTGAATTTACGTTAGCCTGATCGATACCCGATTGCATTCTGTCTAATGTAGCCATATCCCTATTTTCTTGTTGTTGGAAGGCAAACATGTCCCCGGTTTGAACCCTAGCTTCCTCACTTAGTTCCATCTGCGTAAGCTGCATTTCTTTTGCTTGTAAAGCTTGTTCCCCTTGAGCCCTTAGCTTTTCGTTCTGCGCTTCTTGTTGTTCTATGTTGGCTGAAACTTCCTTCTTACTTTGCTTAGCTGCTTGAGCTAACGCTGTAGCTCCTCCGGCACTCGCACCTGTTGCTTGTAACGTATCTAATGTATTTGCTAAAGCAATATCTGTTTGCTCCATCTGGATCTCCGCAGCGCTTGTAGCAACGCCTAGACTAGCAAACGGGTTGGAAAGACCTTCACGCATTTCCTCGATCATTGCTACGTTAGAAGTATAAGGGTTTGTAACCTCTTGCCTGTTCTGTTCAAATATATTCATTTCCCGGGTGATTCTTGCTTTTTCGGCTGCAGCTGCTCTTGCCGCTTTTTTCGCTGCTTTTTTACCCATAATACCGCCTACGACGCTTCCTACAGCCCCTATGCCTGCCGCTATTATTGCTACTGATGCCATAATTTTTCTTTTTTATTGTATTCCTCAAGAGTTATTGAGAAAAAGTTGTTATCTATTTCGTCTATATTTTTAGTATCTGATGGATTAGCTATTATATTAATCCACACGCAATCTTCAATGCATCTTATTAATCTTTTAGTGCCTTTAATTGAGTAGGACCAACATGGAGCAATATGCTCGACCACTTCGTCATCAGCCTCAACTATAACTTTACCAGAAAGTAAAAACCAAAAGTGATTTGTATGATGCATTGCGCTTATAACAAGATCGTTCGCTTTTAATTTCATTTGTCGCATATATAATCCGTCTGTAAAATTATGCGTTATAGGGCATACATCGGGCACGTTAACTAATGACTTCCCGTCTCCATATATTCCCTCGATATCGTTGTTTTCTATGAAAACATTCTGCAATGTTTCTAGTTGTTCTATAAAGTTTGTTGATAATTCTTTATTCATTTAATTTAATTATGATGATTTTACAAATCCTGTGCTTACGGCAAACAATTCTTTTTTGCCTACAGAGTTATCTACTGTCATAGTCGCTTCTCCGAAGAATCCTTTTACTCCTGATGAAGACCTACCAAATACAACCTCTCCGTTTTGTGACGATGTATTATTTGTGATATCCGCATAATACTTATCCTCTTTTAATTTAAAATTGTTTACTAATAATGCATTTTGCATTTGTTCTAATGTGGTAACAAATGTTGCTTGCGATATAGGCAGTGCGTTATCTGTATTAGTTTTAAAAGACGTCATACGCCACCCAGTGTCTCCTTCATAGTTTATAGTTTGGAAGTTTTTTATCATTGATGGAGCCCCGTTGAATACAAATGTTACACTTGATTCCTTTTGTTCTCCGTAGAATACACCTCTTGCTTGTGTGTTTGGTGCTAGCGTATAATGCTGATATATTTTACCATTTTTTGTAGTGAAATAACTATTGTTTAAACTAATTATTTGATTAGGCTTGTAATCAAATAAACTTACCCATCCTTTTGACGTTTCGTCAAATGCTAAGGTTTCATAATTTTCCGGGCCACCAATCACTTCGGGCTGCGGTATTGTTAGCACATACTGTTTATTATGCGCGTCCCATCCACCTATTATATCGCCTGTTGCGGTAGAAAGCTTGTCTCTAAAAAAGTCTGTCATACCGTAACTAGATATTACAGTTATACCGTCCATTGATAATCTACAAACAACGTTTTGATCTCTATCCGTAAAGTATTTTCTATATCCATTAACCGCAAAAGATTCTGGGTCTGTACTTATACCGTACTCTCCAGCATAAGCTACATTTTGCCCTATAACCAAATTACGGCTAGTAACGCTAGCATTACCCTCAGCTGAGTATATTGCGTCCTTGTCTATTAAAGACTTGCTTACTTTACTTTCTTGAAATATAATTAAGTTAGTGTCTTCTGCGTGTAATTTTTGTATAGAACCATTAGCTGGGTCAATTGTTCTTGTTATATCTTCTGCAACTGAAAATTGATTAGTTTGATTAACGCCTGTTCTAGAATTAAATATGCCTGAATGAATTAAAGAACTAAACTTATTAGATTGCTTAGGTTCATCTTCAACTAAGTAAGCTTTTACTCCAAAATCCACAGAAGTGTTGTTGTAACCGCCTCGTATTCGTGATTCTTCAATTAGCCAATCGTCGTCCGCATCCGAAGCGCTGCTTGAATAACCCTGAGGTATATTGTCAAAATTAACAATTTTTCCAACCTCAATATCAGCTGGCAACACTGGTGTTGAAGGCGGATCATCTGCTAATATAAAATTTTGATCATCAACACGTTCTACTATGTAAGTTATGTATGTAACTGGCGTAAGCCCGTCTAACCAATTAATAGTTACCTCCTGCCCCACATTCATTTGCGTTTCGGACTGGCTGGTGTTCATATTAAGGTTTCTGGTAGCTACATTAAATGAATTTGCTTGGGCTACTCTACCGGGCTCAACATCTGTAATCTTTTTGATTTTTTTTAACCAAAAGGTATTAAAATATTTTAGTTCTATTAGTGCTGCCATTAATTTTAATTTTTAGATATTCTATTGGTACCCATTGAGGTAATAGCTCCAGTATTAAAAAATACTCTTTTAGCACCAACGCCGCTAGTTGTATTGCTGTTTAATATTTTTTTGCCGTTAATAGAGCTAAATCCAACTACAAACTGTAAATTTTCGTCAGTAGCGTCATTTCCTTGACCAGCAAAGTTGGTAAAAGGAAGATTAGTCCACGATGCAAGGGCGGTAGATAAATTCCGATCTATTCTTAAATTAATATATTCTTCTCCTAAATTAGGTATAAATGCTACGTAATTAGTTTCCCCTGTATATAACTCGTTAAGATAATCCCCGTAAGGACTTCTACCCCAAATTTCTTGGCTAGTAGTTGCAAATCCTATTGAATTATTACTACCGGGTGATTTAGTATATCTAAATAAAGATCCTTCCCCCCCGTTAGCAGTAACAGCATTAACCCCTTGCCAAGGTGCACATCTTGGATAATTAAGATCATCCGCAATTACCCATGATCTTACTATATCGTTAGCTAACCCCTGGAACTGTACTTGATCTTGAACTGATATTGCATACTCAATTCCGGTAGGGGCACCTACTCCTACAAATTCAGGCGTAAACAATTCATCAAAATTAAATGCCCTTACTGTTTGAACCCATACCGGGTCTGGTCCCCTGTCGCTTATTAATCTTTGCACTCCTTCGTATTCTAAAAAAAAAGGTGGATCAGGACTAGGATTTTGCTTGCGGTAGTTGCCTATAACAAATCTGTTACTAGTGGGGTCATTGTCTATTTGGTCATTAAATAAAGCATCGGCATTGTATGGGTTTCTTCCAATTGGCGCAGCTAATTCATTTTGAGAGCTGTACCCACTTTCTGTATGACCTACTTGATTCATTTCTGCCGATCGAGGCAGTGGTATCCATTCTGGATTTTCATTTTCAGAAGTGGGTATTCTGTAATAGAACTGGGCCCATGGCATTTTAAAAATACTAAGGTCGTTTAAGCCCGTTGCGTTGTAAGGACAATATGTATTTACAGTAAATGAAATTGTACCGCTTTTATGGTCCTCATCACCTATTCTGTAGTAATAAGCATTACCACTTCCTGCGGCTTCCCCTAGCCCTTTATTAGGAAAAAATGCGCTATTGTCGCCATTTCCTCCGGGATTTAAGTTCCTGTCGCTTATATAATAAACGCAACCCACTGATCTAGTTAATTCCCATTGACCAAATACTCCATCAGCTGTTACTGTAGGAACGCCCGTTATAGGAGGAGGCGTGAGCACGCACATATTGCTTTCGGTTTTAGCTCCGGCATTAACCCTAGACGGCTCCATTCTTATGTTTATATCTTGAGTAACACCTAACGGCTCGTAACCGTCTGGATCAAGTGTTGGGGCTGAGGCATCGCCATTCGCATCGGTTAATTTTACTCGTATACTGTAATTTCCAAGAGGGTTTCCCGTGAAACTATCCGGGCCACCTAAATTTGCTCTCTGCGTTAATTCACCTGTTACGGGGTTCATTTCCCAGTTGTCAGGTATTTCTGTTGTAGCTCCAATACCTTCAAATGAAAATTCTAATTGACTTTTCTTTGTTAGCCCGGTAGAGTCGTCTTCGGACGGCACAATACTTCCATTGAAAAAGTTAGTTGCTTCCCAATCGTTTTTACTTATTAATACTCTTGTAGTAGGCGTACTAACTATAGGGCTTACTTGAGCAAATTCAGGTTGAAGGTTTAGCAAAGCTCCAAACCCGCCTGGTACACCCTGCAATGGTACTTCGCTCACAATGCCATTTCCATTGGCAGTCGTGCATTCTATTAAGAATGAATATACATCAGTGATATTACTGCCTTGTACGAAAACAATACCTTCGCCAACGTAGTTTATTCTAAATTTACCCTCATTTGCTGTTCCAACAGCCCCCTCTTCTAGTTCAAAAGCTTCTGAAGGGGCATTTAATCCATTAGTAACAGAAATAAGTTGCCCTCGTGTTCTTGTTGTAAACGGCAAGCCTTGGTTATCAATAGGGGTAAACCACCCTGTAACGGATGTATTTGAGGCAATGTCTTCTTTAAAATCCCATGTAAGATTTTGAAATCCTGTTACACCTGTATTGCTTGCTGCAACCGCTGCGTTTAAATCTACTATCAAACCTTCCGACGATGTTTCCCAATAAATATCTATCAAAGACTCTACGGAAGCTGTTTCATATATAGCTAAATAAGGTTGCATATTCCAATCGTAACCGCCTATTACTGACTCCGGGTTAGGATCTCTTTCTGCGTCCCACCCAATAGCTTTTTCGTTTGTAGCTATTCTAGCTATCAAGGGGTTGCTATCTATTTGATAAAAAACCAGATTACCATCACGCCCACCTGAGTGCTGACCAGCAGATTTAGAAAGCTCGGTGTAAGCCATGTCCAGCTCTCTAGCTGTAGCTATCGTGGTGGCGGTATGCTTAATTGCATTTTTTCCAGTGTATCCTAATCTTGGGTAGTATTGTTTATTTCCTGGGTCGAGAATGTTATTTGCTGTGGTGGTGTTCATTATATTAGTAACTCTACCGTAAAGCTCTACCGAGCTTCTAAATTGCTTATCTTGCTCGCCTACCTCTGATAAATCCCTAGGTACTTTATTTATATTGTCGTTTATAAGTACTGTATGAGCAGTCAGGTTTAACTCGTTGTCTGGAAAAGGCCCGTTATCTTCTCCATCTCCGTTCTGGCCTGGATAACCATTTAATATACCAGGCAAATATACGTTATAGTAATCCTGCTCGGTTTGTTTAACTACAATCTGGTAGCTGTACCATCCTAAATCATTTATAAGATACGCAAATTTTAAATCAGGTGTATTAGGGGCTAAATCTATAGTTCTTAAATAAACATCGCTTATTCTTCCCGTGGTCGTTACAACGTATTCATTAGTAGGTGAGGGCCCGGTTACATTAGTAACTTTAACAAAATCCTCATAAGCTCCTCTAAGCGAGTTACCCTCCTGTGGAGCATTACCGTTATTAGGATAGTTAGCTACGTCCAAAGTAAATGTCCATGTAGTATCCGTTATTGGTGAAACGCCTGCGGCAGCAAAGCCATCTGTAATTGCAAACCCCTCACCTGTATTTGGAGAGTACTTATTTTTTATAGCGTAAAGCCCCGGTGTTCCGGAAGATAAATTTATTTCTGATTCTATTGGCTGGTTTACTAATACTTGAATAACATCGCCAAACCACGAGGCAACATTAGTATCGGTACTTTCTGCATCGTAGGGTGAATATATAGTAGAGCCGGCATAAAAAAGACCGTTCTCCTCTATACCTGCGTCCACGGAAGATAATAAAACAGGGGATTTTCTGCCAAATTTATCAGACAAAACAAAACCTATTTGATAATTTCTGTTTCTTTTTACAGAGTGATTAGGATATTCTATCCAATTATTAAAAGCCCCTGTAGATGATTTTTTTTCTATCCTGCAGTTATAATCTATAGATACAGGCGGGGTATGCTTGTCGGCATAATTGCCGTATATTATTCTATTTCCCGCTATCTCTTGAGCAAAAGCCCTAACAGGAACTTTATCATATACCCTTACTGTTTGTGCTTCGGGAAGAGTTCTATAAGGTTTTCTAGATTGGTACTCGTACGTATATACATTATCAGAGCCGCTTTCTCCGGATATTGTACCTGAATCAATTGTAGTTAAAACCTTGGCTGCTATTCCATCACTTTCTCTAAAAAGTATTTCCAGCTCGGTAATTTTATAATCCCTTATAAGTCTATTAGCCGAAGTAGGTAGTGGTATTACTAAGCCTACATCTTGAACTTTATTTTCCATAAAATCTACAATAGTAGATCTATAAGCGGCATCTTCGTCACCATAAACAAAAAATCCGTTTTGTTTTGGTATGTAGGCTATTTGAGTAAATGGGGCCATTATAGAATACTCATTATCATCAAACTTGAATCTATAACTAAATCTTACAAACTTATCTTCCAAGTAATCTGGATCTCCAGGCCATGTGCTATCATTGTTTTTGTTGCTCATGGTAGACCCGATAAGAGAAACAAAATCATTTGGGGCTGGAGCTGCCTGTAATGCCGGCGAAACAGTTATTGTAGTTTTGTTAGGAGTAGTAAAAGAATCAAATATGGTAACTACTTTTACATAATCGGAGCCTTGAGTAGAAGGCAAGGTTTCAGAACAAACCACTGTCGCTCCTATAAGGTTGACTAATTCAGCTCTTCTATGCCCATCTATTTCAAAAGAAGTTGTAGTTGCACCTGGTAAAACTTGCAAATCAGCTCTATTGTACAATTGAATAACTTGATATGGATTATATTTAGCAACAGATATTTGATGTTCCTGCGTGTAGTAATTAGTAGCTCCCGCTGTTGTGAAAAGCCCAGCTGATTTTGCTAGCTCAATATTTATTTTTCTAGGTTGATTCCTGTTATCAGTCCAAAAAAGTAAATTTTCAAGCAAGTTTATGCCTACAATTCTATTAGTTTTTGAAAAATTTAAAAACTCTCCTTGAACCAGTCTTATGTATTGGCCACTTTTATTGTTATATGAGTAAATATAATGCTTTGAAGATGCGGGAGCGTTAGTCGGATTAGTAGGATTTGCATCAGTGTAATCAGTTAAAAACACAAACAAGGTATCTATAGCGCTTTCTGCATGAATACCTATAATGGTTAAGCCATTGCCAATATCTGTGCCAGCAACTAAATCGTTACCAATTATATTTTCTAAGGCGCCTACATCGTTATCTTCGGATCTACCAACTGATATATTCCGAGCATCTCTATATTCGCCGTTAGGCAATATTCTATCATCAAGATCTTTATTCATCTTGGATTTTAGAAATGTGTTTTTAATTTCTTGCGCCATTTAATTATGATTTAATCCATTTAGACTTGCCTCTCATCACTTGAACTATTTCGTTCAATTTAATGTTAGACAATCTTATTTTAGCATTTCTTAGCTTAGCTGCTCTGTCTCGTTTTAAACGCTGTATAACGTACTCTGGTTGATTTATTCTGCTCGCTAGTATAGAATATAGTATGTGAGCATATAATGCATCCTCGGCCATCTTAGGTATCCTAGAATCCAAATCATAAGCTAGTCCATCAGATATGTACTCAAGTACTATTAATCTGTCTTTTAAATTAGAAGAAAAAGCTATAACCCCATCTCTTTCATTCATATTAAACCAGCCATTTCTTTGGGCGTTTTGCGGATCGTTGCCGTATCTTTGCCCATAAAAAGGGTTACCAGTTAAATAATTATCGTATGCCCAATAATCGTAAGCGCTTATGTTACCATTAAGCAATCTATCATTAGCCGTAGCCCATCTTTCGTTTGTTATTGATGTACCTTCTAAATTATCTCCAATGTCATCCATTGTTGGTTGCCCTTGGGCATCTTGAACAGGCACTTCGTAAGGACTGGTTGTTAAATTGTTTGCAGGATATATTGGGTGTTTTACACCTAGTTGGTCTATATAAGATATAGCTGTGTAGTTAACGTAGTCTTGCGGTATTATAACACTTAAGCTAGGTGGTATTGTAAGCTCTTGAGATTTAACGCTCTTCAATGTATCATAGCTAAACTCTTGTAATCCTCTTTTAGCGTGGAATATAACATCGGTCCTTTTTACGTCACCTATTAATTTATGCTCACCTACATACGTTGCAATAAATCCGTTAATAACATCATTTAAAGAGGTATAAGAGTAGCCCCCATAATTTTGCTGCACTGTGTCCCCGTAAGCATCCTCTGTACCAAAACCGCCGCCACTCAACATTTTTAATTGTACAGCTATGTATTTTCCGGCTCCAGGTGCGGTACCCCCTGTAAATTCTATGGTATTACCCGTTACAGTATACGAATCCGTAAATTCATCATAATTACCTGGTAATCCATCAGCACTTACGTAAACTTTAAAATTATTCAACGCATAGTTAGGATCTGAGGGATCGTAAGAGCCAAAAACTAAATCTGTATTAAATGTAGTTGTTACTTTAGATTCTGCTCCTAGTAAAAATCGCTGTGCTCCAGCGTAGTATTGTTCGTTAGTTTCGGTTATTAAACCGCCATTAGGTATCGGCATATCTTACATTATTGAGCGTTGATTTTCTTGTTGCACTTGCTGTGCGGCTACGTTTATTATCGAAGGATCTCGTATTACAACTCCTGAATAAAGCAATATTTTTAATATAATATTGGCTTGTTCCGTTTTTGATAGTTCAAAGTCAACGGAATTGGTAGCATTGTACTGGTAATAGTTTTGTCCAGATGGAATTGTAAAGTTCCATATTACATCTACTGGTTTTCTTAAATAGCTTACACTCACATCCGATGTAATTGTTTTAGGATATAAGTATAATTTACTGTCCTCATATAAATATATGGGATATGTTTTTGTTGGTGCTACTAAAGGATTGCTGTTTAAGTATAGAAGCTCGTTTCGCTGCGATAGCTGCGCTTCTGTTGAATCTTTATATATAACTGTACCTAGCTTATAAAAGTCTTCTGAAGTCGCTGTAACGACTATTTGATCATTTAAAGCTGGTATAGAGTCAAATATAATATTTGCTCCACTGATTGTGAAAGCTGTAGTGGATACACCATTTATTGTAACTGCAATTACGCTAGTTTGTAATTGCGAAGATGTTATCGATGTAAATGGAAACGATATAGAAGTTCCGTTTCCTAAAATTGATTGAGTGGCTATGCCTGCTCCTGAAGTTGTTGGCAAAGTAAAATACCCACCTGCTGATACGTAAGTTGCATCACCGTATGTTTTGAATACAGCTATGTTATTATCTACATTTTTAATGCGATCTCCATACTCTGTATCATTATCTGGCCTACGTAATTGTTGATTAAGCGTATCAAAGTAGCTCTCGAATATTTCCAACTGTACTTGCGTAGCAACCTTGTTGAACTCATCCGGAGTTAAATTACCTCTCTGTTCTTTATTCAGAATAAGTAATACGGTTTTATAAACTATATCTACATTTACTGCCATTTTATTTCTTTTTATTATAAATATTAACCGGCCCCAGTGATGAAGCCGGCTAAAATTAATTGACCATCTATAATATAATCACCTAGTTTTTTAATAAACTACTAATTAATTTTCTTTTCTATAGATCTAAATACTTCTCCACCCTCATCGGTCTTAAAATAAGCCGCCATTGCTGAGTATGGATTTTCATCAAATGGTACATTCATTAGCTTTCGCCCGTTGGAAGTCCAAGAAAATGTTCTTTGATCTTGCGACAATGTAATGATGTTTGCTTCAGTAGCTTTTATAGCTGTATTTCTGAGGCCTACGTTTTCATCCTGCGCTAATTCTAAAAACAATTCTGGGTTGCTTCTCGCGAACAATCTTAAATCTCTTTTAATTTCTTTAGAAGATAATTGATTTACTGCGGATCCCATTTCAACACGCAAAATTGCTTCTGCATCGTCTATATCCATCTCTCTTGCGAATACAGCCGCATCAGTTTGTAAATCCAATAATTCTAAATCATCAAATGCTTCCTCTACTGGATCGTATTCTTCGTACACTTTTCCTTTTAAAGGGTGATATAATGAAAGTAACTTCTGTAAGTTTTGTTTTTCCTTAGGTACTCGTAAGTCCCCGTTTCGAAACTGTATATGCCCAAGCGTTGCTTCTCCCTTTTGCTCTTCTTTAAAAGGTGAATCGTGATTAGTAGCATACCTAAGTTCTTTTTGGGTACCCTTTTTTGCATCAAAATATAATAGTGAATGCTTTCGAGTGTGTTTACCTGGTATAGTTAATGTGAGAGGATTGTGTCTACCCTTAAGGTAATATATCCTATCTTTTATTTCCCATTCTGGTTTAGCGGGTTTTTGTTCTACCACTTTTTCCTGTACGGGTGCTGCGATTTCTTCTACAGCTTTTTCTACTTTTTCGGCTTTCTTAGCCACTGGTTTTTTATTTGCCATGATATAATATAATTTAATAATTAATAAGAGTAATAGTTACCCCCATCCATAAGACAGGGGTAAGAATTACCTTTGAGCTATTATGCTCCTTTGAATAATACAAAGTTATTAGCAGCTTGAGTAATCAAACATCTTTCAGATAGGAAGTTTACTTCCATTGCATCAAGAGTTGAATTGCTTGCTCCACCAACAGATCCTGTTAACCAAGATTTCATTCTACGGTCATCAGTCTGAGAAGCTCTGTATCGTACGTGCAAGAATGGACGTCTGATGTTAGTTCCCAATACTTGATCGTAAACAGTTGATGTACCAGCTGGTACTAATACTCCTTCGATTGAATTCGTACCGTTGATTGCTCCACGAGTAGATGCGTCGTTTAAGTATTTCCAGTCAGTCTTATAGAAATCGTAAGATCCTCTACGGAATCCACTAAATCCTAAGTTAAGCGCCATTTCTGCAGAGTTTTCAAATAAACCGTAAGCAGTACCACCTTCTGCTCCAGAAGATAACGTAGCTAACATATCATCAAATCCTAAAGCAGTTTCTCTGTTTAAGAATAGCATGTTCTCTTCAATAGCTCCTTGAGTATCAAGGTTTTTAAGGATAGCGTCAAACTCAGTTAAGTTAGGTGTAAACGCAGTTTGTACGTTACCTCTTTCCTGAATAGCAGCAAATAAACCTTGTGTTCCAGGGTTTGTAAATTTGGTAGCTGCAACTTCATTAAGCTCCCCTTCTACCATTGCCATCTCTAAGTAATCTTCGAAACGTAAACGAGTTTCAGATTCTGCTTTTAGGTACCATAGGTATCCGTCAGTTCCGTCTTCTGTCGCTACATTCACCCATCCGATCTGCGCGGTATCTGATCCAGATACAACATATTGATCTCTAATAATGATTGGTGAGTTATGGTACTGTGTTAATACAGGGTTAATGCTAGTTCTAGCATTTGCTCCTACAACATCAGAACCTTTAGCGTAATCAGAACCGTAAACAAAAACCTTAAGGCCTGTAGCGCTAAGTCCTTGAGTAGTTAAGCTAGTTCCAGCAAATGGTTGTATTGTAAAAGCTGGCGCTGCTGCTCCAATAGTAGATGCAGTAACAATACCTTTAGCTTCTAACCCATTCGCAGGGTCTAATACAACAACTGTGTCATTTACAGATATTACGTTGCTCACTCCGTCCGCTACTGGAATAGTAATTACAGAAGTTGTTCCAGCTCCATCAGCTTGAGAAACCCCATCGTAAGATATGTGTAAACGATTTTGTTCAGACCAAATAACTTGATCAGATGTCATTGGCATTTCAGCGCCAACCATTTTTAAGAATCCAGATAATGTTCTGTTTCCATAACGCTCTACCTCAGCTTCATAGATTTCTGGTAGGTATTGCTGTGCAAAATCAGCAAAGTTTTCAGGAACGCCTGCTCCGCCTCCGTTGTTATCCCACTGTAGGTAATTCGTTGAAAGTAATTGTGGTACTTGTGTTGGGACTAAGCTCCCAAATTGTGGTGTTAAAGCCATTTTTAGTAATTTTTAAATTTTTTAATTTTTAGTTTTGATGAGTCCGCTCCGGAAACTGATTTTACGGTATATGCACCAAACTTAGCAGCGCCTGTCGGGGCGGCTTTTCTAGCAGAGCTAGACGTATTATTAGATTTGTTTACAACATCTCTAATTGCGTCAGCCTTACCTTGTTCGTAAAAGTGATTTGCTATCTTATCAGCATTTGCACCTGCATACAACGCTTTGTGATACCCTGCGGTATCTTCAATCATACCATCTTTGCCAAGGAACTTCCCTATAAAATTGCTAATGTCTGATTGTTTTTCTGCTACCTGTGAAGCGTTCTGTACGCCATATCTAAACTTCTTATCACCTAAGTTGAAATCGAAACCTTCGAATTGCTCATTAAGTAACTGGTTAGTATTGGCTTTAAACTTTTCATGGTTAGCGGCGTTTCTTTCCTGGTCCTCTTTATATCGATTAAAAAAGTCCGATGCTTTTTGTTGATCCGGGGATAAGCTAGGCGAGTTCAACTTGATCTCATCGTAATACTTATCTTTAGTATCATTTAAAAACTTACGGGCTTTTGCAACCTCTTCTTTATACGCGAGTTTTTTTCTTCGGATGTCTCGCTCCTCATCTACGTCCTCATCAAATGCAAAACTGTCATCGATCATAAAATCGATTTCTTCTGCGCTTAAATGGGACTTAGTACTTTTATAATATTCTTTAACCAATACATCGCGATCTACATCGTCGTAATTGGTGTTTAACCTAATGTAATCTTGCATCGTTCCCCCTGTTTCACGCATGAAGTCAACAAGCTTATTGACGCTGTCTGGTAATTCAGGTTGTGCTAATACAGATTCCGGTTGAGCTACTTCTTTTTGCGGCTCATCTTCTTCGGTAATTTCTTTGATGATGGGCTCTGTTTCTTCGGTTGTTTCTTCATTGCTGATTGGCTCTTGTACTTCATCTTTTTCTTCTTTAGGGATTACTACTCGTGTTACATTGCTTGGAACATCCACCAGCGGCTCTTTATTTTTAGCAGCTAATTGTTCTTCCGTTAGCTTTGGTTTAGATTTGATCTTGAAAGATCCTTCTGTTTTTTCGTTCATGATATGATATTATATAATTATTAAATACGTACTTATTGAGGATTGAATTGCGATAAATCAAATCCTCCTAAATTGTCGTTACCCGCTGATTCAAAATCCTTAGGTAAACCTTGAGTTTGACGCTGTTCTATTAGTTGACTTTGCTGTGTGCCCTCTTTTTCTATTCTTTTATCTTTACGATCTTCTACTTGCGCATCTTTAGCTTTTGTTTCCTGCGCTTTCATTTGTGCTAACTGTAAGTTATACTGAAACTCTGTAGCCATTAGCTCCTTTTTAATCTGCGCTTCGGTCTGCATTCTTTGCATCTCAAAGTTTGATTTAGCTTGTTCTATTGCAACTTTTTCTGCTGTTAAGGCTTGTTGCTTTTGCACCTCAGCCATTGCCGCTTTTTCAGCCGACTCAGCATTTGCTTGCGCTTGCGCTTGTATATTCTGCTGCACTAAAGCCTGCTCTCTTTCTTTTTTCTTTTTACGCTTAAGCTTTAACATTTCGTTTGCTAACTTAAGATTTTTAATCTGGTTAATGTCTATTGAATCTTCGATATCAATCTCTTTTGTTTGCAAAGCAATCTGTATATTCTTTTGTAACTCAGCTCTTTCTTCGTCGTCTGGCTCCATTTCTAAAAATATACCAAAGTCGTGTAAGTTGAGATTTTCAATCTCCTTCAATGTTTCTACATTAAACGTAGATACACTATTCATTAAAGAATTTTTAGTAAGCGGGAAATTTAATACGTCGCTTATCTTTAAGGATATGTTTTCGCAAGTGCTTAATGTTAATTGTATACTGGCATCCTGCAAGTGCTTCGTAGCAGTATTAGATGTATTAGCCGCCATCTTCTGCAGTCCTACTAAAGCATTAGCATCAGGCATACTGCCATCACGTGCTTCGTTTAAACCAGTTACATCCCTAATCATTTGCATGTTATAATTATATGCAGTAATTAACGATTGTATCTTGCCTATCCCTGATGAGCTAGATAATTCTTGTATAGGCACCTTGCCTCTATTCATGTCGCCTTCTTGCGTCATTGACCTACCTACAACAGATCCTGTTTGGAAATACATATTCAATGCTTCCTGAGGATTATAATTTGTACCATTACCTAGATCAACCTCAGCTAATCCATCAACGTCCAGGAATACACCATCAGGAACCATTCTGGATAGTACTTGCTGTATTTTTAAATGTGTCAGCTGTATAACATCAGCAAACCCAATACACTTGCTTATAAGCGATTGTATTACTCCTTTATACATTCTAGGTGCCGCTATAGAGTAACTCATTTCTACTCTTGTGGTATCCGCTAATGGCCTAGTCATATTTTCAGACATCTCCCACTTAAGCATTAAATCTGTACCAATTACCTTGGCTCCTTCGTACAATACCTCTATTGATCTTGATACTCTATCAAAATTATCATTTGGTGGAGGATTGAACTGATCAGTTTTTTCAATAGCTTTTTCTAAACCGCTATCTGTTCTTTTTATTTTAAATACCTGATCTGTATATGTCTTGTACTCAAAGTACAACACCTGTACTGTATTATAGTCGTAATTTTCAAATCCTCTTATTAATCTACGATTACCCGGAGACTTCTGTATACGCTCTAGTTCTTCATTAGATATATTAGGAAATTCTTTTTTAAGTTCTGGTATTGTTATGGATTTAACTTCGCCTACATAATATATGTCGCCAAAGTTTGGATCTTCTGTATAAGACCATACGCAATAAGCGGGGTCTACATAATCAACGACGATTCCTTCCGCTGGATTGAATGACGTTTTAGTCATACCTATTCCTATGTTAACTAGATCTTGATTAACTCTAGCTCTAGTCAAGTGGTATTCATTTGTAGCTAGCACTGTGTTAATAGCCTCTTCTTCTGCTATTTCTATTGCAGGCTTGTAGGCTAACTCCATGTGCAAATCCCTTTCCTCTAATGAATCAGGTAAAGATCCCTCAGGCAAAGGAGATTTTTTATAAGATACGTTTATTAATTCGGATGCCATAGCCCGTTCTTCACGGGTATTCATGTCAAACAATATATTGTCCGCGTAATTTGTTCTTTTCTTTAAAGACTCAGGGTCTTGAGCATAAGATGTTATATCATATTGCTTCTGCGTAATACCATTAGCAACAATGTTTGAAAACTTCGAAAGTATCGGAACTGGCTTCCAATCTAAATTAAGATAAGACAAATCGCCATTAATAGCTAATTCATCTTTGTACTTTTGTACACTTTGTTCCCCTCTGGCATATAGCCTAAGGTTATGAAAGTTATTCCAGTTAGCAGCATATCTGTTCGACCCGGCACCGCCATAGTTAAACCACTCCTGCTCAATAGCCCGTGAAACCTGTAATCCATACTCTATCGTAGCTTTTTCAGCGTCGCTGACTACCTGATCAGGAAATGGGCTATTAGTATTTGTACTTACATTCATTTATTATATTATTTTTGAAGTAGTTCCCTCGTTATTGTATTTTTTAAATCCTAAAGAATAAACTTTTCTTTCTATATTAGACTTAGGTGTATACCTATGTTTGTTACAAGCCATTAAAGCTAAGCCTGAGCTTATTGAAGCATCATGTTTTGTTCTATTGTTTATATCAAACTTAGCCCAATCTTGTAATGTTCTTTGTAAATAAACATCCCCATAGCCATCTACCTTCTCCCCCACAAAATCTTCTATGTATGTTTCAATAGCCGATGCGTGCGCTTGCTTTATATCTTCACTTGAATTAGGTATTCCCCCTACTTCTCTTTCTGACACCGATAACTTATTATATGTTCTGTCTGGCCTGTTGATGCTAAAGCCTCTATATCCTCTTCTTTTTATATAATAAAGTAATCGCGGTTTGTTGTTCTCTGCAAGTATAGGCATACCGTAAAAAACCATAGCCATCAATACATCTTCAAAAAACATCTCAGCTGTTGAAGGCCTTGCAATATACTCTAAGAAAAAATGATTAGGTGGTGCATCGGACATTGAAAATTTAGTTAATCCGTGAAGTGCTCCGTTAGAACCTCCACCGCCCACAACACCACTGATATCGTAGCTATCACAGCCAAAAGCTCCAATATGTTCGTTTCCAGGGTACTTGATACCATTCTTTATTATTATATGATTCTGTTGTTCTTGATTCGGCACCCAAGTTATGTAAAACCTACCATCTTTATTAGGGTAGAACATAACCTCTGTGTCTTTAATACCGTTCTTCCATTGAAAGTTACCTTGTGTAACCATCGTGCTGTTTTTTAACTCTTCGTTATAATCTATCTGTTGATAGATTTTTGTTAAGTTAAATATAGATTGTTTTGATTCATCTCTGAATGCGTGTTGTTCTGTTCTTGGGAATTGACGGTAGTATTCATTTAATGCATCCGCATCATCTTTTAAACCCTCTACTTCATTTTCCCAATGATTAATAACGCCTTCTTCTATAACATCACCTTGAGGCCCTATAACTTCTTTCTTCGGTGTTTCAAACACTGGCCAACCATATTGATCGATGAAACCTTCATAGTTCCATTCCATCGGTATAAACAGCTTGTATAAGCCGCTTTTAGTTTGACCGTTCTTGTTCCTATTTGTTACGTCAGAACTATCGTATAATTTTTTAAAGTTTTTACCACCTTTATCTAAAGCATTTGATGTTGATCCCATCATACACTTACCAATAACTCTACTACCTAATCTTAAACAAGTTTTAGTTACTCGCCAGTTATTAAGTATGTTTGTGGGTCTTTCCCATTTACCGCTTTCATCGTGTATTAGTAGCTTTAGTTTTTCACCATCGTACGAGTTGTCACCCGTGTTTTTCCAGTCGACCGTGGTGTCAAGACCAACGATTTCTTCTGGTGTGGCATTTGAATCGAGCTTCCTTCTTGTAAATTTTGAAGCGGGTACTCTGTATGCGAGTTCTGTTTTAGGTCGGTCCATCCCGTCTTGTATTGGTTTAAAGAAGAATGGATAGTTAACCGATATTGGTACAACTTTGTCTGTAAACATTTTCTTTGCATCGGGTCCAGATTTGGACAGTATACCAAATCGAGCATCCGAAGATATTGTTGCTTGGTTAACGGTCTCGCCGGAAGCCATGAAAGAAAATCCTGATCG
>Ga0187219_1000142_pt1 | contig 30624 bp, 44 predicted proteins | sample 13SPOviralmetaG_FD_130162 | JGI IMG/M metagenome (GOLD analysis project Ga0187219, IMG submission 130162) | Marine viral communities from the oligotrophic San Pedro Time Series (SPOT) site, San Pedro Channel, CA, USA - 13 SPOT_SRF_2010-07-21... | ecosystem: Environmental > Aquatic > Marine >... | reverse complement strand
CTTTTTACCAAAGTATGTAGCCATTGCAAGTTCTCGACCTGCAAGTAAACCAACGAAAACCCATGTTGTACTCATAGGAATATCATTTAGTTCTTTAAAGAAGTATAGACACAACCAATAGAATAAATCAATCAATGTGGCCGATCGTACGTATCGAGTGTTATGTTTCTCTAATACGATTTGCTGGATCTTACCGCCCCGTTCTCTAAACATAAAGAACAATCCACCGACAAATACAAATGATATAAGTATCATTAAGTCTATCGGTACTTGACGTGGTAAAAATACTGCTATGTTAGCAATATCATGTGATAGCCATGTCCACCATAAACCACCTGTAGCAATCCATTGAGCAATACGCCAATAATTCTTATTACTTTCGCTTACTGGCTGAGTTTCATCATACCATCTACCGAAATACTTATGAATTGCAAACCATACAAGATAAGCAAACGCAGCCGCTACACCATAACCCATAATAGATTTCATTAGCATTTTTTCCAACACGAACGTTGAAGCGAATACAGATAAAACTAAAAATGATGTTGATACTGGGACACCAATACGAGTTAATGCCACAAGAATAGCGGGTGCTGCGGCATGATACCATTGTACTTCTTGCCACGGGATTTTATTCAAACGGCCATAACTAATATCGCCACCATTGACGCTCCAACCATACCATAGTGTAGCTAATAAGACGGCAGATGCTGCAGCCCATAATGTTTTATAACTAAATCTCTCATTATTTGATGCCATCCATGTACCGAGAGTCTGTACTGAATCATTCGCTATTACCGCATAAGCAGCTAGCAGGAAGCCGACAAGGCTCCACACTGTGAGTAGTTCCATATATTTCTCCTTTGTTTGACGGCTTTACCCCGTCGCTCACAAAAGTTACCATTATTGATAACGCAGCTATTTATTGTTTAGCTATAAGACTATTATACCGTGAACCAAGAAAATGTCAATATATTTTTATAAATAGTTATACGCAACTATAGAGAGGCATTAGCATGAGCACGCCATTTGTATCATTAGGTAATTACTTTGACAAGCAACCTATGATTGACTTGTTTAACGATAACAGAAGCAGTAGGCTTCAAAAATTTGGAGCAGCCACTGGCAACCTCCCTTCTGATTTATCATTAACTTGGGATGAAATGTATTTCAGTGCAGATGAAGCTAACCTGTTTAGAAGTCTTCCTCTTACGCCAAGGGGATTTCAGTTTTCTTTATCTCAGCCAAACTTCAACTATTCTATACATAAAGATTCCCCAGCGGTAGGATCTAAAGTAGGAACATTATTGTTTGGGGCAGGGGATATCGTATTTTATGACGAGTCTGATGTTGAAACACATCGTCACGACTGGTCGACTGATATTGTAAAGAATGCTCAGTATAAGCATGCAGCAACCGCAGGGTCAGATGGAGAAAGATTAACTCTTTGGGTAAACTTTTCTGAAGATTATGAAACTGTTAAAACTGCGTTTGGAGTGTAGTTACCAACTATATGTGTTCTTAGGAGTTGGTTCCTCGTAGAGTTTAAAGCAGTGTGTTTCAAAGTAGTATCTACCAAATATATGCTACCGTCTGCAGGAAGTCTGTAAATCTTATCTTCAATAATAAGCATGCAGTTTTCATCTGTTACTAAAGGTATGTGTACTCTCGGAGCAGAATCCCAATGATAAGAGTAACAAGAACTTGGACCTAAATTCATTATCCTTGTTCTATAAAGATTAAAATCAGTAATAATTTTATTAGTATATAAAAGAGTGTCATATAAAGAAACGGTATAATCAGTTTCTTTATGTTTTAAGTCTTTTATTTTACCGATCCCTGATTTATCATTTTTTGAAACTCCCTGCAAAGCAGTTTGTCCTAAGCTAATAAATTCTTCTATTTCTTCTAATATCCAGTCAATATGACAAGAACCTATTATTTGTATTGGTTTCATTATAATAAACCTTCTATATAGTTCCTTACTTCAGAATAGTTTTCTATCAAGTCTTCGTAAGGAATACTTCTTTTTACAGTTGGACTAAATCCGTGTTTTGGTTTCCAATTTTTATCACCAATAATTTCAATCATTTTTTCAACAATAGCATCTTCAGTTTCTAAATCTTCATAGTAGGCTATTGTATAATCAATACCTTTCAGTATTAATTCACGTTCAATGGCATGAGTTTTGTTTACTCTAGGAATAAAAGTTTTTATGTATTCTTCTCTAGATGAACCACTTAAGTTTATTGTAACTTTTTGACTTGTTGCTTTGTTGTAAGCTTTTATGTTAGCTTCATCTTGTCTTATCGTAAATATACTAATTGTACCAGCATATAATGTACTAATAATCTGCTCGACAATATCTTTTCTTTTAGTAATTACCCAATGACGATTTTTATAAAACTCTACTAAATCCGGGCACTCAGCGCATTGCATAGTTCCTTTAAAGTAAAATTCTAATCCTAGATCACGAGCTTCTTTTAAAATCTTGACTTTATAATTATTTCTTTTTTCTAAACTATTATGCACGTAGGGATAAATGTAATGTATGTGCACATTCCCATCTCGTATAATAGGATATAACTCGGTTGGGTACTCAACGTTTTCTCTATAATTAAAAACTTTATTACTATAATTAAATTCTAAAAACAATTCAGAATGGTTTATAATTGGTCTTAAACCATGATAATTTATTGCAGCATCTTCTGCTAGCTCGTATAATAATGTGCTTCTTGTTCTAGGGGGTGATAAGAAAAAAGGAGGTTTGTTCATAATTTACTTCTCACTATATCAACACTCTCTTCAAAGTTAGCAAAGAATGTAAGTCTCCATTGGTCGTTATTTTTGACACTGTGTTTTATTTGAACATCAGTCAAAATGTCTTCTGAATAATCATACGAATCTATTACGGTTTCCTCGTCATCGTAAAATAAAATACTAGCCTCGCCTTCGAGTAAACATCCTATTCTAGATAAAATTAAACTATAATCTTTATGTATTACCATTTCATAGTTTGGAGGCATATAAACAAATTGGTATCCTCTACACTTTGGTGTTTTAAAAAGATCTTTTCCTTCTTCCCATGAAAAATACATTTCATAGTAGTCTCGTTCAATTATTTCTGCACCTTTTGTTTTATACTTGTGTAGCTTACTATCCTTATAATATTCAAAGATAGTAAGAAGTACTTCTTTGTTGAAGTATTCACCGATTGTAATGTAAGGTTTCATCTATAAAACTTTCATATTCTTTGTTTATACTACGAAATAAATCTATCATATCTATCTGACACCAATTATCAACTAATTTTTCCCCATCGCATGACCAGAAATCCATCACTGAAATTCTTGGTTGTTTTCCTTCTGGTTTGAATCCAAAGTATTCTCCTTTGTGAGTGCAGGTCATACTTGGATGACCCATAAGACCAGCATAATTACCGTCAGTGAAAATAACTTTATTAATACCTTTTGATCCATCACGGTCTGGTATAAAGTCTAAAAATCTAGATTGATGATACTCTTGGAATCCACTAAGGCCTTTTAAATGTCCAATTGCAAAAGGACCAACCCAATGCATTTGTTCTGCATCCCAATGCTTGTCCATTTCCATAGATTTTAATGACTTGCCATCATATTCTCTTAGGCCTTGTATCATACCAAATAATACATCCCAACAATCATCGTTATTTCTTTCAATAGTTGGATAGTGTATTTGTTTTACTCTATGCGGATCCATGCTACTATCACACGCCCAATAATAACTTCTTTGCCATGGGCATAAGTCTTGCTTTCCAAAGAATTCAGTCATATCACAATTGATAAAATGACCGTGGCAATTTTCTTGTTCACCAATTTGAAATGTATATCTTTTTTTATCAGGCTTTAGTGATTTCCATTTTTTCGAAAACACACCACTAATATAATAAACCTTACCTTTACAAAATTTATTATTAATTAAAAAATTACTTTTAATATTTAAAACTTCAGTTGTTTCAATATCAGAAAAGCACTTCCAAAATTTATCCCATTCTTTTTCATTTTTAAACGGATAAGAATAATTTATCATATGTCACTCCAAATCTACAGACTTTAATAAGTCTTTAATATTATCATTTAATATTATATTATCTCTTTTTAAAATATTTTTTACTCTGGTTCTTATAAAGTTATTATATCTATAACCCATGCGCCAAGCTTCTAAATAGATCTCCAACCATCTCGTTAATCTATCATCATAAGATCCTACAATGTTATTTGACCAATCTGATTCGCCATCAACTAATTCATTGCCAATCATATAGTGATGAGTATCCCATAATGGAGTTCCAGGTATCATTTGCATCATACTAAAGCTCATATGAATTTGATCTTTCCATTGAGAACACCATTCTACAAATCTTTTTGTTTCTTCGAAATCTTCTCGTGTTTCAGTTGGATAACCAACGATAATCAAACAACCAAATTCAATACCGCGAATCATCATTTGTTCTATTTCATAATACATATCTTCATTAGAGAATTTCTTAAGCATATGATCTCTTACTGATTCACTGCCACTTTCTATTCCAATATAAAGTCTTGTAACTCCACTATCTCTTAAATTATCAAAATCTTCAAGTGACATAAAGTTCTTTTTTCTTATGATGTTTTGGCCTTCCCACGTAATTTTATCATCTGTATTTTTATTAAATTCAGCAAGAAGCCGTAACATCTTTTTGTATTCTTTATTTCCATTTACTAATGAATCGGTAAAGACAAAATGTCTAATATCTGCTTCATGATACTGATGCATAATTTCTTTAAATACATGCTCAGCTGATCTATATCTATATGTAGGCCATAATTTTACTACGTCACAAAATGTACATCTTCTTACGCATCCTCTGCTTGCAGTAATGAAGGCTTGTTTCATATCATATTTTTTCCAATCAGTAAAGTCAGGAAAGACTGGATCTTCAAGAGAAGGTAATCTTGCTGGCGTATCCATATTAAGACCATCAATATTATCTTTACCTAAACATAAATCTCTTAGTGCAAATTCTCCTTCTCCATTCACATAATAATCTGTTAATAGATTTTCTAAACAATATTTACCGAACATATTATTCGTATCGATACTAACTGATCTATGCACTGCGGCTTGCTCTTGCATAGGAATACTTACTCCCGGCCCGCCGATCACAGTTGGTATATCACTATGCGTTTTTATATAGTTCAATATAAACATACACCATCTATGACTATGATAAGATAATACACTTAATGCTATAAGATCTGGCTTTTGATTAATTATATCTTGAACATAAACTTCGACGTATTTTATAACTTTTTCGTAATCATCTTCTAAGTTCAATGCAAAATTTTCTACTAGATTACTTGAAAAATTATTTTTTGATAAATCAATTACTAAATCATGTATAGTTGTTTTTAAACCGATATCTCTTAATACTCCAGACAACATTGCAGATGCTGCGCAAGCTCTGTCTGTTTGTCTGCGTGGAACACTTATGAAAGAAACGGAATTATACATTATAAGCATTTACTTTAAAATCTAACTGCTTTTTTCTTTTTATTCTGTTTAAAGTTGAATAACCAAATTGTTTCTGCTTTAAGTAAAAACATTCGATAGTATCAGTATATGAAATTATTTCTGGTGGTGTTTTTCCAAAAATATAATCACACCAATTTTGGTCACTAACATCTGTATCGTATGATCCCATATCAAAACCACCAAACGGTCTTAAATTAAAATCTATTGAATACAATGTACCATCTTTACTTTTCATAAATTGCCAGCCAAACAATTTATTTTTAATATCAATTTCTTGTGATAATTTTTTTATTGAAGTTTCAATTATATTTTTATCGCCTTCAATAAGTTCGTATGGTGTTAAAGATTTCTCTGGACAATTGTTAATATATTTTATAACGTGATTATTTAAATGGTACCAATGCAAACCGTTGCTATAAAAATGACAAGATACTATATAGTCTATGTCAACCCAATCCTGATAAAAGCCCTTAGCATTTTTTCTATCTACGACTTTAAACCCTGTACCGCCTGATAAATCTGTTTTCATAATAACTTTATTAGAAACATTAGGAACTGTTGGAATATTTAACTTTTTAAATACTTCATCTTGTTTTTTCTTACTATAAAAGAAACTGTTATCATAGTCACCTTCAAGCCCAAACATATTATTAAGCTTAGTTTCTAATTTTAAAAACTTTTCTTTTTCCTTCATATTGATTATTTGATCTGGAAATCTATCGTAAAATAATGAATCAGAATATTCTTGAGCAATTGATGCTAATTCAATTGCATCATTCTCATGTCTTAATTGATTATCACCGATTACCTTTATGTTATATTGTTTAGATTTACAATAATTAAAAACTGGCAATAGCTTTCTTTTATTTCCAAGAATAACAATATTCATACTTCACCTTTATCAAACACTAATCCAAAATTCTTAGATATAAAATGAATTATAGTAGTATCTTCTTCCTTTATATAGTTTTTTAGTTTTAGTAAAGCTCTTTTTCTTTCTGGTGTACCTTCAATAAACTCATGCTTATTTCCATAGAAATGTCTTGTGTGCCATTTATACCCAAGATAAAATAGAGGCACGTCGTTAATTTTAGTCTTATAAGACATAATAGTTTCGTTGTCATATCCAAATGAAGCTCTTATGTTTTGAGGATACATACTGAACTCGTCTTCTTTTAGCTCTTTCATAGTTTCTATTACACTATCAATATCAGAAAAATAATCGATCTGTTTCATTACTTCTTTAGAAGCAAGCATAACTCCGGTATTGAATACAATGTTGTCTCCTTCTTTATCATCCTCTTGTAAAAGAGCATGAGCATTCCAGTATTTAGCTTCAGGGTTTCTAAAGTCTTTTTTATAATTATTCAAGTAATCATTTGTTTCATCAATCTCTAACAGCTTCTTATCATCCATAATGCAACAAAAAGCAAAGTCTGCTGGCACAACATTAAATGGAGAGTGGTAATTAATAAACACAGTATCAAAATCTACATACATTACTGTGTCGTAATCTTTAGTAAGTTTATCTAGCAACCAAACTTTATATAGATTAACTACATCGTATTCTGATAAGTCTGGAAATCTACTTTTAAACTCTTCATAATCGTTGTCTATTGAATAATGAATATAATCTACACCAATTTTGTCGGCATAGTCTTTGTGGTTATCAAGTAGTTTATCTTTATATTGATTTAATAAACGTTTGGTTGATGCGCTTTTGTTTTCTTCTGTATCACTATAACTCTTTGGATGATCTAGATTATCTTCGTGTATGTCAATATGTAAAGAGAATATAGCCTTTGTTCTTTTATTAAAAAAGTGGTCAAACTGTTTATGAATAATGTGTACACACTTTCCTTTGATAGGATCTGCATTAAAACCGTCATAAATGTTATGCCACTCATCTTCTAATATAGCATACGGTACATCATATTTTTCAAGTATATAAGAGAATATAGACTCGTTATTTGGATAATAAAGTGCATTGATAAGATTCTTTTTTGTTTTAAGAACGTTTATCTCTTGAATTGCTTCTTTCATTCTCTCAATAAATTTAATCTTTAAAATATCTTCAGATCTAGCTAGCATAATACCAGTATTAATTACGTGGCATTCTTTTCCATCTAACAAATCTTTAGTAATAAAATACTTTAAAATAGGACTTCTTAATCCAACAAAACTTAACAGTACCTCAGATTTTTCTCTTGAAATTATCTTGTGATCTTGGTCTTTAACATGAATACCTTTGCTTAAATCGTGTACGTCAAAAATATTTTCGTCAGTATTAAATAACACGTCTGTATCAACATATAAAACTTCATCATACTCTTCAGCCATCTTTGCATATAAATGGTGTTTGTATAAATTAACCTTAGTAAACTCGAGTGAAGTGTCTACATCAAAATCTTTTATTTCATTATGGAAAAGTTTAAAATCTACACCGATTTTATCTGCGTATTCTCTTTTATTATCAATAAGATCATTAAAGTATTTTTTTAATAAAGCTTTTTTAGCGTTGTCTGAATGGCTAGTCTTTATTAATTCGAACTGATCAAAACCCTTTAGTTCATTATTGGTAGAAATCGTGTTGGTATCATCAATATCATTATGTATTGTAAAAATAAGTCTTTTCATCTGCCTATTACCATATACCTATCATATCTTTCAGTAGCAAGTGACTCCTTAAAGAATACTTTATTTAAGTCTAACGATTTAACAAACTCTTCTAACGTATCGTGAGTATTAATATGTGATTGTATTTCGTTATAATTATTACCCTGAAAACAAACGATCGCCTTTTTCTTTTTAAGCATAGTCATCATCGTTATATCTTCCTGTTCCATGTGTTCTGTACTCGTGTTTATAATTAGATCAAACCATTCGATATTAGAAATCGCGAAATCTGCAGCATCTTCCACAACAAAGTGCGTATTCTTATGCCTTATACCATCTGTTAAACTTAAAGCAAATTTCTTAGATAAAGGATCTGTATCTATATTATGAATTACTACGTTATCTGACACGTATCTTCTAATAAGTAAACTTATAAGACCGTACCACGAACCCATTATACAAATATGTTTAACGCCGCTTAAATAAGGTAATACTTCTTTAACAAGCCATTCTTTACTTTTAAATTGGTTTTCATTTACTGAGTTTATAATATCGAAACTTCTATACAAATCTACATCAGGATCATACTTTGATTGAGTATAGATTTCTTCAATTTCTTTTAAAGCGTTTTTATAAAGCAGTTCTTTGTAGTTCATAATTTATTCCATTATACATATTAATCGGTGCAGTACCTTCATAAGGATTTGCTACACTGTTTACAATTCCATCATCAAATCTGTTTATATCAAAACCTTCATGAATTAAAAATCTATCAATACCTTTATATTTACGAGTATAATAATCTTTATTAGTTAACAAGTGATCCCATATATGAGTTTGTTCACCAGCAGTCCATGTGATTATTGAACTATTTATTGTCACGTCGTAAGCGTGTTTTGCCATATACATATCTTGTTTCCAATATGAATTAAGTACAGTTAATCCATCCCACTTTAAATAGGAAGTTGGATCTTCTTTAATATCCATATCTAAATCGAAGAATAAACATTTACCTTTGACAGGAAAGTCTGAACTAAACATAGCAAGTTTATTCCACCAAAATCTTAATTGTGGTTTTTTAAAACACGGAATGCATTCTATTTCAACTCCTAAACGATCTTCTGTATAACAGAGATATTGCGAAGATGGAAAGTATACCATCAATTGATCTCTTAATCTATTCACATGTTCGGCGCTATACTTATCACCGTGTTTTACAAAAATAATATTTTCAGGTATCATGGTTTTCCCTTATTTGATGATGCTTTTGTGTTCTAGCACTACATTGTTTTTCACATTGTCTTATTGGTTTATCGCTATTAATGCTTTGCGGTAAAGTTTTTGCAAACCATTCGCTATTAAGTATATCGGTTAGATTTGAATGAAATACGTTATACTTTTTTAAATCTTTGTTATAACCGTTAGAATATACGTCGTGTTGATTCATTTCATTTGTTATTCCTTGTCGATGTATATAATGCGCATTAGCATGGTAACAGCAAGGCATTATTTGGCCGTCTGGATTTACAACTATTTCATTACGAGGTTTTGCCCAACGACAAATTATTTGATTGCTAAGAATATTTTTTTCTGTTCCTGCAACATAACCTTCTGGTAAAATTTCATGGTCAGCTCGTTCGAAGTAATCTTCTTTACCGTTCTCATCAATAAACACGTCTTTTCCGTTGTCAGCGTTATCAAATCTGTCAGATATTACAAACGTATGTCTGACAGATCCGTTCTTTTTAACTAAAGCAGTTAATTCATCCTTGTATTCTTGATTGTGTTTAAACAAAATAGATTGAGAATGTACTATCGCGTTAGTCATAGATAAAGTTTCCATGTTAGATAGAACTTTTTCTAGATCTGTAAATCTGCGATACTTGCTATGCATTTCTTGGTCTATGCCGTCAACAGCAAAAACAACTTCAAGTCTATTACTGCACATTACTCCTACATTCCACCACCAATCTTCATTTCGAATACTACCATTAGTGTCTACTGATATTGTTGTTTCGGAATTATCTATAATGTATTTTAATATCTTATCAAGTTCTTTGCACATAACAGGATCACCAAAAGTTCCGCAAAACTTAAATGTGTTAATATACTTTAAATCTTCTGGTGAAAACGCTTTTTGAAATGTTGCAAGATCCCATTGTACTAAAGGAAGCCAATCGACTTTACCTAAACCGTTAGAATTGGTTCTATGACATTGAGGACAGCCTGCATTACAAAAAGTGCTGATATCAAGAAATACCTTGATATCGTTTGGGTTCCATAACATTATTCAGATATTGATACTGAATGTAATATTGAAAATCCCTCTACTAGGGTTTTAGCTTTTCTTATTTGCTTTTTGTTTTCTTTTGTCATGCCTTTGTACTTTTCATTATCTAAAGCCCAAAGTTTAAATTTAAATAGGCTGGAAGAGTCTTCATTTGTATCAATAAAATCAAACATTTCATTATCCATGCTATAGACTTTAAGCTTTTTCTTCTCGTTCAGTTCTTCGATTTGTTTTTCTAGTTCTATTTTCTTTCGTTCCAATAAAGGCGAGCCAGAAAGTTCTTCTGCAAGTTCTTCTGCAAGAGTATTAACTAGATGATTAAACTGCCTACTATGAGCTCTTTTATATTCAGAAGTTTGCTCAGCAAGCTTTTCTGCATCATAACCTTCTGCAATCAAAGCTTTATAGTTTGCATCATTATCATCTACTTCAACCATGTATTTAAGTTTTTCACCGTCTGGATCACTGTCGTAAGACGTATATACAATTTCAATTAAACTGCATTCTTCATTCATATAATACGCCGCGTTGACGTTGCCACTAAATTCTGCCATAATATATTCCTTAGTTAGTTAGATAATAAACTCTTCAATGTGTGAGATGCGTTTGTTGCTGGTGTACCATTTGGAAATTCTTGCGTTCGATAATCTGATGTACTTACAAATCTTTGTGTATATCCAGAAGCTGACCCGCCACTTAAATATGTGTCTGCCATAACAGTACCCATTGTAGTGCCAGAGCCATTGATGTTATATCTTATTTTTAGATTTTGTCCTACTTCACCACTTCCGTTAACTACATAGTTTTGTATCATTGGTCCAAATATATCATCAAACAAAGATAAAGACATTTCATCAAAAGAACTATTAGTAGAGTTCCAATATACTGGCATAAAGTCAGGAGTATTAGACGCTGGTGTAACTTTATGTAAGTAATAGCTATTAATAGTTGTAGGTTGGTCTTGAACTTCTCCAATTCCGCCCGCAGTGTAAGCAGAAGCATCTGCTCTTGTATCGATAAACACTGGAGTTGATGATACTAAAGTAGAGCCAGCTACACTATTTGATGTAGATATATGATAAGCTCCACCAGCTTGAACAGTAGGTGATCCGCTTGTTATATATGCAATTGCTGGTTCAATAAAAAAATCCATGCAGTCTTGAAAATTCATAGATTGAAGGTCTCCAGAAGTAGCATTCATTTTAATCGGAAATCTGTGGAGGTCAGTATCAGTAGGTAATGCAGGCGGTGAACTACTTACTGTTTGACTAATGCGAGCATAGTTTGTACTTATGCTAGAAATATTTGGTGTATTCGCAGCAGAAGCAAAACCGCCTTGAGCAGAAGTTTGTGATGTACTTGCACCGGCTTGTTGTCTAATTTCTGAAATAGTACCCAAGTTTCCACCAGAAGCAACTACGCTTAACTCGACAGTAGTATTAAGTGAATACAGATAAGCGATTCTTCTCAAGACTTGATCTTCATATGGATCAAGCGCTGGGTTTGGCATATCTAGAGAAACGCCACTTCCAGTTAAGTTGCCTTGTAGTAACCAGCCTGCCATTACGCTGTAACGCCGTGAAGTCTAAAGGTTTCTGTTCCTGCTGAATCCCGTATGATTAATTTGTGGTCGTCTGCTCTAACTGCTGCTTGGATTGTTGATTCTGTTGTACCATCAACCGTTGCAATGTTTTGCAGTTCTAAAGCGTTGGTAATCACAACTGTAGTGCTTACTTTAATTGCCATGTTCATCTCCTTTTCTAATTTGACTAGGCCTTGTTATATTTATAATAAATAAGTGTATTGAAGTCTTTGTTATGTTTGTTAATTGTTATAGGAGAAACCAATGGCGAAGAAAACTATCGATGCAGATGCCGCAGAAGGAATGGACGTCAACGGAGACGGAAACATTTCTAAAGCAGAAATGGAAATGCATTTAGAATTTAAACGTAAAGAAATGGAAGATCAAGACGCTCAACGCGATGCTATGCGTAAAATGACTTGGTTTGCTTTAATGGGAATGTTATTATACCCGTTTGCAATTGTTCTTACGTCTTACTTAGAATTAGATCAAGCTGCAAATATTGTCGGTGATATTGCACCAACATATTTTGTAGCTATTTCTGCATTAGTCGCAGCATTTTTTGGTGCTGATGCTTTGAAGAAAAAATAAAAAAAAATAGGGAGGCTAACTTAATAACCTCCCTATTACTCCACCTTCTAGTTAGTGCTTTGGCTGTGTGTTACACCTCTCCACGCTACACTAAGCGTATTCGTAGCTTTCATACTTGACGATAGCTAACAAATCTTTAATTAATTGTCTACCGTAAGAAGTAAATAAAACTCCCTGCTGCCAAACAAAATGCTCAACATCTTGTTCGTGGTAGAATGTTTCTTGATCAGAGATCCAACGTAAAGCTGTTTTACGATCACCTGCACCGATATTCATAACGTCTGTGATACGATCTTCGAATTTTACGATATCACGCTCTTCTTGAGCTTTTGATTCGATCATTTGAATTTCATTAACACGCGCATACTCGTCCCAAACTTTTTGCTTTTGATTTGGAGAAAGTGTATTCCACTCTTCCATGTAAGCTTGAGTTGGGCGAAATCCATAAACTTCTTTGTGGAAGTCTGAGATACAGTCGTCTGAATAATCATATGCCATTTTCATTTTCCTTTGTTTATCTAAGAATCAGTATAACGGATTATTGGGGAGTTGTAAACAGCTAATTAAGCTGCTACAACTTGTAATTCAGTAACTTCTTCGAAACCGAAGTCAGCTACTACCCAAACGATATTGTTTTCGTCGATTACAATGTCACCCACTGAAAGTGAATGTTTACGATCAAGGCGCTCGATAGCAGTTTCTGGACCAATGTTTGAAATTTCAAATACATGCTCAAGATCTGATGCAGTGATATTTGCAACGTGAGTGTATAAACCGCCGAAGAAAGCGTCTGCTGCAAGATCTTGTACTGTTGAGTTAACAAGAGTAGGAAACTGCATATCGCGACGTGCTTTTAGTTTAGGAGCTGAAGCATAATCTTCAGTTTTGTTAAAAGCTGCGATTTCTGCGTCTGTAGTGCGGATTTGAAAAATTTGATATTTCATTTTGTTTCTCTCTGTGTTTGTTTCTATAACCTTTATACAGAATCATTACACTGATGTAAACAGTTAATTTGTAATTAAATGAAATTAATCTTGAGTTGCAGGAGTTAAACCTGGTGCTTGACTCATACCAGATTGAGTATTTCCAACACTGGCACCATGAGATGGATCACCGTCATCTAAATTAGGACGTGCAGCTTCTGCAGCATCAAGATGAGCTTGAGTTTGTAAAGAATCAAATGAAGCTCTGTATCTAAACGCTGAACCTTCTTTTCCCGTATCTGTGATGTATACTAATCCAATCAAATCATTATCCGTCGTAATATTATAACATGCTTCGTCTGAAGCATTAATTTGATGAAAATTACATGCAGTTACAGCGAATGTCATGCTAGCGTTCGTAGCCATCGTGTTTAATTCTTCTAAAGTAAAATTTTCCATTATTTCTTTTTCTCCATAATTGCAACAGCTTTATCGTATTCAGCTTTGCTCACGACTCCTTCTTTTAAGAGTCTTTCTCTATTAGCTGTGTGTTGAGCTTGTGTATCTTCTTTAGATCCACCAAAATAAGGAACACAATGTCCTTCTTCTTCCATAATATGAGTAACCATTCTATCGTCTTCTGACATAAAGTCACCTAGAATACGACCAAATTTACCCTTCATATCTTCTCCGTTTTTAGCGATTTGTGTTTTAAGAATACACTGTTTTCCTAGTAATTCTTTTAATCTTTTTTTAGCTGCAAGTCCGAATACTTTCTCAACTTTATCACTTGTTCGTGACTCAGGAGTATCAATACCCATAATTCTTACTCTTTCATCAGCTAAAACTACACCGAAACCTAGATCAATGTCACAATCTACTGTATCACCGTCAATTACTCTGTTAATTGTTGCTCTATATTCATACATTTTAGTTTCCTCTACGTAATTATGAAATAAATTCTGTTTTCATTTCTATTTATTATAAATAAACTGTGAGGAGAATGTATGGAGTTTTTATCTTTAATTGGTGATGTAGGCTTTCCTATAGCTGGCGCTTTAGCTGCTGGCGTTTTTGTATTTATTACACTAAAGTTTATATTAGCTAGTGTTACAGACACCGTAAATTCTCTTAAAAATATAATGACAGGTTTGGACAACAGAGTTCAAACTATGAATAATGATTTAGTGAAAATTGATGCCTTATTGAGCTATGCTTTAAATGTTAGACCAAATATAGATCGTATTGCTGCAAATGAGGGTAAAGATGATGCAAGGAGAGATTAATGTTTTGGAAAGATTTAGTATTAACAAAATTTAAGAATGGTTTTCGCATTCTCAATGAAAAGAACTTAGATGATAAGTTTTTCGTTATTGATGACGTGAAACTAAATATCGGAGACGAATTTAGAGTAGGTCCCAATGGTTACTTTGAACATATTGGAAATCCTAACAAATTAATTGAGAATTTCGTAAAAGAGGAAATAGCTTAATGATTTGGATGGATTACAATATAAGCCAAGCTGGAACAAACTTTAGAGTTGAAGGAGATTGGCCAGGTGAAGTCATGGGCGTCCAAAAGGACGGCTCGCCAAAAGATCATTGGCTTTATAAACCTGGCGATACCTTTCGCGTAGACGATAAAGGTTGGTTAGTAAAAATTTCTGATTAGAAATTAAAAGGAATAAAAATGGAATTAGATATAGCCGGTGCAATAAGTGAATACGGTTTTCCTATCGTATCAGCAGTTGGTATGGGCTACTTCATATTCTTTATATGGAAATGGGTTACGGAGGTAATTGATCCGGTCCTGGGTGAAGCTATGTTTACTTTAATTAAACTAGTTGATCGCGTTAGAATGTTAGATAATGATCTGATTAGACTAAATAGCAAACTATCAATGGTTTTGGAATATAGATCTAAACTAAATCCGAAACGTACTGATGAATTACATAGATTAGTTGCTGAATATCAATCGGGAAATAAAGCGTTTAACTCAACCGGAGAAGATAATGAAACATTTAATGCTAGCGATGGCGATACTGTTCCTGACAAACAACAGCGCGGCGAGTGAATTAGTATGGGGATTTAAATCTCCGGCGTTTCACTATGGAAATGGGTATTCAACGCACGTTTTATCCATTGAACAACTTTCTCATAATCGCAAAGAAGATTACAGAGATGAGCAAAAGCGAATTGCAGAAGAACTTGAAAGAGAAGCAGAAAATACTACTCTAGCAAAATTTCTTCGTAACGTAGAATCAAGAATTTATGCAACACTATCAAAGCAAATGGTTGACTCCATGTTTGCTGATTGCGGTGATGCGTGTTCGAATAGTGGGTCAACATCGCTTGAAGATAATACAATTGCTTGGTTAAGAGATCCAGTAACAGGTTCTATTACGTTAACTGTTACTGAAGAAGATGGTAGTGTGACTGAAATCACAATACCTGGTGCTGGGGAGTTCAATTTTTAATGAGATTACTGCCTTTATTTTTATTTCTTTTATTAGGTGCTTGTGCAGCTCCTGGAAGTATAAGTGTATTACGCGGGCTTGATGATTCGCCAACTTTATCAGTAAGTCCTATTGATGAAAGGCTGCTTGCTGTACCAGAGTTAGGCGGTCCTAAAATAACTATTGCGGTATACGCTTTTAATGATAAAACAGGACAAAGAAAATCAAGTTCAAATTCATCTTTATCTTCTGCTGTTACGCAAGGCGCAGAGGTATGGGTGATTAAAGCATTGCAAGATGTTGGTAACGGATCTTGGTTTGAAGTAGTTGAAAGAGTTGGTATCGATAATTTAATTAAAGAACGTCAACTTATAAGACAAACAAGAGAAGTTTATGAAAAAGGAGAAGAAAGCGGTCCAACTCCATTACAACCTATGTTATTTGCAGGGTTATTGTTAGAAGGTGGAGTTGTTGGTTACGACTCTGATACCGCAGCTGGCGGTGCTGGAGCAAGGTTCCTGGGTGTAGGCGCCTCAACTGAGTATCGAGTAGACACTGTTACGATAGTTATGAGACTAGTAAGCGTTAGCAGTGGAAAAGTTTTAATGAGTATTGCTACAGAGAAATCTATAGCGAGTTATCGTTCATCGGCTGATATATTTAAATTTATAGATTTAGGTCGTGAAAATGTAGAGATTGAAAACGGCTATTCTGTAAATGAGCCCGTAAATTATGCTGTAAGAGCAGCTATTGAACAAGGGGTTATTGAATTAGTGACAGAAGGAGTCAAGAGGGAATTATGGAATTTTAAAGAAATCAATTAACGGAGATAGGGAATGAAACAGATTATTCTCTTTGTTATGGCACTGTTGTTTGCATCGCCTACACTTGCAAACGACATTTATATTACACAATCTGGTGATACATTAGATTTAGATATAGTCCAAGACGGACAAGACAACGAATTTGGTGACAGTACTACTGATGCCACATTAGATGGTGACGCAATGACGTTTAACATCACTCAAACTGGTGATTATAACCAAATTGACGCTATCATTAAAGGTAATACCTACACTGGTACTTGGACATTTACGGGTGATGACAACACAGTTGACTTAACTTGTGATTCTACGAGTGGAGTAAATTGTGAAGATGTTACTTTAAACATAGGTGTTTCAGGTGATGACAACAACTTTAAAATCTATATCGGTGAAAGTGCTGATACAGAAGATTTAGTTGCTAATTTTACAATCACTGGTAACAGTTCAGGAGTTTATGCTGATATAGACGGTACAGATGCTAATATTACAGTTGTATCAAATAACTCAAGCACTGGTGTTACAGCAGGAGCAGGAAATCGTACGCATTTAACATACGATGTTCAAGCTGACTCAGAAGGTAACTTGATTGCAATTGACAGCACAGGAAATGGTGATGTCGCAGGTCATACTGTTGACTTAACAATTACTGGTGGCGGGTCAGATTATATTATAATACAAAGCGGCATATACGATAACAAAGTAGATGCTACTTTTTCAGGAGATAGTCAAAATGTTCAAATTACACAATCTGATTAAAAATGTGGAATATTATTGGCTTCATTGCCATTCTGTTGACACCGAGCTTATGCTTTGGCGATGCAGGTGAAATAGGGTCTTTTTCGGGATCTGGCGTACTTGAGCGTGGTAGAAATGTTATTGACGGCGGGGAAGGTATTGGGGTGCAACCCATGGATACCGCCGTCACCGCAAAAGGCAGAATGCGTATCGACTTTGTTGATGAAACACGAGTCGACATCACTGAGCATGCGAGGTTAGTAATTGATGATTTTGTTTATGACCCAAATGCCGGGACTGGGAAGTTGGGATTACGTGCGACATTGGGAACAATACGTTATGCATCTGGAGCAATTGCGAAGAATAGCCGAAGAAACGTCAGTATCAAAACACCGTCAGCAACGATAGGTGTACTAGGTACTGATTTTGTTATGGTCGTTGATGAAGCAGGTGGGACTATGGTAACGCTGTTACCTTCTTGTTCCATTGACCAACTTGGAAAAACAAATTGTGTAACTGGTGAAATTTCAGTTGAGTCTGATACAGGTTTCGTTATTATGAACAAAGCATTTCAGGCAACAATAATAAAAAGCAGGTGGTCAAAACCAACTAAACCAATGTTCTTAGCGCTTGATGAAAGCGATATAACGAACCTTTTGATTTTAAGAAAGAAAAAACCTTTATTTGAAGAAGATGGCCAACCATTGGAAGAAATGACGGATTTCCTAGATATAGATTTCTTAAATTTTGACGGTTTGAATATGGACATATTAGAAGAGAGTATTAAAGATATATGGTTAACAGAATTTGATTTAAGAGATAGTGATTATTATCTTGGCGAACTGTTACATGACATGATTGAACAATTAAACATTGCGTTAATGCGCAGATTAATGTCAGAATTAGATGCTCAAAATAAAGAGTTTTTTAATTTTGTTGAAGAGGGTTATGATCCTCAAACAAGAATTACTTTAAATAGAGAAGACCCTAGTTGGGTTTTTGAAAGAGACGACACTGGTTATTACCATCATTTAAGAATATATGTGGAGCAACAATATGGATATACGATTAATATTCAACAACAAGACGAATATGTTTGGGATTACCGTCTTGGCGTTGGTAATAATACTATTGACATCATCCAAATCAAATAGTGGACCAAATGAAGTTTATATGTATCAATCAGGTGATAATTTTACGTTGACTATCACACAAGATGGTAGTCAGAATTATATTACTGGTATAAGTGGACAGACTACAGGTATTGAAGGTGATAGTAATACAGTTGATATGGTGCAGATCGGTCAGTATCATGGTATTGCAGGAATGTTAGATGGAGATAACAACAACATAGATTTCTATCAAGGCGGTGGCGGTGACAGCGGAATGATTACTGCAATGGTAACAGGTGATAATAACGACTTAACGGTATGGAAAGGTAAACACGCGGATGGTACAACTGATTTATCAGAAGGCGGTGATCATACCGCAACAATTACAATTACTGGAAATTATAACGATATTAAATCAGCGCAGACAGATCAACAAAGTACAGGTTATGGTAGGCATGAATTAACTGCAGAAATTTCTGGTAATAGTAATGATGTTGAAATGACTCAAAGAGGAAATCAAAAGCATATTTTAGACCTTGATATTTCAGGTACTGGGAATGATGTTACAACTTATCAGCGTGGTAATGGCGGACAAAAAACTGCTGATATTGAGTTGTCAGGAAATTATAATGTAATTGATTTAAACCAACGTGGAATGAATTCTGCCTCAGCAAGCATTAGTGTAGAAAGCATATACGGTCCTGCCTATAATGTAACAGTTAGTCAACAAACCGACACCTCTTCTAAATCATTTACTCTATCTGGCGTTTGCACAAACCCAAATGGGTGTGTTGTAAGTGTCGAGCAACACAATTAGGAGAATCAATGGATTTAATTTTAAGTTTGGCTTTGTCAACACACTTAGGTCTTTCTCAATCTTATAATGAAATTCATCCCCATATAAGAATATCAAATGATAAATATATCGCAGGCGCATATTACAATAGCGTCGAAAATTTGAGTATATACTCAGGAATAAAATATAGTTATGGTGACATTGCAATAGAAGGAGGATTGGCTACAGGTTATAGCCCTCATCCAATAGCTCCTTATGGTAGGGTAACTTACGATTACGTGGATAATATAAAATTATTTGGGATCACGGCATATGAATCTAACGGTAAAGAATCCCGTGGAGGAATTGTCTTAGGAATAGAATTTATAATAAATCCACAGGAGAAGCAATGAAACGTTTACTATTAACAACTGCATTAGTCATACCAAGCTGGGCTTTTGCCGATACTTCGAGCTTACAAACATCATCTCATGGTTTACTTGAAAACCAATGGGTTAAAGCTGGCATTAATAAAGACTCAGGTACATTTGGTTCTGGTGGTAGTACATCACCTGGCCTGTTATTTGACCCTGAAGGTTCAGGCACATTTAATCCTAGTTATGATTATCTGACACCTGGTTCGCCGTTTGACGGCCAAGCACTAAAAGTAGATGATGCAAATTACTCAAATAATAATACAGGCTCAAAAACTATTATTGACTCTGATGGTTTAACCGATGGCACAGACAGTGTAACATGGAGCGGTGACGTTGATGTTGATGGTGGTACATGGAATGTTGAAAATAAATTCACATTGGAAGATGATAAACCATATATTGATGTTGAAACAAAAATCACAGCAGGTTCTGATGCAGATACTGTAGCATATGGTAAATTTATTGATCCCGACTCACAAGGTATGCCAGGAGATAGTTCGTCAACAGATAACGTACTTGGATATTCAGGTGTTCCTGATACAAACATTGCCTTTTCAGAAGCAACTGTTTCAAAATATGCATTAGGTGTTTATTCAACAGATACGAACACAACCGCAGGCATTAATAGCTGGTCATCAGATGCAGATTCATATAACGGAACAAGTTATACTGACGATGATGGCAATCCTGTAAACTACGGAAATTCTGATGATACGATTGGTATTAGTTGGTCTTGGACTGGTGTATCAGCAGGTGATATTCTTTCAGCAAAGTATGCTTATATCTTTGGCCCATCGGCATTTGATGCGCTTGATGATGCAGTAGACGGTGGAGCAGGCGGTGGTACTCCTGGTGATTTACCCTCAGGTTGGTCACTCGATGATGTTGGATCGGCAACAGATGCTGCAGAAAGTGGTGGAGCACCAACAGTTGTAAGTACAGCAACCGAAACTATTACTTCAACATCAGAAGCAATAAGCACAACACTACCCGTTTTAACTGGTGCAATCACAACTCACGATGCATCAACTGATGATGGTGTGCAAACTATTGACCGTGAAACTACTACAACGGTAACAACTCCGATGAATGTAACAACAACAAGCTTTGTCAGAACTACTGATACCATGAGCGATGGTAGTGAAGTTGTTACAGACGGTACTTCAACGTCAACTACAGTTGTTCGTAATGATGCTGTTGTAACTGTAACTGATCCTGGTTCATTCGTTGGTCGTATGGATCAAGCATCACAATTAATCGGATTAAATACACACCGCAATTTAGAAATAGCGGATGGTGTATCATTAGGTCGAATTAATCATTCAATGGGTGACAACTACGAAGCAACATCAACTGTTGTTGGCGTTGGTCATACATTTGTAACTGATGATGCGTTAAGATTGAGCCTAGGTATTAATAGAATTGATACTAAAATGTCAGAAGGCAGCGACGGTAACATGACAACAAATGCCGTAACTGTTGAGGCAGGAAAAGCAATTGAAGATAAAGACATTGTCGTGGTAGGACGAGTAAATATGGCTAAATCTGATATTGAATATTCGAGAACAATCGGTACTTTTTCTGCGGCAGGTGAAACATCAGCTTCTGACGTTTCTGCTGGACTAACAATTGAAAAATCAACTGGTTCTGTTAGACCTTTCGGTGGATTAACTATCGGCAAATCGAGCAATGATGGATGGACTGAAACCGGTGACATTCAAGCTGTAATAACAAATGCCGAAGCAGACACTACATACCGTTATGGTACAATAGGTTTCAATATTGATGAAGGACCAGTCACCGCTACATTTAGTAAAAACATTGGCGACAATGATGCTGTTAATATAAGAATTGGTTTTGAACAAGAAATAAACGAATATGCTATTGTCGGTGTAGATTATAATAGAACTTTGGATGAAGACAATTCAAGCAATTATTTCTCAGCAGGTATCAAGATACGGTTTTAAATCTCGGGTAACACCGCACCGCATTGTTCCATAATCTTATAGAGTGTAAGTAATGCTTCGCACTCAAATTCATGGTAGGTTTTTTGATTTAAAACAATTGTATCTAATTCAGGAATGTCCATAGGGGCTATTACAATCTTATGAGGTAATAGCCCACCGACATTAACAAGTCCTTCGACAATAGGAGAGTTTGCTCTTGTTGTAATACCGATGATACAGTCAGCAAAAGATCCGTATTCATATATCCATCTTTTATGCCAACCTTCGTCACCACCCAAGGCGGTTAGGTGAATAGCATCAGGTGCAAAGCAATGTTTGCCAAGATGCCTTGTCATATCAGATGCACCGTGTTGAGCAATAGCAAGGTTTCCGCCATTGCCTACAATAGCAATCTTTGGCGAATGAGATATTTTTTTAATAATATTAGGATCTATCAAGGTATTTCTCCACTAATTCTATATCAGAAGGAACATCTACTGCTGGTGTTCTCTCTTCTATCATGAAAGGATATACATCTACAATACCTATAAATGCTAAAGTATCTAATCCCTTGTGTCGTGTAGTTAATTCCTGATCATAAGAATTAAACGATCTTATTGTAGAAATATCATAACAATATAAACCATTAATTCCAACAAGGTTTGGACTATGCATTAATTCACGATCAGGTGTTCGTGTTAAGTAAATGATTTTGCCATTACTGATAACAGCCTTAACTACGTTTGTATTGCCTCTTTCTTCATCTGTCAACGGATAACAGCATTGAACCATTTTTGCATTTTTCTGAAACATATATTTAATCATGTCATCTATCATATCACCGGTAACGCAAGGTTCGTCGCTTTGCAAATTAACAATATAATCAGCTGTGATTACTAACGAAGCTTGTGATACTCGTGATGTACATGTTTCGTGATGGTCGCTCGTAAATATTCCACTTTCTGGATTTAATAACGATGCTGAGTTTGAAGCAATCCAAACGCGTCTAATATCCTTTGCGCTATTTGCGTTATCAACACAATGCTGTAATACAGACTTACCTTTAACTTCGGCTAATACTTTACTTGGAAATCTTGTAGATTCCAATCTCGCTGGTATAATACAATCAATCATTATTGTCTCCATATAGTTTAATATATTCAATAGGACCCTGATAGATCCCTTTATTATATTGTGTAATTTTATTTGGCGATATACCCATATAACCCCAAGGTGTGTTGAGATCATTAGGATCATGCCTCCAAATCTCAGTAGGAGTTCCAGTCATAGCTGAGGTATAAGCTGTTCCTCCGCTATAACTATAGTGCTTATCTGTCGATAATAATAAATCATAAACTGTTTTAATAGGCAGCGTATAATCTATAAATTTCGTATCGTACTTTGCTTCTATTTCTGGAATTATACCTTCTTCAGCTAATAAAATAGCAGGATATCTAGTCTTAGACATTAATGCTTCTGATTTGTGTACTGTCACAAAACCACCGCCTCCCGTCCATTGTTTTTTGAACGGCCAGACTTGAGTTAATTTCCATGCTGTTTGAATAAAAGAAGGTTTAGTTTTATATATGCTAATTATAGCTCCATTTTTAGGAGGAAGCATGTTATTTACAAAAAATTTCATAATTTCGTAAGCAGACTCTGCGTTTTCTTCTTTTCTTTTGAAATCTAATTCTAACTGCCAAACAATAGAAATGTGGTAAGGTTCAACATCTCCTGCTTCAGCTAATAATTGTGCTTTAATAAATGCTTCAGATAATAAACACATTAATGTGCAATGAGCATGTGAAGTACCGAAGCAAAATCTTACGATGTGTGATCGTGAAGGTTCTGCTCTACCTACTGGCTCACATCCAGAATAGATATCTTCGATATGTTCTATGATCTAATCCTAATCCAAAGCGTTTCATTATAAATAGTTTAAGAATATGTATTATTTATACGGAGTTATAAAAGTGCAAGGACCGAAAAGAACATGCCAAAAATGTGGTCACGGATGCCATTGTTATGCTTCGTCCTGCCAAGAGTGTGTTAATGACGTCTGTTATAGATGTGATTGTAAAGAGGATGAGGCTAAAAAATGAAAAAACTATTATTCTCTCCAGTATGGAGTATAATATTATTATGCTTATTCGCATGGTTGCACGCAAGTAATCCAGCCTTAATAGAAAGTCTAAGATTAAGATATTTTGATCAGTTAATTGTAAATCAAGAACCAGTTCAAAATAACATTTATACCGTAAACATAGACAGATCAGCTTTAGAAAAATACGGTCAATGGCCATTTCCGCGTGCTACATATTCAGATTTTATTATAGATTTATATAACAGAGGCGCAGGCCTCGTGGTATTCAATGTATTAATGAGTGAAGAAGATAGATCTGGTGAAGATCAAGACCTTGCTCTTACTATGCAGCAAGTACCAGTAATTTTAACAATGTTAGGCTCTGAGGAGAACAAAAATGAACCAATTAATCCGGGAGCCTCTATTATTAATAGCGATTATATGTCTCTTATTCCAAGTATACCTGGGATCATCGCTAACGTACCAAGCCTTGAAAATAATGCAATGGGGTCAGGAATCATCAACACCTTTCCAGAAATAGACGGTGTTACAAGACGTGCACCTTTAGTCTTTGAAAGTGGTGGTACTCTATATCCAAACGTTACAATGGAAGTACTTCGTGTATTATCTGGAGATCCAAGTTTCCAAATTAAACTTTCACCTCTTGGTGTTGATAAATTAAGAATACCACAATTTGGTATGATACCAACAAACGAAGCAGGAGAAGTTTGGGTTGATTGGTCACAAGGTTATATGGAATATAGCATTACTGATTTACCAGACAATTTAGATGGATCGATAGTTTTTGTTGGCCCAACAGCGGCTGGTATTACACAACCAATTGCTACAGCTATGGGATCGGTATTTCCACATCAAATGCAAGCAGCAATGTTAGGTACTGTATTCAATGAGTCAAACATTACGCGTCACGCCGATGCAAAAGCTTGGGGAGAGTTAGCTGCATTACTTATAGCAGGATTATTAATAATAGGCTTATCTTATTGGACCTTTATAGGTATCGGAGCATTCGTATTAACAATAGGCGGATTTATAGGAGGATCAATCTATGTATTTCAAACTTCAAATATTCTTGTTGACGGCCTTACTATTTCTGTTATGTTATTCTTCGTTGGCAGTTTACGGTATATTGTAAAATTTGTAGACGAATTTTTACAGAAACAAGAAATCAAAAAACAATTTGCTGGTTATGCATCACCAACAGTTGTTAAGATGTTACAGGAAAATCCATCATTAATTAAAGAAGGCGTTAAAAGAGACGTATCAATCGTTTTTAGTGATTTGCGAGGCTTTACTCCTTTAGGTGAAAGTTTCGGAGATGACGTTAAAGGATTGACTAGAATAATGAACGGTTATATGGATGCTATTACAGAACCTGTATTAGATGCTAATGGTATGATAATTAAATATATCGGTGATGCTTCAATGCACATACATAATGCTCCGATTGATGATGAAAATCATGCCTTTACCTCAGTAACGACAGCATTTAAAATGCTTAAAGCAGTGGAGAAATTTAATGAAGATATTATCATTCCTGAAGGAAGACCTCCCGTCGGTATGGGCGCGGGTATTAATACCGGACTTGGTTACATTGGAGAAATGGGATCAACAAAAAGACATAGCTATGATGTGTTGGGGGACAGCGTCAGCACCGCAGCTAGAGTCGAATCAAAATGTAAAGAATACGGGCAAGTTCTTCTAATAGGAGAAGCAACTTACGAACTTACTAAGAACGATTTCTTTTATCTTAAAATTGATGATTTACAAGTTAAAGGTAAGAGTGTTGGTTTAAGTATTTACACAGCACTAGATGATGTAAGAGATGTTTGGAAAAAACCTAAAGAAAAACACGAACAAATGTATGAAGCTTATCAAGCTCAGAAATTTGATGATGCAATAGCACTATGTGAAATATTGCAAGGGCACTTTGATAATAAAATGGATGGATATTACGATATGTGGAAAGAGCGCTGTAAATTTATGAAAACTCAAAACCTTCCTAAAGATTGGAATGGTGTGTTTATAGCTACAAGCAAATGATAAAACGATTTTTATTTGACTGGTTATGTAAAGAATACATTGAAAATGAAGTCGACCGACGTTTTAAGGAGAATATGGTTGAAAGATATTTCGCAACAAGAATTAGAGAGCTCTCAGAAAGAACAACAGAACTTAGAAAACAGGTTAGTGCTAAGACTGCCTACGATTCCGATAATAGTTCGCAAGAAGGTAAAGTATTGCTCAGTAGTAAGTTACGACGGGATAACTCCAAATCCGAACTACAGGCCAAAAAGGCGGGAAGCGCTGACGCGTTAAAAGCAAAACTGAATTCTATGAAAGGAAAATAAATGTTAAGTAAAGAGTGCAAATTACACTTAGAAAAAGCTGGAGAGACAGGTTTAGAGCATATGTGTTATGCTTTTAAAACCGCTGCAAGATTACAATTATTAGTTCCTGTATTATTAATACATGGCTTAGCTCCAAGATTATTTACGAATACTGCTTCTAATGTAATGAAAGATATTTTAAAGGATAGGAAAAATGATAAATAAATGTAGTATAATGGCACAGTGTGCACAAATAGCTTACATGGATGCGAAAGAAGCTAAACCGCATTATAAGAAGCTTGGTTACACATCGCACAAATTTATTGAACACGATGGTGCACAAATGCATATCGTTTCAAATAAAGAAGAAGTTGTATTATGTTTTAGGGGAACAGAACCTAAAGAATTATCTGATATTAAAGCTGATCTAAACGCATTGCCAGACAGAGCCCATAATGGGTCAGGACTTGTGCATAACGGATTTCAGGAAGAAGTAAATAAAATATGGGAACAACTTAATGTTGCTCTCAATAAAATGAAATTAGACGGTAAATCGTTTTTCGTATGTGGACATTCATTAGGTGCAGCAATGGCTACTATTGCAACGAGTAGAATGCAAGATAAGGTTGATGCACTTTACACTTACGGATCACCAAGAACAGGGACTAAGAAATTTGTTAACTCAATTAAAACTGCCCATTATAGGCATGTTAATAATAATGACATGGTTACTTGCGTACCTTTCGCTCTGTTGGGATACAGACACCACAGTTCTCCGAGATATATCAATTACTACGGAAACATTAGAAAGTGCACAAGATGGCAGCGTATTAAAGATAAGTGGCGCGGTCGCTGGAGAGCCTTGAAAAAAGGAATGCCTTTCGACGGTGCTTATGATCATAGTATGACTCACTATTGCAAATACACTAGGGAGAACGAACATGATTGAAATAATTACTGATATGGCGACTAATCGTCTTTGGATTTATACCAGTATTGGTGGTAGTATTTTAGGTGCTATTTGTTTAGCTTATCTAAGTACCACCCGTATTGGTTTATGGGGATATGCAAAGATTGACAACGCTGTTGATTATTTGGTTGAACGTTGGGGTCTTACTTGGCTAGAACAGCCTGAAGATGCTTGGCGTAAAAAATATCCCAAAATAACCAAAAAGATCGACGATTTAGAACGTCGATTGAATGCCGTCGAAGCAAAAGCCGGCGTAAAGATCCTGGGAGGGAAAGAAAAATGAACTGGATTAAAAACAGACTTAAAGAAAGAACAACGTGGGATGGCGGAGCATTAGTTGCTCTTGGCCTCATGGTTTTATTCATGGCACCATTAGCTAAGATTGCGGCAGGAGTTGCTATCGCTTGGGGTGCTTGGACTATTTGGAAGTCTGAGTAAATGAAAATTCAAGTCACAGATAACGCAAAAGCTTACTTAAAAAAAGCTGGCAAGCCGAACGTATCGCTTAATGTAAAAGGCGGTGGTTGTTCTGGATTTCAATATGAGTGGGGAACAACAGAAAAAGAACCACACGTGGCAAATCTGTGGCTTGATCCTATGGCAGAAATGTTTATTTTTGGATGTACGATTGACTACGTCGAGGAACTGGGAGGAAGTTACCTCAAAGTAGTCAATCCAAATGCAACAGCTTCGTGCGGTTGCGGAGAAAGTTTCGCGGTTTAGATAGTAGCTGTAAACTCATAACCTTTTTGAGTCATATAAGCGTAACCGTCATTCTTAATTTCACGAGAAATCAAACCAGCTTCGATTAGTAGTTCCATCTTTTTGCAATATGTAGCATAAGATTTAGGAAAGTTATCGATATCATTTTTTGAGTTAACTGACATTACGTGAATTGGCTTTTCAACACCGTGCTTTGCAAAAGAATCTGCTGCGTTTGTAAGAATTTCGCGTTGTACTTTAACTAGTTTCATCGTTTTATCTCTCTGTGTTTGTTTCTATAACCTTTATACAGAATCATGATAGTCATGTAAACAGTTAATTTCATTTTATTTCATTTTATTTGCTATAATAGAGCAACAATTTACGTTATGTTTCCTGTAAGTACCGTTTACTATATTAGCAGTAAATTGTTTAAGAACTCTCATTTGATAACTCATATTTGGTGTAATATTGTTTAGCCAAAATTCTGATTCTTTAATCCATTGCTCGTATGGATGTTCATGAAATCTCGTCATTTCAAAACCAGCATCATTCAATAACTTTTTATACTGATCTCGTGTTCGTATTTTAATTGCGAAATGTGGATAGTTTCGTTCTCGATTTGAAACAAAATCGTGTATCATAATCTTATCAGTATTATTTGAAATGTTTTGAAGAGTTATGTCTTTTATATGTCCGATAGATTCCACATATAAAATAAGATCGTAATGTATATCTGTTTTAAAAGTATCAGCATCTGCAAGAATTGTTTTAAAGTCAGATCCAATATAGTCTATCTGCTGGGGAGAGTTGCTCAAACAAGTTACATCTAAATTAAATTTATTTCGTAACTCGCGCGCTAACCCTCCCCATCCACAGCCGATGTCAAGGACAGTTTTTACATTAGAAAAAACGTCGCTGTTAAACATCGGATTACAATAGTGGTAGTCCATATTATCGTTTAATATTTGTTTCCACTCTTCTATCGGTGTATCATAATATAATGATTTAGTTAATTCAGACATTACGATTCCCGTTTGGCAAGGGTGGTAGGAATCGAACCCACGCCAACGGGTTTGGAATCCGTTGTACTGCCATTATACTACACCCTAATAAATCTTTTTAATTATAACCGACCGAGGAATTGAACCTCGGAAACCGTTGCAGCGGTTAGGCCTGTTACTGCAATAACGTAACCTATGAATTCCTGTCATCCGGCCATAATTAAAAAGACTTTTATTTTCGTGGGAGGGACTTTCTCGAGTGCCCCTCCCCTTATCTACTTGTCTCGCTCGTAGCAACGCCTGGGTTTCCTTCGGTACCAGATATTCATACCCACCTAAACAATGCGGATCCAACACGCTTAGGCTTTCTTAGACCTCTTCGACGAAATTGTCAGGCAGTGTCTTGTTTCACCTACATACAACCTACACTGATTCTATAGGTATGTAAACAGTTAAATGCGTTTAATTTCAAGTTTATATTGATCGTAGCACATATCTTCTAAAGTATATTTTAAATCGCAAAATTCTGATAAGTTTTCAACTATACAAGAATGCGCGTCACCTTCTCTACGAGGTGCTAATGTTTTTGTAATGGTGGTGTTAGACACATTTTCCATTGTTTTAATAACATCGAAAACGCTATAACCAGTATTACTTCCTAAGCATTCGTAATCTGTATTTGCAGGACCTTTTTCAATTGCCCTTACTATAGCATCACTAATATCACACACATGTATATAATCCCGTATACAAGTACCGTCCCTAGTATCATAATCATTGCCAAAGACTTTAATATCGGGAATATTCCCAGCAGCAGCCATAGCAGCCACGCGAATAAGATGAGAGGGAGTACCGAGCTGGCGATGTATCCCATCAGTACCAGAGACGTTAAAAAAACGAAAAATAGTGTACCCATTTGCCTTCTCCTTAATGATATCCTCTGCGCCTACTTTACTTCGCGCATAAGGAGATCTCATCTCAAACGCTGAACTTGTACTAGCAAAAATAAAGTTGTCTGTACGAAGTTTTTCAACAGCGTTTTTAGTTCCCATAGTATTAACGCGATAATAATTACTAGGTTCTTTAAGACTTTGTGGCACTACGCTTCTTCCTGCGAGATGTACAACAGCATCTCCCCAACCGTGTAGATACCTATCATTTAAATCTTGTATCCAGAATTTATCGATAAAACTTACGTCGTTATGTTCTCCATGAAAGTTAACATCAAAGCCATGAACCTCGTGCCCATGCTCTTTTAATTTTTTACATAAATGACTTCCAACATATCCTGTACAGCCTGTTACTAGGACTTTCATTCTTCATCATCTTTAACTATAAAATGCACTTTAACAATACAACCGTGTTTCTTTTTAATAAAATATTCTAAATTGTGATCTGTGAATATTTTTGTTAGTTCGGCGATAGTTTTATCATCTTTGTTATAAAGAGTGTGCATTTTGTTTCCTTCTATTTGGTATTCCCCGAGGGACTCGAACCCCCAACCTAAGCGTTATGAGCGCTCAGCTCTAACCAATTGAGCTAGAGGAATGAAATTTGGTACTCGCAACCGGACTCGAACCGGTACGCCCTAAGGCAAAAGATTTTAAGTCTTCATTGTCTACCAATTCCAACATGCGAGCAATGGTGATCTCTGTAGGACTCGAACCTACGACCTAGT